>Ga0310121_10000338_pt1 | contig 51810 bp, 50 predicted proteins | sample CB27_Tmax_986_MG_FD_203504 | JGI IMG/M metagenome (GOLD analysis project Ga0310121, IMG submission 203504) | Marine microbial communities from Western Arctic Ocean, Canada - CB27_Tmax_986 | ecosystem: Environmental > Aquatic > Marine > Oceanic | place: Canada: Western Arctic Ocean | collected... | reverse complement strand
CCGGTCGAACGAGAAAACCCTTCCCGCCGACTCGGGTGGATGGAGCTGCAACTCGAGCCCTTGAAATTGATCAATCAGAAAGTCATCCACGAAGAGCTCCAGTCGCCAGCCGATGTCGAGAGGCTGCATCTCCCTCTCGGAACTACCGACGCCGAAAGCAGCTGTCAGCACGATAAAAGACAAGAACGTGAGTCGTTTAGACATCGCTAAACTCCCGAATTGACGAATCTCAAGTCCCCAGTCGTGAGCCTTGGAATTTAGTCGTCAGCCATTTTACCTGAAGCTTATTCGAGACCTGTCACCTGGTCTGAAGGTGTCACTTCTCGGCCCCAGCTTCAGTGAGAAGGCCGATGACTTCCTCGTGGCCTCCCTCGGCTGCTGCCATCAAGGCCGTCGTTCCCAAACGGTCCGACAGGTGCACGTCTGCCCCATATCGCAACAGCACCCGAACCGTTTCGACGTGACCCTCAAGCGCAGCACCGATCAGTGCGGTCCGATCATCGTCCTTCTCCCGCGTATTCACCTTCGCCCCGTTCTCGAGGAACAGTTCGGTGGTATCGGTGCGACCCTTCCAAGCTGCCCACATCAAGGGCGTAGCACCGGTATAATCGGGGACATTGACCTCTGCTCCACGCTCCAGAAGGACTCTTGCAATATCGGTATGCCCCTCCTAGGCTGAACCCATCAGCGCGGTTCTAGCATTCTTGTCAGCGACCCTCACGCTAGCGCCGTTCTCGAGTAGAGTCTCGACGGTTTCGGAGTACCCCTTCCATACCGCCCACATGGTTGCGGTCATGTCGGCGCGATCATCTTTAGCATCAGGATCGGCACCGCTCACCAACAAGATCCTGACGATCTCGCTGTGTCCTCCCCATGCAGCCTGAGTCAGGGCGGTGACACCAGTAGAATCCTTGGCATTCACATTGACACCCGTCCACTATCATCGCCAAATGGAGCAAGCCGAGGTCGTCCTGGTAGGAAGGGCAATCTGGGAGGTTGGAGAATTCGAGCGAGAGGTGGGCCCCGGGGACGTGATCTTCTGCCCCAGAAACGTAAAACATGGGTACAAGGTTCTGGGGGACTCGCCCTTCAGATTCCTTCAGCTGGAGTGGCGCAATCTGGGGAAATAGAGCTGTCCCCTACTACCCACCAGGACCGTAGTGGCAGCAATTACCAGCGATCGGCGCTACTGCAGTTCCGGATCGACGAGTACGGATCCGACCTCAAGATCACCTGGGTGACGTATGCGAAGCAACGCTACCCTCGAGCTTGTCTTCTGCCAGCCTGAGCCGACGCACTCGGGTTGTGCAAAGTGCTGAAGCCCGGCTACTCTCTCTCCCTCCTCAGGCCCATCCACACCCTTTCCACACTCCCTGTGAAATCCGCCCCCGGGCCAGCCCGGTAAATAGCCACAACGTGGGGAGCTGACCATTTCCGGTACTGCTCACTACTCACCATTCAAGTCCCACCTTAATGGGCGACCTGGAGGGGCAAGTTCCAAATGAAGTTTCAGGTTAGTGCCGCCCCCAGGAAGCCCTGGCCCCATTCGAGAACGAAACTTCGGTTACGTCTGCCGTGATTGTCGCTACCGCCAATGACAGAGCCGTGACTGCAAAGAAGCGGCCCCGATCACCGATCGGGAGATGCCACAAAAGGGGATGCAATCGGCCACCGTCTGTTTGGTCGGTTGTTTCCGGCATCCGTATGCCGGGACCGCTCCTTCGCAGTCACGACTCTGTCATTGGCGACTCTTGGACGATCTCCTACCCAATGAAGTTTCAGCTTAGTCCCGCCCCCGCTGCGCTGCCCCATTCGGGAAAGAAACTTCGGTCGAGGATAGGCAATATAGTGCGTCACTGCGTGGGGAAGAGTTGTCCAGCTCTCTCCTCGGAACCTGGCCTTATGTTGCTAACGGGTCAAGTCGTTCGCGACCAAATTTAGCGCAAAGCTGCACACTAACGCTGCGAAGCTACTCCTGAACGAACCCTTAACTATCCTGCCCGCGCCGGAGAAAGGCGGGGATCTCTGCCTCGCGCTCGATCTTGGAAGCGTAGGCTACTGTTTCCGCCGCTTCGCGGCCTGGAAGTGCTCTGGGACGCGGGACCTCCTGGCTCTCGGAAGTGCCTCCCTGGCCATCGAGACGCGATTGTGGTGAATTGCCAAATCCAGTGGCAATGACCGTGATCTTGACCTTTTCGCCCATGGTCTCGTCAAAGACGGATCCGAAGATAATATTGGCATGAGTGTCGACCGAATCCTGAATTACATAGTTTGCCTCACTTACCTCGTGAAGCGTTAGATTGTGACTGCCTGTGACGTTGATCAAGACACCCTGGGCTCCCTTGATTGTCGCGTCATCCAGGAGCGGGCTGTGGATTGCTTTGCGCGCCGCCGACACTGCCCTGTCCTCCCCTTCTGCGGTACCCGTGCCCATCCGCGCCATTCCCATGCCTGACATGACGGTCTTGATATCAGCAAAATCGAGGTTGATCACCCCGGGAACATTGATGAGATCACTAATGCCTTGGACTGCCTGACATAGAACCTCATCCGCAAACTTGAAGGCATTCATGAGCGAGGTCCCGGGAGGCAATGCACTGAGGAGTTTTTCATTCGGGATCGTAATGACCGTGTCCGCGCTATTCTTCAGTTCCGACAACCCCTGATCGGCCTGGTGCATGCGCCTCTTGCCCTCAAAATTGAACGGCTTGGTCACTACGGCAACGGTCAGAGCTCCGAGTTCCGCAGCCAGACTGGCGGCGATGGGAGCACCTCCGGTGCCGGTACCGCCTCCTAGGCCACCGGTCACGAAGACCATGTCGGCCCCTTCCAACAGCTCGATAATCCTCTCGGTATCTTCCAGGGCAGCCTTGCGGCCGATCTCAGGATCCGAACCCGCCCCCAGGCCTTTCGTCAACAGGGTACCAAGTTGCAGCTTGACGGGAGCACGCGAGTGACGCAGTGCCTGCAGATCGGTATTGCCAGCGATGAAATCAACGCCCTCGATCCCGGCCTCAATCATCCGGTTAATCGCGTTACAACCCCCTCCACCAATGCCTACTACTTTGATTCTGGCGCCCTCTCTGGTCCCCTCTTCCAAAGCCCAACTAGTCTTTTGCTCTTCTTCAAAAATGAGCTGGCTCATCAAATGCCTCCACTACTAGTGTTTCCTCTCCATTCCGGAGAGGCGCCTAGGGTTCGTCTGCGACGTTACTCTGCACGAACCCTCAGCCGATCCTTCCCAGCACCCAATCTTTCAACCGCTCGGTCGTCGCCTTGGGTCGGCGAGCCAAAACACTCCTGGAGCCGTTGGATCCCATTCCATTTTGCATCTCTTTGCCGTACCTCAATAAACCGAGTGCAGTGGCGTAGGCCGGATCGAACGGTCGCTCCTCAGTCGAGTCCGGATTGATGGGGTATCCCATTCGCACTGGCATTGCCAGCATCTGCTCGGCCCGATCCAGCAGTCCATCGAGCTGAGAGCCTCCCCCGGTGATAACCACACCGGTCATGAGATCCTTCCTCATCCTCACTTCTTCCACAATTTCCCCGATTGCGTTGAGGATCTCCTCAGAGCGGGCTTGGATGATCTGGCATAGCAGCCGACGCGAGATGGTGCTCCGCCGGCCGGTCCCGACCTCGCTGATCTCGAGCATCTCTTCGTCCGCGATGCTCTCAGGAAACATGTTCCCCGTGTCCTTCTTCAGCTGCTCTGCTTCCTGGAGAGGGACCTTCAATCCGATCGCAATGTCTTTGGTAATGAGATCACCACCAATCGGCAGCACCGCCGAGTGCCAGATGCTGGAGCGACGGTAGAAAGCCACATCGGTCGTTCCTCCACCGATGTCAACAACGATGACTCCCAACTCCTTTTCGTCCTCGGTCAGTACGGCTTCGGCAGAAGCCAACTGCTGCATGACGACCCCGTTTACAACGACTCCCGCTTTGTTGACCGCGTTCACAATGTTCTGGACCGCGGCCGCGGCATTAAGGACCAGATGAAGGTTGACGGAGAGGCTTTGCCCGGTCAGACCAAGAGGATTGAGGATGTCTCCCTGTCCGTCTACGGTGAAATCCTGCGTCAAGGCGTGGATCACCTCGTAATGCTCGGGTATCTCCAACGACTTCGCCTCATCAATGACCCGGGCGATATCTTCCTCTGTAATTTCGCTGTTTTGGTCTCGCAGTTCGGTCCGACCCGATGCGTTCAACCCCTGAATATGGATCCCACCCACGCTGACAAAGGCTGAATCCACCACGGCACGGGCCTCGGTCTCAGCCTGGTCTAGAGATTTCCTTACGCTGTCTACAGTCTCGGTCAAGTTGACTACGATTCCCTTCTTCAGCCCTTTGGAGTCGCTCCACCCGATTCCAGGGATTCGCACCTTCCCCTCTTCGATCGATGCGATCACGCTACAAATCTTCGTCGTACCGACGTCAATTCCCGCCAGAAGGTGTCTTTTCCTCGCCATAACAATCGCTACAGAGGGTGGTCGTCTGCTCCACCCGTGATGCGCTCGGTTTGCTCATAGGGAGTGTGAAATATAATCTTGTTGTCGTAGGACACATCGATGTATTCGATCAGCCCATGTTCCTGCTTAAGCTCACGGTATAGGCTCCGCTGCGAGAGGAAGCGCTGATAGCGTTCCAGAAACCTTGTTCCACCCAAGTAGATCGGCACTGGATCATGATCCAAAACGATGCCGATCCGTTCCGGATTCTCCACGTCCACTTCCGAGACCGAAGCTGCATAGTCCTGCTCTCCCGAAGATAGCTCGGCGAGCAGACTCGTGTAGGCCAGCATTCTAGCGCTGTTGTGGGTTTGAGCCCCCTCGTGGGTAAGGTTTCTAAGACCCTTGACGACAGGGCGGTCCAAGAGGTCATCGGATTTCTGACGATCGAGGATGGTTCCCTCTTCATCCACAACGTAGAGCTCTCGATCGATGGCTGCGACTGCGGCCGGCTGCCTCTCGTCGACATAAATAACAAGCTCATCAGGAAGCTTCCGCCGAACCACAGCGGACTTCACCCAGGCCTCAGTCTCGACGATCCCGCGGACGTGCTCGAGGTCAATCTGGAGGAGATTCGGAGGGGAGGATTTTTGGATTAGCAGTCGGAGACTCTCCTCCGATACATGGGTGGTTCCCTTAAAGTGGATTTCTCGAAGCTGGAAATACTTCAGCGCCTGGGGCGAGTTCCAGGCGTAGTACAGGCCCCAAGAGAGACTACCGAAAACAAGCAGCAGTATCAGGAACCGACCCAGAAGGCCTACTGACACCACTACGATCTGTTTGAATCCACTAATCTTCAAGATATGCTTCTCCAATCTGCCACACGTCCCCTGCACCCAGGGTAAGGAGCAGATCTCCAGGCCTCGTCGCCCGCTTCAGTTCCTCGACAAGCTTCTGAGAATCGTCTGCATAGGTCACCTGACGATAGCGGCTGATCTCCTCCACCAGATGTCTACTCGACACGCCGGGAATCGGCTCTTCCCCGGCCGCATAAATGTCCGTCACAAAGAGCCTATCTGCATCTACGAAGCACTTTGCCAAATCTGCCATCAAGTGGTGAGTTCGAGAAAAACGATGGGGCTGAAAGACGACCAGCAGCCTCTTTCCCATTCCTGCACAGGCCTGAAGAGTCGCTTGGATTTCCGAGGGGTGGTGGCCGTAGTCGTCCAGGACCCACACACTCGCCTTCTCCCCTTTCCGTTCCAATCTCCGCTCGACGCCAGAAAAGGCGTTCAGCCCGCGCTGGCAAGCCGAGAAAGGGATACCGAGCAGAAGGCCAACAGCGACCGCAGCCAGGGAATTAACCACATTGTGCCGCCCGGGAACTCCCAACTGGATCCGCCCCAGGGACTGGCCCTGGTGCAGACAGCTATAGGCCGATCCGCGGGCACTCCCGACAACGTCCTGGGCTGACACACTCGCCCCCGGTTCTGAGCCGTAAGTTATCACGGGCCGGTGAACTTTTTTCAATATCTGCCTGAGGTTGGAATCATCCCAACAGGCGATCACGCTTCCCTGCCGAGGGACTCGGAAGATATGCTCCAGAAATGCTTCCTGGATGTGCGCCAAGTCACCGTAGTAGTCGAGGTGATCGGTATCGATGTTGGTTACAACCACATATCGCGGCGACAGTTTCAGGAAGGTGCCGTCGCTTTCGTCCGCCTCCGCGACCAAATAGGGGCTCCGGCCCACCCGAGCGTTACCTCCCAACTGCTTCACCTGTGCCCCCACCAGCACGGTCGGGTCGAGTCCCCCTTCCAGCAGTAGGGCCGCGATCATGGCAGTCGTGGTCGTCTTGCCATGAGTGCCTGCAATCGAGATCGATTCCTTTGACCGCATCAGATGGGCCAACATGTCGGCCCGGTGTAGGACCAGAAGGTTTCTCCTGCGGGCCGCTTCCAGCTCCGGATTTCCCGTCGAAACCGCGCTGCTGAACACGACAGCCTCGGCACTGCCAATATTCGAGGACCGATGCCCTACGAACACTCTTCCCCCTAGGGAGCGGATATGTTGAAGGGTAGGACTCTCCACTACGTCGGAACCGGACACGTCATAGTTCGACTGCAGCAAGACCTGGGCGATCGCGCTCATGCCCGCCCCCCCAATCCCCACGAAGTGGAACCTGCGAACTTTTTCCAGCTCAGTCCCCATCGCCATGCCTTCCCGGAAATTCCCCTTCACTTTGTGCTCCCAGCAGAGTTATCCCCATTGGAGAACGAAACTTTGGTCGGGGCAAGCGTTTGTGGGTCATGGGGAGCCTTGTCCAGGAGTCCGCTTCAGCGGGCTGGCGCGAAGCGTAATAGACGGGTCCTTCAGGGCCGGATCTCCGCGCGATGTGAGGGGCAGAGCCTGCTTCAGCAGGCTTCTCGGGAAAGGCTTTAGCCAGAATCCGTTCCGATCTCCACTACCAAGGCTCGATTCGGCTCTCAAAGGCACCCAAGATTCCCTGGGGGTCGTCATCGGACGTACAAAGGAGCATCGGGCCGGACTTTGGCTGAAGCCCTCGCTCGAGAAGCCCGCTGAAGCGAGCTCAAGTTGCACCTCACCCCAATACCCGGCCCTGAAGGACCGGTCTAATACGCTTCGCTCCAGCCTGCTGAAGCAGGCTCCGAGAGCGGTCAGATGTCCAAACCAAGCGACTGCTGCGAGCTGGATTATTCGAGAAAGAGTCGGCCTCCGAAGCCAGGTTTCGACGCAATCGGCTGTCGCACGCCGCAACCATATCGAAATCATTGAGTTAGGTTCTTTTTCCATCCGAATCTGCAAATGAAGTTTCAGGTTAGCCTCGCCTCCGGCTGCGCCGGATCGTACAGGAAAGAAACTCCGGGTCCGGCGTAGCGGTGGGCTCCAGGCCGCCGTCCGAGCCAAAGGCTCGAAGGAATACTTCGGCCTGGAGGCCAAAGCTACGTTTGCCAATGAAGTTTCAGGTTAGCCCGCATTTCTCATCGCTTGTCGTAGCGAGGCGCCGCAAGGGCCGTCCTGGCAAAGGCTGCTTCGCTTCCCGTGGTTCAAGCCTCAGCTCAGTTCTCCCTTGTCGGCAGTTCATCCATTACTTGGGCAATTCGATTGACACTATCGGGTCGAGAGACACGTCTGCTGGCAGCGGCCATGGCGCGTAGGCGCTCTCTGTCCTCGCCGAGCGCAGTCAGCATCGTGGCTAGATCCCGCCCGGTAGCCTTGGCCTGTTCGATAACCAGAGCTGCATTCTGCCTTTCCAGAGCGAGGGCGTTCTTTCTCTGGTGATCATCAGCCGCGTAGGGAAAGGGGATCAAGATCGAGGGTCGCCCGGCTGCTGCGATCTCGGCAACGGTGGAAGCACCAGACCGAGAGACGATCAGATCCGCACGGCTAAAATAGCCTGGCATGGCGCTGATAAACGGCACTACTGCGCCCGGAAAACCGCGGGAATCGTAACATCGCTTCACTCGAGAATAGTCAGCGGGTCCGGTCTGATGGACAAACCTCACCGATTCGGCTGAAAGGAAGGGCAGCGCCTCGCAAACCAGGCTATTGATTGCCTGACTGCCCTGACTTCCTCCGAATACGAGCACCTGCAACGGTCCCGATGTCAAGCCCATCTCAGGCACCTGATAGAACTCCTTGCGAACGGGAATCCCAGTCAGGCGCGCCTTCGAGCCGAACCATCGGACACTTTCCTCGAAGGCGACGGCTGCCCTATCCACCCAGCGGGAAAGCAGCCGATTGGTCAATCCCGGCTGTGAGTTGGGTTCGATCAGAAGACAGGGAATCCCCATCCAGGCCGCCGCCAGTACAACCGGACCGGAGGAGTATCCCCCCAGTCCAACTACCAATGAAGGCGAGAAAGACTTCAAGATCCGTCGAGCCTTCAGCAGGGATCCCGGCAGATGAAGTAACGTCGAAACTCCCTTCAATAGGCCCACTCTCTTCAGCTTTCCGACCTCAAGGGTATCCAGGTCGATACCCAGGGCCGGCAGGATCCGATTCTCCATCCCTCCGGGAGTACCCACGAAGCGAATACCCACCCCGGGGTCCTGATCTCTGAGATATTGGGTGATAGCCACCGCCATGAAGACGTGCCCGCCGGTTCCACCCCCCGCGAAAATAATGCGTTTCCCCTTTTTCCTACCCACCACAGTCCCGGGATTCCTAGCCCTGACGACAGCGTCTTGAAATATTCAACAGAATTCCGACACCTGCCATCATCACCAACATGGAGGAGCCTCCAACCGATATGAAGGGAAGTGGAATTCCCTTAGTAGGAACAAGACTCACAACGACACTCATGTTGATAAGCCCCTGGAGCACGATCATGGAGACGATACCCAGGGCTAGATAGGAGCCAAAGGATGTATCCGCTCGAAGCGCGATACGCACTCCCCTCCAGAAAAGAAGCGCAAAAAGGACGAGCAGAAAAACACAGCCGAGCAGCCCAAGTTCCTCCCCAACGACGGCGAATATGAAGTCGGTATGGGACTCTGGAAGAAAAGAAAGTTTCTGTTTCCCGTTGGCAAAGCCCTGCCCCGTCCATCCCCCAGAGCCAACCGCGATCAGACTCTGTCGCACCTGATAGCCGATTCCATAGGGGTCCGCAGAGGGATTCCAGAATGCAAGAAGCCGGTTTCGTCGGTATTCCACGTCGAACACCAGGAAATAGAAGATCGGGATGGATGCCAACAAGAGGCCCAGCAGGTATTTCAGGGGCCCACCTCCCAGGTAGAGCAACAAACACGCTGTAAAAGCAATCGCCGCCGCGGTACCCAGATCTCGCCCCATGAGAATCAGCACCAGCGGCAGAGCTACGAGTCCGAGATAGGGAATCAGACCCTTGATCGATGGAATCGACTCGCGGTAGCGCACCAGGTAGTAGGCAGAGCACAGCACCAGAACGAGCTTTGCTAGTTCCGAAGGCTGAAAGTTCAACGGTCCCAGAGAGATCCAGCGTCGGACCCCGGCGTCACCGGGCCGAACCAGGGGAATGATGAGGAGGAGGACGGCCCCAACGAATAGACTGATCATAACGGCTGCATGCTCATAACGACGATAGTCGGTTGTCATACCCAGACGGAGCAGCACGAGCCCAATCACGACGGCGATCAGCTGCCGCACAAAAATATCGGTGTTCGATCCGTAGAGTTCCTGGGAGATGTGGCCAGAGGCGCTCCCTACCATTATAAGCCCGAATCCGACCAGAACCAACACAATTAGCAAGACGCCCTCATCGTAGGGCATTCTCTGACTCACGCTCTCTCCTCCAAGCCCATCTGTGCCACGGCTTCCTTGAAAGCGCGGCCTCTATGTTCGAAGTCATCGAACATGTCGAAACTGGCACAGGCCGGCGCCAGCAGCACCGTGTCTCCCGGTTGGGCCCCATCAGACGCCAGCGCAACCGCCTCTGCCATGTCCCGAGCATCCAGGGTCTCGACGCGGTCCTGTAGGGCACCGCGAATCTTGCTACGAGCTTCTCCCAACAAAACCAGCAGTTTGACCTTGTCCTTCATCAAGTGCTTCACCTGTCCGAAATCTGCCCCCTTGTCCCTTCCCCCCATGATGACGATCAAGGGTCCTTCGAGAGCCTCCAAAGCCCGGGCTGCGGCTTCTACATTAGTGGCCTTGGAGTCGTTGTAGAATCGAACTCCGGCTCGACTACCGATTTGCTCCAGTCGATGTTCCACGCCCGCGAAGTCACGGAAGACCTGTGCCATCAGAATGGGGTCCAATCCTTTCAGAAAGCCCGAGGCAACAGCGGCCAGGACATTCTGGAGGTTGTGGCGTCCCGGCATCCGGATCTCCTCCACGGGCATGACCAGATATTCGCTACCTTCCCATCGGATCCAGATCTGTCCCTCCTCTACGGAAACTCCCTCGTGTAGTGACTGCCGCTCGCTGAAGAGAAAGACTCGAGCCGCGCAATGCTCACCCATCGCCTTGGAATTTGGATCGTCTGCATTCAGCACGGCGAAGTCTTCGGCGGTCTGGTTGAGAAGGATGCGCCGCTTGGCCTGGACGTATTGCTCGAAGCTCTGGTGTCGATCCAGATGATCCGGCGTCAAGTTCAATACCAGAGCGATGCTGCACCTGAAACTCTGGATCGTCTCCAACTGGAAGGACGAAAGCTCGACGATGAAGACCCGGTCGTCGCTCCCCTGGTCGACCAACCCGGTAAGGGGAGTTCCGATGTTGCCGGCAACTGCGTGGGAAACTCCAGCCCGCTCGAACAGAGCCCCCGTGAGCGCGGTTGTCGTTGTCTTGCCGTTAGTGCCGGTAACTCCGATGAAGGAACCCTTGAGAAAGCGATAGGCAAGTTCCACCTCACTCCAGATCGGAATCCCTGCCTCCGCCGCCTGCTGCAGCAGGCCTTGACGACTTGGAACACCGGGACTCGTGACGATCAGATCAGCCTCCATGAAATCTTGCTGTTGGTGCCGGCCGAAGACCATTTGGACGGGCCCGGCAAGTCCTTCAATCTGCCCTTGCAATGCTTCCTGTCGCCTCAAATCGGTGACCGTGACTTTCGCGTCTTTTCGAAGAAGAAGATTGGTTGACGCTAGCCCGCTGCGAGCAAATCCGACTACCAAAACCCTTCGTCCTTGTAACTCTGGAACACGCCCCTCCAAGTGCCTTTCCTTACCTCAGCTTCAATGTCGTCAGGCTGAATAGAGCAAAAATCAAGCCCACCAGCCAGAAGCGCACAACCACCTTCGGCTCCTCCCAGCCCAGCAGCTCGAAGTGATGGTGCAGTGGAGCCATTCGTAACAGCCGCTTGCCGCTTAGCTTGAAGTACCCGACCTGCAGAATGACCGAGAGGGCCTCTAGCACAAAGATTCCTCCGATCGAGAAAAGCAACAGCTCTTGTTTGATCAGAACAGCGACAGTCCCAATCGCGCCACCCAAGGACATCGAGCCCACGTCACCCATGAAGATCTGAGCCGGATGCGTGTTGTACCAAAGGAACCCCAGGCTGGCTCCTACCATCGCTCCGCAGAAAATCGTCAGCTCACTGGCATAGGTGTTCTTGATGAGGCCTAGATACGTCGCGAATGTCGCATGCCCTGTGACGTAGGTAAGAACCGTGAGGGCCGAAGCTGCGATCACGACCAGTCCCGCGGCAAGACCGTCCAGCCCGTCGGTCAGGTTCACCGCGTTGGAACTTCCAACGATCACGAGGGAGGCGAAGATGATCAGGGGTATAAAGGTTGAGACACCGAGAACAATCCAGTCCATTTCGGGCGTAAAACGTTTAAAGACAGGCACACTCAGCTGGGTGCTATAGAGCCCCCAGTCGTGTAGGGCGATTAAGGTCAGGCCGACACCACCTGCGATAAGGACCTGCATCACAACCTTCCAACGGCCACGCAGACCCAGAGATCTCTTGTTGGCAATTTTCAGATAGTCATCGATCAGCCCCACAGCAGCGAAGAGCAGGAGGGAGGCCATGGCGATCCAGACGTAGAAATTGGTCAGATCAGCCCAAAGAAGGGTGGGCAGGAGAATGCTTATCACGATCAAGAGACCACCCATGGTGGGAGTGCCCGCCTTTTCGTAGTGGCTAGCCGGACCCTCTTGCCTGATGTATTGGCCGATCTGAAACGACTTTAACTTTCTGATCAACCAGGGCCCCAACAGCATGCTGATGAGCAGAGCGGTGAGGGAAGCATAGGCCGTTCGGAAGGTGATATACCTCACCACATTCAGCACCGAGAACTCATCGTGGAACGCATATAAGATGTGGTAGATCAACCTGCCTCCTCCTCCAAGAACTGAACGACGCGATCCATTCGGACGCCTCGAGAACCCTTGATCAGCAGAAAGTCTCCGCCGTGGACCACACTGCCAAGATACCGTGCCGCAGCTTCCGAGCTCTCAAACTGCACCACGTTATGGGCTGACAATCCTGCCCGGATCGCTCCCTCCGCAATGTGGCTACCATTCCCTCCCACCGCAATCAGCAGGTCGGGTCTGGTTTTTGCCGCAGCCCGTCCCACCCTTCGGTGCAACTGGGGTGACTCGGGTCCCAATTCGAGCATCTCACCGAGAACCAGGATCTTGCGCCGAAACTCCCGAAGATGGGAAACCGCCTCCAGCACGATCTCAACCGCGCTGGGACTGGAGTTGTAGGAGTCATCCCAGATCGTGAGTGGGTCCCCGTTGCGCCGATCGAGTTGAAGGATCTTCCCGCGCATTGACGGTGGAGTGAGCCTGGAAACTCCCTCGCAGACTTGCTCCGGCGTTAAGTCGAAAGCCGATGCTACGGCGATCGCAGCCACCAGGTCATAGAGGAAGTGGCGACCAACACAGGGAGCCGATGTCGCATGACGCCGTCCAGCGGTCTCAAACTCGAACACGGTCTTGGATAGGGCTTCGGATCGGGCATTCACGATACGGACATCGGCACGGTTCTCCAGTGCGAAAGAGACCTTCCGACCTGAATAACGCGCGGCCAGAGCGGAGACACGGGAATCGTCCGCGTTGAAAAAGAGGATCCCGTCGTGTGGAAGCGCTTCTAGAATCTCTCCCTTCGCAGCTGCAATAGCGTCGAGACCAGGAAAAAACTCGAGGTGCACCGCCGCCACATTGGTAATCACGGCCACATCGGGACAGCAGATTCCTGCCAGGGACCGAATTTCACCTGGGCGATTCATCCCCAGTTCCAAGACCGCGAGTTCGTGTTCCTGCTTCAACCGAAGCAACGACAGAGGGACCCCTATTTCGTTATTGAAATTCGCGGGCGACTGGAGCGTTCGAAATCTTCGGCCCAGTAGCTCTGTGATGAAAACCCGCGTGGTGGTCTTACCAATGCTTCCGGTGACTCCAATGATGGAGCGGGACCACTTCTTCCGGACGTACCGGGCAAGTTCCTGAAGGGCCTGAGTGGTATCCGGAACCCGAAGAAAAATCCGGTCCTCCCAATGGGAACGTTCTGCTACCGACGCCGAAGAGACAATGATCGCAGCACCCCTTTGGAGAGCCTCGGGAATGAATTTGTGCCCGTCATGTCGCTTGCCCTGAACAGCAATGAAACACACCCCAGGCTCTGCCTGGCGAGTATCGATAGTCACTGCTGGGAACGGGACCTGGTCGACTCGATGCGAGCCCTTCTGATCCGCCCAGGAAGCCCCCATGGCCTCCACGGCCTGTTCCAGTGTCAATTCGATCATGCCAATTCCCGCACGACTTCTCTGTCGTCGAAAGGGATCTGCTCACCCTGGATTTCCTGGTAGGTCTCGTGTCCCTTCCCCGCCACCAGAACGATGTCTCCCGAGCTGGCAACCTCCAAGGCCCGTTCGATCGCAGCCCTCCGATCCGTAATGGTTTCGTGGTTCGTAGATCCTTCGGGAATGCCGAAACAGATCTCTCGGATGATCTCGCTCGGATCCTCGCTTCGTGGGTTGTCCGAAGTGATGAAAACCCGGTCGGCTCCTTCTACCGCGATGGCGCCCATCTGGGGGCGCTTGCCACGGTCCCGGTTCCCTCCGCAACCAAAGACACAGAGGACGCGCTTCTGAGTCAGTTGGCGACAAAAGTCGAGAACCTTCTTCAGAGCGATGGGAGTGTGGGCAAAATCGACGAGAACGGCGTAATCGCGGTTCACGCCCACTCTCTCGAACCTTCCAGGAACACACTTCAAGCTGGCCACACCTCGACGAATATGGTCGTCGGAGACACCGATCAGGTGGCCGGCAGCGGCGGCGGACATGAGATTGTAGAGGTTGTGTTCACCCAGGAGTGAACTGCGGAGCGAGAGTCGACGATCGAAAAAGCTGAGATCCACTTCGGTCGCATCCACCGTGGTTTGTTGCGCCAACGGAAAGACATCGGCATTTCGATCGAGGCCAAAGGTGACAACGCGCGTACCTGGGGGCGGCTCGATTCTTCGGGCGTAACAGTCATCCCCATTGATAACGGCAGAGCGGAGTCCCGGGTTGTAGCAAGGACGGAAGAGAAGGTGCTTTGCCTGGAAATATTCCTCCAGAGTCTGATGGAAGTCCAGATGGTCCTGACTCAGGTTCGTAAAGACCCCTACCGGGAAAGAACACTTGTAAACCCGGTGAAATGCGAGCGCGTGAGAGGAAACCTCCACGGCGCCCCAACGACAACCCTCCCGAATGGCTTCGGATAGGATCCTCTGAACATCGATTGCCTCGGGTGTGGTTCGCTCAGTTTCCCAACGCTTGCTGTGAAGAGAGGCGTGGACAGTGCCGAGCAGAAGACCTGGGGCTTCCTGCTCCATCATGGCGTGAATCAGGAAGGCCGTCGTGGTCTTCCCATTGGTGCCCGTGATCCCGACTAGTTGGAGGCGCTCGGAAGGCTGATAGTAGAAGGCGTTGGCGACGCAGGCCATGAAGGGTCGGATGTCGGAGACTCGAATCCAGGCCAGAGGAAAGCCCTTCGGTTTTTCCCGCTCCGATACAACTGCTACGGCTCCCTTCTGTAGAGCCTGGTCGAGGTGCATATGACCGTCCGTGACCAGTCCTTTGAGCGCAAAGAACAGACTATTCTTGACGACCCGACGTGAATCATATTCCAGAGCTCCGATCTCAGGATCTCTTTGGTCATTGCCGTTCTGAGGCAACACCCCGACTTGTGCCCTGGAGAGCAATCTGCTTAGTCGCATGAATGGACGATCCTCTATTGCCGAAAAACACCTCGCTGACCGTCTCCTTGAAGACTCGGGATCCGGATGGTGGCCGCTGCCCTACAGCGTCACCACTTCCGTGGACCTGCAATCGCAGGCCCAGACGAGAGCATTCTCGAGCCACCTCTCGTAGGCTGAGACCCGTGAAATCCGGCATTCGAAAGGAATCGGTTGCCACCGTAACCGTTCGATTGGAATGAAGAAGAGGACTCTCACCCATCAGGCCCAGGACCGTCCGCTCCAGCTGTTCGGCAGGCAGCCCTTCCTTGTCCCTGGAATCTCCACGGTCGACCTGGAACTGCGCAGGAACTTGACCCGGACCAGATCCCTTGGCCAATTGCCTGTTGGACAGATCAGGCCGATCGCGCGGGACCTTCAAGTGGATCAGGGCTCGCTCCATGATCTGTTTAAAGGCCGGTGCCGCCACGACACCGCCGTATGTCGCTCCCTTCGGTTCATCGATGACTACGATGGCTGCCAATACCGGATCGTCCAGAGGAGCAAACCCCGTAAAGGAAGCCACATACTTGGTTCGAGAGTATGCTCCGTCGACGAACTTCTGCGCTGTTCCCGTCTTACCGGCAGAGGAATAGCCACTCAGGCGAGCCCGCCTCCCCGTTCCCGCCGCCACTGCGAGGGCCAGGGCTTGCCTCATCTGGAGGGCAGTGGCAGGGGATAAGATCAGCTCCCGCTCCGGTTTCGACTCGTCAAGCACATCTCCCCGAGCCGAGAGAATCTTATCCACTATTCGAGGCTTCACCAGATAGCCACCGTTGGCGAGAGCCGCTATGGCTCGCACTACCTGCAGGGGCGTGACAGCAAGCTCCTGCCCGATTGACAATGCACCGATTGAAACCTTGGACCAGCGGGAGGGTGGGGCAAGGAGCCCCACTTCCTCTCCCGGCAGTTCGATTCCCGTCTTCGCGCCAAAACCGAACCTTCGGATGTAGGAATACAGGCGCTCATCCCCCAAACGCAGTCCAAGCTTGATAGTGCCCACGTTGCTCGACTTGGCCAACACCTCCTTGAAAGTGAGGGTCTGGTAACTCCTCGAGGCCTCGCGGTAGACTTTCCCCCCCAGACTCACCGTGCCGACGCGACAATCAATCGACTCTTCGAGAGTCGATAATCCCTCATTGAGAACAGCGGCCAGGGTGACAATCTTGAAGGTCGATCCAGGTTCGTAGACGTCGAGAATTGCTCGATTTCGAAAGCTCTCCAGCTTGGATCTATTGTAGCTATTGGGATTGAATCCAGGATAGGAAGCCATGGCCAGGACTTCGCCGCTTTGGACGTTCATGACAATGGCGGATCCACTCTTGGCCTGGTAGGTCTCTACTGTGCGGTTCAAGACCTGCTCTACAGCATGCTGAATGGACTGGTCCAGGTAGAGCACCATGACGTTACCACCAGTGGGCGGCTCATCGGACTCTCGACCATAGCGGCGACGCTTGGCATCGAAACGGAAGTTGACCCGCCCCTCACGCCCCTTGATCTGGTTATCGTAGACAAACTCGAGGCCGCTGAGCCCCTTGCCGTCGGTACCGACAAACCCGAGAACGTGGGCGGCCAGTTCACGGTTGGGATAGACCCGTTTGCTGTCCTTCGCCACCTCGATACCTGTTAGCCCCAGCTGCCTGACCTCGACCATCTGACGTGGAGAGACCTCTCTGGCAAGGTATCGGAACTGAGTTTCTGAAATGAGCTTGTCGTAGATTTCCTGCTCCGTCCGCCCCAGAATAGGCGCCAGCTGCCGTGCGGCTCCCGCCGGATCGACTACCTTGTTCGGATGAGCCTGCACAACACCCGCCTCTACGCTGATAGCAAATTCCTCCAGATGACAATCCAGGATCTCGCCTCGACGCGAGTGAAGATCGACGTAGCCCTTCCGCTGCCGCAGCGCTTTCTCCTGATAGTCGCCGCTCTCAACTACCTGGAGCTGGACCAGTCGCACCGACACCGCCACGAACCAAAGCACGACTGCCAGATAGAAGATCAGAAGCCGGCTGGTCGTGGGTACTGCGGTTCCCCGGTTTGCCCGCTCATTCATTGACGACCTTGCGCACGGGAATGGACTCCGCCAGCAGATTCTCGGTCGATTCCGACTGGGGAACCCCCTCCACGATCCTCACCCCGACCTGGTTGGAGCGAACCAGGCCCAGCTCTGCAGCGAGTCGATCAATCTTCTCCGGATTGAGCAGGGATGATTGCTCCGCGCGAAGGGCACCAATGGCGTCGGACAATTGCGCATTCGCCTGTCTGAGCTCTTCTATTCGATAGGAACTACCGGTAATGGCATCCTGCGACCAGACATACCCCAGGATCAGGCCGGTCATCAGCCCGGCCAGAGCGATGCGTCGCGGCATCCACAGATAGGACGGTTCGTTCTTGCCCCTGAACGACTGGTTTTGAAACCTCTGGACGCCTAGATCTACCATGTTATCGGTCCTCCTTTGGCGACAAGCACGCCGACTCGGTAAGTCTCTGAACTGCTCTCAGCTTCGCACTGCGGGATCGAGGGTTGCGCTGCACTTCCGGTGACGATGGGGTCATCGGCTTCTTGGTGAGAATCCGGACACGTTTTAGCCGAGGACAGTCGCAGAGGTCCGGGCGACGGCGACAGATACACTTTCCGGCCTCTCGCTGGAATGTCCGCTTTACGATTCTGTCCTCGAGGCTGTGAAAAGCGATGACAACCAGACACCCGTCCGGCTTCAAAAACTGGACAACCTCGGTCAGGATCTCCTCCAGACCCGTGAGCTCCTGATTGACTGCAATCCGGAGTGCTTGAAACACCTGGGTGGCGGGGTGGAGACGGGATCCCCGGGGCCGACCCTTGACCCGCTCCACCAAATCCGCCAGCTCCGTGGTGGTACCCAACTTCGTCCGTCGCCGAGATGCAACGATGGCTGCGGCAAGCTTTCGCGCCATCTTCTCTTCGCCATAGCGCCATATAATCTCCGCCAGCCGCTCTTCAGAAAGCTCGTTCACCAACTGACTTGCCGTCAGTTCCTGATCTCGGTCCATCCTCATGTCCAGAGGGCCTTCTAGCTGGAAGCTAAAACCACGTTCCCCTGAGTCAAGTTGGAAGGACGACATGCCGAGGTCGAGCAGACAACCATCGATCGATTGGATCTCCAGAGTGGCCAAAACCGACGGTAGGTTCTTGAAATTCTCGTGATGAACACTGAAATTCTCAAACTCCTCGCCAAGGTGTCTTCTGGCTCGTTCAAGAGATCCTGAGTCCCGATCCAAAGCGACCAGCCGCCCCGACCCTCGAAGGCCCTTGAGGATGCCTTCGGAGTGTCCGCCCAGCCCGGTGGTGCAATCGACGTAAACCCCTCCGGGCCTGACCCGGAAGAATTCAAGGACCTCGTGGTATAGAACCGGATCGTGACGCAAGTTAGCCCCCATTCCCAAGGCGTCTCTCATACCGGTTTGAGCTGGCACGCTCTCTCCGACAGAGAGGGCTGCCGGTCCCCATCCACCGCGACGGCGTTCGCCACTACAGACCACCCCACGTCGTGAAGAATCAGCAATGCCAGAGCGATGTCTTTTTGCGGTATCCCCGGCAACCGCCAGCGCCGTCATAATCCCAACTCCGCCAGCACTCTTGCATCGCTCTCTGTATATGGATCCGATTCCAACAGGCTCGTGAAGCGTTCCCTGTTCCAAACCTGCAGATAATTGAGGTACCCCATAACGGCTACCTCTCCGCTGATCGACGCCTCCTTACGCAAATGAGGAGGAATCACGACCCGTCCCTGCTTGTCCATCGAGACTACTTGCCCGTAGTAATTCGTGTTGCGAAGAAACTTCAGCTTCTCAGGGCGCATCTTCGGGGGCTCCAGGAGTTTCGCTTCGATCTGTTCCCACTCGCTTAGGGGATATACGAGCACGTTCTCTCCGGTCGTGCTGGTCACATACAGATCTACTCCGTACTCCTCGTCGATGAGCCTTCGATACGAGACGGGAATCTTGATCCGCCCCTGTGTATCGACCTTGGTGGGAAAGTTGCCTCGGAACACGATGCGTCACACGCCTCATTGGATCCTAAACGACCCTAAATTCACTAATTCATGCCAAAATAATCCATAATTCTCCATCTGTCAACAAGAAAAAGGCATCTGCTCCTAAGGTGCGCCCAGAAAATGTCAGATGGGCGTGGTAGCCGAACTAAACTTCAGTAAAAAGGCTCTGTTGCTACTATCCGACAGATGGGACTAAAAAGCTGAAACTGCATCGGAAGGAAGAAGGTCCAAGGCCCAACATCTGACAGGGCAGTGACCCGTAGGATGGGCACTCTTGCCCGTCGTGTCGTCGACGGGCAGGAGTGCCCGTCCTACAACGGACACGGTGCTATCGATGTTCGTCGTTCGAGACGAGCAAAGTTGCTGTCTCGAATGGGATCAGCGTGTCTGGAGGCGGGACTAAGCTGAAACTTCATTTGTAGATTCGGATGGGACAAGGACGTAACCCATTGATCTAGGAATGGATCGGGCGCATCTCACGCGATTGTCTAACCTCGCACTGAAGTGAAATTGGAATGCAGTTATGAGTTCCTGGGAGCACGTCCTTACGCCAACGGCGTTGTTGCGGGTAGCCCAGGGTTGGCGCTGCGGACCGAAGCGAGCTACCCTGGGTCAAGGTCGTTCAAGAAAATACGCTACCCAAAAGGGGTTATTGCCGACCGGAAACGCGTTGACAATAACGCTTTCAGCGTAGAAGAGGCAGGGCGACTTGAACCCAGTGTAGCTCGCTTCGCTCCGCAGCGCCAACTGGGGAAATTCAGATGGGATAAGTCTCGAGGAACTCCAAAGTCCGTTCCACCGCCTCTTCGGCGGCAACTTCTACAACCGCCGCCTCTTTGCGAGAAAAGACTTCGACCTTGCCTTCTCGAAGCTTGTTACCGACCGTGATTCGCACCGGAATCCCGATGAGCTCTGCGTCCTTGAACTTAACCCCTGGACGCTCATCCCGATCGTCCAACAGGCAGTCGACACCTTTTTCTTCCAGGACTTCACAGAAACCTTCAGCCGCCTTCATCTGATCGCTGTCGCCGACGCGAACCACGGTAACAACGGCCTGAAAGGGGGCGATGTTGCGGGGCCACACGATCCCTTTATCGTCATGGTAGAGCTCAACGGCAGCCGCCATGATTCGTTCGACTCCGATCCCGTAACTGCCCATGGTCACTGGAACTTCGCGACCCTCCTGATCCAGGACAGTTGCTCCCATGGATTCGCTGTACTTGCGGCCTAACTTGAAAATATGGCCGATCTCCAGCGCCTTGGCGACTTCCAGGGGTTTTCCACACAACGAACAGTTATCGCCTGACACTATCTCTCGCAGTTCGACAAAGGGACAATCGAAGTCTCTCCCGGGAGAGACATGAAGAAGGTGGTAGTCATCCTTGTTGGCTCCACACACCAGGTCGCGGCGTCCCTGAAGCGCCTGATCCGCCCAGATGGGCATATCCCTGACACCGACCGGCCCCAGACTTCCTGGATCTGCGCCAAAGGCTTCGACAATCTCTTCGGGATGGGCCGGACGAAAGTTCTCGGTCCCCACCAGGCTACCCAATTTGGCCTCGTTCAGTTGGTGATCTCCACGCAGCAACGCCAGGTGAGTCTTGCCCTCGACCATGTAGACGAGCGACTTGATCTGGCGCGACTCGGGGACGCCCAGAAAATCGCTAACCTCGCGTATCGTCTTGCGACCGAGCGTGTGCACTTCCTGGGGTAGGTCCCCGCCCTCAGGATCTTTCTCGGATTCGACCCCGGCCCGCGCCCTGTCTCGGTTGGACGCGTAGCCGCAAGAGCAGGTGACGACGTAGTCTTCTCCGGCATCAGTACGCACCATGAACTCATGAGACTCGCTGCCTCCCATGGCTCCTGATTCGGCCTCGACCACCAGATACTCCAGTCCGCAACGATCGAAGATGGTACGGTAGGCTTCCTCGTGAAGCTTGTAACTAGCGTCGAGTCCCTCCTGGTCCAGGTCAAAGCTATAGGAATCCTTCATCAGGAACTGCCGCACTCGCAAGAGTCCAGACTTGGGCCGGGGCTCGTCCCGAAATTTGGTTTGGATCTGGTACCAGATCTGGGGAAGCTGCCGATAGGAGCGGACTGCGTCACGGGATAGGGAGGTGAATACTTCTTCGTGGGTCATGCCCAGGCACATATCACGACCGCCCCGATCTCGCAGTCGAAACATGCTCTCTCCCATGACCTCCCATCGACCCGATTCCTTCCACAGCTCGGCCGGATGAAGCGCCGGCAAATGGAACTCCTGGGCTCCCATCTGATTCATTTCCTGGCGCACGATCGCTTCAATCTTCAGCAGCGTGCGTCGGGCCAGAGGTAGATGCGAATAAATACCTGCACTCAGCTGGCGAATCAGTCCAGCCCTGAGAAGCAGCTTGTGGGAGGCGACTTCGGCTTCGGAGGGAACATCGCGAAGAGTGGGAATGAAGAAACGAGACCAGCGCATAAGGACGCTCCTTTTATCTGTTTGACCGCATCAAGTCAAGTGAGCTACGATCGAAGTTGCTCACCACGATGAAGTAAGGACCCTAAGAAATGCGCATCTCGATCGGCGGCGACCACGCCGGCTTTGAGCTCAAGGAGCGGATCAAAACAGTGCTGGAACAGGGCCAACACCGGGTCACCGACATGGGGACCTTCAGTGCTGAGAGTGTCGATTACCCAGACTATGCGGCGGCCGTCGCGCGAGCGGTATCATCGGGCGAGGCGGACAGGGGCGTCCTGGTCTGTGGGACCGGCATCGGCATGTCAATCGCTGCCAACAAGTTCGCCAATGTACGCGCTTCGTTGTGCCACGACGTGGAAACCGCCCGCCTAAGTCGGCAACACAACGACGCCAACGTGCTGGCCATCGGCTCTCGAGTCTTGGATCCGGAGCTGGCCCTGGCGGTCGTCCAGGAGTGGATGGGCACAACTTTCGAGGGGGGTAGACACTCGCGTCGCCTCCAAAAGATCACGGCTCTGGAAGGGGCTGACTGACTCCCCTTCAGAAATAATTGAGAAGGGCTGATCAGGAGAACATATCGAAGATGCAGAAGATGCATCGGTCATTGGCTGAGACAGACCCGCAGGTGGCCGAGTCCATACAGCTGGAAACCCTGAGGCAGACCCAGACCCTGGAGCTGATCGCCTCCGAGAACTTTGTTAGCGAGGCCGTCCTCGAAGCGCTGGGTTCGGTCTTCACCAACAAATACGCGGAAGGCTATCCGGGGCGACGTTATTACGGCGGCTGCGAGAATGCCGATGTGGTAGAGAGCCTCGCCATCGAACGGGCCAAGAACCTGTTTGGCGCGGATCACGCCAATGTCCAGCCTCACTCGGGCACTCAGGCCAACATCGCAGTCTACCTCACAGTTCTGGAGCCGGGAGACAAGATCCTGGGGATGAACTTATCCGATGGCGGCCATTTGAGTCATGGCCACCCGCTGAACTTTTCAGGCAAGTATTTCGAGGTGGCCTCCTACGGCGTCACTCGGGAGACCGAGCAAATCGACTACGATGCGTTGGCGGACCTGGCCGAAAAGGAAAAGCCCAAGATGATCGTGGCCGGTGCCAGTGCCTACAGCCGCATCATCCATTTCGATCGGCTGTCTCAGATTGCCAAGAGGGTTGGCGCCTTTCTCCTGGCCGACATCGCCCATATTGCGGGAGCCGTGGCCACGGGCCTACATCCCAGTCCAGTTCCTTGGGCGGACTTCGTAACCACGACGACCCACAAGACACTACGTGGCCCTCGCGGCGGAATCATCCTCTGCAAAGAGGAACACAAAAAGGCTCTGGATCGGCTCATATTCCCCGGACTCCAGGGAGGACCGCTGGTTCATGTCATCGCGAGTAAAGCGGTCTGTCTGAAGGAAGCGATGGGCAATGAGTTCAAGCTCTACCAGCAACAGGTCCTCAGGAACGCTGCGGCGCTTGCCCAGGCTGTCGCCAACGAGGGATTCCGAATCGTGTCGGGCGGAACCGATAATCATCTCTTTCTGGTGGACGTGTTCTCCCAAGACCTCACCGGTAAACAGGCGGAAGAGTCCCTGGGGCAGGCATCGATCACCGTCAACAAGAACACCATTCCCTTCGATACCCACCGTCCTTTGGTAACCAGCGGCATCCGAATCGGAACACCTGCGGTTACGACCAGCGGGATGAAGGAAGCGGAGATGAAACGGATCGGCGGATGGATCGGTCACGCTCTGAAAAACATTGAAGACACAGTTGTCCTGCGCCAGGTGGGACAAGAAGTGCGGTCTCTGACCGACCGCTTTCAGTACTACAGGCACCGCCTCGCTGAGCCTGCGCCGGCGTCCGTTGACTAAAAACTCAAGCCACCAGACAACCCAACTGGACGAGATCTTCGGACCTTCTGGTCTACTTCATCAGCACCTATCTCATTACGAGTACCGGCCTTCTCAGCAGGTGATGGCGGAGGCGATCTCCCAGGCTATCGAAGAACGGAATCATCTATGTCTCGAGGCGGCAACCGGAACCGGAAAAACACTGGCGTACCTGATCCCCGCCCTTGCCAGCGACCGCCGCGTGATCATCTCAACCGCAACCAAGAACCTCCAGGAACAACTCTTTCTTCGAGACATTCCGTTCCTTCAGAAATACCTGTTCCCCGAGGTCGAAGTCACCTATATGAAGGGACGTCAAAACTATATTTGTCTCAAGAAGTTCGCGGAAGCGACCCGGCAGAAGGCTCTTTCCAGCGAGCTTGCCGAACGTCAAGAGGCACTCTCGGATTGGATCGCCACGACGGAAACTGGTGACCGCGCCGAATTGAGCTGGATAAGCGATCGGGATCCCCTATGGCAGCAGCTGGACGCGCGCAGTGAAACCTGCACGGGACAGAAGTGTGACTTTTTCGAGGAGTGTCCTATCACTCGGATGCGCCAGAAGGCGTTGGAATCCGATGTCATCGTAGTGAACCACGCCCTGCTCTTCGCCAATCTCGCGCTGGAAAGCGACGAGATCGGTCGAATTCTTCCAGACTTTTCCATCCTGGTCCTTGACGAGGCGCACGAGGTCGAGGATGCCGCCTGCACGTACTTCGGGAAGCAGGCCAGTAGCCACCAGATTGAGGAGCTATGCCGCGACTTCATCAAGACGTTCCAGGATGGTCTTTACGACCGCGAAGTGGGGGAACTCGAAACCCGAGCCCGGGTCTTCTGCGACTCCTTTCCACCCCAGGAGGGAAGATACCCACTGATCTTCTTCGACCGCGACACTGGGGAGACCAAGGATCTACGAGAAGGTGCCTCCACCGCCTATCTGCGACTGAAGGCGAGCCTCCAGAAGCTTTACCATTCAATACAACGCCAGGGGAACCGTCCCCCCGAAGCGGATGCCTTGATCCGTCGCTTGGAACAACTGCTCACTTGCCTTGAGGAAGTCTTCGACCACCACGATCCCAACAGCGTCTACTGGCTGGAAAGACGGGGACGGGGCGTTTTCCTGAACCTGAGGCCTATCGATGTGTCGGGCATTCTGCAGGAGAACCTGTTTGCCCGAACCGACACCACCATCCTGACCTCTGCAACTTTGAGTACCAACGCAAATTTCGAGTACCTAAAGGAGCGGCTCGGAGTGCCTGAACCCGCTGAGCTGATCGTTCCCAGCGAATTCGACTATACCCAGCAAGCGATCCTCTACCTTCCTCGAGATTTTCCGGAGCCACGTGCTCCCCACTATCTCGACCGATTCCTCGAGGAAGTCGGCCAGATACTCTCTATCACCGAGGGACACGCCTTCCTACTCTTCACCAGCTTTCAGCAGATGAACCGTGTTCACGACGCCCTCTCGAAAACCTCTTCCTACCCCTTGCTCCGACAGGGCGATAGGCCCAAGAGTCAACTGCTTGAAGCCTTCAAACAGACTCCCCATGCCGTGCTCCTGGCAACCGCCAGCTTCTGGCAGGGAGTCGATGTCCAGGGGGACGCTTTGCGCGCCGTCCTCATCGACAAGCTCCCCTTCCAGGTACCCACGGAGCCGGTAGTGGCGGCCCGAATCGAGAGACTGGAAAAACAAGGGGTTAATTCCTTCCTTCGCTACTCGGTGCCGGAAGCAATTATCACGCTGAGGCAGGGTCTCGGACGACTGATTCGATCTCGTCAAGACCGCGGGGTCCTGGCTATTTTCGACAGCCGCCTGCGTACTCGGAGCTACGGTTCGCTGTTCCTACAGAGCTTGCCAAACTGCCCTATCACCGATAATATGAACTCTATCAAACAGTTTTTCAGCAAAGACGCCGGAGGCCGGGACGCTGAGAACCCAGCCTGACAGGTGACTACCAGCAGGAAGAGGAAAGCGATGAGACAAAAGATTGCTCTGACTTGCATCGCCCTTTTTGTAGTGGGCGCATCTCTGGAATGGACTCAGGCTCAAAGTGTCGGCCCGATTCGAGGTTCGGTGAAAGATGAAAAGGGGAACCCGATCGAAGGTGTTGAGATCAGGATCCAGGCGCAGAAAAGCAAGCGCAAATACAAGACGAAGACCGACAAGAAGGGCGAGTATTACTATGGGTCGGTGAACCTACAGTTCACATATCGGGTTATCGCCGAAAAGGAAGGATACAGAACCGATTTCAAACAGCACGTAAAGGGCGGCTTCGGCAGCGGGGACAGCTTCGGCGATCGACACCAGGGACTGCGGGAAGTGGTCGATTTCGTCTTGAAAGAAGGCAAGTCAGGGAAGCTCGACTTTGAAATGAGCCCTGAGGAGCGAGAAAGGATCCTCAAACAGCAGACCGTCCAAAAGGATGTTCAAAAGGACTACCAGGAGGGCTCGATGGCCTTCAATCTGGGACAGTTTGAGGACGCTGCCGCGGCTTTCAAGAAGGCCCTGGAAAAGGACCCCGAGAGGGCGAATATCTGGGCCAGACTGGGCAACACTCACCTGGAACTCAAGAAATACGATCTCGCCATCCAGAACTATGAAAAGGCTCTCGAGTCGGATCCCCAGAATGGGGGCTTCTATCAGAATCTGGGCGGCATCTACACCAAGAAGGGTGACACCGCCAAAGCAGAGGAGATGTACCAGAAGTCAGCGAGCTTCGCGACAAGTCCCAAGGCCGCTGCCACTAACCATTACAACGCAGCTGTCGTCAACATCAATTCCGGGAATAGTAAGGGAGCGAGAGCCGCGCTCGAAAAGGCGGTCGAAGCCGACCCGACCCATGAAGAGGCGCACTATCAACTGGGAATTATCCTGCTGGGAATGAACTTGATCGACGACGCCATCAAGCACTTGCGGGAATACGGAAACCTGGCGCCGCAAGGTCCGAATGCCGAAGTCGCGGCCTCCCTGGTAGAGCAGCTTAGTCAGAAGTAGCCAGCGCACTGGCGGATGTAGTTAATTTTCGGAAAACAATTCTTCGGCTTCCCTACAACCGAGATTGGCCAGCGTTGAAAGAGAGGAGAGGGCCGCTCTTTGGACTTCTTTCGGTTGAGACTGGGCCAGCGAGACCAGCTGATCCAGGACCGTACTGGGAACCTCTGTGGCGCGGTGCCAATAGGCGGCTGCAATCTCGGTGACAGCCAGCACTCGAATGGCCACATCCCCTTGCCTGGTAAAGCCACCTATCTCGCCCTGAGCCAGCTCGCTGCCCTGCTGAGCCAGACTGCCCAAGGACGACAACACACAGCACTGTCGCTCCAGACGCGATTCATTGGGACGCAGCCGAATCTGATAGATTCTCAAGAGGGGCTCTACAGCCCGCTCATCCCCGATTTCTCCCAGAGCGAAGATTATGGCAGTCTCCAGCAACTCAGAGCTGGGATCGTGGAAGGTCTCGGGATCATCGAAAAGACTCGCGAGAGGCTCGATCGCCTGGGGATCGCCAAGGCTGGCGAGCGCCAACGCTGCAAACTCCTTCTCAACGGAATCGGAGGACTGCAGGAGTTTCAGCAGAGGGGGCAGGTAGCGTTTGGAGCGGATCACGCTAATGTGAGGAAGGATAAGGTTGCGTTCCTCCTCCGTCCCCGTCTCCACAATCCGTAAACAGGTCTGGATCAGCTGTTCCCGGCTTCCGATATCCTTTCCGCGATACAAGGTCTGGGGCAAACTGGACCGCCTTTTCGCCACGATCATTTCAACCGCGCAGACTCCTAGCGCCTAGAAAAACCGAGGTTTATGATAACATACCCCCTTCAATGAAGAACAGGCTGTACGCTGCGGGGGCCGCCGGAATCGTCGTCGGTTTCATCCTTGGTTTCTTTACCGCTCAGTTCCAGAAGCAAGCGTCGGCGGTGGCTCCACTCCAGCAAAGCGGAGCCCCTCAGAACTCTCAATCTGGACTCCCCCAGGATCATCCTCCAGCTGAAGTCCTGGAAGAATTGGGAAAACTCCAGAAACGGGCCGAAGAGCACCCTGAGGACAAGCAAGTCCGGATCGTTCTAGGCAACTCATACTACGATATGGGAAGGTTCGATGCGGCCGTTTCCTGGTACCATCAGGCCTTGGAGCTAGACCCTGAAAACCTCAACGTCAGGACCGATCTGGGAACTGCCCAGCTGTATCAGGGTAAGGTCTCCGAGGCAATCGAGACCTACCAGCACTGCCTGAAGGTCGCCCCCAACCACCCTCAGACCCTGCAAAACCTTGGGATAGCCTATTTTTCTAGCGGAAATTTTGCTTCCGCGATCTATACTTGGGAACAATTGTTGAGCGGCCACCCTCAATACCCTCATAAAGAGAAGATCAAAAAACAGCTTGAGAACGCTAAGAAACACCTACAAGAGGGACCTTCCTGAACCATGGGTTGGCTCATTCGACTCGTCCTTTTTCTGATCGTATTGACCCTGGTGAGAAGTCTGGTCGCCAGGCTTTTCAACCCACAAGGCACCCAGCGCCGGTCCCGACCTTCCAGACGCCCGGCCAGGACGAAACGCACAATCGAGGGACATATGGTAAAGGATCCCCAGTGCGGCATATATGTCGCCACCGACCTTGCCATTACTGCTAAGAGTAAGAATCAGACTCTGCATTTTTGCTCCGAGGACTGCCGAGATAAGTTCCTCCAGACAGCCAAGTCTTGAGTGCTCTCTTCCATAGATACGATAAGGAATCTCGAATCCCAAACAACCCAGGCATCTTCCTTTGAACATTGGAATCATCGTAAAACCCCATCGCACCGAGTTTTCCCCAGCTCTCCAGGATACGCTCGACTGGCTGAAGTCCCGCGGCTGCTCCCTCCTGATCGAAGAGAGCCTCCTGCAAACCTTCCAAGTATCCGGCTACCAGGGGATACCGAGAGAGAAAATCCCTCCGCTGGCGGACGCAATTGTGGTTTTCGGGGGGGACGGAACCATTCTGTCGGTCGCCCGCATCATCGGTCAGAATAGGGCTCCCATTCTTGGCGTCAACCTGGGATCTCTGGGCTTCTTGACCGGGGTCACTCTGGACGAACTTCAGGGTGCCCTGGAATGCCTGCTCGAGGGCCGATATCGCATCGATCGACGTCACTTGCTGAAAGCGGAGGTCCGCCACATCTCAGGCGAGGTTGCCACTCATCACGCCCTGAACGACGTCGTCATCAACAAGGGAGCACTTGCACGAATCATCCGGCTGGATACATTCATCGACGAAGACTTCATGGCCACCTTCCTGGCAGACGGGATGATTGTTGCGACTCCAACGGGTTCGACCGCCTACTCCCTCGCCGCGGGTGGACCGGTCATCTATCCCTCTCTGGAATCAACGGTCTTGACCCCTATCTGCCCACACACTTTAACCAATAGACCGGTGGTCATCCCCGCCAATAGCAAGATACGGATCTCTCTTAAGGTCGGCGAAGACGTCACGCTGACGGTCGACGGACAGATTGGTGTGGCGCTCCAAGAGGAAGACGAAATCGTCTGCACCCGCTCAAGGCGTCAGATCGAGCTGATCCAGCCCAGCGACAAGAGCTTCTTTGACGTGCTGCGTGAAAAGTTGAAGTGGGCGGAGAGGGGAAAACAAGGGAGCGGGGAATATGGACCAGACACGACTTGAACGACTTTCAGAACTGGCCCGCAAGAACCCCGGGGACCCCTTTGCAAGCTATGGCCTGGCCATGGAATACGGACGACAGGAGCAAAACCAGGAGGCGATCAACACCTTCGACGGACTGATGCAGGAGCGTCCTGACTACCTCCCTACCTACTTCCAGTACGGCACACTGCTTCAGCAGATGGGAGAGAGCTCTCAAGCTGAGGCAGTCTTCACTCAGGGAATCGCTACCGCCCAGGAACAGGGAGATCAGCACACCCGCGACGAGCTGAGTCAAGCCTTGGAACAGCTGCGAGAAGAGTAGCTATTCCGAACCAAGGTCTTCCTCCGTTGAGGGTTGGGCCGAGTCACTTGCGCTTCCTTCTGCATTCTCATCCTCGAAGGACACCGGTCGGTTGGCAGAGCGATTCACCTGCAGGTTGAAGATGTCGAAACGGTTGTAGTGTCCCACAACATCGTGGAAGTGCTTCTGGACAACACATTTCGATAGATCGATCTCACCGTAGAGAATGCCCTCATCTTCACACTTGCTGTCACCAGTCACTCTTCCATCTGGTCCCACCAGCATAGAGACAGCCCTGGGGCTCCCTTCCAAGATCCGTTCCGCCTCAGAACCGAGCGATGCCAGACGGTCGCGCATAGCCGCATCCATGAACGCTGAAACCACCAGGGTAAAGGCCTTGGCCTCGAAGGAATGGGCACCAGCTCGAAGCTTGATCGCTTCGGCAAGATCGTAGTTCGTATCTTCCTCGGGATCGCTTGTAGGCCAAATCGGGGGATAGCTGGCGACGTGAACCTGTTCTCCTTGAGCCATGAGGGTGTAGCAGGCCAGCGAGTTTGTGTTTTCTCCGCAGATAAGCATGCCCAGTCGCCCCAAGGGTGTCTTACAAACCCGCAGCCCGGCGCCGTCCCCGTTAGCCCAAACCAGCTTCTCGTAAAACGTCGGACCGATCTTTCGATGATGGTTCAGGATCGTCCCTTCGTCTCCGATCAATACGTTGGAGTTTCAGATCAAACCCACGCTAGCCTCGCTGCGTTCATTGAATCCGAGAGACACGAACACGCCGTACTCGCGGGCCGCCTCACCAATCCGCCCCATCTCGGGACCATCCACCAGAATCGAACCTTGCGCCAGAAGGCAGAACAGATCGTGGTTGTAGATCGGAGCCCGCAGGGCGCACCAGACCGGGAAGGCAGGTATGAATGCTTCAGGAAACGCGATCAGTCGAGCCCCATTTCGAGCTGCTTCCCCAATGAGGCTGCGCACCTTATCAACAGTCCCGGACAGGTTCAGAAACACGGGTGCCACGTGCGCCGCAGCTACTTTGTAAGGAGGACAAATAGAGGTCACGCTCTTGCCTCAGTTGCGATACAGAGGAACAAGCAGTACGGGAGGTAGTCAGCCTTCAAGATGGAGACTACTGTAATGGTCGCATCGAAAACCCGCAGTATAACTTATCTGACGTGGTCCTGGGCTTGACGGGGATGGTCTGGAACGATACAAAATCACGCTGGCATGTTCTCCTTGGAAGAGGCGTCGAATCAACTATGAATTGGAAAGAGTTCCTGGATTCAATCGAAAGCGAGAAGAGGCCACGCGAAACCCTTTCCAGAACGCTTCAAGCGCTGTGGTATGAGCGCAGGGGACAGTGGGAAGAAGCCCATCAGACGGCACAGGCCGAAGAGAATTCCGACGGAGCCTGGGTTCACGCCTACCTGCATCGCAGGGAGGGGGACAGGAGCAACGCCCGCTATTGGTATCATCGAGCCGGTCGCCCTGAGTCAAAGGAAACCCTGGATCAGGAATGGGAAAGCATCACTCGCCAGCTTCTGGAGCTGAACTGCTCGAGCGAGCCATAGCAAAAAAAGTCACTGGGAGCCGTGTTTTCGATCCCGAGGGACTTAGCCATGAAACGACTCTATCTCGGCCTTGGTTTCGGCATTGCCTGCGGATTGTTCACTATCTTGGGCGTATCCGCTCATCGCTTCAGCTACTTCCAGTGGGATGTTTCCATAGCCCAATGGATTCAGGCCACCACTCTTGTCGGCTTTCACAGCTTGATGCTTGCAACCTCGTGGATGGGAACGGGAGGGACAGCCTGGTGGATTACCATCTCGGCGGGAGTCGCCCTGCTGGCTTTCAAGCGGGTTCCCGCAGGAGTCACCTGCCTCGTGGGGGTTGGAGTTGGGAGCCTCCTGAATCGGGTGCTGAAGTACCTGATCGGACGGCCGAGACCAACCGACGAATTGATCGAAGTCTTGATCGAATATCCGAACCTGAGCTTTCCTTCCGGACACGTCGTCTTCTACGTGCAGTTCTTCGGCTTTCTTTTCTACTTCATGGCGAGGCGAAAGAAACCGGGTTGGCAGCGTTTCGCTGCCATGTTTCTGGTAGGCTGTCCAATCGCGCTGGTCGGAGTTTCACGGGTCTACCTGGGTGCTCATTGGCCCAGTGACGTCCTGGGCGGATATCTGGTCGGTGGAATTGCGCTTTTCTTGATGGCGGTCAACTACGCACGATTCAACCGGACTGGAAACCTGTAACCTTCAGCCTGGAACCAAATGAGGTTTCAGGTTAGTCCCGCCCCCAGGAAGCGCTGGCCCCATTCGAGAAAGAAACTTCGAAGGATCCAGAATAGAGGGTGTCGCGAAAGTCCTTGGAGATTGGAAGGGTTAGGATCCCGGCTCGCTGTTGCTTCGGCGTGCTTAGAGAGCCGTGACCGTGAGGGAGTGGGATCCGGTGGTTCAGGTTTCAGCATAGAGCACCGTGAATTCACTCACATCATAAGGAACGAACATGAGCGAACTCGAAGGAAAAGTAGCAATTGTCACTGGGGCTGGGCGACTCCGCAGCATTGGATACTCCACCGCCATGTCCTTGGCAGGTCTGGGCGCGAACGTCGTAGTGACCGGAACTGGCCGAGATCCAAGCACCTTTCCACCCGACGAAAAGGCAGCCGGTTGGAAGGACGTGGAGAGCACCGCGGAACATGTTCGCAAGCTCGGTCCAGGAGCTCTGGCTCTGGTTGCCGACGTCACCGACGTGCAGCAGGTAGAGCAGATGATGAGCCAAACACTGGAGGAGTTCGGCAGGGTCGACATCCTGGTCAACAACGCCGCCATGCCGATCGGCAAAGACAGGGTTCCGACAACCGAACTCGAATCGGAAGTCTTTCAGCGTGTGGTCGACGTCAAGGTTCGAGGCACCTTTCTCTGCAGCAAGGTGGTGGCGAGAACTCTGGTGGCACAGAAGCAGGGAGGAAAGATCGTCAACATAGCCTCCTCTGCGGGCAAGCGAGGGGCGGCCAATGCCCTTGCCTATAACGCTGCAAACTTCGCGCAGGTGGGAATGACCCAATCCTTGGCCATGGAACTGGGGCCCCACGGAATCAACGTCAACTGCATCTGTCCAGCCGCCGTCGATACCGCGCGGATGGATATGTTCGGCCGGGGAGAAAGATGGGAAAAGATTGGGGCAAGCACACCCATCGGACGGACAGGGACACCCGAGGAAATCGGGAATTTCATCACTTTCCTGTGTACGAAAGCAGCCTCCTGGATCCACGGCCAGTCAATCAACATCGACGGCGGTGCCGTCATCGAGCACTAAGCTGCGCAGCCGCGGGATCGGTGCCTATCAGCCAGAGATCGTTCCCCTGAGGGGTATTCACGGTCAATCGGCAGGTACCCCCGTCCATCTCCCAGCCAGGTGGACCCAGTATCCGCGATACACCTCCTACCTGCCCGGGGACAAACAGACCCAGGAATCTTGACCTGGAGGACGTCAGCCGACGAATCAAAACCGACAGTGTCTCTGACGCCGGATTCGATGGCGCCCTACCCACCATCACCTCGGCATCCTCCTGCTGCGGCCAGTAGAACTCGAGTCGGGCCTTTCCCATTTCCCAGACCAGACGGTTGCCCCCATTCTGCTCCAGACGGACGAGCTCGTCGAAATGACCATATCCACCCTCACCACTAAGTCCTTCTCGTTGGGGCTGCCCCGCGGACACCTCTACCAGACTGCCACGATTGTGATAAATCCAGTCAGCGCAGCGCGAGTCGGCACACTCGACGTCGAAGACATCGACAAAGTAGGGCTCTCGCCACAAGAGGACGCGGCGCAAGCGGACTCCGGCGTAGTCGCCCTCGTCCCAGGTTACGGTCCCATCTACGACTCCAAATTCAGGACCCGTCCAAAAAGTGCGGACCTGGCCCACTCCCGGAGGCTGAGAGCGGCCATCGAGGGTCACGGTGCTGTGGCTCGCGGTCTGGCGATACCAGGACTCGTTGAGGTCGATGCCATAGCCGGGAGTCCCCAGATCGGAGGTGAGACGTTCCCCTTGGACGAAGAGCTGAATGCCCAGTTGATCGGGATGGCCATGGACACCTCCATCGGGGCCGGCCTTCAGGAGAAGATAGCTCTGCTGCTCTCGCGGTCCGCTGCTGCGGAAAATCGCCACTCCCGAGTCAACCATATGAGACCCTTCAAAAACCGGCTCGGCCGCTTCTGATATCTCCTCGACTCCATCAAGCAGCACCTCCAGCCCAGTGCGTTCCTGCAGAGGGACGTTCTGGTTCAGGACCCAAGCAAACTCCGGCTCGCCGTACCAGGCCCAGGCGGTTTCGTAGAACTCAGGTGACGAAGGGATGCCGTGCCCGACCCTCCCGGTCAGTTTTATGAAGCTCCAGCAATCGTTGATCGCGGGAAGAGTCAGATCCGGAAAAGCCTGATAAATCGGGGCTCGAAACATGTTGGGCAAGGTCCCGTCGTCTTCGAAACTGTGGCCACTCGAGCGCAGAGCACGCACCGTCCAGACCAGGGCGGCAAGGGTGTAGTAGTGGTAACTGAGCGACCCCTCCCACCAGAATCCGTCCGATCCCACACCCTCTCTCAGTTGCGCATACAGGCCGTTGGGACCCTGCAGCACCTGCTGGAGTCGCTCAGCATCCTCCAGCGCCAACGACAGCGTGATGATGGCGGCATTGTTCCAGTTCGTCGCATTGTGGATTCCCGGGTACAGAACACGGAAAAGATGATCCGAGGCCGGCCTTAACAGATCCTCCCGAATGTGCTGATTGAGTTCGGCCGAAAGCGAATCCTCAACGATCGAATGCGCCCAGGCCAAACGAATAATCCAGACCGACTCATCGAGTCCTGACCAGGTCACGACTCCCGGATGGTGACCATGCTCCTCGAATGCAGGCGGCATAGTCCGGTAACGGTCTGCATAGCCTTCCAGGATATGCCGAACGATTCCGCGGTCGCCGGAAGCCTTCTCCGGCGCCCCTGGATCATCCCCGGCAGGGAGAATCGAGTGGACTGCCAATCTCAAGGCAGCATCACTCAACCTGTCATTGACCGACCAGCGCCAGGCGCTATCGAAGGGCTCTCCTGAGAAAACAGCGCCGTCCTGAGGACAAACGTGGTGTGAAGGCTCGCGCGGATCGAAGATTAGTTCGACGGCGTGATCGGGACAGAAGAATTCGTGATAGTAACCCGCCTGCCTCTCCGGGAGGTCGGGAAGAAAAGCACGGAAACCCTCGGCTTCCTTTGCCAACGAGCTTCTCGCCTGGGCAAAGACAGCACTCCCCACACGTGATTGAAATTCAGCAAGCCAGTCCGGAGTCAGCAACATATGCGTTTCACCTCAAAGCGTGTATTGGGTTCTCAAGCATCCCCGACGAGGTTCGCGGGGATCAGATTTCCACCCTGATTTCCTACTGAAGCCGTACGACCCTCCCGCTGCGCGAGCTCTCATAGACCGCCTCTACCACTCGCTGAGCCGCAATGCCGTCCTCTATGCCGACGGCCGGAAGTCGGCCTTCGGCCACCGTAGCAGCAAACTCCTCGAGCATGTTTACGTGGGTGCTTTCCTCGAAACTGTAGGTTTGCTCCCCCGATCCCGTCGCAACGACCAGGCGTCCTCGAGAAAACTTCTCATGCTGGGGTGAGGACAGAATAGCCCCCTCGGTACCCAGAATCTCCATGATCGCGTTGCGGTCGTCATCCGGATCCCCGGTGCTCCAGTGACAGGTGACAACCGCCTGCGCACCATTGGAGAGTCTCAATATCGAAGACACCGTATCCTCCACAGAATAGCTTTCCACCAGGGTGTCCACAAATGCCGTGACCGCTGTGATCTCGCCGAAGAAGAACCGCAACAGGTCAATGCAATGGCTCCCGTTATCGATGTAGACCCCGCCTCCCGACTTGGAGCGGTCCTGCCGCCAGGCACCGGGGCACTGGGGCGAGCGACCCGAAAAATTCATCCGGACCGAGGTTACCTGCCCGATCTCTCCGGCCGCCAGGAGCTCCTTGATTCGGCGATGGCGCGCGTTGAAACGCTGGTAGTAGCAGGTCATGAACAAGACATCTGCCAGCTCGCAAGCCACCCGCATCCTTTCACCCTCGAGGACACTAAGCGCGAGGGGCTTCTCGCACAGTATGTGCTTCCCACTGGTTGCAGCTGCCAGCACATCCGGGCAGTGCCGCTCCACCGGAGTGGCAACATAGACGGCGTCTATTTCGGGGTCTCCGAGCAGTCCCTCGACCCGATCGTAAGCACGAGATGCTCCATGGCGCCCCGCGAATTCTTCTGCAGCGGTTCGATCGCGGCGCATCACAGCAACCAACTCACTGTGGGCTGCGGACGCCATCGCAGGAGCAGTTACCCGTTCAGCGATATCTCCAGCACCGATAATTCCCCATCGAATGATTGACTTGTCCCTCACGCGTTCGCCTCCGGCCAAGAGAATATTCGAATCTGTCCGCAAAAGGTAGAGAATCGACAAGTCGAGTTCTATCCTCGTGCTAGTATGCCCTCGTCGGCTTCTAGGCGGCTGTGCCTTTTAGAACTGCCGATTTGCCAAAGAGGACACCGTGAATCTGAGTGCAGAGCTGAAGCAGCGTGCCGAGACTGGGAACCCGCTACGGGTGGCATTGATCGGAGCGGGAAAATTTGGCTCGATGTACCTGGCACAGGCTCGTTTCACCGAGGGCATCCAGCTGGTGGGAGTAGCGGACCTGCACTTCGAACATGCCCGCAACGCCTTGCTCCGAGTCGGCTGGCCCGCAGAGCAGATTCAGCCGGCCCAGACCAGCCAAGAGATCAATGACCTCGCCTCCAGCGGCAGGGTCGCCCTTACCGAGTCGTCCGAGGAGCTCATTCGGGCCGAAGTCGATGTGGTCGTCGAATCTACCGGAAGTCCTGGAGCGGCCACAAAACATGCATTGTGTGCGATCGATTCGGGACGACATGTGGTGCTCGTTACAGTCGAAGCCGACGTCTTGGTTGGACCGATCTTGAGCAAGCGGGCCAAGCAAGCGGGGGTGGTTTACAGCATGGCCTACGGAGATCAGCCGGCCCTGATCTGCGAGCTGGTTGACTGGGCCCGCACCTGCGGATTCGAGGTAGCTGCCGCAGGCAAGGGGACCAAGCACCTGGATCGATACCCCTATTCGACTCCAGATACCGTCTTCCAAAACTACGGCTTCACCCCGGAGCAGGTGAGAAGCGGGGGCTTCAACGCCAAGATGTACAATTCCTTTTTGGATGGAACCAAGTCGGCAATCGAGATGGCCGCCGTCGCCAACGGCACCGGACTGAAACCTCAAACAGGCGGGTTGCGCTTCCCACCCGTTTCGGTGGACCGCCTGGCCGATGTCCTGAAACCCGAATCCGACGGGGGTATCCTGACCCACAGCGGCACGGTCGAGGTGGTGGCTTCTACCAATCGCGACGGATCCTCCCTGGGACAGGATCTGAGATGGGGAGTCTATGTGACCTTCAAAGCTCCCAACGATTATGTAAAAGCCTGCTTTGGACAGTATGGCCTGCTTCGGGACCAAACCGGCCAATATGCGTCTCTCTATCGTCCCCACCACCTGATCGGCCTGGAACTGGGAATAAGCGTTGCTTCGGCTGGATTGCGCCAAGAGCCCACCGGCTCTCCCAAGACCTTTCTGGCAGACGTGGCAGCCTGCGCCAAACGCGATCTGAAGGCGGGCGAGGTATTGGATGGGGAGGGCGGTTATACCGTCTTCGGCAAGCTGGTGCCAGCCCCCGAGAGTCTATCAGCCGAATTTCTTCCGATAGGACTGGCCTCAGAAGCGACGGTTGTCCACCCAGTATCCAAGGATCAGTTCCTGACTTATGCCGATGTAAAACTACCCGCCGACAGCGCCGTAGCCCAGCTTCGCCGGGATCTGGAAAACGAGTTTCGCCACGGCTAAGTGCTTCCCGACTGCATGCCAGATCATTCGAGAAAGAAACCTTTCGGGGTTAGCGAAGATCTTGCTGTTGTCCGGCTCTCTCCTCGGAACTTGGGCTCATAGTGCTAACCGGTCAAGTCGTTCGCGGCTCTGTTGGATCCCCAGTGGTTAGGGATGATAGTCGCTCGCTTGGAACTTGGTGCTTGTGATTTGGAGCTTGTTTGTATCTTGTATCTTGGATTTTGAATTCTCGAAATATCGGCGTTCTACGACACTGATCCTCGGCGCTTCCCTGGCTCACGCAGGAGAATTCTAATCGGGGTTGCGTAGAAACCGTAGGCCCGGCGCAGGCGGTTCTTCAAGAACCGAAGGGCTGAAAAATGAAGCTTGCGAGTACGGGTAAAGAGGACAAAGGTAGGAGGTGCCACCGAAACCTGGCAAGCGTACTTGAGAGGATGTCGCCTGGAGCTTCCTTCCGGCAGCAGTTCAGATCGGACCTCCCGCTCCAGGTACTGATTCAACTCTGACGTAGGGACTCGGACCATCCTGCCCTCGTGGGCCTTCTGGACCAGCTGAAATATCTCCGGGATCCTCTTATTGGTCTTGGCCGACACGAAGACCATCGGCGCATAGGCCAGATAGCGAAATCGTGCCCTGAAGGCCCGCTCCATTGCGGATCTGGTGGCCGTATCCGAGGGAACAAGGTCACACTTGTTTGCCACCACGATGATGGAAACGCCGGCCTCCTCGGCGTAGCCTCCGATGGTGGCATCCAGCTTCTGAGGCCCTTCTGACGCCTCCACCACCAGCATCACAACATCCGAGCGCTCCAGGGCCTTGCGGGCCATGATCACACTCAGTTTCTCCTCCATCTCGACGGTCTTGCCCTTGCGTCTGATTCCAGCCGTGTCGATCAAGCGATAGGGACAACCTTCAATCGTCACATCTGTGTCGATGGCATCCCTGGTGGTACCCGGCGTGGCGGTCACGATGACCCGTTCCTGGCCGGTAATGCGATTCAGAAGCGACGACTTTCCGACGTTCGGACGACCGATAATGGCAACCCGAATCGCCTTGTCTTCAGGGTTTTCCTGGGACGCGGGCACCTGCGGCAGAATCTCATCCAAGAGAGGCCCCAACCCCAGATTGTGATCGGCGGAAATCAGATAGAGATGCTCCAGACCCAAAGCATGAAACTGGAGAGCATCCCCTTCAAGACGGGGGACATCGACCTTGTTGACCACCAGTAGAGGATCTCTTCCCCGAGTTCGTAGAAGAGTGCTCAGCTCCTGGTCCAGAGGAGTCATACCCTGGCGGGCATCGACTACGAGAAGGATGAGGTTCGCTTCTTCAATCGCGATTTCCGCCTGCTGCAGGACTTTCTCTGGAATCTCCTGCTTCTCATCCGGGATGATTCCTCCCGTATCAATCACCTCGAACTGCTTCTCGTCCCAGGTGGCTATCTCGGAGAGACGATCTCGAGTAAGGCCAGGTCTACTGCCAACCAACGCCTTACGGGTTCGAGTCAACCGATTGAACAAGGTTGACTTGCCTACATTCGGTCTTCCTACGATTGCGACTCGAAACATGGGGCCGGCCTTCGCACTGATTCCTAGAGATTCCAATGCTGAAAGATCTGCGATCCGTGGAAACGGCCGTTCTCGATGAAGATGCGATTGGTCATCTTTCCCGCAACAATCGATCCGGCCAGGTAGATACCCTTTACGTTCGTCTCCAGGGTCTCGGGATCGTGCTGGGGAATGAAGTTCTCCGGATCGGTCTGAATCCCCATCTTTTGCAGGAAGTCCGAATCCGGATGATATCCGGTCATTGCCAAGACGAAATCATTCTCAATCGTCTTGATGCCTTCCGGAGTGTCCACTTCGATGTCCCGTGGTCGGATCTCCACGATGCGACTCGAAAAGAGAGCCTGAATCTCTCCCCTCTGGATCCGATTGTTGATATCGGGAAGCACCCAATACTTGATTGCCTTGCCCATCGCCTCACCACGATGGATCACGGTTACCTCGGCTCCGCTTCGGAAGAGCTCGAGGGCCGACTCGGCAGCGGAATTGTTCCCACCGACGACGGCAACCTTCTTGCCGAAATAGGGATGCGCCTCGGAATAGTAGTGGCTCACCTTGTCCAGGTCCTCCCCTGGGACATCCAGAAAATTCGGATTGTCGTAATACCCTGTGGCTACAACTACCTTGCTGCAGGAATACTCGCGCTCCTGCTCCAGCCGGTCTCTGCTGAGCACTCGAAAATCGCCGTTCCTTCCTGTCACCGAAAGCACCGGTTCGTAGTCCCTGATTGGGAGATCATAGTGCTCCACCACTCGCCGGTAGTACTTGAGCCCGTCCAGACGGCTCGGCTTTTCCGCGGATACGATCATGGGAATGTCACCGACCTCGAGCAAATCAGCCGTGGTGAAAAAGGTCATGTTGGTGGGATAGCGATAGATCGAGTGAACCACACAGCCCTTTTCGAGGACCCAGAATTTGAGCTTTCTTTTCTTCGCTTCGATCGCACAGGCCAGGCCCGAAGGCCCAGCGCCCACAACGATAAGATCCAGATGTTCCTTCATTGACACGAGCTCTTTGGCTTCTCTACAATTGGTGCTCTTTTTGGGCGATTAGCTCAGCTGGTTAGAGCGCCGTCCTCACACGGCGGAGGTCACTGGTTCGAATCCAGTATCGCCCACCATTTCGAGCGGCTCCAAAAAGAACCAACTTTTGAAGATACCGGCTTGGATGCCGCCGCAACCTCACATCCGCTCCGATAGACGCCCAGTTTATCAGAATCGAGGGCGGCCTGAGTCCGTACGCACCGATTGCACCAGCACCTTCATGGTGTCAGAGACGCCACCGGGGAGAAGCAGCCTCTTGAGGCCCAGGAGCTCTTCCAGCTGGGCTGCCTTCAAGACCTCACGATTCTCCTTCTCCATCAATCTCGCCTCCAGCCCCCACTCTCGGAGAAACTGACGCTGGCTCTTCAAGTCGGAGCCGCGCCAGCCCAGCCTCTCACCCGTCTTTCCCAGAACCTCGAAGTTGACATGGGCCGTGATGTCTTGCTGTCCGATATTAATATAGGGGTCCGGGTGGGCAGTGTGACGGTGATAGCACATCAGAGTCCCCTCCGGCCTCTCCGAAGCAGCGTAGTCTTTCCATTGATATCCGTAGTCAATTGTCACTACAAACCCGCTCTCGAATTGCCGATCGAGGTCCTCAATGGTCTCCATCATGTTCAGATTGACCTCGTAATCATAGCCCTCACGCCACTCGGCAAAACCTGATCGCATGTATTCGAGGATCCGTGGGTCGGATAGCTCTCCCTCCACCTCCTCAAGCTCAGATTCGAAGCGGACATAGACTTCCCGGAGCTCGCCACCCCTCACGCGCACGCGGTGCACCGGGAGCGCGTCGAAAAATTCATTGGAAAACACGACCCCTCGGAACTCCTGTGGAAGCGGAGAACGTCCTACTTCCACTGGCAGATACGTGAGCCGCGCAAAGATCTCTGGATGATGATTCTCGAGACGACCCAGAACATCCCCACCCAGTTTTCCCTCCCCCGAACCCAGCTCCACCAGGTGAAGCTCTGCTTCTCCGCCCACGGCAGCCAGATAGCTGCCAAGAGCATCTCCCAGCACTTCGGCGAACAGCGGATGGGTGTACGGCGATGTGTAAAAGTCACCCTCTGGACCGAAGACCTTGGCCTTGGTCGTGTAGTAGCCACAGAGGGGATCGTAGAGGCAGTACTCCATGAAGCGTTTGAAGGTAACCCGTTCTTGACCCCATGGAAGCACTGACTATCTACGAAAAAGGTTGATGATCCAGAAATGCAGCGTCAGAGTGAGATTGAGCATAACGCTGGTTGCGAGCGGAACTACTTGATTGGTTCAGATCAGTCCCACCCCCAGGAAGCCCTGGCCCCATCCGAGAACGAAACTTCGGTTACGTCTGCCGCGATTGTCGCTACCGCCAATGACAGAGCCGTGACTGCAAAGAAGCAGTCCCGATCACCGATCGGGACATGCCACAAAAGGGGATGCAATTGGCCACCGTCTGTTTGGTCGGTTGTTTCCGGAATCCGTATGCCGGGACCGCTCCTTCGCAGTCACGACTCTGTCATTGGCGACTCTTGGATGATCTCCTACCCAATGAAGTTTCAGCTTAGCTCCAGGGCAGCGAAAACATAGCCGATTTCAAAGCTCGCGGATTCGGGGCTGTCGCTTCCGTGAACCGCATTTCTCTCGATACTCTCTCCGAAGAGTTTCCGGAGGGTACCCTCCTCTGCCTGGGCGGGATTGGTAGCGCCCATGATTTCCCGCCACCGCACGATAGCATTCTCCCCACGCATCGCCATGATAACACTTGGGCCCTCCGACATGAAGTCGGTCAAACTCCCGAAGAAGGGCTTATAGCGGTGGACGTAGTAGAAACCCTCTGCTTGCGGCCGGCTCATATGGAACATTCTCAGGGCCACGACCGTCAGGCCCCCTGTCTCGGCCTTCTGTATGATACTTCCGAGGTGTTGCTTGCCTACTGCATCTGGTTTGACAATTCCCAGGGTCACTTGCTCCATTTGAATCTCCTATCTGCTATTCGCTCGCGCGCACACGTCCTGTTTCTTACGTCAAAACCGCTTCCACGGCGGCTCCGATCTCGGCAGGACTGCTCAGCACGTGAATGCCGCACTCTGTCATCTTTTCCATCTTTTCAGCCGCCGTCCCAGTTCCCTGAGAAATGATCGCGCCGGCGTGTCCCATGCGGCGACCTGGGGGCGCCGTCTGTCCGGCAATGAAACCGACCACAGGCTTCTGAAAATGTTGCTTTATATATTCGGCAGCCTCTTCCTCGGCTGAGCCTCCGATCTCGCCGATAATCACCACCGCCTCGGTGTCAGCATCCTGGTTGAAGGCAGCCAATGCGTCGACGAAACCGGTTCCCACAATGGGGTCTCCGCCGATACCGATACAGGTGCTCTGGCCAATCCCGCGAGAGGTAAGCTGGCCTACGGCCTCATAGGTCAGGGTACCGCTTCGCGAAATGCAGCCGACGGATCCGGGCAAATGGATGGGGGCGGGCATGATCCCGATCTTGCAACTACCTGGCGAAATGATTCCGGGGCAATTTGGCCCGATCAGCCGGCTTTTCCCCCCACTCATGAACTGGTTGACCTTGAGCATATCGAGGATCGGTATGCCCTCCGTGATGCAGACGACCAGCTCTATCCCGGCATCGACTGCTTCCATGACGGCATCCGCCGCGAAGGGTGGAGGCACGAAGATCATAGAGGCATTCGCACCCTCCTGGGCTACCGCTTGAGCTACCCCATCGTAGACAGGAATACCCTCGTGCGTCGTTCCACCCTTTCCGGGGGTGACACCGGCAACGATCTGCGTGCCATACGCCCGGCACTGAGCCGCATGGAAACTTCCTTCCCTACCCGTAATGCCTTGAACCAAAACCCTGGTTTCAGCGTTTACCCAGATCGCCATCTTGTCCCTTTCGCTAGCCGCAGCTGGACCGCTCCGGTCGAAGAATTCAGTCCCGCTCGGCCAACTGGTACGGCGGAATATTTAAGTACTTGCCACCTGCCACGCCGAATGATTGAGGTGAAAACCTCAGTCCCACTTACTCCTCGGAACTGGGTTTGATGTTGCTGACATTCGGCCCCGTGCGCGGCTGTGTTTTGCTCTTACGTCAATAGATACTTTCCCTAGCAACGTTCAGACGTTCGACTGATTGTTCAAGTTTCATGCCAACGCCGACCTACACACCTTCTCCGCGGCATCCGCCATTCCCAGTGCAACCTCAAACTCAAGATCCGAATTCTGGAGAATCTCTCTTCCCTGCTCTACATTCGTGCCTTCTAAGCGCACTACGACCGGGATTGAGACTCCCAGATCCTTGGCAGCCTGAACCACGCCCTCCGCCACGATGTCGCAGCGCATGATACCTCCAAAAATATTGATTAGCACCGCTTTGACGTTCTCGTCCGAAACCAGGATCTTGAAGGCGTTCCGGACCTGCTCCACGCTGGCGCTCCCACCCACGTCGAGAAAGTTGGCGGGGCTGCCTCCCGATAGTTTGATGATGTCCATGGTGGCCATGGCCAGACCAGCTCCGTTGACCATACATCCCACGTTTCCGTCCAGCTTGATGTAGTTGAGATTCGAGCGCGAGGCCTGGATCTCCAGTGGCTCCTCTTCCTGAAAGTCGCGATAAGCCTGAAGCTCAGGGTGGCGATAGAGGGCGTTGTCGTCGAAGTTCATCTTGGCATCGAGCGCATAAAGGTTCCCCTCCTCGGTCAAAACCAGAGGGTTGATCTCAACCAGGGACGCATCCGTCTGCAGAAACGCGTCATACAAGGCCGCCATGACCTTGCCCATCTTGCGTGTCACGGCTGATTCCAAACCCAATCCGTAGGAGAGATTTCGGCCTTGGAAGGGTTGGAGACCTACTGCCGGGTCGACGTGCTCCTTCAATATCAACTCGGGAGTCCTGCTCGCCACCTCTTCGATCTCGACACCCCCTTCGGTGCTGACCATCACTACGGGCTTGTTCTCAGCCCGATCGAGAATGATGCCCAGATAGAATTCGCGGGCCAGGTTCAGCCCTTCTTCAACCAGGATCTGCCGGACCAGGCTGCCCGACGGTCCGGTCTGCGGAGTGACCAGGCGGCTGCCGAGTATCCGACGCGCATGATCCTCTGCCTCCTCGGGTGAACGGGCGATCTTGATGCCTCCGCCCTTGCCGCGTCCACCGGCATGAATCTGAGCCTTGACCGCAACAACGCCCCCGAGGCGCCTGGCAATTTCATAGGCCTCTTCGGCGCTCTGTGTGACCTGTCCGGTAGGAACCGGAACGCCGAAGCGCCTCAGGATCTCCTTGCTCTGGAACTCATGAATTTTCATCGCCCTTATCAAACACGATATACTCGGCCTTTTCAAGAGTTCCCGACTGCTTTCGTACCCAAAACGGGCTGGCTTGTGAATCGATGAGACTAGGACCCCAGAGAGCACCCTTTGGGCACTGGAAAAGCCCACTTACCCCTGAGCAAGGTGCCGACGCACTGCGCTTTAGCAACGTCTTCTGGGACAGCAGAGACAACTCGCTCGTATGGTGGGAAGGCCGATCCGGGAAGGGAGCTCTCGCCTGGCAGTCGTCGTCCCAGGAGGGTCCAAAGGATCTCGTCGTCGAGCCGGAAGTTCGGGCGAGAGTGGGCTATGGGGGAGGCGACTTTACCCTTTCCGGCGGCTTCGTTTTCTACGCCGCGGGGGGTCGCCTCTATCGTTGCGATCTCCAGAAGGGGGACCCGATAGCCCTCACCCCGGCGTGGGGACAGCCCTCCAGTCCCGCTGTCTCTCCTGATGGTAACCAGGTAATCTTTGTCCACGCCGCCGATGGAGAAGATCTCATCGCGCTGGTGGATACCGAAGGCAAGTACTGGCCCCAAAAAGTGGCCACCGGCTGTGACTTCTACATGCAGCCCACCTGGCATCCGAGCGGGACTCGAATCGCTTGGATTTGTTGGAACCATCCCAACATGCCCTGGGATGGTACGGCTCTATACTTGGCGGACTTGTCCCTCGAGGGAGCTCAGCCAACCCTCGAGATCGCTGCTGCAATTGCCGGAAGTCCTTCTGGAAAAACGGCCATCTTTCAACCCGCTTTCTCTCCGGACGGCCGCTATCTCAGCTATATCTCCAACCAGACGGGTTGGTCCAACCTCTGTTTTTTCGACCTGAACTCAGAAAATAGCGAGCCTGCCATCCAGAGGAAAGCCGAATACGGGATACCCGCCTGGGTTCAAGGTCTTCGAACCTATGTGTGGACACCCGACTCAAAGTCACTCTACCTCATCTGCCATAAAGACGGTTTCGCTTCGCTGGAGCGTTTCGATCTCAGGGATCGGAAACTCACAACCATCAGGGGTGAGCTCGAGCAGTACACGGCGTTGCGACAGGTTGCTATCTCACCTGACGGGGACCAGATCGCCCTGATCGCGTCTTCCTCGACTCAACCTGAGAGTGTGATTCGCGTATCTCCCGATGAGGGGAAGGTTGTGGTCGTCAAGGCGAGTGCTCCCAGGAGCTATGACAGCGGCTATTTGAGGACTCCCAGACCTCTCACCTGGGCAATTTCCCCGACACAATTGCATGTCGATTCCGGAACCGGGAACGGCTCTTCGCCGGATCCGGACGACTGCCACGGGCTCTACTATGCTCCGGCAAACCTCGACTTTCACGATTCTGGCTTTCCTCCTACGATAATCAAAATCCACGGCGGACCAACATCTCAGTTTCTTGCCGAGTTCAGCTACGACACCCAGTTTCTGACAAGCCGAGGATACGCCGTGCTCGAACTGAACTACCGGGGAAGCTCAGGCTACGGAAGATCGTACGCAGAAGCCCTGAAATGTCAGTGGGGAATCACCGATGTGGAAGACGCCCGCTTTGCTGCCGACTATCTGATCGAGAGCCATCTGGCAGACCCTAGCCGGCTGGTTGTCATGGGTGGAAGTGCCGGAGGATACACGGTACTGCTCTGTCTGATTCGCTATCCGGGCTTTTTCAAAGCGGGAATCTGTCTCTACGGCGTTTCTGACCTTCTGGCACTAACTCAACAGACCCACAAATTCGAGGCGCACTACCTTGAGTCCCTGGTGGGCACACTGCCAGAGAATACCGACCGCTATCGGGAGCGGTCCCCGGTCTCAGCTGCCGACCGGATCCAGGATCCGCTGGCCTTGTTCCAGGGCGAGGAAGATCAGGTGGTTCCGCCCAGTCAGTCAGATCAGATCGCAGAGTCTCTTTCAAGCAGAGGGGTCCCTTTGCTTTACGAACGGTACCCAGGTGAGGGCCATGGCTGGCGGCAGCCACAGACGATTGCAGCCTACTACCGATCACTGGAGTCATTTCTCAGCACCTACGTTGCCAAAACTTAGTGCTCCCCGATTGAGTCCGCTTGCTCACAGTTCGGCTTCAGGACACAGAAGGAACACCTGGGACGCTTTTGACAGACTCCCTTCGCATGTTCGACCAGAAAAGCATGGAATCTTCTGTACCTTGTCACGTTCTTCGGAAGATGTCGTTCGAAGAAGGCCTTTACCTCCTCGTAACTTAAACCCTCGGCAAGAAGACCATAGCGGTTGCAGATTCTCCGGGTATAGGCGTCAACCACGAAGTGGGGACGACTACAGGCGAAGAGTAAGATCGAATCCGCCGTTTCGGGTCCGATTCCTGAAAGCGAAAGCAGCTGTTCGCGGCTCACTTCGGCATAAAAATCTCCCGGGAAATCAATGATCTGGCGAGCTAGCCGCTTGAGTCGAACACTCTTCTGACGGTAGAAACCAGAAGGCCGGATGGCTTCCTCCAAGTCTCCCGGGGAACAAGTGGCGATTGCCTCGGCGCTCGTCAGAGAGGCGCCGACCAGCCCGTCCAAAGCCTTCTCTACATTCGTCCAGCTTGTATTCTGAGTTAGAACGGCCCCCGTCGACACCTCGAATTGGCGAGGGTCAAACCTTCGGCTAGCCGGCCAGTTCCCGTCCGGCCAGTCCTGAGAGGAGCGATAGGCACGATCGAGCGCGGAGTAGATCTCTATCAGCAGGCTCCTGGGTGTCGGATCGATAGCCGAATTGGTCATGGGGCCAGGCTGGTCCGAGTCAGAGTGCTATCGGGCTGCTTTTTCAACCATCCGAACCAGCGTGCTTACCTGATCCTGAAGCGTCCGCGAAAACTCTTCCAACTGGCGGGCATAGGCCCTGATAACGTCCAGATCGTCTGGTGTGTGGTGGGTCTCGGCTGCGGGTGTGGCCTCCACGGTGGGCTGACGGTCTTCCGATGCCCGAGCCACCAGATCGCGTCCGTCGCGCCGTAATTCGAGCGCGCCCTCGCGGGACAGTTGATCAAGCTGCCGCTTGACCAGATTTTTATCACTTGCGGTGTTCCGCACGTTGATCTCAGAACCATACTTGGCGACCAGTTCCGTAAGCGAAATCTTCCCTTCCCCAAGGACGGCCCCCAGAAAATGGTCCCGAACCTTTTCAATCTCGCTCCCGCTTCTCCGCCTTCTCTTCTTCATCTTGCCCATTTCTCCCTCCAGTCCCATCAGATTCCCCAGATAATCTCCCAGGCAGGAGGCATTATACGCCTTCTTGAAGCAGTGAGCAGTGAGCAGTGAGCAGTGAGCAGTGAGCAGTGAACCCTGCTCAATGTGAGACAAATGACATCTGCTGTTTACGGGCGGGCCAGCTCTTGGTCACGGTAGTCCTCAGTGGAATTTAGCTGAGAAAGTGATCGCTCCTTAAAAACTCCTTCACGCTCTGACTCTTTCACTCTCCTACTGCTCACTACTCCCTAACCACAAGCGGACGCTTGAGTCGGACTACCATTTCGGTCTCGGAGAGGATGAGCACATCGCGGCCGCGAGTGATGAGGACTCCAGCGAGACCTCCCGCTGCCCCGGTACCGGCTCCGACCTTGCCCCCCCTTCTCCCGCCTCCCAGGATCCCGATTATCGTCCCGATTGCGGCCGCGGTGCCGACGTTCTTCAGGTCCTCTTTCTTGGACCCTCCGGCTTCTACCGTGCTTCCATCGTCCTTGATCTTTCCGACGTTGTGCTCTTCGATGGACACCAGACGAGCGTCGATCGGTAGAGTAGAGCCGTCCTCGAACAGAAGCGCCTCCAAAGCGATGGTCATTTGAGCTCGACCAGCAATCCGACCGGCCCGCTTCACGTGGGTCACCGAGCCTCGCACTTCAGTGCCCTCGGGAATCGCGGTATTCTGTCCAGAGAGAATGTCTTCGACTACCTCAGCATCGAAACGGTCCCCCACCTTGCTGCTGCGAGTACTCAGTGTCCCGAGTACCTTGATTCGGAATTCGGTGCCTTCAGCAACTCGAAGTTCCCCTCCTGGAAGACCTGATCGAGCCGCTGCTAGAGGACCCTGAGACTTGTCTGGCTGGGGTGACGACGCTACCGCCTCCACCTCATCGCCGGAGTCCAGATCGTAGCCCTTCTCATACCCATCCTCGAAGCCGTGACGATACGAAAGCCGACAAACCTGGAGATCGTGTTTGGACGGATCGAGCCCATGATCTGCCTGCTGAAACTGTTTCTTGTTAGCGAAATCGAAATAGAGACCGGCGGACCGATCCTGTTGTCCTGATTCTACACCGTCCGCAAAGCCGGAGTCGTAGGCGATCTGGTGACTGTCGGACTCGGCTGAAACACTGGGCAGAAGTAGAATCAACATACCTGCAGATAGGGGAACGAGACCACAAAGAAACTGCAAAATTGACTTTTCCATTCTGCTTCTTCGCACGATTGACCTCCTAATTCACCGAATCCGTGGCCAATTCGGCTTCCGATTCGGCCGCGATGAAAACCTTGTCCTTGATGTCTTCCCATCTCACCAGGTAGGAGTCGAGGAGGAGCTGATTCCCAGCCGATTGCAACTTCCCTTGCGAGTCTTTGTACTGGAAGTAGTACAACGTGTATCCGCTTTTGCTATAAAGCCCACCGCTACGTTGATACATCACCCTATTAGCGTACTGGCCGAGCCGCTCTCCACGTTGGTTGAACACCTCGACACCTTCGAGGGACGCATCCGGGGTTGTCCGCAGTAAATTATTGGTTAGCGGAAACAGCAACTCCTTCTTGGTGGGCCGAAAAAGCTGATTGAGAGTCAAAGAACAGGATGTTCCCTCAACCTTCCTCCGCAGATTGGTGATCACCTCATCCACCTTCCCCCAGCGGGCCCGATAGGGTTTGCCGCGAGTCTTCAACTTGGCTGGCAGCTTCAGTTCTCGAGCGATCGAGGAACAATGCTCCTCGGCAGGCCTCGCCTGGGAAGTTTCGCCTCCAGGAAAGACCACCATGAGCACCACGAGCGTAAACAGCAATCTCCAGAGTTGGTTGGGCACGGCGGTTATCCACTCCTAATCTTGATGGAAAAGTTCAGCAAATAGTTTAATTGGCCGCGGATAGGCCTCTAAACCAACGGTTTATAACTCGTCTTGTACGTCGTCCACTCTGCGGCTCTCCTGGTGCACCCAGTTGACTACCGCCGAGACGTTCTCGATGGGGGTCTGAGGAAGAATTCCGTGGCCCAAATTGAAGATATGCCCCCGCTGCGATGCCGCCTCACTCAATACGTCTAGAACCTTACCTCTCAGCAGGTCCTGCGGTCCCAACATGGCGATCGGATCCAGATTCCCTTGTATGGCCACATCTCGACCCAGATTCTGCCAGGCCTCGCCCAGGCGAACCCGAAAGTCGAGTCCTATCACGGTCCCGCCGGCTTTCTTCATGAGATCGAGAAGGGTGGCAGTCCCGGTCCCAAAATGAATCAGCGGTACTTCATAGCGATCGAGACGCTCAAAGATACTCTGGGAGTAGGGGAGCACGTACTGCTCGTAGTCTTCAGGACCGAGGCATCCCACCCAACTGTCGAAGAGCTGGACCGCCTGAGCGCCAGCCTCGATCTGGGCGGCAAGGTAAGCCACTGTTATCGTGGCCAGCTTGACCATCAGTTCATGCCAGGCACCAGGCTCTGAGTACATGAAGAGCTTGGCCTCCTGAAAAGCTCGGGAACGCCCACCCTCAATCATGTAGCTGGCCAGAGTAAACGGGGCTCCTGCAAATCCGATCAAAGCGATGGAGGAAGACAGCTCTCGCCGCACCACACGGATCGCGTCCAGGACAAAAGAGAGCTCTTCAGCCGGTTCCATGAGACGCAAGGTCTTGACGTCACCCGGAGAGCGCAGGGGCCGGTGGATGACCGGGCCCTCCCCCTTGGCAAACTCAAAGGCCACACCCATTCCTTCCAAAGGGAGCAAGATGTCGGCGAAGATAATGGCAGCATCGAGGTCGAAGCGTCGGATCGGTTGAAGGGTGACCTCAGCAGCCAGATCAGGATTCCGGCACAGATCCAGAAGAGTGTGCGACTTCCGCAGCTCTCTGTACTCAGGCAAGTAGCGTCCTGCCTGGCGCATGAACCAGACAGGAGTGCAGTCGACTGGCTCCATCCGGCACGCCTTCAAAAACCGACTCTCGTCTCGAGCTGTACTCTCCATGTATCCGTCTCCTAGTTTCCAGTAACGGCCACGCTAACAACTGCAACATCTTAGCGTGGATGACCTCTGATCTGAAACTTCAAGAATACGTCGCACGTCTCCTGTCCTCCGAAGGTCGTCTATTCCCAGAGTCGGCGTCGGTAGGCCTGGCCGTGACGGAGCCGGACGGATTCGTTTCCCTGGATGGGGTACAGGGGGACAAGCGGCAGCGTATCGCCTTCAGCGAGATGGTGACCCGTTCCTTTACCTTCAGCGGAGACCGGCTCTACCTGAACCTTCGCTCGGCGCTACGGCAGTGGGGAGCAGGTCCCTGCGAGGTCCGAGCGGAGATTGTTGGGGCCGACCACCATCCGATTGCCGGCTATGGTTTCGACGAGGCCGATCCCATCACCTCTGCCGGGACGGCTCAAGTCGCTTCCTGGAATGGCAAGTCAGATCTGAGCGAACTGAAGGACAGGCCCATCAAGCTGCGCCTCCACTTCAAGAACGCCAAACTCTATTCGTTCCAGTTCAAGTAGAGCGGCTTCGAAATCTTGACAAAAAAAGGGGAGGCGCACGGCGCCTCCCCTTTTCGCTTCAGTTGCTCATGCCCAAGACACTAGGGGCTCGGGTTGATTGCAGTTGCGTTCGAAGTGGCCGGATTGTGAGCCGCGGTAGCTGCCCACCAGGCTGCTCCGAATCCCTCAAAGCGCGTGTTGATCTCGCCGATCGTCACGAACGTCGGATGCAAAAGATTGTCCATGATCACATGATCGATCGGAGCAATCGTTCCACCCGTGACACTGACCGTACGCGTGACGGTCACTCCACCACCTAGCGGCGTGAACGCGAACGTCCGGCTCCGGACCTGGTTGTTATCCCGCACCAGTCGGATCCATCCTTGCGAGGCATCCGTCAGCGGATTCACCGCATATTCCAGACCCTTGAAGTCGCCGGATCCCGTTCGCACCACATCCGTGATGTCGTACAGATCCTTGATCGTCAATCCGTAGCGCTTCGTCAACGGATCGATGACTCCATTGATCCACACCTTCAGACAATCCACGATGATTCGCAGATTGGCCGTCGGCGCGATCGTCGGTGGCGGGGAAATGTTGATCGGTGTCGTCGTCGTGATATCCAGCTTGTTCTCGTCGTTGTCATAGATCTGCAGGATATAACGCGTCTGGGCGCCGGTCAGGTTGTAGGAGCGATCGAAGATGCTCACTCCCGAGACCGTCGCCGCTACCGCCGTGTTCTTGCTGCCGTCGTAGTCATCCACGAACGACAACAGATGCATGATCTGGTTCAGCGGATCCGTCGTGTGCAGTGAGATCCAGGCCAGGGCTCCATACCAGGAAGACCCGCCGACA
>Ga0310121_10000336_pt1 | contig 52078 bp, 41 predicted proteins | sample CB27_Tmax_986_MG_FD_203504 | JGI IMG/M metagenome (GOLD analysis project Ga0310121, IMG submission 203504) | Marine microbial communities from Western Arctic Ocean, Canada - CB27_Tmax_986 | ecosystem: Environmental > Aquatic > Marine > Oceanic | place: Canada: Western Arctic Ocean | collected... | reverse complement strand
TCTTGTCGTTGTCCAGCGTCAGCTGGTGGTTCTTGCCGTCCTCCCCCATCCGAAGGAAGACCCCGCTGTCGGCGGGCTCGTCCAACTTGATGTCAAACTCGATGATGTAGTCCTTATAGAGCTTGTCGGTGGCCAGGAAGCCACCCTTGCCGGGGGGATCCTGGTCGCCCATTAGGACGCCGTCGACGACTTCCCACTTGCCTCCCCGATAGTCTTCGGGCACGCCCATCGGCTTGTGCCAGCCGTCCATGGTCTTGCCGTCGAAGATCACGACGCTCTCCGCCTGCGCGGCTCCCCCCGCGGGAAGAGCGACCAGACCCATCAACAGAAGGGCCCCCAGGCCCAGCAGTGCTCCCGCACCCGTCGCTTGGTTCTTCATGGACGGGATTGTGTCACAAGGCGGACCACAACCCAAGGGTTTCGGCGGCCCCGCCGATCCCGGCGCGGGTGCGTCCCACGTCCCACGACGACGGGTCACGCCGCGGGCTCATAGCCGCGGCGTGGTAGCCTCCTGCCACTGGAGCGACGATGTCCACGCCTGCGAAAAGCGCCATGGCGCGCGCGGAGGAGTTCCTCCGCGACGGCGGCAAGTTCCACCTCGGGTCGCTCGTCACCGAGGGGTCTCATCCCCGGTCGCGGCAGCTGACCCAGGTGGCCCGGGGCGACGCTGCCGACGGCCTCGCCATCCTCTTCGACGTCGACCGCGACGTGGTGGAGACCTACGATCGCTGGTCGCGGTCCGGCCAGCCCGAGGAGCTGCGGGACCTGGTCCTCGCCACCCTCCAGGGCGGGGGACGTCTCTTCTTCACCGGGTGCGGCGCCACCGGCCGGCTGAGCATCCAGCTGAGCTCGATCTGGCGCACGTTCTGGCAGGATCGGCGGGAGCGCGGCCTCTCGAGCCCCCCTCCGGACACCTGGGAGGCCCGTGCCTCGAGCGTGATGGCAGGGGGCGACTACGCTCTCGTCAAATCGGTGGAGGGGTTCGAGGATTTCGCGCCCTTCGGACGCAAGCAGATCGCCGACCTGGGCGTGTCGAAGGGCGACATGGTGTTCGCCATCTCCGAAGGCGGCGAGACCTCGTTCGTCATCGGCACCGCATGGGAGGGCCTGGAGAAGGGCGCCACGGTGGTGTTCGTCTACAACAACCCTGACGAGGTCCTGCGAGCCGACGTCGGGAGGAGCCGGGAGGTCCTGGACGAGCCCCGGATCCGCAAGGCCAACCTCACCACCGGGCCCATGGCCATCACCGGCTCGACCCGCATGCAGGCCACCAGCATCGAGCTCATCGCCCTGCTCACCGTCCTGGAGATGACCCTCCGGGACGTTGTCGGGGCGGGGGTCGAAGCGGGAGTCGGCCCGTCCTCGACCGTTCCCGACGAGATGAGGGCGGGCCTGCGGGCGCTGCACGCGGAGCTCGTGAGCGAGAGCCATCGGCGCGATCTTGCTCGCCTGGTGACGGCCGAGGAGGAGGTCTACAGGAAGGGAGCCCGGACGTCCTACTTCGCCGACTCCCTGGCGGTGGACGTGCTCACCGACACCACGGAGCGGAGCCCGACTTTCTGCACACCCTCCTTCCGGCAGTGGGACGACGAGGAGGCCGCGGAGTCGTGGGCGTTCCTCTTCACCCCGGCGCCCACCACGGAGGAAGCCTGGACGCGGCTCCTCCGCCGCGACCCTGAGACGATCGAGTGGACGGACGAGGACCTGCGCACCCTGCTCGACGAGGACGCAGCGGAGCGGCAGGGCGCGGTCCTCCACGAGATCGGCCACCGTGAGCTGATGCGCTTCCGCATCGGCCTCGACGGCCTGGCCGACCGCCCGGCGCGACCCGGCGACGGCGTCACAGCCGTGTTGGCGGAGCGGGACCTCCCCCTTCTCGAGGAAGGCGGCGCCTTCGCGCGAGCGCTCGCGAGAGCCCGTGAGGCGGGGGCGGTGACGGCAGTGATCGGGGTTGGACGCCGGGAGGCCCTCACGCGGCTCGGGGCCACGGCGGGGGGAGGCGACACCCTCGTTGTGGGTCTCGAGGTCTCGCCCACGCCGTTCCTCCTCGATCCCCTGACCCGGGTCGGCGCAAAAATGCTGCTGAATGCGCTCTCGACCTGCACCATGGTCCGCCTCGGGCGCGTCCTCGAGAATCGGATGATCTGGGTGGTCCCGAGCAACCTCAAGCTCGTCGACCGCTCCATCCGCTACATCCAGGACCTGGCCGGCGCCTCCTACGAGGACGCCTGCCGGGCGCTGTTCGAGGTCGTCGAATACGTCGAGCCCCGGCGTCGGGCGGGAAAGGCCTATCCCGCGCCGGTGGGCGTGGCCTCGATGCACCTGCGCCACGGCCTCGGCCTGGAGGAGGCGGAGGCCCGGCTCGCCCAGGGGCTCGCCGGCGACGTCGCGAAGCCCCTGGGGTAGTCGTCCGGTGTCAGGCGGTCTGTGCCAGGCTCGGCTGGTAGGGGCGCCCGGTCTGAAACTCGAGCTCGCTGCCGAGGTACCGGGCCAGGGTCCCCATTCCCGACAACATCGTCTTCGCCTCCGCCTGGGAGTTGTAGTTCGTATTCGTGTTGAGGTCGTACGCATAGACCTCGCTCTGGCGATCGGCGATGAGCTCGAGGGCCGCCACGTGGACGCCGTGCTCTTCGAGGAGCTGGGGGACCCGGTCGAGGATCGGGTGATGAAAATCGCTCAGGATCTCGAACCGCGGCCGCGAGGCCTCGGTGGTCGGGCAGAAGGCGTCTCCCACCTCGCAGGCGTCGGCGGGGCACAGCTCGAACCCGTCCGACGTGTTCACACGGACCGCGTAGAGGAACTCCCGGCCCACGAACTCGCAGCGGATGATGGTGGCGTCCGGAGACTCGATGTACTCCTGCAGGAGAAGGATGCCGTCGATCGGTGCCTCGAAGTCCTCGCTCTCGAGATGCCTCTGGAGCGCCTCGACGCTTCGGAACAAGCTGACGCCCAGCCCCTTGCCACCGCGGTTGTGTTTAGTGATAAAGGGGCCGTCGAACTCCCGGGCGGCCTCGAGGGCGGCGGCACGACCGACGGTGGCCAGGGTCCTGGGCGTGCGAATCCCATGGTCCCCGAGGGCCGCGTACTGAGCCACCTTGCTGATCTCGAGACGCAGCGCCCCGCTCCCGTTGAGCACCCGGCGCCCGTGCCCCTCGAGCCAGGCCAGGACCGCCCCGGTGAGCTCGGCGGAGTAGCGGTGATCCCGGGTGTGGGAGGACGCGCTCATGCGGCTGTAGAAGACGCCCTCGGGCGGCGCCTTGGAGAGATCCAGGGTCCCTTCGTTCAGGAACCAGTCCCGGTAGGGGACGCCGAGGGCGTCGAGCTGCTGGTAAAGCGGAGCGGTCCACTCCTGGTTTTCGTGGATGACGTGAACGTGGGACATGGCGGCCACACACCTCTCGACAAAGAACCGGCCGGTTTTCCTGAGAAAAGGAGGGTCTGAAGAGGGGAACGCCGCGGCGACTCGATCAGGCGAGACGACCGCGCGCTCCCCGGCAACACAAACAACAGCTGCCGGAAGTGCACATGGTCATGAGCTCGCGGAACGTCATGCAGACAATCTAGCGACGAAGGGGTGGAAAGTAAAGGCCCCTGGCGTCAAAGAACGTTGGGGCAGGCGGATCCAAGATCTTCAAGTCCGGAAGTTCCGCTTCAGGACTCGAGACCCGACCTCCCCCGGATCACGCAAGTCTCTCTAGGCGAACGCCTTCCCGAGATCGTCCAGCCCGGCCTTGGCCAGGTCCTCGGAGGTCATGCAGGGAAGAATCTGCACGGTGGCGTTGAAGGCCAGAAAGAGAGGTTCGGCCAGCGAGGGAATCTTCGAGGCATCGGGCAGGTCGACGATGGCGATCCCACCACGCAGCCCGTCCTTCGCGTTGAAGTAGAGCGCCTCGGGCTTGATGGCGCCGAAACCTTTCTCGACCTGCTTTCCCGCCGTTCCGTTCCTCACCATCGAGTTGAACGGTTCCATCGGAATTCTGAACTCCAGGATCGCTCTCATGGGACGCCTCCTTTTGGGGTGGGTGGTGCCCGACCCTATCACCCTTGCGAATCCCGTTCCCGGCGCGGGGGCGGCCCGGGGTTCCGGGTCCGCACACTCAGCAACAAAGGCTCGCAGGTCGCGTAGAGGGTGTGCCGGTCGGGGCCGCCGAAGGTGCAGTTGGTGACGGTGTCTTCGGGCGTTTCCGCAAACGCCAGAAGCTCGCCTTCGGGCGAGAACACGTGGATGCCGGGCCGCGTGTCCAGCGTCTCGCTGCTCCCCCGGCGCGCGTGAAGGCCGGCCGCCACGTACAGATGCCCCTTCGCGTCCACGCACATCCCGTCGCCGCTCCGCCCGGGAGAGAAGTCGACGATCACCCGCCGGTTGGCCAACGTGCCGTCCGGCAGCAGGTCGTGGGCGGTGATGTTCCGGTTCCGTCCCTCCCCCCCGTCGGCATCGATCAGGAAGAGGGTTCGCTGGTCGGGAGACAGCACGATGCCGTTCGGCACGTGCACCTCCGGGGCCCGCAGCAGCTGGTGGAGCGAGCCGTCCGGGTCGATGCGGTAGACCGCGTTGACGTTGTCCTTCCGCTTCACGCCCGGCCGGGACGTAAAGTAGATCCCCCCCTGCCGGTCCTGCACCAGGTCGTTGGGCGCCTGCAGCGGCAAACCGTCGTACTCGTCGGCGAGCACGGTGATGTCGCCGCTGTCGAGGTCCATGCGTGTCACCCGGCCTGCCCCTCCCTCGCACGCGAGAAGGCCGCCTTCGGGATCGAAGAGGAGCCCATTGGCATTTTCGCTCTTCTCCCGAACGACCCGGAGGGTCTTCGTCCCGGGGTGCCAGGCCAGCACCACGGCGGCTGGGGTGTTGGTGAAGAAGACCTCCCCACTCTCGGCCACCGCTGGCCCCTCCGTGAAAGCCCCCGTGTCCGCGAGCCGAGTTTCGACCTGCACCGCCCCCTCGAAGAAGCGCTCCGAGTGCAGGCCGGAATAGAGGTGCGCGATCCCGGCCCCGCTCGCTCTCCTGGACGAGCCGGCCAGGACCAGCCCACGTCCCCGGCGACGCTCGACCTCAGGAAGTCCCGACGGCTGATCACGTTGCGGTCCTCTTGTCCCCCGATTTCCGGTCGGTCGTCTCGGCCTCGCGAAGCCGGTGGGCAATCGGAGCAAGGGCCGTCAGCCGTCCCTTCTTGAGCGCCGAAACGAAAGGTGGGATCGGGCCGGTTCTGGCGATGTCCGCCAGGTCCAGGGCGGCGTGCAGCACCCGGGCCGGTCCCCATTCGTCGCGCCGGTCCTCCAGCGGAAGGAAGTGCGCCCTGAGCTCGTTGGCGCGGGTCTCGTCGGCGTCATAGCAGGCGCGCAGCACGCCGCTGCTCATGTGAGGGGCGAGACAGCCGGAGCCCGTGGTGAAACCCGGGAGGTTGAAGCGCGTCAAGTGAATCACCGCGGGACGCTCGCCCATCCCGCTGATCACCAGGCGTCGGTCGACGCGCTCGAGAAGGGCCTCCAGGTAGGCGTCCTTCGCCGGGTCCTGGCGCACCACCGCGTACTTGATCGCCACGCAGATCCCGGCATCGACCAGTCGCGCCACGGCATCGAGCCCGGCCTCCTTGTCCTTCCCGAAGCTCGTCTCTTCCTTTATATAGAGGATGAGCCCGAGGCCGGTGGCGTCCGCGATCTCCCGGAGCCCGACATCGAGGGCCGCCGGGTCCCGGGGATCGTTGCAGGGAAGCGCCATGGCGCAGCGGAAGTGGTGGCGGCGGAGGAGCGCCGCCTGGTCCATGGCCCGGCCGAACGACGGCCCGAGGCTGGGGATCGGCAGCAACTCCTCCGGGAAACCGGCCAACCAATCCAGGAGCGCCTCGTACTCCCCGAGGGTCACGTGATAGAGAAACGCGTTCCCCCCGTAGAGAAAGCGGGCGACTCCCCCGTCGGCCATGTGCCGGACGAGACGATCGTTCTCGCCAAAATCGATGGTGCGCCGGGAGTCCGCCTTTCGCGCCAGGGAAGGAACGGCGAACACCCCGCGCAGCTCCTCGTCACTCAGGACTGTCGTCTTCATCTGTGGTGGCTCCTCACACGTATAATCCTCCCATGACCCGACCCCGCAAGAAGAAGATCGAGGATCTCCGCAGCCAGCGCTGGTTCGGCCACAGCGACGTGCGCACCTTCGGCCACCTCTCCCGGACCAAGCAGGCCGGCTTCTCCTCCGAGGACTTCGAGGGCAAACCGGTGATCGGGATCCTCAACACCTGGAGCGATGCCAACTCCTGCCACACCCACCTCCGGACCCGGGCCGAGGAGGTCAAGCGCGGCGTCTGGCAGGCCGGCGGCTTCCCCCTCGAGATGCCGGTCCTCTCCCTGGGCGAAATCTACATGAAGCCCAGCACCATGCTCTACCGCAACCTGCTGGCCATGGAGGCGGAGGAGATCCTCCGCGCCAACCCCGTGGACGGCGTCGTGCTCCTCGGAGGCTGCGACAAGACCGTCCCCGCTCTCGTCATGGGGGCCACAAGCGCCAACCTCCCGGCGGTCTTCCTCCCGGCCGGCCCCATGCTCCGCGGCAACTGGCGCGGCCAGGTCCTCGGGAGCGGCAGCGACGTCTGGAAGAACTGGGCGGAAAAGCAGGCCGGAAACCTCGGCGACTGCGAGTGGCGGGAGATGGAGGACGGCATCGCCCGCTCCTTCGGCACCTGCATGACCATGGGGACCGCGTCGACCATGGCGGCGGCCACAGAGGCCCTGGGCCTCATGCTCCCCGGGGCCTCGTCGATCCCCGCCGCCGACTCGGGCCACTCCCGGCTGGCCACCGCCTGCGGCCGGCGCATCGTCGAGATGGTCTGGGAGGACCTGAAGCCCCGGGACATCTTGACCTCCGACGCCTTCGAGAACGCCGTCACCGTGGCCATGGCCCTCGGCGGCTCGACCAACGCGATCGTGCACCTCGTCGCCATGGCGGGTCGGGCGGGCGCCAGCCTCGACCTCGACCGCTTCGATGCGCTCTCTCGCCGGACTCCGTTTCTTGCCAACATCCGCCCGTCCGGCGAGTACTTGATGGAGGACTTCTACTACGCCGGCGGTCTCCGCGCCGTCATGGCGCGTCTCGAGGATCTCCTCCACACCGAGGCGCTCACCGTCAGCGGCCAGACCCTCGGCGAAGCGTTCAAGGGAGCCAAGGTCCACAACGAAGCCGTGATCGCCACGCGACAAAAACCCCTCGGGGCCGAAGGCGGCGTCGCGGTCCTCCGCGGCAATCTCGGTCCCGACGGAGCGGTCATCAAGCACACGGCCATGGACGAGCGCCTGCTCCGTCACGCCGGCAAGGCGCTGGTCTTCTCCGACTACAACGACCTCGCGGCCCGCATCGACGATCCCGACCTGCCCGTCACTGCCGACTCGGTCCTCGTCCTCCAGAAAGCCGGCCCCCTGGGCGGACCGGGGATGCCCGAGTGGGGCATGCTGCCCATCCCGAAGAAGCTCCTCGAGCAGGGCGTGCGGGACATGGTGCGCATCTCCGACGCCCGGATGAGCGGCACGAGCTACGGCGCGTGCATCCTCCACGTCGCCCCCGAGTCCTTCGTGGGTGGCCCGCTGGCGCTGGTGCAGGACGGCGACGTCATCGAGCTGGACGTCCCGGACCGACGGCTGTCGCTGAAGGTGTCCGACGAAGAGCTCGCCCGGCGCCGCGCCGCGTGGACACCGCCGCCGTCGCACTTCTCCCGGGGATGGGGCGCCCTCTACTCCCGCCACGTGCAGCAAGCCGACAAGGGGTGCGACTTCGACTTCCTTGAGGGCACCGCCCCAACCCCGGAACCGGAGATCCATTGAGCACCTAGACAAGCGGCACCAGCCGGCTCCCCAGCACGATCACCACCATCGCCGCCAGGCCCATCACCGCCAGCATCACGCTCAAGGAGGGTCACGCCATCCATCCCGGGCATCCGCTGATCGGAGAGAACCAGCGCGACGGGCTGTTGGCGGTCCTTCGGCTCGCGGAGGAGCGTCAGGGCCGCAAGCCCGGAGTCGGCGCGCAGGATTCGGTAGTCCCGACCGTAGTGGGCGCGCAGATCTCGTGCGATCGCGCTCAGCACGTCGGCGTCGTCGTCTATCGTGAGCAGAGCCGGTTTCGCCATATTGGGCCGGGCGTGAGGCCCGCTTCCCTGGTGATGGAAGATATCACTGTCTCGCGGCGGCGTTGAGCCGTGGTTCCCTGGCCCGGGCTAGCGCTCTTCGAAGCGCCAGTTCTTGAGGAACTCGATCAGGTCTCGCATGTCGTCGACGCTGATGACCACCTCGAAGTCCTCGGGCATGACGGAGATGCCGTCCGATCGAATCTCTTCGATCTTCTCCCGCGGGACAACGCGGTCGCGGCCATCCGAGCCCGTGAGCGTGAAGCTGGAGCCACTCCGGACGGCGATGAAGCCCGTCAGCGTCTCGCCGTCGTCGGTGGTGATGATGTAATTGACGTATCCCGCGTCGATGGCGCTGCTGGGGTCGAGGATGTCTCGGAGCAGCACGTCCCGCGGCTTCGTACGTGTGTCCGAGATGTCCGGGCCCGCGTTCACACCGATCCCGGCCACCCGATGGCACTGGGCGCAGTGCTGCCGAAAAACGTCCCGGCCTCGGCTCGCCTCGGCCTCACCCCTTGTGGACGCTTCGTAGCGGGCCAGCACGTCGCCCTTCTCTTCGGAGAGATCTCTCTGGAAGAGGGCCGCGGCGCGCTCACCCAGAGCCGGATCGTCCTCGAGCCTTCGAACGAGCGCCGGCGTGAGCTCGCCCGGGCGGATCCGCTCCTCTTCCAGCTCTTCGAGTAGCAGCGCTTCGCCGTTCGGGAGATCGCCCACGGCCAGGAGCACCGCACGACGCACCTCCGGCAGGTAGCTCCTCCAGCCGGCCAGGAGGATCGGGGCCGCCTCGGGTCTCTCGTACGCCGCGATCGTGCGAAGCGCCTCGACCGAAACCTCGGGAACCGGATCGTCGGTCAACAGGGAGATCAAGATCGGTCGGCTCTCCACCCACGGCAGCAGCGCCATGAGCCGGACGGCCTCGACTCTCTGCGACGGCGGCCCGTCGCGGTCGGCGGCCACGGCGGTCAGGCTCCCGAGGAGACGGGCGACCCGGTCGCTCCTGGTGTCCGCCTCCGCGGTCGGAAGCCGATCGAGCTCGGCAGCGAGTGACCGGCCGCGCCGCTCCAGACCCTCCGCGAGACCGTTCAGCGCCGTGGCTTGCCAGGCCGTGGCGCCCGGTAGCCAGGACAGAATCCGATCGAGAGCCCCGGCGAAGGCCTCGGCCGAGGCCTCGGCCCCGACCAGGAGCGCGACCTCGCGCAGGAGTGCCTCGCGCTCCGGCGCGCTCACGTCGGGTTGGGTGAGGTCGGCGGGAAAGAGCGCCGCCAGGAGGGACGCGGCCCGCCCACTCGCCGCGGTGCCCACGGCGAGCCGGGTCCAGGGGTCACCGGGAGCCTTCGCCGCGATCCGGGCCAGCGGCCCGACGATCCTGTCGTCGTCGAGCTCTCCGAGGGACAGGGCGAGCTGAAAGCGCACGCGATGGTCGGGATCGAAGGCCATCGCCAGGAGCTGCTCGCGCACCTGCGCGTCTTCGATCCAGGGCTCGGCCAGACGAATGGCGTGCTCGCGCACACGAGGATGAGGGTCGACGAGGAGCTGGCGGACAAGCCCCACGTCAAGAGAGTCCAGACCCCGCAGCAGCCAGGCCGCGTGGATCCGGGCGTACGGCTTCTGGGACGTCCGAGCCAGGCGCTGGAGCAGCGGGACCGTGGCGCGGTCCTGGCGTTCCAGGATCAAGCGGTGTGCGGTCGTCCGCCACCACACGGACGGGCGCTCGAGGGCCGCCAGAAGCTGGTCCGGGGAGGCACTCCCGAGAGCCGGGGTCACGGCCTCGGGGCGATGATCGTCCGGAACGATCCGCCAGATCCGACCGAGGCCGCTTCCTCCCCGAATGTCCATGCGGGGGCGGCGGTCCTCCGGGACGTAGATGGGGTGCTCGATGTCCGCCAGGTACATGTCGACGACGTAGAGGGCGCCGTCGGGTCCGTTGGCCAGATTGACGGGTCGGAACCAGGGGTCGGGGCTGGCGAGGAACTCGACTCCTTCACGAGCACGCTTCGCAGCGAAGGTCGCGCCACGGGGAACCAGGATTGACTCGTGCACCAGGTTGCCCGTGGGCTCGGCGGTGAAAGCCGAGCCGCGGTAGCGGGAGCCGAGAATGTCGCCGTCATAGACGGTGATGCCACAGGCTGCGGTGAACGTGCCTGCGTGGCGGATCGAGGTCGTCCAGTTCACGCTCAACGGGTAGACCCGGGCGGCCCCGCCTGACGCCTGGTTGTCCCTCTGCCGGGGCAGCGTCACGTTGGGGTTTCGCTTCAGATAGCGATTCGGCGCGACCACGTGGATGAGGTGGTTGCGGTTGGTGACGGTGAACCGCTGCCCCCAGCGGTCCAGCGCCATGCCGAACTGCCCCATCCCCGCCGCGTCCTCGTGGCGATCGCCCAGGGGATCGAAGCGGAAGTCCATGCCTCGGATGTCGACGGGCGAGTCCCCACCTGCTGCGACAACGGTCTCGGTGCGCAGCCCGTTGGCCACATACACCCAGTTGTCGAACCCCAGCGTGGGCGAGTTCAGGAAGTGCTGCGACACGTCGGTGTAGGACCCGACGTAGAGAGGCTCGTCCAGATCGGCCTGGCCATCTCCGTCGGTGTCCTTCAGATAGCGGATGCCGAACTGCCCCGTGACGAACGCCCCGCCCCGCCAGGGCAGGATGCCCGTGGCGAAGAGGACGCTCTTCATGAAGACCGTGGAGCGCTCGAAGCGGCCATCGGCGTCCCGGTCTTCGAGGACTACGATGCGCCCCTCGGGAGGCGTCTCGTCGGGAGGGCCGGTGGGATAGTCCGGCATCTCCACCACCCAGAGCCGGGCGTCCTCGTCGAAAGCGATGGCGACCGGGCTGCGGACGAGCGGCTCGGCGGCCACGAGCTCGATGCGGAGCCCGTCGTCCAACTGAAAGAGCTGCTGTGCGTCCTCGGGAGTCTGGGGACCCTTGACATCGATCGGCTCGGACGGCTGCGGCTCCACGTCTCGGGGACGAGCGTCTCCCGCGCCCAGTGCCAGCCCGAGCAATGCGCACACCGCCACTCCCGAGCCGCGTTTTCTCGCCGCGCCGCCAGCCATGGCCTCTCCCCCTTGTCTACAGGCCCGGGATTGTGTCACATCAAAACGGCCGCGAGGGTGCGGGTACAATCTCAGCCACACTGCAGGGTACCTGAGAACACGGAGGACGATGTGCGAGCGAAGAGCGGGACGATAGGGCTCCTGGCCGCCGTGGGGCTGGCCGCGGCTACAGCGACAGGCGCAGGCGAAGCGCTGCGGGTCGACCGAGGGGCGGCGGGGACCTGGCAGAAGCTGCTCAAGCTGAAGACGACGGCCAGCGCCCTTCACACCACGGCTCACCCGGACGACGAGCACGGCGGCGTCCTGACGATGTTGAGCCGGGGGGACGGGGTTCGGGTCGCGCTCATGACCCTGAACCGCGGCGAGGGCGGGGACAACGCCATCGGCTCCGAGCTCTTCGACGGCCTCGGCCTCATCCGGACCGAGGAGCTGCTGCTGGCCGATCAGTACTACGGCGTCGACGAGCAGTATTTCTCCTCGGCGGCCGACTACGGCTACTCGAAGCGGCTCGAGGAAGCGCTGGACAAGTGGGGTCGGGAGGCCATCCTGAGCGACCTCGTGCGGGTGATTCGGATGACCCGGCCACTCGTCGTCATCTCTCGCTTCCAGGGCAACGAAAGGGACGGCCACGGCCAGCACCAGGCCTCCGGTCTCGTGACGCAGGAGGCGTTCGACCTGGCCGGGAGCCCGGAGGCCTTTCCGGAGCAGATCGAAGAGGACCTGCGTCCGTGGCAGCCCCTCAAGCTCTACATCGGTGGCGCTCGGGAAAACGAAGACTGGACGCTCCGGACGAACTCCGGGGAGTACAGTCCCTGGCTGGGCAGCTCATACCAGGAGTTCTCCAACCTCGGCCTGAGCTTCCAGCGCTCCCAGGTGAGCGGTCGCCGGCGGGAGGCTGCCGGCGACGTCTTCGGACACTACAAGCGGGTCAAGAGCCTCGTCGACGCACCTCCAAGGGAGCTGGGCTTCTTCGATGGCATCGACACGAGCCTGGCGGGTCTCCTCGCCACACTGAACAAGCCGGAGCCCGACGGGGCCCGCGAGGCCCTGGCGGCCATCGATGCGGAGGTGGACGCCGCAGTCGCGGCCCTCAGCCTCCAGAAACCTGAAGCCACCGTCGCGGCTCTTGCCCGCGGCCTGGCCGCCACCCGCGCGGCCATGGAGACCCTCTCGGCGGAGCCGGACGCGGTCTTCGTGCTCCAGGTGAAGGAGCGGCAGTTCCAGGATGCGATTCAGACCGCCCTCGGCCTGTCCTTCACGGCCAGGGCCCGTCCCGGGGACTACGAGGACCCGCAGGGGCGCTTTGCGCGCTTCGCTCCACCCCCGACCCTCGAGCCCGTTACGCCGGGTCAGTCGTTCGGGATCCGGGCGCAGCTGGTGAACCCGAGCGGAGTGGAGATCGTCGTGGACGAGATCGCCATCGAGGCGGGAGACGGGTGGTCGATCTCCGCAGCCGAAGCGTCGCCGGCCTCCCCGCTCGGTCGGAACGCCGTCGCGAGGCGGGACTTCACGGCAACGGTGGCCGAAGACGCCCCACTCAGCCGACCCTACTTCGCACGCGACTCGATCCGCGAGGCTCGCTACCGGGTGAAAGATACGGGGCTTTTCGGTCGCCCGGCGCAGCCGCCGGCGGCCGTGGCCGTGGCGCGCTACCGGGTCGATGACGTGCCGGTGGAGGTGCGGCAGGTGGTGACACGGCGGGAGGCGCGACTGCCCTACGGCTACGAAACGCGGGAGCTCATGGTCGTGCCGGAGATCGGGGTTCGGGTGCACCCGGCGAACGCCATCATCCCGGTCGGCGCTGCCGAGAAGACGGTCCACCTCGAGGTGGGTCTGGTGAACGGCTGGCACGGTGAGATCGACGGCGAGCTCGGGCTCGATCTTCCCGACGGCTGGACCGGGGAGCCGGCGTCCCACGCCTTCGCTTTTACGCAACCGGGCGAGCGAGCCCAGTACGCCTTCACGGTGGCGGTTCCGTCCCTGGAGGACCGAGCGTACGAGATCCGTGCGGTGGCCCGGGCCCGGGGCAAGGAGTTCGTCCTGGGCTACGACGTGATCGAGCATCGCGACTACGAGACCCGCTACCGCTACTTCCCGGCGGTGGCCTCGGTGCGCGGCGTCGATGTGGAGGTCGCGCCGGGCCTGCGCGTCGGCTACGTGATGGGCGTCGGCGATCAGGTTCCCGCGGGCCTCGCCCAGCTCGGAGCCGACGTCCAGCTCCTGGACTCGGCGGCGCTTGCCACGGGAGATCTCTCGGTCTGCGACGCCATCGTGACGGGCACACGAGCCTACGCCGTGCGGGAGGATCTCAGGACCTACAATCGTCGGCTCCTGAACTACGCCGAGGGCGGCGGCAACCTGATCGTGCTCTACAACACCCAGGAGATGGTGCCCAACCAGCACTCCCCCTTCCCGGGCCAGCTCACTCGCCGGGCGGAAGAGGTGTCGGAAGAGGACTCACCGATGACGATCCTCGCTCCCGATCACCCGGTCCTGACATGGCCGAATCGCATCACGATGGCGGACTTCGACGGGTGGGTGGAGCAGCGCGGCTCGAAGTGGTGGTCGGAGTGGGACCCGGCGTACACGGCGCTCCTCGAGACCCACGACATCGGGCAAGAGCCCCAGAGCGGAGGGTGGCTGCATGCGCGGTACGGCAAGGGGCACTATTCCTACTTCGCGTACGCCATGCACCGGCAGCTTCCCTACGGCGTGCCGGGGGCGTACCGGTTGTTCGCCAACGTGCTCTCGATGGGGAAGAAGCAGTAGCTAACCTTCGAGCAGGGTTGTTTTAAAGAGCGGGTAGGCCAGGCGGCCGCTCCAGCGGTGTCCGCCCTCGAAGTCATCGAAGTGGAGATGGGTCGGGGCGCCGAGGGCCTTGTACGCTCGCTCGAGGCGCTGCCGAAAGACGCGTTCCCATTCGGGGACGATCAGCGCGTCCTTCGAGCCCACCTCCCAGACAGCGGGGCGTGGGGCGATGAGAGAGCCGATCTCCGAGTAGTCGCCGTACCTCAGCAGGCCGGGAATGATCTGGGAACCGCAGCTGTACAGTTGCGTGATGCGTTCCTGAAGCAGGTTGAGGGCTCCGCTGACGGCAGCAACCTTGATTCTCGCATCCATCGCCGACGCGAGCATGGCCATGCGGCCGCCGTAGGACAGGCCCGCGCAGCCGATCCGATCCGAGTCGACTTCGGGGCGCGCCTCGAGGAGATCGAGGCACCAGCAGAGATCCCGTAGATTGGCGGAGATCGTGAGCTCTCCGAGCGCCTGCATGCGCACGAAGGTCCTTGCGCACGGGTCCCTCTCGCCGTACAGCTCTCGGTTCAGACGCCGGCCGAACGGGATCATGCACGGCGCGACGACAACGTAGCCCCGACGAACGAATTGAAGACCGTAGTCGTAGTTGGCGGTCTCGATGACCTCTTTCACTCCTTCGGCTATCTGGGGATCGTCGAAGTCGGTGCGGCCGACGACGGGGTGGTGCCCGTACGCGCCATGCCCGTGCACACAGAGGACCGCTGGGTGCTTCCGGGGGTGTTCGGCTCCTCGCGGCACCAGGAGGTAGAGTGGCAAGGACGCCACTCGATCCGCTTTGAGAAGGAGCTCGTAGCGAATGTGGTCGTCGAGCTCGCGCCGGCCCTCCTCCTCGACGATCCATTTCTCTGGCGGAGTGACTTTTCCGAGAAGCCGCTTCAGCGTGGCACGAAACTCGTTCTGCCACGCTCGGCATTCCGCCGCCGTCGTGCCACCGAAGAGCATTGCGAGCTCGGCCTCCTCGGAGAGGCGGCGAATGTCATGGTCGACGGTAGCGTCTTCTGAGAAGGAGGATGGGCTGAGCCGAAGAAACGGAGCGGCTCCCGCGGCACTCAGACTCGACCTCAGGAACGCCCGGCGCTGCATCTAAACCGCCCTTCGCTAGTCCTCCAGGAAGCGGGTGATGGCAGGGAAGGCCTCGGCCTGCTCGCACCAGATCGCCAGGTGACCGCAGTCTCCTTCGAGCTCGACGACGGGGCCAAAGAGCAGCTCGGCGAAGGCCAGTGCCGGCTGGGGGGCCACCATGTGATCACGGCGGCCATGGACGACCAGAACGTCCGCCTCGACAGCGGCGGCGGCCTTCTCCATCGAGCCGCCAAAGGCCCGAGAGACGTCCAGGGCCATCATCGCCTCGGCCTGCCGGATCCAGTTGTTGGCGTCGAATCCCTCGATCATGCCCGTGTCGAGCGCCGCGAGGTACTCGAGGAAGCCGGCGGGGGGCGTCTCCGCCACGACGGCGTCCCGGGTGGATCGGGCCAGGGGAATGATCGCGGCCACGGTCTCCAATCCGTCGGCGGGGGGCGACTCGTAGTCCCCTCCCTTCCAGGCCGGGTCGGTCTTGATGGCCCGAATCGTGGCCGTCCACAGGAGACGGTCGTAGGAAGCGAGACGCGGCGAACCCGCGACTGGGATGGCCTTGTCCATGAAGTCGGGATACGCCACGACCCACTGAAAGGACTGCATGCCCCCCATCGAGACGCCCATCACCGCCCGGAGGTGATCGATCCCCAGCTCCCGGGTGAGCAGCGCGTGCTGAGATCGCACCATGTCGAGGATGGTGAACTCGGGAAATCGCATGCCGGGCTGCGTCTCGCTGTTGGAGGGTGAGGTCGAGACGCCGTCGCCAATGGCGTCCACCAGGATCACGAAGTGCCGGGTGGAGTCCACCAGCTTACCCGGGCCCACCCACTCGACGAGGTCCGCTGTCGTCCCGGTGAACCAGGTCGGGAAGAGCACGGCGTTCGACTTCTCGGCGTTCAGCGCACCGAACGTCCGGTAGCCGATCCTGAGATCCGGGATGACCTCGCCGCTCTCCAGCGTGAAATCGCCCAGATCCGCGTACAGCTGGTCTCCCTCCGCCCCGGCGAAGCTCGCCATGGCGCAGATGCTGAGAACGAGGACCGCCAGATGCGCCGTCGTCATGCTGCCACCTCCTCGAAAGCCCTGCTCATTCGGAGGACTGGACGCGGCCTCCTCCATCGCCATGGCGGCGCTCCTCCGATCACTCCGTCGCGGTGGGCGGCGGCTTCGCTTCCCCGCCCCGGGTGCGGAGGAAGAAGTAGTAGGCGGCCACCGAGAGCAGGAAGAAGATGACCGAGAACCACACGCCTTCGGCCGGACCGGTGAAGAAGATGTAGATCCAGAGCGCCAGGGAGAGGAGCGCCGGGAACGGGTAGAGCCACATCACGAAGGGCTGGGGAATGTCCTTGCGATACCGATGCAGCAGGATCACAGCCACGCACTGCCAGGTGAAGCGCAGCAGGATCTGCACCTGCATCAGCCAGCTCACGAGCTGCCCGAGGGTGAAGAAGCAGAAGGGAATCGATATGGCGCCCAGCACAAGGAGCGAGACGTGGGGGAAGTTCTTGGTCGGATGGACTCTGGCGAAGACCTGAAAGAAATCGCCGTCCCGGGCCGCGGCGAAGGGGATGCGCGAGTAGCCGAGGATCACGGCGTAGAGAGAGGACGCGGCAACGAAGAGGATCAGTCCCGTCATGACGTACCCCGCGATCCGCCCGGTCCCGGGATCCGAGAAGGTCCGCTCGATGAAGACCGAGGCGATGGTCCGCGACTCCTGGGCCTCCTGCCACGGGATCATGCCGATGATGACCGTGGTCATGAGCATGTAGAGGGTGGCGACCACCAGGATGGAGAGCACGATCGAGCGGGGTACGTTGCGGGTGGGATCCTTGATCTCCTCGCCGATGTTGCAGACTTGGTTGTACCCCCCGTAGCTGTACATGGCCAGGATCGACGTCGCTCCGAGGGCGACGAAGAAGCCGCGGTTGAACTCGAACGCGTTCGGCGGGAAGTCGAAGGCCTGCTTCAGGGAGAAGTTGAAGAGGCCCGCGACGATCACCCAGCCGACGGTGGCCAGGACCACGACCAGCATGACCACCGTCAGGCGGCCCACCGACTTGATGTCGCGATAGAGGAGCGCCGTCACCGAGACGCAGACGAGGGCGGCGATGACGTTGTGCTCGGTAGGCGACATCGACGTCCAGTAGAACCGCAGGTAGTCGGCGAAGCCCACCGCTCCCCCGGCAATCGACAGCGGCGCCACCAGAATGATCTGGAAGATGAAGAGGAACGCCATCAAACGGCCCAGACCGAAGGGCTTGAAGGCCTCCCTCAGGTAGAGGTAGGGGCCTCCGCTGCCCGGAAGCGCCGCGCCGAGCTGCGCGTAGACGAGGCCGTCCGCCAGGGCCAGAATGGCGCCTACGATCCACGCATAGATGATGTGGGGGCCCCCCATGGCCGCGATCATGAAGGGAATGGTCAGGAACGGGCCCACGCCCACCATCGAGATGATGTTGGTGGATGTGGCCGGCAAGAGCCCCATGCTGCGGTCGAGTTGGGGGCGTTGGGCGGTTCCTTCGCTCATGCGAGCATCACCTCCGTGACCAGCTGCTCCGCGACGTCGCGGCTGCCGACGAGTGGGTTCGTGATCAGGGCTTGTGTGGCCAGCTCACGGGAGCTCTCGAGGGCGGCCCGGACGGTCAGGCGCTCGTACGTCTTCACCCGCACCAGCAGCTCGCGGGCCGCGTCGGGGACCGGCGCGACGTTCAGGGCGTGGGGACCGTCCGCGTTCACGACGCAGGGCACTTCCACCACGTCGTCGTCCTCCAGCTCGGCGATGTTGCCCTTGTTCGCCACGTCCAGGGGGATCACGGCGCTCGTGTTGAAGTGGATCGCGCGGATGACGGCCAGGGCGATGCGGTCGTATCCGGTCACAGCGGCGCTCGCCGGCGGCGCAAGGGGCTTTTTCGACCCGGACTCGAGCTGCATGTAGGTCGCGTCGCGCTCGGCGATGTACTCACGATAGACCGTTGCGGGATCGCCTTCCCCGCTCGTGAGCCGCTCGAACAGCTTCGCGTTGAGCCGCGTGAGCATCACACCGCGGCTCTCGCCGGCCCGCTGGAGGCTCTCGATGGCCCGAGCGGTCTGATAGTAGAAGTACCCGTACTCCGTGGGCAGGAGCCGGAGATCGGCCAGGAATGCGGGATCGAAGAAGTCCGTGCGATAGAGGCCGCCCAGATGCTCCGGGTGGTCCCAGAGGTCGGCCAGCTGCGGCCTGCCGCCGTGGTAGACCTCGCGCAGCCAGCCCAGGTGGTTCAGCCCGAAGTAGTCGAAGTGGCACTCGTTCGAGGGGAGACCGAGGGCGCGAGCCACCTCCTCGAACAGCTCGGTGGGCGTGTCGCAGATCCCGATGATCTTTGCTCCCGTGGCCGTCTGGACCGCCTGGGTGATGATCCCGACGGGGTTGGTGAAGTTGACGATCCAGGCCTGCGGGGCCACCCGCTCGATCACCTTCGCGTGGGCGACCATCGCCGGGATTGTCGCCAGGGCCATGGCGCAGCCGCCAAAGCCCACCGTCTCCTGACCAACGAGCCCCAGCTTCAGCGCCGTCGCCTCGTTTCGGGCCCGGGACTCGATCCCCCCGACCCGGAAGCTCGTGAAGACGAAGTCGGCGCCCTCGACACACTCCTCCACGGTGTCGCAGGCCTTGACGGCGACACCCTCTGCCATGCGGTCCGCGAGGGGTGCGATCACCGACAGCCGCTCGCAATCCGGATCGAAGAGGGTCAGCTCCCCGAGGGGCAGATCGGAGCCGGCGAGCCCCGCCGAGAGGAGCGGCGTCCGGACGCCCGCGCCGCCAATGATGGCGATCTTCATCGTCATGGGCGCTTCCGGGGCCGCGGCAGCCCGCCAAGCCCGCCGGGTGCGCGCGTCGAGAGGGCGCCCATCCGGTTCCCCGCCCTCAAGCACGCCACGGGGCCGGCGCCTCGGAGAAGAGCGTCGAGAAAGCCGCCGTCGAAGGCGTCGCCGGCGCCGGTGGTGTCCACGACCCGCGCCCGCGGTGCGGGGGCGCTCACGTCGATCGAAGGCGACACCCAGGAGCTGCCCCGCGGACCGAGCTTGATCACCGCGTTTCGTGCGTGGGAGCGCCAATAGTCGACCGCGCGGTCGAAGCTGCGCCGCCGCGAGTACAGAGGAGCCTCGACTTCATTGAGAAAGACGTAGTCGAGCGCCGCCGTCAGCCCGGCGAAGCCCTTGTCCTTCAGCAGGTGTTCGTTCCAGCCGAAATCCCACGACGTGGAGATGCCCCGCCGGCGAGCGGCGACGACGGCCCGCTCCCAGCGCCGGCAGTCCCGCGGGTAGAAAGCAAAATGCATGTGGCGCGCGCGCTCCTTGCCGACGACCGCCGCGAGCCGCGGCTCGAGACGTTCGTTGACGCCGTTGAACGTGACGAAGCTGCGGTCGCGCCGTGTGGACAGCGCGGCCGAGATCGCGTGGGGCTCACCCTCCCGGCGGAGGTTCCTGACCTGGATGCCTTCGGCACGAAGCAACGCCACCGCCCCGTCACCCACCGCGCTCACGACGCGGCAGCGGGTGCCGAGGCGGGATGCCGAGACCGCCGTGATCAGGGCCCCTCCACCGGGAGTCTGCAGGAAGCGGTCGGTCTTGATCTCCTCACCCAGCCGCGGCAGGCGCGGCAGGTCGAGGAAGACGAGGTCCTCGAAGGCCTCGCCCAGGGTCACGAGATCGACCGCCGCCAAACTACTTGCCCATGCTGTCGGGGAAGCCCTTGTAGTACCGGAAGCCCTCCACGTACTTGCCGTCCTTCTTCCGCATCCGCTCCAGGGCATCCTTCTCGGCCGCGGCCTGGGCTTCGGGGGTGCGGGTGGGACCCTCGTACTTGTTCCAGCCGTCACCGAACTGGCTGATGTACCGCGTCCGCGCCCGGGCCTTGGCCTCGGCGAACTGCGTGATGTCGACCCACGTGTTCACCGCATCCTTCGGGGTGTCGTAGAACAGGAACTCCGGGATCCGGTGCGCCTTCAGCCCCTCGTGGATGACCTGTCCCTCGAAGAGGAGGCGCCACATGGCGGCCCGGGTCGCGTCGGCTGCCAGGTAGGACGCCGCCCGGTGGTCGGTCTTATGCCACCGGCGATACGTGGGCCCCGAATCGAAGGCGAACAGAACGTCCGGACGGATCTTGCGAATGTACCGCACCAGCTGGGCCACGACCTCCTTCTTGTTCTCGAACTCCAGCAGGCCGTCGTCGTAGCCCAGGTTGATGTAGCGATCCTCGCCAATCCCCACGTCCGCCAGGGCCGCGAGCTCTTCCTGTCGGCGAATGGTGGCCAGCTGGAAGCGGGACATATCTGGGTCCTGGGTTCCGACGTTGCCGGTGGTGATGAGGAGGACCCAGACGTCGTTTCCGTTCGACTTGAGGAGGCCCAGGGTGCCCTGGGACATGGAGTCGTCGTCCGGGTGGGCCCCGATGAGCAGGATGGTCTTGCCCGTCCACTCCTCGACGGGGGTCTCGGGCTGGGCCACGGCGAGGGCGGGCAGCACGAGGAAAGCGGCGGCGAATGCGACCCAACACTTCTTGTTCATTGCTTCTCCTTATGAATCAGACCTGGCTTCTTTGGAAGTCGTGTGCAGCCTGGATGGCCGTCCGGATGTTCTCCCAGGCGACGTCGGCCGGGAGGGTACAGTCGGCGCCCAGGATCTGTCGATCCGCGGCGTGGGCCAGAACGTCCTGAACCTCGTGGCGGATCTCCTCCTCGCTGCCGTTCACGATGATGCCCTTGCGCTCGAGACCGCCCATGAACGGACGACCGAAGAGCTCGGAGGCCGCCTGCGGAGTCATCGTCTCGTCACCAACGTGGAGGCTGCTGTTGACCACGTCGCCGGGATAGTCGAGAAACGGCGACAGGTCGTCGTAGGGCAGGTGGTAATCGCAGACGTGCAGGATGTTGAAGATGCACGAGTCGTTGATCTCGTTTTGCACCCTGAGATCCGAGGGCATGACGCTCTCTTTGAAGGACTCGGGACGAGTGAATCGCCCGGCCTCCCCCCCCTGGGTGCTGGCGTAGAAGCCGTCCACGCCGACCCGGACGCACTCGCCGACGAAGCCGAGGAGGCTCTCGGTGATGACGTCCATCCCCTTTCGAACCGCCTCCGGGTCGGCCTCCATGTGCTCCACGACTCGTTCGGCCCCGATGGACCCGCACGCCAGCATGAACGGGGAGTAGAGCGTCACGATGACCAAGGCGTCCCTCTTGAGGGCCTTGACGAGACCCTCGACAACCCCGACCTGCTCCGCATAGAAGTCCTTGCCGTGCATCGGCAGGCCGGCCCAGTCCTCGGGCCTCTCGATCTCCGGGTGGAGCGGGAAGCCGGCCTCGTACTGGATCTTGACGAAGTCCATGCCGGTGTAGCGGAAGTACTCGGCGTGCTTGTCGATGGCAGGCTGGCCGACGTGGTTCTCCTCGCCGAAATGGATGAAGAAGCCGGCAGGGATGTATCGAGGAGCCTGGCTGGCGCCCAGCAGGTCCAGGACGAGCTGGCGCTTGTCTCGCGGGCTGGGAGCCGGGAGCCTTTCGGCACAGCCCGTTAGGGCGGGCAGTCCGGAGGCCATGGCCGCGACGGCCGCGCCACCGGAGGTCTTCAGCATGTCGCGTCGTCGCATGGGCCAGCCTCCTGCCTCTGGGTGCAGACGCAGACGCTATTCCGCCGGGATCGAAACGTCAACCGGACCGCGCTGGGGCGCGTCGAGAAGGCGCTCGTCCGCGACGGCGTCCGGCTCAACTGCTGCGCACAGATCACCGCCATCCGGCGGGAAGGCGAGGAGAAAGTACTGACGCTCGAAGGCGAGACCGAAGGCGAGCTGCGGGTCGATGCCATCCTCGTCGGCGTCGGACGAGCGCCCAACGTGGAAGGCCTCGACCTCGAAGCAGCCGTCGTCGAATACGACAGGGCCGGCGTCAGTGTCGACGAGCGACTGCAGACCTCGCAGCCACGCATCTACGCCGCCGGCGATATCTGCTTTCCCTACAAGTTCACTCACACGGCGGACTCCATGGCGCGGATCGTCATCCAGAACGCCCTATTTCACGGCCGGGCAAAAACGAGTGCGCTCACGATCCCCTGGAGCACCTACACCGATCCCGAGATCGCGCACGTGGGCCTGTACGAGCACGAAGCCGAGAAGCAGGGCATCCCCGTGGACACGTTCGCCGTCGAGCTCGCGACGGTCGACCGCGCGATTCTCGATGGCGAGGACGAGGGTTTCGTGAAGGTGCACGTCAAGGAGGGCACCGACACGATCCTGGGCGCGACCATCGTCGCGAAGCATGCCGGAGACATGATCTCGGAGATCACTCTCGCCATCGTGAGCCGGAAGGGGCTCGGCACGATCGCGAAAACGATTCACCCCTACCCGACGCAGGCCGAGGCCATCAAGAAGATCGCCGACGCCTACTCACGAACCCGTCTCACACCATTCGTGAAGAGCCTGTTCATGAAGTGGCTCGCCTGGACGAGGTGAGCCCGGAGCAGCGTTGCGCGCGTGTGCCGCCCGGGCCATGATCCCGCGCATGTCGCGCACCGACGGACAAAGTCACTCGCCGCCCGGGCTAGTCCGCGGGAGTCTCAACCCTTCACGCACACCACCTGGCGCAGGGTGTGGACGATGTCCACGAGGTCCTCCTGCGCCTTCATCACCGCGTCGATGGGCTTGTAGGCCCCGGGGGTCTCGTCGATCACGTCCTCGTCCTTGCGGCACTCGACGCCCCGGGTCGCTTCGACGTGCTGCTCGAGAGTGAAGCGGCGTCGCGCCTCTCCGCGGGACATGGCCCGCCCGGCGCCGTGGCTGCAGCTATGGTAGCTGTCCGGGTTGCCCTTCCCGCGCACGATGTAGGAGCGCGCGCCCATGGATCCGGGGATGATGCCCAGGTCGCCCTCGCGGGCACGCACCGCGCCTTTTCGAGTGACCCAGACGTTCTTCCCGAAGTGGTTCTCGCGGCTCACGTAGTTGTGGTGGCAGTTCACCACCGCCTGCTCGGCGGAAAGCTCCGGCAGACCCGGGAGCTCCCGGATCGCGCCCACGACCGCCCTCATCATCACCTCCCGGTTGGTCCGCGCGAAGTCCTGGGCCCAGCCCACCGCTTCCACGTAGTCGCGGAAGTGCTCGACGCCTTCCGAGAAGTAGGCGAGGTCCTTGTCGGGCAGGTTGATCATCCGCGTGCGCATGTCGCTCTTGGCGAGCTCGATGAAGTAGCTGCCGATCCTGTTGCCCACGCCTCGCGAGCCGCTGTGGAGCATGCACCAGACGCTGTCGTCCTCGCCGAGGCAGATCTCGATGAAGTGATTGCCGGTCCCGAGCGTGCCGAGGTGGTTCAGGCTGTTGGCTTTTCGGACCTTTGGATGCTTCTCGGCAATCCGTTCGAAGCGCTCCTGCAGTCCACCCCATGCCGCGGACACAGGGTCGGGCGGCCGAGCCCAGGCACCGCGGTCTCCCTGACCACCGCGGGCCGTCCGTCCGTGGGGAACTGCGGCCTCGATGGCGCTGCGCATCGGACCGAGGTCGTCCGGCAGATCACTGGCGGTGAGGCTCGTCTGCACCGCCATCATCCCGCACCCGATGTCCACGCCGACGGCCGCTGGGATGATCGCCTTGTGGGTCGGAATGACGCTCCCCACCGTCGCCCCCATGCCCCAGTGCACGTCGGGCATGACCGCGACCCAGCCGTGGACGAAGGGCAGCCGGGCCACGTTGAGGACCTGCTGCCTGGCCTTGTCATCGAACATCACTCCCCGGGTCCAGGCCTTGACCAGCTTGTGCCCGGGCACGTTGACGATCTCGAACCCCTGCTGCTCGTGCGCCACTCGCTCCCCTTCGCTCTGGGCCGAGATCATTGCCCCCCCACCCTGTTTGTTCAAGCCCTCTACAATATGGATGGGGAGCGCAGAATCCGCCCACGCGAGAGTCGGGCGCTCGCTCACCGATGATGGAAGAGGTGCCCATGCCACACCTCATCGAGCCGGCCTCCAGCGGCCGGGCGAAATGCCGCGGATGTGGCGAACGAATCGCCGCGGGAGGGCTGCGGTTCGGCGAGCGCCTGGACAACCCGTTTGCCGAAGGCGAGATGACGCACTGGTTCCACGTCGACTGCGCGGCCTTCAAGCGCCCCGAGCCCTTTCTGGAGACTCTCGAGGCCCGTGCGGAACCCCTCGACGACGCGGAGCAGCTGGCCTCGGAGGCCAGGCACAGCATCGCGCACCGGCGGCTTCCCCGGATCAACGGGGCCGAGCGGGCGTCGACAGGACGGGCCAAATGCCGCTCGTGTCGCAAGGCCATCGACAAGGGGGCCTGGCGGATCCTGCTGGTTTTCTACGAGGAGGGCCGTTTCGCGCCGTCGAGCTTCATACACGCAACGTGCTCCCAGGCCTACTTCGAAACGACAGACGTGATTCCGAGGCTCCGTCGATTCTCTCCGGATCTCAAGGACGAGGATATCCAGGCGCTCGAAGGAGAGCTGGGCGGCGGGACGTCCTAGAGCTTGGCGACAGACTCCACCAACCTTCCGGGCGCCACGGGGTAGTTCCTGGTTGGAGGCCACACTATGAAGATGGGGTGGAGGCGTGTGACGATGCTCTGGGCCACGGACAAGGCGCTCCTGATCGTGGGGGTGGCCCTGGTGGCAGCGAGTCCGGCGTGGTGGCCCTGGCTGCTGCCGCTGGGGTGGGCGGCCCTCGGTCTCGGGCTCTTTGTCTGGCTGGGCGAGCCCACCGGGTACGAGGGCCCGCGAGCGACGCGCACCCGTCCCGGGACCTCCCGTCCTATCCATCGCGATTCTTGATTCAGGCGCAAAAACCTGGAATTCGCGGGACGAATGGAGATAGACTCGGGCCGGCGTTGCGCGGCTCGGACGGGCGCGAGAGGAAGACGAGCACCCACGTGCCGGCCAGCAGGAACGCGCCGGCGCCTGCTCTCACATGGGATCGAAGATGGCCCTGAACCCCGGCTCAGCCCGAGGCCGAGGTCGCTCGGCCATGAGATGAGGCGCTCGACTATGGACGGAGATGTATGCATCGAATTGCCCTTTCTCCGCTGACCGTAATTCTCGTGGTGCTCCTGGTGGCTGGCGTGCTCCCGCAGGCGTTCGGCCCGCCTTCCATACAGGCCAATCCGGCTCCCGCTCCCCAGTCCATACAGATTCCGCTCGGCCTCTTCCAACTGCCGGAGGGGCTCGAGGTGACCCTGTGGGCCGCATCGCCGCTGCTGCACAACCCGACCAACATCGACATCGACCGGGACGGCCGCATCTGGGTGGCCGAAGGTGTTCGCTACCGCTCCCACCATGCCCGGCAGCCTGAAGGCGATCGTATCGTCGTGCTGCAGGACACCGACGGAGATGGCAAAGCGGATAGTACGCATACGTTCGTGCAGGAACCTGCCCTGATCGCTCCGCTCGGCGTCTCGGTCATCGACAACAAGGTGATCGTCGCCCAGCCCCCCGACCTCATCGTCTACACCGACGTGGATCGCAACCTGCGATTCGATCCGGCGGTGGACAAGCGCGAGGTGCTGCTGACCGGCTTCCAGGGGATCAACCACGACCACTCTCTCCATTCCGTGACGTTCGGTCCGGATGGCAAATGGGTGTTCAACGCCGGCAACACCGGGGCGATGTTCACGGATCGGTCGGGCAAGACGTTCCGCATCTTCGGGTCCTACCGTCCGAGACGGATCGGCCCATTCGAGTACCCGCACGACCCCGCGCTCCATGCCGGAAAGCCCAGCGACGACGGGCATGTGTACGTCGGCGGGTTCACCGTCCGGATGAATCCCGACGGCACCGACGCGGAGATCATCGGACACAACTACCGCAACAGCTACGAGCAATCGGTCACCTCCCTCGGCGACGTGTTCCAGAACGACAACGACGATCCACCGGCCTGTCGCGTGAGCTGGGTGATGGAGTATGCCAACTTCGGATTCTCGTCGAACGACGGCCAGCGGACCTGGCGGGCAGACCGCCGGCCAGGCCAGTCGGTGCCGGTGGCGGAGTGGCGTCAAGAAGATCCCGGCATGGCGCCGGTCGGTGATGTGTACGGCGGCGGATCGCCAACGGGCAATGTCTTCTACGAAAACGGCGCCCTCGGTCCGTCCTGGGACGGGACGTTCTTCGCCGCGGAGCCAGGCCGAAACGAGGTGTTCTCCTACCAGCCGGTCCCGGAGGGCGCGGGCTTCGCGCTCGAGCGAAAGATCTTCCTCACCTCGAACGTCGACCAGCAGTATGCCGGGTCCGATTTCGTCATGCGCAGCGCAGGCGTCACGGGCGCCATCGCGACGCTCTTCCGGCCGTCGGACATCGCCGTCGGTCCTGACGGGGCCTTGTATGTCAGCGACTGGATCGACGCACGAGTCGGCGGGCACCAGGACCTGGACGACACCCTGTCCGGGGCGATCTACCGCATCGCTCCCTTGGGTTTCGTCTCGAAGGTTCCGGCCTTCGACGCCACGACCATCGATGGCCTGATGACGGCGCTGCGCTCGCCCGCGGTCAATGTTCGGGCCATCGGCTTCGAAGGGCTGAAAGCGCGTGGCGCCGCTGCGGTGAACGCCGTCGCCGCTCTGCTCGAGGATCCGAGCCCGTATATGCGCGGCCGTGGAATCTACCTGCTGTATCAGCTTGGCCCCGAGGGCCGTCAGCGCGCCGGGCTGCCCGAGTCGTACACCGATCCGGCGCTGCGCATCGCCGCGTTCCGGGCCATGCGGCGCGCGGGTCTCGACATCCTCCCGGTGGCCTCTCGTCTCGCCCGCGACTCGGACCCGGGCGTTCGGCGCGAGGCGGCGCTGTCGATGCGGGACCAGCCCGCCGCCACAGCCCTCGAGATCCTGGTTGATATCGCTCGCGGCTTCGACGGCCTGGATCGCAGCTATCTGGAAGCGCTGGGAACCGGCGCCACGGGAAAGGAGCCGGCGCTCTACGAGCGACTGCGGGGCGACCTCGGCGCAACAGACGATCCCATCGCGTGGTCCGGCAGCTTCGCGCGAATTGCGTGGCGCCTGCACGTACCGGCGGCAGTGCCGGACCTGGCCGCCCGTGCGCGATCACCCAAGCTCTCGCTCGCCGACCGCCGCCTCGCCCTGGACACGCTCGCCTTCATCAACGACCCAAGAGCGTCCAAGGCCATGCTCAGCCTCGCAACGCCGGACAGCCCGTTGCGCGAAGCGGCCACGTGGTGGCTCTTGAATCGCGTCTCCAATGACTGGGCGGACCACGGCCTGGGGCCAGCACTGAAGACGGCCGGCATATACGATCCCGAGTCGATCGTGCTGCAGGAGGTCGTCGTGCCGCCGGCGGCGGCCGATCTCCCACAGCTGTCGGTTGAGGAGGTCTTGCGTCTCAGGGGAGACGCGGCACGCGGGAGGGGCACCGCGGACCGCTGCCTCGTTTGCCACGTCGTCGGCGGCACCGGGGCCGAGCTTGGATCGTCTCTCGATGGCTGGGGACGCGGCAAGTCTGCCGAGGTGATCGCCACGGCCATCGTGCGGCCAAGCGCCGACGTGGCGCACGGCTACGACGGCACGGAGCTCAAGACGAAAGACGGGCTGACCATTCAGGGCCTGCTGATCAAGCAAGGCGATCCCCTGATGATGCGCAGCATGGGGGGCATCACGCAGATCATCCCTGCCGATCGCGTGGCCGAGCGCCGGCGGATGCAGGAGTCGCTGATGATGAGCGCCGCGCAGATGGGGCTCACGGAGCAGGACGTCGCCGACCTCGTGGCGTTCCTGCGCGGCAACTGATCCAAGACGCTAGTGCTCGTGGCCGGGAGTGCCCTGCTCGATGGTCACGTCTTCGCCCGCCAGGAATCGTTCGATCCTCATCCGCTCCTCGATCTCCTCCGGGCTCACCGGGTTGAACGCCTTCATCTGCTGGAGCTCCTCCGGCGTCAACCGGGGCAGGCGGCGAATGAACTGCACGAGCTGCCAAGTTTCCTCGTCCTCCTCGGCGGGGGCGCTGCCGAAGGCCGGCATGCCCGTGAAGCGGATCCCGTTGCGGATGATCCAGAAGAGCTCTCCATCCGAGAGCTCCTGCGTCGAGGCCTCCCGCATATCCGGAGGCGGCGGATAGAGCCCACGCCCGAAGGCCGTGTCGCCGGCCCCATCGTTGCCATGACAAACGGCGCAGTGATCCGCAAAGTGCGCGCAGCCCTGGGCGACCGACTCATCCGTCGTCGACACCGGGTTCGAGCGGTCTCGCTCGGGGCCCGGGATCGCGAGATGACGCAAACGCCGAGCGGTCCAGGCTTCGACGGCCCAGGGCTCTGCCCTGGCACTCACGCCTCGCTTCAACAGCATCGCCAGGCTGACGCCGGCCGCCACGACCGCCAATAGGGTCAGCACTCCCAGCCAGCTCAGCAGCCTTCTCATCCGATCTTCTTTCTCACGCAGACCGAAGCGCAGTGCTCCGGTTCCTGTGTCGTCATTTGCGGCAAGATGCCGTGCCGCATCACTGCTTGGTCTCGCCCCCGCCGACCCGCACGGTCACCGCAGTGTTCGCTCCACCCTTCTCTTCCGACTCGACAGCCACGCGCTCGCCCTTCGTCAGGCTGCTGACGGGCACCGCTTTCTTGCCGCGCAGGACCTTCGTCTCGTCGGTCAGCACGAACGACACGGTCTTGCCATCCGTGTCCTTGACGTCGAGGCTCGTCTTCCCGACGTGCTCCACCGTGCCCATGACGGTGTGCTTGTGCCCTTCATGCGCGGTCACCCAGATCGGCGCCGAGATCAGCCCAAACGTCGCCAACGACAGCAACAGCTTCTTCATCTTCTTTTTCTCCTCTTTTCGTCTAGTCAGATGCGTCCTTCGCATTCCACGGTCCCTTTCTCGGGACGGACCGTTCTCCCCGCAAAACCACGTCAGCATCGCTCCCGCGGCCCCGCGCCCGTGCGCTCACGCGTCGGCCTCCCCGGTCTGGACAACCCCTCCGTCTCCGCTCCGCGTCGGGAAGAGCGGGCCCTTCTGACACTTCAACGCGCGCCAGATGAAGAAGATCGAGGGATAGACGAGCAGCTCGCCCACGAAGGAGCTGAAGACTCCGCCGACCATGGGCGCGGCGATGCGGCGCATGACGTCCGAGCCTGTTCCGGTGGACCACAGGATGGGAGCCAGCGACAGCAGGATGGCCATCACCGTCATCATCTTGGGGCGGATGCGCTGGACGGCGCCGTGGTCGACCGCCTCTGCAAGGTCCGCGTACGTCACCATCCGGCCCTTGTCCTTCGCCTTCTGGTAGGCAATATCGAGGTAGAGGAGCATCACGACACCGGTCTCGGCGTCGAGGCCGGCCAGGGCGATGAGCCCGACCCAGACCGCGATCGACCAGTTGTAGCCGAGGAAGTACATGAGCCAGATCGCACCGATGAGCGAGAAGGGCACGGCCAGGAACACGATCGCCGTCTTCACGAGCGATTTCATGTTGATGTAGAGGATCAGGAAGATCAGGAAGAGGGTGATCGGCACGATCATCAGCAGCCGCTCGCGGGCCCGCTGCATGTACTCGTACTGGCCGGACCAGAAGATCGTGTAGCCCGCCGGGATCTCGACCTTCTCCGACACCTCCTTCCGGGCCCGCTCGACCCATGTCCCGACGTCGATGCCACGCAGGTCCACGTACACCCAGGCGTTGGGGCGGGCGTTCTCCGACTTGATCGCGGGTGGCCCGTCGTGGATGTTGATGACCGCGAGCTGCCCCAGGGGAACCTGGAGCCCGGCCGGGCTCGCCACCAGCGTCTCCCGCAGCCGGGTGAGGTCGTCGCGCAGCTCACGGGGATAGCGGATGTTGATCGGGTAGCGCTCGAGGCCCTCCACCGTCCAGGAGACGTTCATCCCTCCGATGGCGGACTGGATGACGTCCTGGACGTCGCCGACGTTCAGCCCGTAGCGGGCCGCGGCGGTGCGGTCGATCTCGAAGTCGAGGTAGCTGCCTCCCATGACCCGCTCCGCATAGGCCGAGAGCGTGCCCTCCAGCGGCTTGACCACCGCCTCAACCTCTTTGCCGAGTCGCTCCAGCTCTCTGAGGTCGGGACCTCCGATCTTGATGCCGACCGGCGTCTTGATCCCCGTCGAGAGCATGTCGATCCGGGTCTTAATGGGCATGGTCCAGACGTTGGTGAGGCCAGGAAACTGGAGCGCGCGGTCCATCTCCTCGACGAGCTTCTCCCGGCTCATCCCCGGCCGCCATTCCGACGGGGCCTTGAGGACGACGGTCGTCTCGATCATCGACAGCGGCGCCGGGTCGGTCGCCGTCTCCGCGCGACCCATCTTGCCGAACACCGACTCCACCTCGGGAAAGGTCTTGAGGATCTTGTCGGTCTGCTGGAGGATCTCCTTCGCTTTGGTGATCGAGAGTCCCGGGAAGGTTGACGGCATGTACAGGAGATCGCCCTCCCACAGCGGTGGCATGAACTCCGACCCGATCTTCTGGATCGGGATCCAGATCGACGCTGTGAGGACGACGGCCACGACGATCACGAGCCATCGGAAGCGCAGCGCGAGGTTGAGGACCGGGGTGTAGAGCCAGCGCAGGAGGCGCGAGACGGGATGGCGCGTCTCGGAGTGGATCTTCCCGCGAACGAACCAGAACATCAGCACCGGGATGATCGTCACCGACAGGAGAGAGGAGGCGGCAATGGCGTAGGTCTTGGTGAAGGCGAGGGGCCGGAAGAGCCGTCCCTCCTGGGCCTGCAGCGTGAACACCGGCATGAACGACACGGTGATCACGAGGAGGGTGAAGAAGAGGGTCGGGCCCACCTCCTGGGCCGAGCGCAGGATGATCTCGAAGTGGGAGCGTCTGCCCTTCCACTCCTCATAGTGCTTGTGGGCGTTCTCGACCATGATGATCGCCGCGTCCACGAGCACGCCGATGGAGATCGCGATGCCCCCCAGCGACATGATGTTGGCGCCGAGACCCTGCATCCTCATCACCACGAAGGCCAGCAGGATCGAGAGCGGGATGGAGAGGATCGCGACCAGCGCCGAGCGGAAGTGAAACAGGAAGACGACGCAGACGAGAGCGACGATGATCGACTCCTCGACCAGGGTGTGTGAGAGGGTGGCGATGGAGCGCTCGATGAGGGCGGTGCGGTCGTAGGCGATCTCGATCTCGACGTCCTCCGGGAGCCCCTGCCGGAGCTCCTCGAGCTTCTCCTTGACCCGGGAGATGGTGGACAGGGTGTCCGCACCGGAGCGGACGATCACGATGCCGCCGACAGTCTCCCCTTCACCGTTCCATTCCGCGATCCCGCGGCGGATCTCCGGGCCGATGGTGACGTGGGCGACGTCCCGGACGAGGATCGGCGTGCCCGCCGGCCCCACGCCGAGGACGACTCGCTCGAGGTCGCGGATGTCCTTCACGTACCCAAGGCCCCTCACCATGAACTCTCGCTCCGCCATCTCGATGAGGCGTCCGCCCACGTCGTTGTTCGAGCGCTGGATGGCGGTCTTCACCTTCTGGAGCGGGACGCCGTAGGCGCGCAGCTTCACCGGGTCGACCTCGACCTGGTACTGGCGGACGAAGCCGCCGATGGAGGCCACCTCGGAGACGCCCTCCACCGCGATGAGGCCGTACTTGAGGTACCAGTCCTGGTAGCTCCGCAGGTCGGCGAGCGAGCGCTGGTCCGAGTTGAGGACGTACATGAACGCCCAGCCCACGCCGGTGGCGTCGGGCCCGAGCTGCGGGGACACACCCTGGGGGAGCTGGGAGGTGAGCGAAGAGAGGTACTCCAGCACGCGTGACCGCGCCCAGTAGAGGTCGGTGCCATCTTCGAAGATGACGTACACGAAGGAGAAACCGAAGAAGGAGTAGCCCCGGACCACCTTGGCGAAGGGCACCGAGAGCATCCTGGTCGTGAGAGGGTAGGTGACTTGGTCCTCGACGACGCGCGGCGCCTGACCCGGGTACTCGGTGTAGATGATCACCTGCACGTCCGAGAGGTCGGGGATGGCGTCGAGACGGGTCTGCTGGACGCTCCAGATGCCCCCGACGACCGCGAAGAGCATGGCCACGACCACCAGGAACTGGTTGCGGAGCGACCACTCGATGATTCTATTGAGCATGTCGCCCCCTCAGTGCTGGTGCGACGTCGGAGCCGGCGCGGCCTCGCCGCTCTCGCGCGATGCGAGCAGCTTTTGGACCGCCTCGCGCAGGTTGGACTCGGAGTCGATGAGGAACTGCGCCGAGGTCACCACCTGCTCCCCGGCCTCGAGGCCCGAGAGCGCGGCGACATACCCGTCACCCTCGGAGCCCAGCTCGACTTCCCGCGGAGTGAAGCGCCCTCCACCCTCCGCCACGACGACGAGATTGCGTTGCCCCGTGCGGAGGACGGCGAGCGTGGGGACGAGAACCCTGCCGCGAGCCACGACGGGCTGGAACTCGACCGTCGCGTACATCCCGGCTCGGAGGCGGCCGTCGCGGTTCGGGATCTCGAGCTTGAGCGGCACCGTGCGGGTTTTCTCGTTCATCTGGGGCTCGATGAAGCGGACGCGCCCGGTGAACCTCTCGCTCGGGAAGTAGGTGAGGCTCACCTCGGCAACGCTTCCCACCCTCAGCCAGCGAATCTGATCCTCGAAAGCCTCGACCGACAGCCAGAGCGACGACATACCCGCGATGTGGAACAGCTCCATCCCGGGCCGCACGGCCATGCCTTCGAGGGCCGGCATCCGCTTCATCACGACACCTCCGGAAGGGGCGGTGACGGTGAGCGCCCGGAAGACCTCGCCCGTCCGCTCGAGCGTCTCGATCTGATCGGAGCCGATGTCCCAGTAGGCCAGACGCTGCCGGCCCGCTTCAACCAGGTCCTCGGCACGACGGCGCGCGTCTCCCGGCGCGCCCTCCATCCGCTCGGCGAACTGGAGTGCGGAGAGGAGGTCCTGCTCGGTCTGGACCAGCTCGGGCGAGTAGATCTCGAAGAGCGGCTGGCCCTTTTCGACCGGCTCGCCGACGTAGTTGACGTGGACCTTCTCGATCCAGCCCGGGTACTTGGTGGTGACCGACACCATCTTCTGCTGGTCGTACTCCAGGTAGCCGACGGTGCGGATCTCACGGGTCAGGTCCCCGCGCTCGACCGTCTCCGTCAGGACGTTCATGTTCTGCACGATGGCGGGGTTGATGGTGACCGTCGCCCCACCCCCCGTCGCTCTGTTCACCTCGTCGGCGTAGACCGGCACGTAGTCCATGCCCATCTCGTCTTTCATGGGCACGGGGGAGGTGACCGTGGGGGTCATGGGGTTGCGGTAGAACAGGACCTCACGCTCGCCCGAGGGGGGCGCATCTCCACGAAGCGGCACGAGATTCATGTGGCAGATCGGGCAGATACCCGGCTCGTCCTCGATGATCTGGGGGTGCATGCCGCACGTCCACAGCTGAGCAGCCGCCTCCGTAGTTGCTCCGGCGGAGAGGCGATGATCGCCGAGCACCCGGTGCCGGAGCGAGTCGAGCCACTGGAACTGGAAAGGGTTGGCGAGCAAGAGCGTGGCAAGACCGACGCCGGCAGCCAGCCAGGCGATGTTGGTCAGGAGACGACCTCGCCGCCCGGGCTGGTGTGTCGTGTTCCCATTTTCCAGAAGACTCATGGCTTCGCTCCTTCCGTCTCGGGGCCAAGCGGCCCCCCGATCGCCCCTTCGAGACGCGCGAGGGCGACGGCGTGGTCGGCCCGGGCCCGCTCGGTTCCGGTGCGCACCTCGAGCAGGACGCGCTCGGCGTCCAGAAGGTCCAGGGAGTTGAGGCTTCCGGCGGCGTAGCCGGACTCCGCCGAGCGCAGGGACTGCTCGGCCTGGATGAGCAGCACGCGCTCGAAGAGCCGCACCTGCTTGCCGCTGAGGCGCAGGCGCTCGACCAGCTCGCCGAGCGCACGATCGATCACGGTCGTCACGTCGCGCTTCCGCGCGACGGCGGCGATCCGACGCTCTGCGGCCGCCTCGAGGCCAGCGTCGAGTCGGCCGTGCTTGATCGGCAGGTTGAGGCTCAGGCTGATGCCGAAGACGTCCTTGCCGTTGTCCGGAGGCGGCATGAAGCCGACGCCGACATCCCGGCCGGTCACCAGCCCGTAGGTGACGCCGACCGTGAAGTCCGGCTTGTACTCCTTGCGTGCGAGCTCGATCAGCGTATCGGCGCGCGCGACGTCGGCCGCGGCCGCATCGAGCTCGGGCCGCGCGTCGAGGGCGCGGGCGCGGAGGACGGCGAGGGGCGGGGCGACTTTCGTGGCACGAGGCAGCTCTATTTCGAAGACGGGGGTTCCCTGGGGGCGGTCGCGCAGGGCATTAAGCGCAGCCACGAGGGTCGCGCGGCGTGCGGCGATGTCGAGCAGCCGACTGTCGTCCTTGGTGATCTCGGCCTGGATCTTGATGACACTCTGCTCGATGCCCACCCCCGAGGCGTAGCGGGCGCGGGCGAGCCGCTCGTAGTGGATCAGCGTGTCACGGTCCGTCTCCACCACCCTCCGGAAGGCGTCCAGATACGCGATCTCGTAGCCGAGCCGGCGCACTTCGGTGACCAGGTCGAGACGGCGAGCGCCCACGTCCGCCACCAGCGCGTGGGCCTGGCGAAGGGCGGCCTGCTCGCGAAGGCCTCGCTTCCCGGACCAGGGCAGGCGCTGCGAGAGGGTCGCTATCAGGCGCTGGGGGCCCACGCGGGTCTCGGGCGAGGAGAGGTAGCCGGTGACCCCGACCACGGGGTCGGGCAGGGCCTGGGCCTGTGGGGCCTGCTGCAGGCTGGCGCGGGCCACGGCAGCAGCCGTGGCTACGGTGGGGTTGCGCGCGAGGCTCTCGCGCACGAGCTCGCGCACGGCGGGCTCCTCGATCGCGTCGACCACGCGGCCGGCGGCGTCCGACGATGACATGGGCGTCTCGGTGTCCGGAGCGCTCGCGCCCGTCGTTGCGACGCCAAGCACGGCCAGGACAGCGAGCGCTCGAATGGACATCACGAGCCTCCCGCCGCCGCCGACGGGACGGCCTCGACTTGGCGCCTGGGTGAGTTGTACGAAACCCGGCTTTGGTTTCGACTTCGACTTTGACTTGTCAAGGGAACCTCCCAGCTCTGAACGCGCCGGTGGCGGTGGACACCGGTTTTCAGGACGAATGCCGACCGCATGGGTTCACGAGCCCGTGCGGTTGGGGAGGCGTCAGATCAGGAGGACGGTGGTCCTGTCGAGCGGGAGAGGCGGGAGGCTTCGGGCAGGGGTCACGGCCGCTGCCCGTACGCTCGGGTACGTCGCGGGGGTGTGGACGACCTGGAGGGCGGGTGGCGCGACCTTGGAGACATTCTGAGAGGCCACCACGAGCTCCGGGGTGGCGTCGCAACACTCTTGGGAAACCGCTTGCACGCCGGCCGGTTCCTCGCAGCAGGCGTGGGAGTCCACTTCCCGGGCCTCACGGTGACAACTCGCCGCGTCCAACACGCAGGGACAAAGCCCGATAGAACCCGCGACGAGCGCGAAAGCGGCGACTCCCGCAAGGACCGCTTTGAGTGAACCCCTCACCATCTCCAACCCAATATGCACGCGTTTCCGGGTCTCGTCAATGGTCCGTGTGGCTTTGAACAAGGTTTTGCATCGGGCTGTCGCCCGGGGGCCTCACTCTGCAGAACAAGATGGCTCAGGTCGTCAGGAGCCGCCGAAGGTCGCTCTGGTATTCCTTCGTCGGTGCCACCCAGCGAAGCCCGTAGCGGTGGGTGTGTGGCTGGTCCTTTTCACGACTCCCCCACATGACCACGGCAGGGGCCTCGAGAGGCTGGGGCCGCCGGGCGGCGCTCAAGCGGAGACTGAGCCTCTGCCCAACAGCGAAGTTCGCCGCGCTCCAGACGCACGCGCCGCCTTCGGAGATGTTGGCGACGGCACCGTAGGCAAGGGGCTGACCGGTCTCTTCAAAGGCTACGGTCATGGGCGTCCGGGGGACCGCCCGCACGAAAGCCCGGTCCTGCATGACACCTCCCACTCACGGCGCTGGGGCCCCGGGAGGGGGACACCTCGCCTGCCGAGCGGCCCCGGTGGGAGGGAGTGGGCCGATCATCGTATGACGACTAAATCCTACGCCTGCGGGGGGTTGAGGGCCAAGCTTTCGTTGGACTGGCGGCGTTCCGGCAAGCCCTCAGAGCCCTTGGGTCGCCTCGAGGCAATGCACACAAAACGTTCAGTCGGGAACCAGGCGTCTCTTCCCCGCCTCGGGTGGGCAAGGCGGGGAAGAGACGCGCCGGCGAACGTACGTCAGGAGAAGAACAGCAAGGCACGGCAGGTACTCGAGGGCGCGCACCTCCCAGCTCAGCCTCCAGCGCTCGCCCGACAGGTAGTCGGGGTAGACGAGGTAAGCGAGGCTCGCGGTCCCGGTGAACAGCAGGGCCGCGGGCTCGTCACGCACCACGAGCAGGGGCACGAACCACAGCGCGTACCAGGGCAGCACGTTGGGGCTGAGGAGGAGAGACGCGGCCACGACCGCGAGGGCCGCCGCCACCGTTTCGGTGCGTCGCCACGCGAGCAGGAGGGCAAGGCCGAGAGTGATGAGGGCCCCGGCGCGCAGGGCCGCCTCGTGGCTGCCGAGCAGAGCCGCGAGGGGGGCGAAGAGGGTCTCGTTGAAGAGCCAGAAGCGAGCGAACTGCGACAGGCTGTGCACCAACATGCGGCCGGCATCGAGATAGGGCCAGACGAAGGCAGCCGCAAGGGCCAGCGCCGCCAGGACGTGCCACGGTCGGTACCGACGCGCCCAGGCGGCGGCCACGAGGCCGGGCAGGAGCTTGGCCGTGAAGCCGGCGCCGGCGGCCAGCGCCGAGAGCAGGGGGCGATCGGCGTCCAGGGCCAGGAGTGCCGCCACGAGAAAGGGCATTCCGAAGGCTTCGTTGTGGCCCGCGCCTGCGATCTCGACGAGCGCCAGTGGACTCCAGGCCAGCACCAGCAGACGCTCGGCCCCCAGGCGGCGGCGGCGCAGCACCATGGCGAGTAGCCCCAGCGTCGCGATCTCGCACAGGACGAGGAAGGCTTTCATGGCGGTCACGGAATCGTGGACGGCAACGACCCCGCGCGCGGCGAGTTGAAACAGCGGCGGGTACACGGCGGGCATGTCGCGGTGGTTCATGCCGTCCCAGACCTCGTCGCGAAGCGGCGCCCACCGCTCGACTGTCGGCCGGTCCGACCAGGAGTACGGGTTGCCTCCGTGGTTCTGGATCCGCCCCTCCCACACGTAGCGGTTGATGTCGTCGTTGAACGGCGGAGCGGCCACGAGCACCGCTCGCCAGACGAGCGCGATGGCGAGCGCCGCGAGCAGCCCCCTGCGGGAGAGCCCACGGGAGGCGGCGAGGGCGGCCAGGTAGGCGACGAAAGCGGCGCCGTAGAGCCCGAGGTGGGCCGCGACCCGTGGCCCGATCGGACCACCGAGGGCCCAGCCGGCGACGCACAGGCTGATCAGCGCCCCGCTGGCCATGAGAACGGTTACTCGCAGCGCGCGCAGGCCCGCCCCGGGTGCTCGAGAGTCTCGTGGCCGCACGGCGTACCGGGCAATGGTGAGCAGGATCTTGGTGCCCGCCTTCACCGTACCGGAGACGGTCCCGCTCACCTTGCTCCGGCCGATCCGCGGGCGGTAGTCGACCGGGACCTCGACCACGCGCAGGCCGGCACGCGCCGCCTTGATCTGCATCTCCACGGTCCACCCGTAGTTGGGATCGCGCATGTCGAGGCGGCGAAGCGCCTCCGCGGTGATGGCGCGGAAGGGACCTAGGTCGGTGGCCCGGGATCCCGCGGTGAGGTTCATGAGGCCGACCGACAGCCTCGTTCCCAGGACGGCGTGCCAGGGATGAGCGCCCTTCTGGCGGTGCCCCAGGTTGCGCGAGCCGATCACCATGTCCGCGCGCCCCTCCAGAATCGGAGCAACGACGTCCCTCAGCTGGTCGGGATAGTCGCTCCGGTCTCCGTCGAGGAAGACGACGACGTCCGGGTTGGCGGCAGCGGCGATCCCGGCGAGGCAGGCCCGGCCGTACCCTCGGCGTGGCTCTGACACGACGCGGGCACCGGCGGATCGCGCCACGTCGGCGGTCCCGTCCCGGGAGCCGTTGTCGACGACGATCACCTCGTGAACAAGCGGGGGGATCTCGGCGATCACGAGGCCGATCGCCTCTTCCTCGTCGACAGCGGGGATGATCACGCTGATGCGGGGTGTGGGCGCTTCTGGGGGGCCCGGCATGGAGGCTTCCAGTCTACCCCGATCCGACGCTCGTGCCCGGTGTGGACCACACGACTTTGGGGTGTGTCGTGTCGCGGTCCACTTCAGGGGGTAGAATCGACGCACACAGGAGCAACGATAAGGAGATCTCCAGGCATGAAGCGTGTCCTTCTGCTTGCCGCGTTCGCCGTGATGCTCGCTCCTCCGGCCGCTGCCCAGTTCGGGCAGAAGAAATCGTCGTTCCGCTTCACCGGGGATGGGCTCGTGCGCTACGAGTGGACGCAGAAGATCCCGGTGCCGGGCGGCACGGTCGACGAGAACCGCTACTTTCTCCAGGCACGCCCGAGAGTGGAAGCGGTCTTCGGCCCGGTCGAGCTCGGGGTCGGCGGGCTCTTCAACTACAGCAAGGACGACAACACCGAGTTCGAGAACGGCGAGCCCCGCTTGATCGTGCGGGACAACTTCTTCTCCCGGGATGCGCGCTTCGACGTCTACTACGCCAAGGTCAAGGCCGGCCCCGTGCGCGCCGAGGCCGGACGCCTGCTGATGCCGATGCTCCTGCCCGAGATGATCTGGGACCGCGACCTGCGGCCCAGGGGAGGCGCCCTCTCCCTAGTCTTCGATCAGGCGGGCAGCCCGAGCATGTTCGCCATTCGGGGCATCTACACCCGGGGAAGCCACTGGTTCGAAGACGAATCCGAGATGTTTGGCGGCTCAGCGGAGCTCGTGATCGGCGGCGGCCAGCAGGGCCAGTTCTCCCTCGCCGGGTCGTATCTCTACTTCCGGAAGCTGGACACCCTGGACCCGCGGGTCCGGCGCCAGAACACCCGCAACCTGGCCGGTCTGTACGTCTTCGACTACCGCGTCGTGGACATCCACGCGGGCATCGTCTCGGGGGGCCAGGTCCCCTTCATCCTCAACTTCGACTACGCCTGGAACACGCAGCTCTCCGAGAACAACAAGGGGCTCTGGCTGCAGGTGGCCATGGGGCAGCTCGAGATATCCCGGGCCTGGCTCGAGTACACGTACGCGAAGATCGACCGGGACGCCACCGTGGCCGCCTTCAACTCGGACGACTTCTTCTGGGGCACCGGGTGCCTGGCTCACCGGATCGATATCGGGGCGGCCACCGGCAAAGGCAGGAGCATTCACGGGATCGCGAGCATGCAGCGCTTCAAGGACAGCCTCATCCCTGAACAGCGAGAGGAGTGGGTCCGCCGCTACCGGATCGAGTGGCGCTACAGCTTCTGAGGCCGGCTGCGCCCTCAGTCCTCGGTGACTGCGGCGGAGGCTTCGGCTTCCGGCGACGCCTCTCCCGGGGCGGGCTTCTTCTTCGGCTGGAGGGCCTCGAGGAGATCGTAGGGGATCCGGGCGTTGATCAGGACCGTGTTCGTCTCGGTGGAGACGCTGAAGGCCGACGCCAGCTGGGCCAGCTCGGGCTTCTGCTGGGCCTGGAGGCTCATCAAGGCGACGAGGCCGCGCACGACGTCGGCGAGCTTGGTGGCGGCCGCCTCGTCCACCGCGACACCGGTCAAGGCCATGGAAAGCTCGGGATCGAAGTCGCCGGTGAGGGTGAGGCTTTGCAGGGGCGGGAGGTTCAGCCCGACCGAGGAGCCCGAGCCTCCCATTCCCGGGGCGGGGATCCTGTCGGGCATCCCGGCGAGGATCGTGCTGTCGCCCACGACCCAGAACGTGGAGCCGGGCTTGACGCCCTCGACGAGCTCGATGAGCTCGGTGTTCTGCGTGAGCGGCGTCTCTCCCCGCGATCGGCTCGCCACCACCGCCTCGACACCGGCCGTGGGCCCGAAGACCAGCACGCCGGGATCGAGGAGGGCGAGGGTCGAGGACTCTGTCTCCCCCTTCTCGTTCTCTTTGGTCATCGTGAAGAGCGTGGTGCCCTCGAGCTGGCGCTTCTCTGCCTGCTCCGCCATTCCCATCGTCCCGCTGAGCTTCTCGAGGTCGAACCGACCTGTGGCGATCACCAGGGGTTGGGGGGCTGTCTTCCCTGCCCCGCCGCGGCCCGCCACGACGATCTGGTCGATGTCCCGGGCGGGGTCGAGCCCGGTCATCGTCTCGAACTGCTTCAGGCCCTCGGGGCGCATCTCGGGCTTCGAGGCCATCCGGGTCCACATCGGGCTGGCGACGACCCGCTTCACGTCGAAGCCCATCACGAAGTGCGTGTCCGCGGGAAAGACGAGCCCCTCGCCGGGGAGAGGACCCACGGCAGCGCGGGCGGAGTCGAGCCACAGGGCGCCGAAACCGGCCACCACGCCGAGGGCGACGATCAGGACGGAAACGGACAGGACGAGCCGGCTGCGGGTCATGGGAAAGTCTCCGGAATCAGTCTAGCCCCTCACTGATCGAGCACGTACTCGCGCTCGGAGAAAAGCCAGGCGGCCGCGGTCAGAAAGAGCGAGCTCGCCACGACGAGAACGGCCAGGCTGAGGCCCGCGGGCTGCACCTGGCCGAAGAGCCCCGCCAGCCCCTCCTGGGCGGGCCGGTGCTGGATGAGCGAGCGCAGCCAGGCCGTCAAGGTCAGGCGAGGCAAGTACCCGGGCAGGTTCGCCAGAAGCTCCCACCCGAAGAGAAAGAGCAGGCCTGGAATGACAGGGCGTCGCAGCAGCACGCCGAGCAGGGCGAAGAACGCCCCATACGCGACGAGAGCGAGCGCCATCACGCCAAGGTCGCGGAAGAGATCCGGGACCGAGGTCCCCAGACCGGACCAGCCACGGGCCGTCGCAAGCAGGAAGAAGGTGAGGACCGCCGAGGGCAGGGCGATGCCGAGCGACGTGGCGAGATAGGCCGCGAACTTGCCGGCAAAGATGGCGGGCCGGGTCAGGGGGCGCGTCAGGAGATAGGTCAGCGTCCGCCCTTCGACCTCGTCGGCGACGAGGGACGTCGCGTGGAAGAGAGCCATGAGGGGAAGAACGTTGCAAATCCAGAAGATGGCCACGATGATCGCGTACAGATCCATGGGGGGAACGGCGCGGGTCGGAACATCCGCGGCCAGAAGACCCCGGTAGACGAGAGCGAGGACGGCGGGCAGCCCGACGAGGAGCGCCATGAGCAGGCTCCGCCGGCTCCAGATCATGTTCTCGAGAGACAGGTCGAAGACCGCGCGCGCCGCCCGGAAGAACGGAAGCGGCCGGGTCGTGTCTCTCATCGCGCCACCAGGTAGTGAAAGACCGACTCCAGGTCGTCGTCGGGGGAGTACATCTCCGTGACGCCGGCCTGGAGAGCCACCTCTGGAAGCGCCCCGTAGAAGTCGTCCGGGCGCGCCGTCTGCACCGTGAGCCACTCCCCTTCCGACCCGAACGACAGAGACAACACGGTGGGCCACCCGACGATGGCCTCGGCCAGCTTCCGCGGGTCCCGCGCCCGAAGCGAGACCGTGTGCGGGTGCTCGTCCAGGAGGTCGCGGATCTCCCGGATGTCGCCCTCGGCCAGGATGCGGCCGTTGTGGATGAGCATCACCTGCCGGGTCATGGCTTCCACTTCGTGGAGGATGTGGCTCGAGACCAGGATCGTCTTGCCCTCGCGGCCCAGGCGTCGGACGAGATCGATGACGCGCCGGCGATTGACCGGGTCCATCCCCGCCACGGGCTCGTCGAGGAGCAGCACGTCGGGCTCGTGGGCGATGGCCTGGGCGAGCTTGACCCGCTGGCGCATCCCCTTGCTGTACCCCCCGAGCTTGCGGTCCTTGGCGTCGAGGAGATCCACCTGGTGGAGCGCCTTCTCGGCCAGACTCCGGCACTCCTCCTCGTCGTAGCCGGTGAAGCGCAGGAGGGTGGTCAGGAACTGGAGACCGCTCAGGCGCTCCCAGAAGGCGTCGGCCTCGGGACACAGGCCCACCCGGTGGAACAGCGCCGGCGTGCCCCAGGCCGGCGAGCCCAGGAGCCGCACCTCGCCCTGGCTCGGGCGAAGCTGGCCCGCGGCGAGCTTCAGGAACGTCGACTTGCCGGCGCCGTTGGGGCCGAGGAGACCCGTCACGCCAGGGGGGATCGCGATCGTGACGTCGTTGAGCGCGATGATCGGCCCGTACCAGCGGGAGGCACGGGCGAAGGTGATGGGTGGGGCGACGTCGCTCACGTAACGATCTCCACGGCCCGCACCCGGGAGCGCAGGATGGCGAGGCAGGCGAGGCTGACGAGGAGGAGTACAGCGGCAGGGGCCGCCCAGTGCATCGCCAGCTCCGTGTCGGCCAGGCCGAAGAGGGCCACGCCCAGGGACTTCAGGTCTGCCTGGAACGAGATGAGCATCGCCTCGCTTCGATTGAAGCCGTGCTGAACGACGAGCCGGATCATCTCGAGACCGAAGACGAGGCCGAAGAAGCCGAGCCCCGCCACCCGGGCGCTGCGGGACAGCGCCGACACGGCAAGGGAGAGCAGGCTGACGAACAGGCTGATCACGAACGCGTGGACCACGATGGCGGGGCCAATCCAGGCGAGCTCCCACTGGAAGAACTGGTCCGGGGCCAGAGCCAGAGCGACGCCATACAGAGCAAGGGCGGGAACGAGCGTGACGGCGAGGTTCAGCGCCATCGGGACACACAGCTTGCCCAGGACGTAGTCGCGTCGCGTGAGCGGGCGGGAGAGATAAACCAAGATCGCCCCGGTCCGCAGGTCGTTGGCGATCAGTCCGGAGGCCCCGAAGATCGACAGCAGAATCGTGAAGCCGATCTGCTGGTTGAGGAAATCGCCGAAGAGACGTCCGTCCACGGGGAGCACGCGTCCCGCGTCGGGGAAGCGAGCCACGATGTAGACCTGGATGGCGCGGACGATGAAGGGCAGCAACGACACCGCGAGCAGGCCGAGAAAGGCCCTCTTCGACAGGATCATGCGCAGCGCCTCGCGGGTGATGGGCCAGAAACGGATCTGGTGCAGCGGCGCCCGCGCCTCGTACGGTCGATAGCCCTGGTCGTAGATCGGCATCAGTCCTGGATCTCGTGGCCGAGCGCCGCGAGGAAGACGTCCTCGAGTGTCTCGGCGCCGGGGCGCAGGTGCCGGACCTGGACGCCGCACTCCTTGGCGAGGCGGAAGATCGTCTCGGGCCCCTTCCCGTCGGGCAGGAAGAGGCGAACACCGTCCTCGCCCTCGCGCCAATCCCCCCCGAGGTCCTTCAGGTCGGTCAGGACCGCTCCGGCGTCGCCCTTGAAGCGCACGTCGTACACCTGGCGCCGGGGCCCGGTGAGCTCGCGGATGGAGCCCGACCGCGCCACCTGGCCCTGGTTCAGCACGATCACGTTCTCGCACACGCGCTCGACGTCGCGCAGCAGGTGCGAGCAGAGAATGAGGCTCATCTGCCGCCGGCTGGCGACGTCCTGGATGAGCGCGAGCATCTCCTCGCGCCCCTTCGGGTCGAGGCCGTTCGTGGGCTCGTCGAGCAGCAGCAGATCGGGATCGTGGACCAGCGCCTGTGCCAGCTTCGCCCGCTGCTTCATCCCCGTGGAGTAGGTCTCGACGTTGCGGTACCGCGCCTCACCGAGCCCCACGTAGTAGAGCACCTCGTGTGCCCGGCTGATCGCCTCGCTGCGGGGCAGGCCCGAGAGCTCTCCCGCGAAGGCGACGAAGCTCGACGCGGACATGCCCGGCAGGTGGCAGTCCTGCTCGGGCATGTACCCGAGGCGGCGGCGCACCTCGAGAGGCTCGCGAGTGGGATCGAGGCCAAAGGCGGTCATCCGTCCGCGGTCGGGGTCGAGAAACCCCAGGAGCGTCTTGAGGAGCGTGGTCTTCCCCGCCCCGTTCGGGCCCAGGAGGCCCGTCGCCCCGGCGGGAAACTGCCCCGAGATCCCGGCCAGCGCCTGGACGAGCCCGTAGCTCACGGACAGGTCCTGGAACTCGACGAGCGGCGCTTGGTCCTCGGCCATCTTATTTCTCAACGAGATCGGGGCTCTCGCGGTTCCTTATTGATTGTCGACCCCACCGGCCGCATCACCGCTTGCCCTTCGACGACGATCGCGGCCCGTGAGAACTCCGCCCGGCGACCGTCCCGACCCTTCACGACATGATACGGGCTGAGCGGCAGATCGATCCTGCTGCCCGTGGGTCGCAGAACGAGGGGGCGCACGCCTTCGGCCCGCAGGACTCCCTCCCCTCCAACCGTCACCCGAAGGCTCGACGCGGCGTGAGGGGCGCGCACGAGGAGGCTCGCCCGGCCGGGGCCGACGATGATCTCGTCCTCGCGGACGAGGGCATCTCCACTGGCGAAGGCGAGGGCGTCCGAGTCCAGCGCCAGCGCCCGGCTGAACGACGGGGACGATCGCCACGGGGGCCACTGTTCGAGGGTGAAGGCGAAGGCCATCAGCACGGCCACCGTTCCGAAAAGGGTGGCGGATGGAGACCCTCCGGCCGAGCCCCGAAAGGCCGTTGGGGAGAGCTCGCCGTCTTGCGCCCTGGCCGCGCGGCGCCACCAGACGGCGGCCAGGCCAATCGCGACAACCCACGCTGCAATGCGAGGCCAGAGCCCCGGGGCGCCGAGGGACCACCGTCTCAAGAAGAGGTTGGGGATGTACTGGTTGCCGTCGGCCCAGGTGCTCTGCGCCAGGAGGAGCGCCGAGTCGTTGGCTGCATGGGGGTCGTCAAAGAGAGCCAGGGCGAAAAGAGCCGACCAGCCGGCCAGCATCAGCCCGAGAGCCAGGGCGCCGCGCCGCTGCGAGACGCGAGCGAGTGCGACCCCGACCAGCGCGATCGCGATCGGGGCCACGGGCATGAAGTAGCGGCCCAGGTTGCACACGGCCCCCGCCCAGTTGTCCGCCGACGCGACGGTCAGGTAGTAGACGAGGCCCGCGGGAAGCACGACCGCGAAGCGCCGGGCGCCCCCCAGCACGAACCCAGCCACGGCCAGCAGCAGGAGCGGCACGTACGGCACGATGCCGTACCGTGCGTCGAGGAAAATGCCCAAGAGCCCCTGCCCCACCCGCGCCGTCGTAACGCCCCCCGGGCCCCAGGCCAGGAAGAGCGCGTCCGGGCGGACGCTGCCCGTGATGGCGAAGTTGTAGAGGGCGGTCAGATAGAGGCTCAGCACCTGCGGGACGAGAAACGCGACGAGCCAGCGCCTCCTGTCAATCCGAGGAGATCGTCTCCACATCACCCACAGGGCGGTGGCCACCAGGACGAGCCAGACCGGGAGGAACTTCTGGTGGAGCCAGGGCAGCGTGGCGAAGAGCGCTCCGAAGAGCCAGGGGTGGCGCTCGAGCCGCTCTGCTCGAAGCGCCAGCACTCGAAACGCCACGGCCAGCACGAGAGCGCCTGTCATCTCCGGGTAGAACTGGAAGAAGTAGAAGAGGAGGGGCGGCAGCAATCCGAACCCGAAAGCGAGACTGGCCGCCAGGCCGGGGCGCTCGGTCACATCCCGGACGAGCAGGAACACGGCCACCACCAGAAGTGCCGCAAGGGCGTTCCACGCCAGCACGCCCACGACGATGCGGCCGGGTGTTCCTCGGGCTCGATTGATCGCCCGGTCGATGCGGAAGGCCGGCGCCAGCACGAGAGACGGTCCCGGGGCAAGCACGTAGTAGACCCCGCCGTCCTTGCCTCGGATCGTCTGTCGAGTGATGCGCGTCGCCCGGATGGCGTCCCGGCCCACCTCGCCGTGGGCCACCGCCACCGCCATCTGCCAGGACTCCCGCGCGAGGGCTCCGCCCGACGAGACGAGGGCCTCCCCGAGGGGCGTGACCGGCAGTTCTTCCATGGCCGCGCTCACGCCTTCGGCATCGAGGGTGATGTCGTGCCCGAGGGCCACGGCCATCCGCAGATACTTGGGCTCGTTGCCCGGATGGCCGTCCCACTGTCGGGCCCAGTCGGGCGTCAGCAACGCGTAGGCGAGGAAGGCCACGAGGAAGACCGCACGGGGACCGGGCGCGGGAATCCGGATCGCCGGCGACCGGATGGCCAGGAGAGCGGCAAGTGCCGCCAGGTTCTGGGCGACACCCAGGTCCTGGGTGAGCGCCACCGGCAGCGTGAAGCCGTAGGGAAACGACGGCTCCAGGGCCACCGCGGCGAGAGCCAAGAGCGTCAGAGCGGGCCGCAGGTAGAGGGGCGCGAACGTCGGGACCTCGCTCGGCAGGGCGCTTGCCAGGGAGACTCCGTCCTGTCGCGCACGCCACAGCGACAGGGCCACCCACGCCGTGAGGCCACCGACCGTCCAGGCCAGGAGGCGGGCCATCGCTGCCCCTCCCTCCGCCCCCATGGCGCGGCCCACTTCGGCCAGCAGCCCGGCGGGCTCCAGCTCGGCGCGCAGGACGAGCCCGAGAGCGCGATCCGTCTCGCGGGCGAGCCCATGGAGCAGAAACGGCAGAAGCGCGGTGAGGATGGTCCGGAAGCCAGGCACCGCGCGGATTGTAGCTAATCCTTGCTCACGCTGACCGACACGACCTCACCGGGTCGGCATCGGGCGAAGACCTCCAGGGCCTGGTGGCAGGTCGGGCACTCGACGAAGTGGCTCTGCTCCTCGGCCTCGGTGTCCACCTCGAGGGCCAAGGGCTCGGCGCAGGAAACGCAGTCGACGATGATCTCCTCCATGGCGGGCACGATCAGGCCGGAGGCACCGGGTCGACGCTTCGCCAGAGATACCAGCAGGCCACGGTGCGGTACGGTCGCCAGGGGGTGGCCACACGCCGCATCCGATCGGGTTTGGGCTTCGCGCGCATTCGGTACGCCCGCTTCATCGCCGCCTGGATGCCCAGGTCGCCGACCGGCAGAACGTCGGGGCGGCCGAGCCGAAACATCAAGTACATCTCCGCGGTCCAGCGCCCGATCCCCTTCACGACGGTCAGCGTCTCGATGACCTTCTCGTCCGACTGGCGGGTCAGCCGGCCGAAACGAAGGCCGTCCTCGGTCCTCTCCGCCAGGTCTCGCAGGTAACGCGCCTTCTGGCGAGACAGACCCAGTCCGCGGAGCTCCTCGTCCGAAGCCCCGAGTATGTGCTCCGGCCGGAGAGGCGTCCCGAAGCGGTCGCGCACGCGTCCACCAATGGAGCGGGCGGCGGCCACGCTGATCTGCTGGGCCAGGATCGCGCGGACGAGGTAGGCAAAGGCACTCCCTCCGCGGTGCAGCTCGAGGCGGCACGGCCCGAGCTCGGCAACGAGGTGGGCGAAGATCGGATCGACGCTCACCAGGTGCCGGGTTGCCCGGCGGAGAGCCGCGTGGTCGAGGCGGGGTGCGGGCGAGCTCATCGGTGCCCATTCTCCCTCCAAAACCACAGGGCGCGACCACCGCGTTGTTGTCGGAACGAGGCCATGCTAATTTCACGGTCTGGAGCGCGCCTCGAAGGCGCGCTTTCACACACTATGAGCTCCTTCTGGCGTCATTCCCTGTGTCTCTGCCTGGGCGCGACCCTGGCCGCCCTGCCCTCTCGCGCCGCCGAGCCCGAGAGCTCCTTCGACCCCATCATCTTCGAGCTCGTGACGGACAACGGAATCGACTTCGTCACGAACTCCGGCCGGACGGACCACCGGCACCAGCCCGAGACCATGGTGGCGGGAGTGGCTCTGTTCGATTACGACAACGACGGGTTTCTCGACGTCTATGTCGTGAACGGCGCGAGGATGACCGACCTCGACAAGACGGACCCGTCCTTCTGGAACCGCCTCTATCACAACCAGGGCGACGGGACCTTCGAAGACGTCACCGAGAAGGCCGGCGTCAAAGGAAGGGGCTACGACCTGGGAGTGGCTGCCGGCGACTACGACGCTGACGGGTTCACCGATCTCTTCGTGGCGGGTCTGAGAGAGAACCTTCTCTTCCACAACAAGGGCGACGGGACCTTCGAAGACGTCGCCGACCAGGCCGGGTTCAACAAGCCCGACCCCAAGTACGGGACGCTGTGGGCGGTGGCCGCAGGGTTCGTCGACTACGACAACGACGGCGATCTGGACCTCTTCGTCTCGAACTACTGCGTCTGGGACCCCGAGACCGAGCCCTTGTGCGGCCCTCGCGGCCTCAACGACTACTGCCATCCTAACAACTACCGTGGCCTTCCGAACTCCCTCTACCGCAACGACGGAGACGGGACGTTCACCGACGTGTCCCAGGCGTCTGGCATTCGCAAGGTGATTGGAAAAGGCATGGGGCTCGGCATTGCCGATTTCGACGGGGACGGGTGGATGGACATATTCGTCGCCAACGACACCGAGCCCAACTACCTCTTTCGCAACCTCGGCGACGGGACCTTCGACGAGATCGGGTTCATGGCGGGGGTGGCCTACCCCGAGGCCGGCCGCGCTCTGTCCGGAATGGGCGCCGACGCCCGCGACATCGACGACGATGGCAAAATCGACATCTTCCACACAGCGCTCTCGAACGAAACGATGCCGATCTTCCACAACCAGGGAGACAACACCTTCCTCGAGGTGACGGCGCGGGCAGGGGTGTCCTCTCTCACGCTCTCGCGCTCGGGGTGGAGCAACGCCATCGTCGACTTCAACAACGACGGCCGCAAGGATCTCTTCGTGTGTGGCGGCGATGTGATGGACCCCGACGGCGAGTTCAAGGAGCGGGTGCCCCAGACGAACCTCGTCATGGCGAACGTCGGCGACCTGAAGTTTCGGGACGCCTCGCCAGGGGCAGGGAAGGACTTCAGCACGAAGAAGGCGGTCCACCGGGGCGGGGCCTTTGGCGATCTCGATAACGACGGCCGTATCGATGCGCTGGTGACCGATCTGCATGGACCGATCGAGTTCTGGCGCAACGTCAGCCCCGCCGCGAACCACTGGCTGCTGGTCCGGGCGGTGGGAACGATAAGCAACCGCGACGGCATCGGAGCCCGAATCAAGGTCACGACGCCGTCGAAGACGCTCCACAACCACGTCAGCCCCGCCGTCGGCTATGGTGGAGCATCCGATCCACGAGTGCACTTCGGGCTCGGGACCGACGAGACCGTGAAGAAGGTCGAGGTCACGTGGCCGAGCGGGAAGGTGCAGACCCTGAAGAACGTCGCGGCCGATCAGGTGCTGGTGGTGACGGAGCCGGAGAAATGAGCACACGGTGTCGGCCCATCGCCAGCACCCTGCTCTTCGTCGGGGTCGTTGCGTTCCTCGCGCTGTCGAGCCTCGCCTGGCCCCCGCTGGGCCTCGCACAGTCGCTGCCGGGACTCCCGGCAACCGCCGCCCAGTAGAGCAACGAGCCCGCAGCCGCGCGCCACGATGGAGACCTTCCTGGTCGCGATGTCGGGGCGCCGTTGGAAAGAGGCCATCGCCACGCTGGACCTGCGGGGCGAGAACTTCTCCGCCGACGTCATAGCCGCCCGCGGCCGCGATCTGGCGACCGAGCTGAAAGCCGTCATCGACCGGGTGGCCTACGTCCAGCTCGAAGAGATCCCCGAGGCCGAGTGGGACCGCAGCTGGTACGTGTGGCGGACGGTCGAGGGCCACCCCATCGCGCTCGAGCGCGTGGGCGAGGGCGAGTGGCTCTTCTCACGGGAGACCATCGAGCGGCTCCCGGAGCTCTGGGAGTCCCCACGCAGACGCTGTACATGAAGCGGGGCGGCGAGACGGCGCCCGAGGCGATGGACGGCGCCTACTCGAAGACCGTGACGAGCGGCGAGGATCGTGTCCGCGCCGACGTTCAGGCCATGGTCGACGCCGCCCTTGGCGGAGAGGTGCCTCCCCCGGTGGGCTTCGGCGCGGTCGGCGGAGAGTCCGGGGAAGGCGAGGGAGAGTGACCGGCACGGCTGCCGATTCCCGGTGATCCGGTCCGCCGCCCTCCCCGGGCGGTGTCGAGACGTGCTGTTGTGATGTCTCGCTCGTCCTCGTCCCAGGTCCGTTGTAACACGCGCAGAGCGATCCTTCTCTTCTCATCAAGGCAAGCCCCCGGAGACAGCCTCGGCGACGAGGGGGCTGGGAGGAAGGATCATGCGCGGCAGCCGGGTCAGGAGCTGGACGACTGCGTTGCTGCTCGCGGGAGCGTTCCTCGCGCCCACGGTCGCGGGAGCGGACAGCACCCCGGGGACAGGGGCGTGGCTTGGGCTCGGCATCGGTGGAGGCCACTTCTCGGACGTGGGAGGGGTGGCCGGCCATGTCGACGCAGGGTGGGCCTTCGGAGAGACCTTCCTTTCCGCGCGCCTCGCCGGGGTTGCGGACACGGTCGTGTGCGTTTTCTGCCAGTCGAAGGGGGATCGGGTGGATACGGCGCTGCTTCTCGGCCGCCAGTGGGGGTGGGGCTCCGGACTGCGCTCGATTGCGATCGGTGCGGGATACGTGAGGGGCCAGCACTTCGCGGGCTCGTCCGTGGGCCTCGCGCTCGAGGCCCGGCTCATGGCCCGTCTGGGCCGAGGGCTTGGCGTCGGACTCTACGGCGTCGCCAACGTGAACTCGAAGAGCAGTTTCTTCGGGGTGACGTTGGCCGTCCGCTTCGGCGGCATCTGAGGAGCGCGCCCGTGCGAGCCAGACTCGGGCTCGAGGTCACTTTGGGACGGGGGCTTCCTCGGCGAGAGCTTTCCCTCCCCCGGTGATCCAGTCCACCGCCTCGCAAGCGGTCCCCTCACCGGCGTGGACCGTGAGCGGCCCGGCCGCGTCCGCGTCGTGCGCGCGCGCCACCAGCTCGGGCGGGGCATCCCCCTCCCCGGCCAGCCAGAGCTTGCCTCCGGAGCCGAGGGCCACGAGCGCGGGGAGATCCAGGTACTTCACCGCGCCTGGCAGGAACATCGGGTCGTCGAAACGCTCGACGGATTCGAAGCGGAAGCCGCCGGTGTCCACGGCCGCTCGCACCGGTTCGTCCACCTGCGCGCGCGCTGCCGCGACGAGCGGCCCCGCCACCGGGCCCAGCCCCACCAGGCTCACCCGCGCAAGGGGAGTGAGCTGGCTCGCGTAGCGCAGGACGGTGAGCACATCCTGGACGCGGCGGGCGAAGAGCGCCGGGTTGTAGCCGAAGGTATAGACGGCAGCCCTCTGCCAGGGCTGCGAGCCGTTGCCCTGGTACACGCGACGGGCGCGCGTCGGCTGGGGAGATGACTCCGCCTTGGCCGGCGGTAGGAACTCCCCCTGCGCGAGGAGGTCGACGCCGATGACGGTGAAACCGGCTTCGAGCAGCCTTCGCACCGCGGCGATGGGGGCGCCCTCACGGTCGAATACGCCGCTCTTCCCCGCTTCGTGAACCCAGATCACGAGACCGCGCTTGCCCTCAACGGACGGCTGGAGAAGCGCAACCGGGAGCTCCTCCCCGCGGCCCTCGTTCCTCAAGCGACCGAGCGTGAGGGTGTGCCCGCCGACGGTGTGCTCGCGGGTCGTCTCGAACGCGACCTCTCCGACATCGGCGAGGCGCCGGCCCAGGATCACGTCGAAGGCCCCGCCCACGACTCGTCGGAACGCCGCGTCGCCCGGGGCCAGCACTCCCACCTGCGCGAGCGCGTCTTTGGTCATCCACTCGAGAGTCGCGCGCTCGTGAGCCTCGCCCACCTGGCCGCCCCGGGGTGCGGGATGGTCCTCGTTCCAGACCGAGGCCTCTTCGCGGCTCAGGGGCTCGAAGTCCTCCTCGAGGATCGGCCCTTCGAACCCAAGATCCAGATGGCGATTGAGCCAGTCGTACATCACGGCACGGCTGACCGCGTTGTAGTTGTGGCCGAACTGGGGAAAGGTCCGGGCGCTCACGCCGCCCGGAGCCCCGAGCCTCTCGTAGAGGCTCCGGAGATCGGGCAGTCCTTTCTGCTCGATCTCGAGGGTCCAGTCGTCGGCGCCGGTCATCCCCAGGGGGCGGGGGGCCGTGAGGGCGGCGATGTCGACGTTGCCGGCGCCGATCCGCAGGTAGCAGGCGTTCTCGCACTGGCAGCCGCCCTGCATGGCCGTCGAGACCATGACCGCCGGGAAGACGACGTCCGGCCGATCGTCGATCCCGGCCAGGATGAAGGCCTGCGTCCCGCCTCCGCTGTGCCCCTCGA
>Ga0310121_10000334_pt1 | contig 52253 bp, 37 predicted proteins | sample CB27_Tmax_986_MG_FD_203504 | JGI IMG/M metagenome (GOLD analysis project Ga0310121, IMG submission 203504) | Marine microbial communities from Western Arctic Ocean, Canada - CB27_Tmax_986 | ecosystem: Environmental > Aquatic > Marine > Oceanic | place: Canada: Western Arctic Ocean | collected... | reverse complement strand
GGAAGTGGTCGAGAACATGCGGAGTTGGCCTCACAGCGGGTTCAGCGTCGACCAGTCGGTGTTCCTGCCGGCAGGCGATCAGGCGGGTATCGAGCGTTTGATTCAGTATATGACGCGTTGCCCATTCCTTATTCGCCAAAGTTCTGGGCAGATCGACGAGCGGCGTCAGTGTGACGGCCACGGCGAACGCGAAGTTTTTCGCGGAGCAAAGCGATCTCCCGGTTTGCCCGGTCCAGCTCAGCTTTCAAGCGGACTCGCTTGTTCAAGCTGTCGGCCCCCCATTCCCGAGTATAGATAGTGGTATACTCACTGTGTGTTCATGACCCAGGACGGCTACTCATGAGCGCGCTAAGCGCGTCGATGAATCTGGCGTTGCAGTCCGAGGGCCCCTTTCCACGGGGAGACGTCCAAGAGGGTGCCGGCTCCCGCAATCGCCGATGTGCCAAAATGGGTGGTTTTACGAGGCGTCCGAGAAATCAAATCGGGCTTCCGACGACTTTCTGAGACGGTGGCTGGCACGCTGTTTCAACAGAGCCCGCTAACTCAGCGAGCTACCGTTACGTGCGGAGGGCGACCTCACCGCGGACGATAACTCATATCGCTAAGGCGCACAGGAGTGCACCACCTGATGTAGTTAGCCAATTGACGGTGCGTTGAACTGCGGGACCTTCATAAGTTCGCCGTCCTTCATAGCCGACTGATGCGCGACTACGCCCGGCACCGTCATATTGAGCGACCAGGCGATGTCAATGAGGGGGGTGCGCTTCTTTAGCAATGCGGTAATGAACTCGTCAGTTAGGTATCCGTGGGATCCTCCATGTCCTCCACCCTCCATGCCGGGCGGAAGTTGTGGTTTGGAGAGATTCACCGAGAGTCTCTTCAGATTGCCGGCCGGTTCGAACTTGGTGCCTTCCATTTTTCCGAGTTCGCCGCGCACATGACCGTACTCTCCATGCGAACCGCGTGTTCCCCAGCAGACGCTCATCCGCGACGCGCCTCCCTCGCTGGTGCGGAACAGAGCAATCTCACTGTCAAAGGGATTCCCGTATTGATTCGCATCCGCTTGGTATTGCGGAATATTGCCGCTGAAGCCCTGGCAAGAGACGTCGGTGAAGCTCTTTCCGGTAACGGCGATGTAGTACGCGGTTGAGTGCGTCGGATACCACATGGGAGGGCACCCCAGGCGCCAGTTCTTATATCCATCAAGCGGTGTCGGAAAGTAGTGATAGTACTGACCCTCTGAATAGATCAACTTGCCAAATGCGCCGGCCTTGTACGCCTGGCGCATTGCGTAGCACTCGGGGTGGTAGGCGGACGTTTCGAACATCATGTACACCCGCCCGGTCTTCTTCACTGTTTCGTAAAGCTCATCGGCCTGTTCAAGAGAACCCCACACGGCCGGCACGGCGCACGCTACATGTTTTCCGTGGTTCATCGATAACATGGCGTGCCGGGCATGGCTGGGAGCATCGGTTGCGAGGAAGATTGCCTCTACGGAATCGTCCTTGACCATCCGTTCCAGTGACGTATACGTCTTCTCGCAGCGACATGCTTTGGCCAGGTTGGCACAGCGATCGGCAAACAGATCGCTTACCGCCGTCACTTCAACATTAGGGTGATCCTGAAAGCCGAACTGGGCTCCGAACTTGCAGACCCCATATCCCACGATACCAACTCGGATCTTGCGGTCCGATATGGCCTTCCAGGCCTTGCTCTGTAAATCCCCCGGATCCGTCTCATCGAATCCCTGGATTTTCTTTTCTTCGGCCCATGCGTCCTTCCTGTCAGCCGTTGCTACTCCGAGGCTGACTGCACCTAGGCTGGCAACCCCTAGAAATTCACGGCGAGAGACAGCTCGTTGTCTTGGTGGAGTCTCGTTCATGTTTCTGCCCGGTTTTGCAATAGAGTGGTTCCGAAAAACATCCCATTCAGAATATACCAAACTTGGTCTCGGGCGGTTAAGCGGCCACCGAAGTCACGTCGGAAACGCAGGCCGCCTGATGTCACAAGACGGGGTTACCTGCGGCGGATTAAGTGCCATTCGTGTTCACGACCTCCGTACGAAACTGCAATTGGCTAACGTCCGCGGGGTACAAGCCCGCTGGTCGAAACGGCATCAAGACGCGCTACGGGGCAGTCCCGTTTTTCGTTGGTTAGGTGACGCAAATTCTGGCCGGATCTGGCCTTAGATGCCAGTTGTCTCACGCCACGGGTATTTCGGACGACCGGGAACGCCCCGAAAAACGGGTGCCGGATTGGTGCTGGGAGCCAATCTGCCCACCAGCCGGACCGGCGCGCCCCACGACGGTCGTTTGATGGCGTGTCTCGTAACAGGGATGGGTTGATGAGACAGCAGAGGAGCCAATGCCCATACTAACTCGCCGGAAACGAGTCATCGCGAACGCTTTCGATTTCAGGATACACTCCACTCACCGATCTGCTCACGGTTGGGTTTCGGCCTGTTGGAGGGTCGGCCCGTCGTGGTTCGTCTACCGGAGTCGGTGCTTCGCGTTTTCTTTCCGCCGCCGGTCACGTTGATCGATCCGACCGGATCGGGCGTGAACCCGGCCGACGTCAAGGCGGCCGTCATACGTTTTCCAGACGACGAGCTGCGTCTGGAACGCAACCTCGAGCGGTGGATCGCGACCGAGTACGGCGCACAAGCCACGACTGAGATCGTCGACTCGTTCCTGGATCTGCTCATGCGTCGGCGAGCACCGGTCGTCGAGATCGCCCGGACGTTCCGGACCGATGGTCCGAGCATCACCCTCTACGGTTTCGGCGGCCGCCCGCTGGACACGGTCCGGGTCGGGTCCCACCCCACACGAAGAGGCCTGGTCCTGGAGAACGGCGACAGCGTTCTGCGCATCTTCGAGCCCGACGTGGTCATGCCGATCACCGTGGCCGACTTCGGCATCGACATCACGGCCTCGCCGTAGAGAGACAGCCCCTAGCCGTGAATCGCCCTGGCCCCGTACTGCAGCAGGACGTCGCCGCCGCGGCGTCTGACGTTTCGCAGGTCGAGCCGGCAACCTTCCAGGAGGTTCTCGACGGTCAAACCGCGGACACTCGGCACGGCCTGATCGGACACTGAACTGCCCGAATCTCAAGGATTCTGGTCGCTTCCCGCCCCGCGGCATGGAAAAACCTTCGTGGCTCGCTCATAATTAACCACCAGAACAAATGGGAATCGGCGGATCAGATTGAACAGGAGGAAACGGAGAGAACGATTACCTCTGTTATCTCCGTTACCTGCTGTTCAAACAAACTTCGCAAGGTCAGGGGCAAAGAAGGTCACCGAGGACATCCGTTGTGACGCGGCCAGAAACACAGCTGGACGGGATACGACCCTTGTGGGCCACCATCGGTTGCCCGCTCATCTGTCTTGCCGTTTATCTAAGCGGTCAGTCTGCTTTGGCAGATGACGAATCCTTGCGGCTTTTCGAAAACGAGATTCGCCCGATCTTGATCGAGCGGTGTAGCCGTTGCCATGGAGCTAAGAAACAAGAAGGCGGCCTGCGCGTCGATTCGCGCAAGGCGATCCTGAAGGGCGGCGACTCGGGTGGCGTTCTTGTCGTCGGCAAAGCGGCCGGCAGCCGAATGATTCAAGCCGTAAGACGGGAAGGCGAACTGAAAATGCCTCCCGACAAGAAACTGAGCGATCGCGAAGTCGCCGCCCTCACGAAATGGATTAATCTGGGCGCTGCTTGGCCCGAGACCGTGCCGCTGCTTCCCTCAGCAATCACCAACAGGGCGGCGGGTCACTGGGCTTTTCAGCCAGTTCGCCAACCCGACGTTCCGGCGGTCAAAAGCGCGGGCTGGGTTCGGAAGCCGATCGATTGTTTTGTTCTTTCGAAACTGGAAAAGATGGGACTCTCGCCTTCACCCGAAGCGGATCGACGGACATTGATTCGCCGGTTGGCGTACACACTGACCGGTCTGCCGCCCGCGCCGGAGATTACGCGATTGGCTGGCAGTTCCGATCCAAATTGGTACCAGCAAGCTGTCGGGCGTCTGCTCGACTCGCCGCATTACGGCGAGCATTGGGCCCGGCGCTGGCTTGACGTGGCGCGCTATGCTGATTCCAAGGGCTACGTGTACGGGCGCGAGGAACGGTTCTGGGTGCACGCGTGGACGTATCGCGACTGGGTTGTGCGGTCACTTAATGAGGATATGCCGTACAACCGTTTTCTATTGTTGCAGCTCGCTGCGGATCAGTTCGAGGATCGAAGGCCGGATGATCTGGCCGCGATGGGCCTACTGACTTTAGGTCGCCGATTTCTTGGCGTAAAGCGCGATATCCTTGACGATCGAATCGACGTTGTCTGCCGAGGAACAATGGCGCTGACCGTCGGCTGCGCCCGTTGTCATGATCACAAGTACGACCCGATACCGACGGCAGATTACTATTCGTTGTACGGTGTCTTTGACAGTTGCGCGGAACGGTTCGTGCCGCTGAACGCGGATACCGCGGGCGACGAGGCGTGGCGAAGCGAGCTGCGTAAGCGGCAGGAAAACTTGCGGACAAAACTGGCGGCCAGCCGCAAGGAATGGTCGGATCGCACCCGCGACCGGGTCGGTGACTACCTGCGGGCGCAGACCGAGCTTCACAAATACCCGGCCGCGGGATTTGACCAGGTTTTCTTCAAGACGGACGTTCTGCCGGTGTTCGTGCGCCGCTGGGAGGACTATTTGCACAATGCAAAGCGCGGCGGCGATCCCGTCTTTACCGCTTGGCACGCGTACGCCGCACTGTCGGCCGAGTCGTTTGAAAAAGAGGCGGCCGATGTGACGCGGCAGCTTTTGCGATCCGACAAGGAAACCGTCAATCCGATCGTCGCCGACGCGCTGCGGGCGCCTCCCGCTTCGTTTGCCGAAGTTATTGATCGCTATGCGGGCGTTTTCGCACACATCAACGCTCGCTGGAAATCGCTGCTTGCCAGCAACAAGGCGAAACCACCATCACAGCTTGCCGACCCCGCGGCCGAGCAATTACGGCGTGTTCTCTACGGGGCGGAAGCGCCGTGTGAGGTTCCGGACGAGCCGATCGTCCACACCGAGCGCTTCTTCGACACCGAAACTTGCGAGGCCTTGTGGAAACTACAGGGGGAAGTCGATCGCTGGATCATATCCAATCCGCAGGCCCGCTACGCGCTGGCGCTGGTCGATCGCCCCATTGTTACGCATCCGCGGATATTTCGCCGGGGCAACTCGGTCGACAAAGGCGCTGACGTACCGCGTCAGTTTCTCGCGGTGTTGGCCGGCCGCGATCGCAAACCCTTTAGTCGCGGCAGTGGCCGACTCGAGCTTGCCGAAGCGATTATCGACCCCGCAAATCCGCTCACCGCCCGCGTCATTGTCAATCGAGTCTGGGCGCATCATTTCGGCCGCGGCCTGGTTCCGACGCCGAGCGACTTTGGCCTGCGCGCCGATCAGCCGTCGCACTCGGAATTGCTCGACTGGTTAGCTGCGAGATTCGTTGCCGAGGGCTGGAGCCTGAAGAAGTTGCACCGTTGGATCGTTCTATCGACAACGTTTCGGCAGTCGTCGGCCGGTCCCGCTGATGCCGACGCCCGCGCCCGCGCGCTGAAAGCAGACCCAGAGAATCGTCTGCTCTGGCGCATCAGTCCGCGGCGACTCACATTTGAGGAATTCCGCGATTCCATGCTGGCCGCGTCGGGCGATCTGGATCGCACGCTAGGCGGCAAACCGGCCGACCTGTTTAAACAAGGTTTTCCGAAACGGCGATCGCTGTATGGCGTGGTCGATCGGCAGTTCTTGCCCAGCACGTTGCGGATGTTTGATTTCGCAAATCCGGACCTGCATGTTCCCAGACGAAGTGAAACGACCGTGCCGCAGCAGGCACTGTTCTTTATGAACCATCCGCTAGTCTTGGATCAGGTCCGATCGCTGGCCAAGTCGGTCGGCACGAAGTCGACACCGGAAGAAAAAGTGGCGGCGCTGTTTCAGCAAACCTATCGGCGTCAACCGACCGGCGCCGAAATGGCTGAGTCGCTAGAGATGATTCGTGCGATCGCGACCGAGAGACCAACTCCGCCGGCGACCGCTGCCGACTGGCAGTACGGCTACGGAACGTTTGACGAAACCGCCAAGCGAGTTGCGGGCTTTACGCGGCTGCCGCATTTTGCTGGACAAGCCTGGCAGGGTGGTCCAAAATGGCCGGATGCCAAGCTCGGATGGGTGCAGCTCACGGGCGATGGCGGTCACCCCGGCAACGATCGAAAGCACGCGGCCATTCGACGCTGGAGGGCGCCGCGGGCGATGACGATAGCAGTTCGTTCGCAACTGGTTCACCAGGCGGACCCGGGCGACGGCATTCGCGCCTTCGTGGTCAGTTCGCGCGCGGGATTGCTTGGTTCCGCAAAGATTTATAAACAAACCGTCGATTTGAACGTGAAGGCGCTGGCCGTCGAGGCCGGCGAGACCATCGATTTCGTGGTTGATGTTGGCGACGACCTTAACAGCGATCAGTATCTGTGGGAGGCGACCGTCTCGGACATGAAAGCGTCTAACGAGGCCGCCGCTTGGAATTCCAAGATGGATTTTCCGCAAGGTACTTCGCGACAGCTTAGCCCGTGGGAACAATTGGCACAGGTACTGCTCTGTGCCAACGAGTTCTTGTTTGTAGATTGACCGGCACGCGAGAGCAGCGAAACGATCATGGAAAACCTTGTTTGTAGGCGGCCGCTCAGCCGTCGTGATGTGTTGCGTCGCTCGGCGCTGGGACTTGGCACGCTGGGGCTGATGGGAGTGCTCGGAGACGACGCTCGCCGTGCGGCGGGGGCTGACCTTTCGGCGCGCGGGCCGCTCGACGGGCGCGAGCCTCACTTTCCCGCGCGGGCGAAACGTGTGATTCATTTCTTCCTCAACGGCGGCCCGTCGCACGTTGATACGTTCGACCCCAAGCCGGCGCTCGCGAAACATGCGGGTAAACGGCTCAGCGGCACGCTGGCCACCGAGCGCAAAACGGGCGCGGTTTTTCCTTCGCCGTTCAAGTTTCGGCAATATGGCGAATCGGGTATCGAGGTCAGCGATCTATTCGCTCGTACGGCCCGGCACATCGACGACATCGCCGTCATCCGCTCGATGTACGCCCACGTTCCCAACCACGAGCCATCGCTGATGTTGATGAACTGTGGCGACTCGAAACAGCCGCGGCCGAGCATGGGAGCGTGGGTACTCTACGGACTGGGGACGGAAAGCCAGAACCTCCCGGGCTTCGTTGCCATGTGTCCCGGAGGGCTGCCGACCAAGGACTCGGAGAATTGGCAGGCGGCGTTTTTGCCGGGAACCTACCAGGGAACCTATATCGATTCCAAGCACCAAGAACTGAGCCGACTGATCGAGAACATCGAACATCCGCAGATTTCCACGCCCGACCAGCGACGGCAGTTGGACCTGCTCGCCCGTTGGAATGCCCGGCACCGGGACGACCGACTGGACCACCGCCTGGACGCCCGCATCCATTCGTATGAACTCGCGTTTCGCATGCAGCACGAGGCCAAGGAGGCGTTTGATCTGTCGCGTGAACCGGCGCACATTCGCGAGTTATACGGTTCTGGCGTGCATGGCAGGCAGACACTGATCGCGCGCCGGCTGCTCGAGCGCGGCGTGCGCTACGTGCAGCTCTGGCACGGCGCCGGCCAGCCATGGGACAATCATGAAAGACTCGAAGACAATCACCGAAGACTCGCGGGCGAACTCGATCGGCCGATTGCGGCCCTGCTGACTGATCTGAAGCAGCGCGGCATGCTGGATGACACGCTTGTTCTCTGGGGTGGTGAATTCGGTCGCACACCGACGGTAGAACTGGGCGGCGACGGCAATCCCATACACGGCCGCGATCATAACCATTACGGCTTCAGTGTTTGGCTGGCCGGCGGCGGCATTAGAGGTGGAACCGTTTACGGCGCCACCGACGAGTTCGGTTTCAAGGCCGAGCAGAATCCAACCAGCGTGCACGACCTGCACGCCACCATGCTGCATCTGCTGGGATTGGATCATGAGCGCTTGACCTATCGCTACGCCGGCCGGGACTTTCGCCTGACCGACGTCCACGGTCGTGTTATCAAAGAAATCATCTGATACCATGCACGTTACAAATTCGTCCATGATCCTATCCGTCCTGTAGACACGCCGCGATTTCTTGACGGCCGCGAGTCGCGTCGGTGCCGCTTCGGCGCTGGCGGCGTTGCCGGTTGCGCCCGTTTACGCCGCAAAGGAGAGACGCATGCGCAGGATTCTGGTCGCGCTGTGCAAGCATGAAGCCTCATCCTTTAACCCCGTTCCAACTCGATTCGCAGACTTCTCGGTGACCGTGGGTCAGCGCATCCTGGACCAAAACCGAGGCGGAAAGGGAGAGATGGCAGGAGCACTCAGCGTGTTCGACCGACACCGCGACGTTCAGTTAGTGCCGACGTTCAGCGCCGCCGCACTCTCCAGTGGCGATCTGGCTGCTGCCGACTGGAACCGACTGGCTCAGGAATTCCTCAAACACCTCCAAGCCGTTCCAGAGGTCGACGGCGTTTATTTCTGTTTGCATGGAGCAATGGCCGCGGAGCACGAGGGCGATCCCGAAGGGTACTTATTGGCTGAGTCTCGCAAAGTACTTGGTCGATCTGTCCCGATTGTTGTTTCGTTGGATTTGCATGGGATCATCAGCGATCGTATGTTGCGGCACAGTGACGCGATCGTGGTTTATCACACGTATCCGCATGTCGACCATTTCCAAACAGGCGAAAGAGCGGCAAATCTACTGCTACGGATTGTGAGCGGCGAGGTAAAGCCGGTGACCGCGCGGGTCGATATTCCGGCGCTCGTGCGCGGCGACGAGTTGATTACCGAAACGGGGCTGCTAGGACAATGCATTCGGGCCGCGCAGGGCATTGAACAAGCACAATGGGGTTTGTCGGCAGGCATGCTGATCGGCAATCCTTTCACCGATGTTCCCGATCTTCGCAGCTACAGCTTAGCGGTGACTGACAACGATCCCCAGCGAGCCAAGACGGAGGCCATTCGACTCGCGAGTTTGTTCTGGCCGCACCGTGCCGAGATGCAAGAGACACTCACGAGCCTCGAGGAGAGCGTGAAGATTGCGAAGGAGACGAAGGGGACAGTCATTCTGAAGGACCCGGCCGACGCCACGACCTCAGGAGCGACCGGGGACAGTAACGCGATTTTGCGGCAGCTTCTGGAATCGGGTTACGCGGGGAAGGCCTTGCTCCCTATCGTGGACCCCGCGGCGGTCCAAGCCGCGTTTGACGCCGGTGTTGGCGGCATTGTGAGAACGACGGTCGGCGGTGCATTGGATCCCGGTCGGTTTCGCGCAACGGCGATCACAGCACGCGTACGCCGGCTCGCCGACGGGCCGTACCGGAGCGTGGATGGTGGCGGGAACGGGGGTAAAACTGCTGTTTTAGAAGCCGGTCCGCTCACACTCGTCGTTACCAGCCGAGCGGTTGCCCTACACACGCGTGCTTTGTTTCTTGGTCACGGACAAGATCCCAAGACATTCGACTTGGTAGTCGTGAAATCGCCGCATTGCCAATTTCATATGTATCGGCAGTGGTGTGCACGGATGTTGGTGATCGACGCACCCGGAGCCACCAGCGCGAATCTCCCCAGCCTCGGTCACAAGAAATGCCGGCGGCCAATCTATCCGCTCGACGACAACGTGTCCTTCGTTCCGCAGGCAAAGGTGTTCCTCAGGACCTGACTGCGCCCGATCGGGTCCTTCCGGTGTATTGGATTTCGGATCGCTGCAATTGGGAACAATCAACACATTGCGGATTTGGTCATCCCATCACCGGTGTGTGAATAACGGGTCGTTTTCTCGGACTGCTTGGCCTTGGAAGACGGCGGCTTAGCTCATTGCGCGTCGCACTGACCGTAAAACACGAACAACGGGTCTGACCTATCCGTCGGCCGCTCCCGGAGTCCGCTGCGACATCGTGACTCGGGGCATTGTTTTTGGTGCCACATTCGCAGACAATATACTGTATACGGTAGTCTCGACGAGCGAGACTACCGATAACAGCCTGCTCAAGCGGACGTGACAATGAAACGCATTCTTTGAGAAGGAGCAAATTATGAGTCGAGGTCGCACGGATTTTTCACGACGTCAATTCCTGGCGGGCGCGTCGGCGGCATTTGCCGCCCCCCTGGTGATTTCCCGTCATGTGCTGGGGGACGAGAAAAACGCTGCCGCCAACGAAAAGATCGCGCTGGGTGCGATTGGCATCGGAAAGATGATGCACGACTATCACCTGCGACACTTCGTGACCATGCCGGAGGTCAAGGTTGTCGCTGTGTGCGACGTCGATACGACTCGACGGAATGCCGGCAAGCAGCAGGCGGATGAGGCGTACGGAAACACCGATTGCACTGCATACACGAACTACCAGGACATGCTCGCGCGCGATGATATCGACGCGGTAATCTGTGCCACGCCGGACCACTGGCACGCGTCGATCATTCTGGACGCCTGTCGGGCGGGCAAGGATATTTACTGCGAGAAGCCGTTAACCAACACGCTGCACGAGGCTAAGGTAGTCATGGATGCCGTGCAGGCCTCCGGGGTTGTCTTTCAGACGGGGAGCCAGCAACGCGCGAGCGAGAATTTCCGATACGCGTGCGAACTGGTGCGGAATGGCAGGATCGGTACGATCAAGTTCGTGTTGGTCAATGTCGGTGGTCCGCCGGTCGAGTGTACCTTACCGGAAGAGGAAATAGAGCCCGGATTGGATTGGGACCGCTGGCTAGGCCCGGCACCGCATCGGCCGTACCACTCCACGCTCAGTCCGCGCGGAATGCATGACCACTTTCCGGGCTGGCGAAGCTATCGCGAATATGGCGGTGGCGAGATGACCGATTGGGGAGCCCACCACTTCGACATCGCCCAATGGGGGCTCGGCATGGACGAGTCGGGACCGGTTGAGATCGTCGTCCCGCGGAGCCCGGGGGCTAACAAGGGCGTAAGGTTTATTTATGAGAGCGGCGTCGAAATCATTCACGGCGGGGACGACGGCATTACGTTTGTCGGCACCGACGGCGAAATCTTCGTCAATCGAAGAAAATTGGAGAGCGCCCCGCCCCAAATCACCGCGGAATCGATCGCCGAAGGGGAAATCCATCTCTACAACGCCCCCAGCAACAGTCACACGGGACACCGCCAGGACTGGATCAACTGCATCCGCGCCCGCCGGCAGCCAAATTGCCCCGTCGAAACGGGGGCCCGGTCTGTGGCCGTCTGTCACCTGGGCAACCTCGTTTATCTGCACGGCGAGCAGTTGGCCGGGAAAAGGCTGCGGTGGGATCCCGATGCCTGGAGCTTCATCGACAACGACGAAGCCAACACGTGGCGGGATTATCCGTATCCGCGACGCGAGGGCTATCAACTGCCCGTGTAAACGACTGGCCGAAACGACGATCGGATTGCGGGGGAGACGGTATTTCCGTGCGGTTGGGATCCCGGCCACTCGCCGCGTGACGGTTGCTTCGAGCCGTTGCCGTGCGAAGGGGGTGACCGGCGGTGATCATAGGAGTCCACAACTGGTCTGTCCGATCGATCGATCGATCGTCTTGTCGGGCCAGCCGAGGCATCCGAACAAACGTCATCCGAAGGCTCTACGGCAGTAGCCGATCGGAGTGGCTCCTGACCAACATGCTGGCAAGCCGTGAGCCACGCATAATAGTTGGCGCTCAGACCGTTCGCGCGTAGCTTAATGCTGTAGAATGCATCCGGTAAACAGCGAACGCCCCGATCATCCATCTCCCTAGGAGGATCCTCACCATGGAAATCCGTTCCACACGTCGTGACATGCTCAAGTCGACCGCCGCCTTGGGGGTTGGTTATTGGTTGGGTACTTCGGCGATTGCCGACGTGCGGGCAGCACCCAGCGAAAAGTTGAATGTTGCTTTCGTCGGAATCGGCGGCCGCGGCCGCGATAACTTGAATGGCATTTCAGGACACAGCGTAAACGTCGTTGCGCTGTGCGATGTGGACGACGAGCGGGCGGGGGATGCCTACGAAGCATTTCCGCAGGCCAAGAAGTTTTTTGACTTTCGACGGATGTTTGATGAGCTGGAGCAGCAGATTGATGCGGTGGTGGTCAGCACGCCGGATCATACGCATTTCCACCCGGCAAAAATGGCACTGGAGCGGGGCAAGCACCTGTATTGCGAAAAGCCGCTGGGGCATACCGTCGTGGAAACCCGTTCCTTGACCAACCTGGCGAGAAGAAACAAAGTCGCCACGCAGCTGGGCACCCAACGGCATGCCATGTCCAACTTTCATCGCGTGGTGGAAATTCTCCAATCAGGTGCCATCGGCCGCGTGCAAGAGTGTCATGCTTGGGTCGACGGCAGTCGCGGCATGCCGGAGATGCCCACGGAATTCCCCGCAGTGCCCAGTCAATTGAAATGGGACTTGTGGCTGGGGCCGTGTGCAGATCGGCCCTACAGTCCGGCCTACTGCCCCTACGAATGGCGGTTTTGGTGGGATTTCGGCACCGGGGAAACTGGCAACATGGGATGCCACATACTGGACATCCCGTACACTGCACTGGGTCTAAAGTATCCGACCAGTGTCATCGTGCCCCCTTGCGAACCACATCCGCAGACTTCTCCTCGATCCATGGAAGTGCGATTTGAATTTCCGGCCGAGGGTGATCGATCTCCAGTGACGCTACATTGGTATCATGCGGATAACGGTCCCAGCATTGTTCATGAATTGGGCGTTGACACCAAGGGAACCAATCAATTGTACATTGGCAGCGAAGGAATGCTGTTGTGCGGTTTTGGTCGATACAAGCTACTACCCGAAGAGAAGTTCGCCGATTTCCAACCTCCCCCACAGACGTTCCCCGATTCACCGGGCTTTTATCGTGAGTGGATCGATGCGTGCCAGGGAGGATCGCCAGCAACATGTCACTTCGACTATTCCGGCCCCCTTACGGAAACCGTGCTGTTGGGCAACGCGGCGTATCGCGCGGGTGGAGGAGAGTACGCCTGGGACGGAGGCCAGCTTCAAGCGTCGGGCTCGAGTTCGATCGAGACGTACTTGACCCAAGCGTATCGTAAGGGTTGGGAAGTCGCGACGGTGTGAGTTACGGAACGGTTTACCCACATCTCATCTCCGTCGGCCCTGTGCCTATAAAGCTCATTGGCTACCATCCCCACGTTTCAAGTCGAAATCGTAAGCACCATCGCTCGGACTCACGACGATTTGCACAGAAAGCCCGGAAGTTTTCACATCTGAATACTTCCGATCCGCCAGCCAGACGGGTCGAGTCATGCGGTTGGCCGACTCGATGGCAAAGACAGCAACTCGGTACCAGCCAAGAGAAACGCCATCGCCATCGGATTTTAATTCGTAGGCACCCGGATTCGTAGGGTCGATTTGAGCGCGGAATTCGCGTTTACTTATGTTTCCCTTTTGAGCGTCTGGTTCGAAGATGACAGTTCCCGCAGGCAATGGATCACCATCTATGGTGATCTTGCCCTTGACCGGCGTTCCAGGCGGGTTCCCTCTGCCACAGCCGATCACCGCAACCGATACCGACATCAACACACACCACGGGTACACAACCGATGTCCTCATGATTCACCTATCGTTCTTCTTAAATGGATCCTATTGCATGGCTCACGCTAATAACCTGGTGGTTATGGAGTTTCGCCACCCTGGATCGTAGACAGCGCGCGGTAAGTTGGCATGTCGATTGTATCGTTAATGAAACGCACCGAACCATCTACAAAGCCGAACTGCAGACCGCCCGGATGTCGACTGCGGAAAGAAAACATCTCGGAGGTGCTCGGAGGATCCATCAAGTTAGGAGGAACCGCAGACGTAACGGCAATACCGTCGGCCCAGAACCAAAAGGAGAACCGGTTGATCGAAGGGATATCTTCGCCGATCATGTAGGTGTTGCTCGTTCCGTCCTCGATATCTTTCATCCTACGCTTGAATCGGATGTCCGAGCCGGAAAACACTCCGTCGGGAATTCCCCAGAAGGGATCAGACGTGCCGTTCGTACCGGCGTGGGCATACTGACCCCACGGCCAGTTAGAGCCGCTGGACGCTTTATAGTTGGTGAGCCCACCCGGAGCGCGGTCCCAAAAATCATGGCCTACCGCGACGGTGCTGGGCGACTCTTGTGAGGCCGAGTCGCTGGGGCAAAAGAGGGTCGGAATCGACGCCGAAATGGCCGGGTTATCCCGGAAATACGCCTCGTCGATGCCGCCCAGATCGTAGAGGCCTTCTTGCTCAATGTACGGAAGTAAGCGGGCGATAAATGACCAGCCTCTCTCGCTCCAAATTGCTATTCCGTAATTACCATCATAGCGGCTCCCGCTTTGCGGGAGTATCCCTTGGCCGTCATGATGAAGATGAATGGCCAGCGCGATCTGCTTAAGGTTGTTGGTGCACTGCACTCGCCTTGCCGCTTCCCGCGCCGATTGAACCGCCGGCAGTAACAACGCGATCAGGATACCAATGATCGCAATGACGACCAAAAGTTCCACCAACGTGAAACCATGTAGGGGCGGGCGGAAGCGATTAACCTTCCGCCCGGGAGGCGTTTGGTTCCTTTTAACTGGCATATGACGGCTGCGCGCGTGCTGGTTCTCGCCTGATCGATACAAATCTTTATCATTCATCGCCAAGACCTCCAAACTCGATTCTTCCAAGAATATCTGCTTACCGCGACGTTATCAAGTCGGCTGCTTTGTAGGCGGCGGTGCCGACCGTATCGGTCGGTCCTGTGAAGCCTGGACCGCCAGCAGCCACATAGCCGTGGCTGGCCCCGGAAGCATCCGGGCTCACCCAAAACGAATACAGCGCACCCAGGCGTAAATGGAAGCGGAATCGCACCGGACGATCCCGATTATACCCAATCAGTTATCAGTAATCACGGCCAGCGGGGATTAAAATCCTTGGATGAACTAACCAACCAGTCCAGATTTGCGCGATTCCGTCCGCTACGGTCGTCTTGCCAGGACAAGCGTCACGTCGATCGCGGCTGACAGCCGCTACAGTACTACTTCCTGTACGTGCTAAAATTGGCTAGATTCGCTTGAACGCAATTCAAAACCTGATTGAGGTCCACTAGCTGGCTCCGACCGCTCGATAAACACGCTTTCTTGTACGAGCCAAAGTGCAAGTGACATTGGTACCATTCGATAACCCGCTCGCGAGGACTATCATGATGCTGAGACAACTCACCAGCTACGCTCCGGCCTTTTTCTTTATCTTTGCTATGACACTCAGCTCAGAAACTAACGAGGCTCAAGCGCAGGGCACTAATGACGACGAAGCAAAGGCTCCCAAGTACACCCTGCCCGATCCGCTGGTGATGGCCGATGGCACGAAAGTCGCCGACCCCGAAACCTGGCAAACGAAGCGCCGTTCCGAATTGCTCGATCTGTTCAAACAGCACGTCTACGGAGCCATGCCACCGGCAAAGAAGATCGCGCAGGTAGACACGCATGAATTCCAGACCGACGCCCTCGAGGGCAAGGCGACCCGGAAGCAAGTCACCCTGTACTTCAACGAAGATCGTTCAGGGCCCGCGATTAATGTCCTGTTACTCATGCCGAAGCAGACGAAAGGCAACTGGCCGTTTCCGGCGTTCCTGGGCTACAACTTTGATGGCAATCATACGGTGCACGCGGACGACAAGATTCGTATTAGCAAGTTTTGGCCGCGCAATGCCGGAAGCAAACCAGAGTATCCCAAGGAGTCGACGCGCGGTTCCAAGGCCTCGCGGTGGCAGGTCGAAAAGATCCTCGACCGCGGCTACGCCCTGGTCACGGTTTACTACGGCGACGTCGATCCCGACTTCTACGACGAATTCAAAAATGGCATCCACACGCTCTATCCCGATTACCAGGATCGCGGCGACAACTGGACGGCGATCGGCGGTTGGGCATGGGGCTTGAGCCGCGTGCTCGACTACCTCGAGACCGACGACTTGATCGACGCCAAGCGCGTTGCGGTCTTCGGTTTCTCACGGCTCGGTAAGACGGCACTGTGGACGGGCGCGACGGATGAGCGATTCGCCATGGTCATCTCGAACAATTCGGGCTGCGGCGGCGCAGCGCTCGCGCGGCGGCGGTTCGGAGAGACCGTGGCGGTGGTTAACAGAAACTTTCCCCACTGGTTCTGCGCGAACCATAAGAAATACAACAACAACGAAGACGGTATGCCGGTCGATCAACACCAGTTGATCGCCCTGATTGCTCCGCGTCCGGTCTATGTGGCTAGTGCCCAGGAGGATCACTGGTGCGACCCGCGCGGCGAGTTCCTTTCGTGCGCAGGTGCCGATCCGGTCTATCGATTGCTGGGCACCGAAGGCCTACCGGCGAAAGGGTGGCCGGAGGTGGACAAGCCCGTACACGGCCGCATCGGCTATCACGTCCGCGCTGGTAAACATGACGTAACCGAATTTGATTGGCAGCAATACCTCGACTTTGCCGACAAACACATCCGCGACCAGAAGTGAAGGGCGAAGCCGACGAATGAAGGCTGCATGATGCCAAAAATACGACAGCGATGCGGTGTACTGGTGAACGTACGTCAAGCAAGTGTCGCCACTCCGAGCTCGTGCACTCAGCGCCAGACGCATCCCGGTATCTAGCGGCAAAAAGTAAAATCAAGCCAAAATCCCGTCCACAACACTGGCATCAAAAACCGACGTCAGTTTCTCCTCAAATCCATCCCGCTCAAAGAAGAGCTCCTCGTGATGGAGTCCGAGAAGATGCAAGATCGTCGCGTGCCAATCTTGCACACTCACGCGATCAGCGACCGCATTGAGGCCCAGCTCGTCTGTCTCGCCGTGGATCGTCCCGCCACGGATTCCGGCGCCTGCCAGCCACGTCACGCCAGCGTTCTTGTTGTGGTCACGACCGGCCTTGCGGAGGTCTCCCCGGCCCTGCGCGATCGGCAATCTGCCGAACTCGCCTCCCCAGACGACAAGCGTTGATTCCAGGAGGCCGCGTTGCTTGAGGTCGGTGAGGAGACCGGCAATGGGTTTGTCGGTGCGGGCGCAGGCGCTCCTCAGACCGTCTTCGATTTGCGAGTGGTGGTCCCAGATCTGCCCGTTGATATAGAGCTGCACAAAACGAACGCCCCGTTCGACGAGACGGCGGGCGATGAGACAGCGGCGTCCGTAGGAATCTGTCACCTCGTCGCCGATGCCGTACAGCTCCAGCGTCCGCGGTGTCTCTGTCGAGAGATCAAGAGCGTCCGAGGCCTCCAGCTGCATGCGCGCGGCCAGCTCGTAGGTCTTGATGCGCGCATCCAGAGTTGCAACATGCGGACGCTTGCGCCGATGGATCCGGTCGAGACGGGAGATCAGATCTCTTTGTAAATGGACGATCGGCGCGGGCTGCTCGATTTCCGCCTTCAGATTCAGGATGGGTGAACCGCTCGAGCGAAAACGTGTCCCCTGGTACACCGGCGGCAAGAAGCCCGATTGCCAGTTCTCGATGCCATTGACCGGCAGTCCCAGAGGATCGTCCAGGACAACATAACCAGGAAGGTTCTGGTTGAGTGATCCGAGACCGTAGCCCACCCATGATCCCAGAGAAGGATAGCCCGGTAGCTGGTGCCCGGATTGGATCTTGTAGATGGCAGGTTCGTGCGTGATGTTAACAGTGTAGAAGGATCGAATCAGGGCAAGATCGTCGACGTGATGCGCCAGGTGGGGTAGAACCTCGGAAACCGACATGCCACACTTCCCGTGACGCTGGAAGGCGAAGGGACTTCGCATCAGGGCGCCCGCCGCCTGCGGACTTTCGACCTCGCCGGCTATTTTATCGAAGTACGATTTTCCGTGATGCTTCTCGAGCATGTCCTTGGGATCAAAGAGATCCATCTGGCTGGGCCCACCGTTCATGAAGAGGTGGATCACCGCCTTTGCCCTGGGCTCGGAATGAGGCTCCTTCGGGGTGAAATCGTATACCTCGTTTCGAGAGCCAGGCGGGGAATCCTCAGCAAGTAGATTCGCGCCACCGTAGAATTCACGTCCGAGAAGAGAAGAGAGCGCGGCGCCGTAGATGCCTGTGCCGACGTTTTCGAAGAAGCTTCGTCTAGTCCACATAAATGAACTCCGCCGAGTTAAAAAGAATATGACACATGTTCTCGAGAGCCAGCATCTCGGCACTCCCATTGCTTTGATCCTTGCGATGCTCTTTCCAGGTGCTCTGGAGGCGGGAAAAGGTCTCTTCCAATACAGTCCTTTCCTCGTCTGTCGGCAAGCGGCCAAGCGCCCGCAGAAAAGCCTGGTCGATTTGACGAAGCGGATCCGGGCCGGCCTCCCGATAAATTCTTTGGGCGAAGTATCGCGCCAGCTGCCAAACCCGGCCATCATTCAACAGGTGAAGTGCCTGCGTAACCACCGTGGAGCTAGGTCGCTCGAGACAGTTCGGATTCATCTGGGGCAGGTCAAACACCTCCAGTATGGTCGGCAGCGTCTTGCGCCGCTGCTCGATGTAGATACTTCGACGCCAGTGATCCCCGTCGCCCCGGGAGATGGCCAGCCCGTCGGCTCGCGTATCGACCCCTACTGGCGGACCGTATCGGGTCTCGTCCAGACGTCCCGAAACGTGGAGCAAGGTGTCGCGCACCGTCTCGGCATCCAGGCGCTTGAGGGGAAAACGACTCAACAGTCGATTATCCGGGTCGCGCTGCTGTGCCACCGGTGACACCACGGACACTTGTCGGTAAGTGGCGGAAGTCATGATCAGTCGATGCAGAGACTTCATACTCCAGCCGTCTCTGACAAAGGTTACCGCCAGCCAGTCCAGCAGCTCGGGGTGGGTCCGCGCCGTGCCGGTACGGCCAAAATTTCCCAGGGACTTGACCAGGCCGTCGCGAAAGTGATGCTTCCAGATCCGGTTGACGGCGACGCGCGCCGTGAGGGGATGGTCCGGGTCGATGAGCCAGCGCGCCAGGGCCAGCCTTCTGCCTGTTTTCGCGGAGCCGGGCCAGGGCGGCCTGATCTCGATGGGTTCGACACACATCGCCAGTACTGAGGGAAAGCCAGGCTGAACGAGCCCGTCCGGTGTTTTGTAGTTGCCGCGCTGGAGGAAGTAGGTGGGCGACGGCTGACCTCGATCCCACAGGGCCCGGATCATCGGCTCGCGGGGGATTTTTTCTTTGGCTTCAGAAACCTTCTTCTCGAGAGATTGGATTCTGTCAGCGTCGTCAGTGCTCGCTTTTTTCAACGCGGCAAGCTCGGCTTCGAGTTGCTTGCTCTCCTCGACTGCACTGTCACGCTCGACCTCCCATGCTCGACGCTCGGCCGGCATCACGTGGGGCAGATGACGTGCGCGATCCGTTTGAGGTTTGAGCCAGTCGTGTTCATCGTAGGCGCCCTTGAACATCGCCGTCAGACGGAAATAGTCTCGCTGCCCAATGGGATCGAACTTGTGGTCGTGACAGCGTGCACAATTTAATGTCAGACCAAGGACGCCACGGCCCAGAACATCGATCGCGTCGGCAATGACTTCCAGGCGGTCTGGCACGAAGCCGGTGATATCCGCCCAGGTCCCGTCCGGTCCCTGGCGCAGAAATCCGGTGGCGACGAGATTGTCATAAAGCTCCCGGGTGATCACCTCGGCGCTCTCATAGTCGGACAGTTCATCTCCGGCAATCTGCTCGAGAAGAAAACGGTCGTAGGGCTTGTCGCTGTTGTGCGCGCGGATGACGTAATCCCGATAACGCCAGGCGTGAGGACGCGCCAAATCCTGGTCGGTCTTGCCCTCGGAATCCGAGTAACCGGCAACATCGAGCCAGATTCTTCCCCAGCGTTCGCCGTAGCGCGGTGACTCGAGGAGGTGATCGATCAGACGCTCGTAGGCATCCACGCGAGGGTCGGCGAGGAAGGCCTCCACGTCCCGCGGCTCCGGCGCCAGGCCGGTCAAATCGAAATGGGCCCGTCTTATGAGGACACGGCGCTCGGCCTCCGGTGCGAACTCGAGCCCCGCATTTTCGAGGGCGCCGAGCACAAACGCATCAATGGGATTACGCACGCGCTCCGCCCCTCGAACAGATGGCACGACGATATCCTTCCTGGGCGACTGGAAAGCCCAGAACTGACGATCCTCCTCACTGACCAGGGGATCCGTGGAGCCCCCTGGTGGCGCCGGTGGATCGGGAACTTGCGGAGCCCCCATCTCGATCCATTGCCTCAACAGGTCGACTTCGCCGGGCTCCATCGGTTTGACTCTCGCTTCAACGAGTCGACGGCGCGGCGGCATCTCCTCGTCGAGGATGCGCCTGAGCATGAGGCTCTCATCAGGTTTCCCAACGACCATCGCCGGGCCTGACTTGCCGCCCCTGAGGATGGCTTCTCGAGAGCTCAGGTCGAGCCCCCCTTCTTGTTTTCGGGGCCCATGACAGACAGTGCACCGAAGGAGAAGAATGGGCAGAATGTCATGCTGCGTCACTGCCGGAGAATGCGAGTCACTCGCCAGGCAAGCATGCCAGGGGAAAGACACTATCGCGAGTGTAAGCATTACGATCGCAGCAAACGGGGTTGTCTGGCGATCTGTGAGGATCATCGGATCTTTCAGGGTAAGGGAATTCCAAAGCACAACGTATCCATTTTATGATATTCTGATGTCTCTTTCAACGGTCAGCTCGTGATCGTATGAATCGTCGCCTTCTCCATCGCCTTCGTCAACGACTTTGACCAACGCGGAAATGGCCGTCATTGAGTTGCTTGGGATTCCGTGCGGCTATTGCGGCATGCGATATGGCTTTCCTTGTTCATACAGCGCAACTCGAGCCTCAATCGTCCTCGCAAGCTGGTCAAGGTTCTCGGAGCGGGCTTGGGCAATCGCTTGGCGCGCTGTCGAGACCGCTTCGGTGAAACGACCAGCCTCGGCAAGTGAAGCAGCGAGCGTGTCGAGCTCACTTGCATCGGTTTCGCCGCTTAAGTTCACCAGACGCATGGCGAATTGCGTCGCCTCCGAACCGTTCCGCATTTCGTCATTAGGATGGGTAGAAAGGATCCATGCCAGGCTGTTGAGCGCAGTAGGTTGATCCGGCTCGATCCGCACAATCTCCCGGTAATAGTCTACGGCCTCCTCAAAACGACGAACCTTGAGCAGGCTGCGACCCATTCGCAGATAAACCGTCGTGTCGTACAAATTGGCGATACGTTGGATCTTCGGGTGCTCAATCGAACGCCCGGCCAACTGTGCAGAACCGACCCATCGCTCAGCACGAGTTCCCGATGAGTGAGCAACGTCTGCCAACAAGTCGTCAATTTGCAAGCGGCCTTTATAAACCACAGCCAGGCGACCGTTTGCGTCGATCAGGAAACTGACCGGGAGCGGCATCGGCAGTTCCCGGCCTGTCAGAAAGTTGAAATAATCCTGCAACAGACTTACCAGCCGCTCGGTCGCCATTCCACTAACGAACGGAAAACGACTCGTTTGTATCGCATCGCTGACGGAGGTTTTATCTTCAGGCTTATCGACGGACATCGCCACGACTTCAATCCCGGCCGATTGAATCTCTTCCGCGCGTTCTGCAAACTCCGCCAATTCCTCAACGCAAGGTGCACACCAGCTCGCCCATAACGTTATCAATACCGGCTTGCCGCCACCGACGGAAACCGGGGTTTCACCAGTACGGCGTGGGAATCGGAACTTGCGTGTCGGAAAAGGCGTAACCAAAGGGGTTCGAGCCGTATCGCTTTGGGCCGGAATCTCCTGCAGAGACGGCCCAATCGCGAGTTGCGTCGTTCGCGGCGAAACCTCGACGGGCTTGCCGTTACCTTGAGCAAGGTGGTACCGGCGATCGACAATGAGTCCGGAAAACTCCTCAACGCTTTCCGATCCGTCGCTGCCCGGCCAACGCACGATTAATTTGTCGATGGACTCGGCACTGCCCAGCCCGAAATGAAGCCACTTACTGGACTGAGCAAGAAAACCTTCTCCTGCACGAAGAGTCTTTATCAGTGGCTGATCATCGTTTCCTGCGATGTATACCTCGACACGAGCGCCAATCGCATCCCGATTCGTAGTTCTACCGTTGCCTTCAAGACGCACGGCAACGAATCGATTCGCGGTTAGTGTATCGTTTCTCATAAAGCGCAGCCGGGGCGCGTTGCGATTGCTGACCCACAGGTCGAGATCACCGTCCAGGTCCCAATCAACAATGGCTACTGCGCGTCCGTCGTCGGCAAAATCGAGACCGGAGGCAGCTGAAATGTTGGCAAACCGACCACCCGCGTTCGTTTCTCCACCAGTGTTCAGAAAACAACAGTTCCGCTCAAAGCCACTAAATGCTCTGCCTTGCTTGAGCATCAATTTAAAGTTCGACAACGCCCGGGCACCTGGTGCCGCTACTGTGTCCGTCGATGAGTCAAGCGAAAGCGGCAGGACCTGCCGCCAATAGTAACTTCACAAGTCACCGGTACCGGGCGTCGAGATGTAGCCGTTTGCTACCACCAGATCTTCCCATCCGTCGTTGTTCAAATCGACAAAATTTGATCCCCATGCCCAACGCCCGATTTGCACGGCGCAGGCTTCGCTGACATCGGCGAATGAGCCGTCGCCATTGCTTTTCAGCAAAGTGTTACCTCGCGCGAAACGCTGAAATCGTTGCCGGATCGGTTCGGCCGAACGCGGCTTAAATTCGGGTTGATAAGTGATACGGTTACCGGCCGCAGAGAACATGTTACTGACATAAACGTCCATCTGTCCGTCCCGGTTGTAGTCATTCCATGTTACCGACATGCCGGAAGCACTGTCTTCGGCGCCAGCGTCCGCGGCCACGTTCACGAACTTCCTTTGTTCGTCCCATTCGTCATTTCGGTAAAGCGCGTTGCGGCCAAAGTCGTTGGCAACATACAGATCCTGGTCACCATCGTTATCAAAGTCTTCCCATGCTGCTGCGAAACTCCATCGACGATTATTTGTGTCCAGTCCAACCTGTTTTGTTACATCTGCAAATTCCCAGTTCCTGCCCTCACCCATTTCATTTCGAAACAAACTGTTCGCACCACCGTTATTGGCATCGTGATAGACGAAACTCCCTCCAATCGCCCCGATCGGCCCGGGAGCCGTCTCATCGAGGTACCGATTCTCGCCATAGACGCAGCAATACAGATCTAACATCCCGTCTCGATCGTAATCGACAGCGCAAAGCGATGTAGTCGCTTCGTCCGTAGCCAGCACGGTTTGAATCCGGAAGCCGGTTTGATTCTCATTGGATGCTACAACGAGGTTTCCCACCGTCGCCACGACTAGATCCTGGTCGCCATCGTTGTCCAGGTCGACCAACAGCGCCGAGCGCGTATCCTCCAGCCAGTTGACTCCCCATTCATCAGACGCATCACGCATCGTACCGTCCGTATTCTGTACGAACAAAAGATTGGGAAGACCCGGCTCCTGACACAAATAGAGGTCGTCCAACCCGTCTCCGTTGACGTCTCCAATCGCAACTCCTGGCAGGCCGAATTGAGTGTGGAAGTCGTGAGTTGCCAGGCGTCCCAACCAATAGTTGACTCCCCGTAGCAGTTGAGCTTCGTAGCAGGCATTCTGAGCGAGCATTGACTCAGTGCAATCAACAAAAAGTGGCGATGCCGTGGTCTTCATAAGTGTCTGTTCGAAGTCTTCCACCTTGATCGACGTTAGCTGAGGCGGAGACGTACTATTGCCAGGAGTCCAGCGTATCACCCAGGTCGCGTGCTGTTCGGCTACACCTTTGGACGTCTGTCCAGCCAGGTTTAGATACTGTCGTGTTGTCACTTCACCTTCCGAAGGTTCCACACGAACTACCTTGAATTCGAAGCGGGCATCCGTCGTACCAGCCAGCAAGTTGCGAATACCCTCGATCGACTCGGATAGGCCGGTTGCGTCCGAAAATGTTCTGGACGAATCTACGTCCGCCTGTGGTCGCTGAACAACGAGCGCGGTGTCTTCATACACATTGTGAAGATTGTCCGGAAGCAACGGATCACAGACAAATTCGCTCGCCACCAAAGCCGCCAACTCCGCTGCCTGGACCGGATCTGGACGGATCAAAAGTTCTCCTAGCTGCTTCAATTGTTTTTTCGCCAACGCGTGGAATGCTTCGGTCTCCCATCCGTCGGCGGTGGGATCATCCATTTGTTTCCAGGAGCGGGAATTAACTGTTGGAACAATGGCTGGCCGCGTGGGTCGTGTTTGAGATTCTGATGGAGCTCGCTCAGGATCTAACTGCGTGGGTCGTGTTTGAGATTCTGATTGAGCTCGCTCAGGATCTAATCGAATTTCTCTATCAGTACCCCTCGACATCGAGTACCAGACAACGCCACCTATTGCGACCGTCAACAAGATAAGGACCAACCATTTCCCGCCTTTCCTGCCTGGACCGGCCGGATCCCGCTGCGAATTATGTCTAGAGCGATGTTTTTTGCTTCGTTTTTTTGATCGGGACATGATTGGAGTGATACGACTTACAGGGGTGGCGTGTGCGTCGGATCCTCATGACTGTCGCAGCAGGTCGACGTTAACCGCCGCACAACAAGTATCGACGTCAACCGGCCGTACAACAGCATTATAGGATTATAGGATAGTCGACGAGAATGCGGAAAGCAGAGAAGTTGCCGGATCCGCGCCGCGCCCGCCATCGCCCATACTCCCGGGACTTCAGCGAGGCGCGCGACCGTCAGACCAATGCCGGAGTCGACCTGAGCTTATCGAAGGGCACAACACAACCGAAAAACCTGTCAGTTAAACGTATAGCGTTTTTCCGGTCGTCGCGCAGCGACGCCCGGAAAAACGGGTTTGAACTGAGCCGCGGAGCGCGCGGTGAGACGAATAATTCGTGCTATCAGCCCATGATGATTCTTGCATTCCGACCACAGGACGGATAGGATACAGGGACGAAATCGTAACGTGCATGTGCGGATATGTATCCCCTTGTGGGGATTCAAATTCCTATCAGGATGCTTCTCCGTCGCACCATCATCGCATGTCCGGACTTCTTTCGTCGAGCCGCGTTGTCCTCGTCCTGCTCGTCCTGTCGACCGGCGTTCTGGTCGCGGATGACGGCGACCACACCCCTCATTGGTCCTTCGTCGCGCCAAAGCGCCAGACGCCAGCGCTCGATGTAAGCGCAGGCGTGCGTTCCGCGATCGACCTCTTCGTCCAGGCACGGCTCGAGACGGCGGGGCTCCAAGCTTCGCCCGCCGCCGACCGACGCACGCTGATGCGTCGACTGTCACTCGACCTCCTGGGGCTCCTACCCGCGGCTGAGCGCGTCGATCAGTTCGTCGAGGATCCCTCGCCCGATGCCTACGAGCGTCTCGTCGACGAAATGCTCGCCTCGCAGCACTTCCCAGAGCGCTGGGGGCGTCACTGGCTGGATCTGGCGCGCTACGCCGACAGTTTCGGCTATGAGCGGGATGACGTGCGCCCCAATGCCTGGCGATACCGCGACTGGGTCGTGCGCTCGATCAACCGCAACCAGCCCTACGACCAGTTCATCATCGAACAGATTGCCGGGGACCTCCTGCCGGATCCGACGACCGAACAGCTCATTGCGACCGGTCTTCACCGCATGAACATCAAGAACAACGAGTCAGGGATTAACAAGGACGACTACCAGAATCGGGAGACGGTCGATCGGGTCAAGACGACGGCGACGTCGGTGCTGGGGCTGACGTTCGAGTGTGCGCAGTGCCATGACCACAAGTACGATCCCATCTCGCAGGCGGAGTTCTATCAGTTCTACTCCTTCTTCAACAACGTGGAGGCGCACGATCTTGAGATCGAGGGCACACCGGAGGACCAGGCGCGCTACCAAGCCGCACTCGAGGCTTACGAAACCAAAAGCGAAATTCTGAAAACTCGCAAAACCGTTCTGGAGGAGATGAAGCAGCACCCGGCGCTGGAGCCGGGGCAAGCTTCGCTCGGGAACAACTCCGCCGCCATCGCGGAGAAACTGCGATGGTTGGACGTGTCCGACGCCCTGCGAGCGAGCCTCGGTATGCCCGTCGCCGAGCTCGGAAATGAAGAACGTCAGGACGTCGCGGAGTTTTGGGCGATGCTGGGTGTGCTAGAAGACGAGACCAGGAAACAGGTCTCTCAACTCTCCGTCCAGAAGCGACACCTCCCGCAGCCCTACGTCATGACGCTTCGCGAAAAGAGCGACGCGCGACCCACGTCCTCATCCGCGGCGACTTTAGACAGCAGGGGCAGGAAGTCGGACCTCGAGTCCCCGCTGTGCTCAATGCGCTGGAGTCACGGCGCGCGAACGCCGACCGGCTGGACCTCGCGCGTTGGTTGGTCGGTCCCGCCAATCCTCTCGCCGCGCGCGTCGCGGTCAATCATTTTTGGAAGCACCTCTTTGGCTCCGGACTCGTTGCGACCGTCGATGACTTCGGCACCCAGGGCGAAGCGCCATCGCATCCGGCGCTCCTCGATTGGCTTGCGGTGGAGTTCGTCGAGTCTGGCTGGGATCGGAAGCACCTCATCAAAACGATCGTCTTGTCCGACACTTACCGCCAGTCTTCGCGACTGCGTTCGGAGCTAGCGGAGATCGATCCCAAGAACCGCCTCCTCGCCCGGCAGTCGCGGTTTCGCGTCGAGTCGGAAGTGATCCGCGATCTATTTCTCGACGCCGCCGGGCTCATCTATCATCGCATCGGCGGTCCGACCATTCATCCGCCCACGCCCTCGGGGACCGAGGATCTGTCCTTCAAGTACAAGACGCGATGGATCGTCTCCGACAGGCCGGAGCGCTACCGCCGCGGCATGTACATCCACTTCAAGCGCACGAATCCGTATCCGAGCCTGACGATGTTCGATAGCCCGGAGAGTAACGTCTGCGAGGCCGAGCGCAACATATCGAACACCCCGCTTCAGGCGCTTACCACGCTGAACGACCCGGTATTCGTCGAATGCGCGCAGGCCCTGGGCCGCGACCTCGCCGTCTCGCCGGGGACACCCACGGCGCGGCTGCAATTCGCCGCGGCGCGCTGTCTGTCGCGAAGTTTCTCCGATGAAGAAGACAGGGTTCTGCTCTCACTTTTCCGCGCCGAGCAGGCCGCGTATCGCGATGACCTGGCCACGGCACGGCGCTTCGTCGGCGACTACTCTGCTAAGAGCATCTCCGACGACGTCACGGCAGCGTGGATCGCGGTTGCCCTCGCTGTTTTGAACCTCGACGAATTCGTCACCCGCCAGTAGGACAGTAGCCATGCGCCGTTTCGACGACATTCTCGCCAATCAGTTCGCGGAGCAGACCCGTCGGGACTTCCTGACGACCGCTGCGAGCGGGCTGGGCGGCGTCGCCCTGGCGTCGATGCTCCGTGACGATTTGCTCGCGGGGTCCGGCGAGGGGACCGGCATCCCGCACTTCGCGCCCACCGCCAAACGGTGCATCTTCCTCTACATGGCCGGAGGCCCGAGCCACGTCGACCTCTTCGACCCCAAGCCCGTCCTTAGCGAACGCCACGGGGAAAAGATGCCCGACTCGATCCTGAAGGAGGTCGAGTTCGCTTTCATCAAAAAGGAAGAGGCCGTGCTCAAGGGCTCGACCGCACACTTTCACCCGCGTGGCGAGTGCGGAATGGAGTTGTCCGACCTCATTCCCAGGATCGGCGCGCACGCGGATGACATCGCGTTGATCCGCACGATGCACGGCGAGCAGTTTAATCACCATCCGGGCCAGCTCCTTCTCAGCTGCGGCAAGGCGGAGATGGGGAGGCCCACCATCGGATCGTGGTTGCTCTACGGTCTGGGAAGCGAATCGGAGAACCTGCCGGGATACGTCGTTTTGACCGCGGGACGCGGCGCCAGCGGTGGGTCATCGAATTGGTCGAGCGGCTTTTTACCGTCGAGTTACCAGGGTGTTCTCTTCCGAGACAAGGGGGATCCAGTACTCTACCTATCTAACCCGCCCGGCGTCGCGCGCGCCAACCAGGGCAGGACGATCGACGCGATTCGCGACCTCAATGCACTCCGCTTTCGCGACGTGCGAGACCCAGAGATCACGAGCCGGATCGCGCAGTACGAGCTCGCTTTTCGTATGCAGACGTCTGCGCCGGAGCTGACCGATCTCTCCGGCGAAACGAAGAACACCCTCGAGGCATATGGCGTCGGACGTCGGACGCCCCGACCGACCGAAGGCATGCAGGCCGGCGATACGTACAACCGCTTCTCGGCGAACTGTCTTCTGGCGCGGCGTCTTGTCGAGCGCGGCGTCCGCTTTGTCAACGTCATTCACGCGTCCTGGGATCAGCACGGAGGACTCAAATACGATCTGGCCTGGAACTGTGCCATGGCCGATCAGCCCATCGCGGCCCTGCTGGACGACCTCAAGCAGCGCGGCCTCCTCGACGAGACGCTCGTCGTCTGGGCGAGTGAGTTTGGGCGCACCCCGCTCGGTCAGGGGGAGGACGGACGTGATCACCACCCCTTCGCCTTCAGCATGTGGATGGCCGGCGGCGGCGTGAAGGGCGGCGGCGTTCACGGGGAGACGGACGAGATCGGCTGGGCACCTGTCCGCGATCCCGTGCACATCCACGATTTCCAGGCGACGCTCCTCCACCTCTTTGGGATTGACCACGAACGGCTCATCGTCAGGGACCGCGGCCTCGACGTCCGGCTGACCGATCTCGAGGGGCAAGTCGTGAGCGAGGTTCTCAAGCGGCCTGTGACCGCCTGACCGATACCCGACGCGACGTTATAAATACCATCGTTGTCAGGGCGATACATGTTGGAACAATTGTACTTCTCCGCAGTCATCGTGTCCCAGGCGGGTTACAAACCTGCCCTACATATTCCGTCGAAACAAAAATTGACGGAGGTACAACGTTGTCACTTGGGTTCGCCGATTGCTTCGTCCTGCGACGAATCTGTCGGTTTGGACTCTTGCGTCGTGTCTTCGGTGGGTGTGCCGTTGGTGGGATCGCTTGGCGGTGATTCGGCCGGATCGTTGACGGTTTCTTCGACCGGTGCATCGGATGGTTCCTCGGCAAGCGGTTCGGATGGTTCCTCGGCCGGCTCCGAGGGGCAGTTTTCTTGTGCGCCCTCCGCGCGAAATACCGGGAACGAAACGGGGGGTGCGGCGCCGCGGTCCACAAGCCAGATGTTTCGGAACCGCACGGGGCTGCCGTGATCCTGCAACCGGATGGGCAACAAACACGGGCCTTCCGGTTTTCCCCCACCGGTCTTCGTTGGCAATTCGAAGTTGTCATGTATTTTCACGCCGTTGTGCCACACGCTGACCCGGGCGTTCTTCCGTTTGGTGCCGTCGGCCGCCCAGCGGGGAGCGGTGAAGATGACATCGTACGTTTGCCAGGCCAGCGGCGGAAAACACATGTTGACGTCGGGGGCACGGACCTTATAGAGTCCTCCACACTCGTTATTAGCGCCTTCGAGCCCGAACGAGTCGAGAATCTGGACCTCGTAGCGACTCTGTAGATAAACGCCGCTGTTTGCCCGCACCTGTTCGCGGCCGCGGGGCATGTAGGGCAGCTTGAACTCCAGGTGCAGATTGAAATCCTGGAACATTGGCTTCGTGTCGGCTCCTTCCATTAACAGACCCTCATCCGTCAGGCGGGCCTGCGTAAACTGCTCGAGGTCGCTGCCACGAAAAAGCACGATCGCATCCTCCGGCGCGACCGCCCCCAGCGTGGGACTCGTGCGGTGAATCCTCTCGAGGCGGCCGATCCGATCGCCGGCGGCATCAATCAACAAGCAATGGTCCGGCTGGGCGATGATCGCCCAGAGACCGCCCGACAAGACCAGCACCTGATCGGCGCGTTTGCCGATGAGCCGAACGGGAGGCGAGCCATCCCACTGCTGGCCGGGCAGCCCCCCCTGGTATTGGGTTCCCTCGAAACTGCCATCTCCGTGGGCCATCACTTGCAGGCCCAGGTTCTGTTCTTCCGAAGAGTCGCCGGTGACGGCCCCGACAAACTCGCCCTGGAAAGCGAAATCCGCATCCACCCGGTTCACGTGGGTCACAGCCTCGCGTTGCTCCTCGGCGCCCCTGGCGGCGGGCAGCGGCAGTACAAGGGACAGCCAAACCAGGATAACGTGGCGAAATCGCCGGTCTACTAACATCCTATGCATGCTCTTCCGACTCCAATTGTTGTCAAGGCTCGAGTTGCTCGGATTGTCAAATGCCACGCATCAAATGGCAATGTTCGTAACATTCTAACTGTCTCAGGTTTCGTGGACTGCGGGCGAACGGGTTGAGCGGGCCGCGGCTGGGTTGAAGGGGGGATTCTTTTTAGGCCACTTGGCCGTCGAAACGGTGAACCGCTCGGCCAATAAAGAATCCCGGCCACGTTCGCTGCTGCCGACCGGTTCGACATTGCAAACGGCTGAACTTTCGACAACTTTCCAGTTTCGTTGGGCCGTAGACGGGATGCAAGTGCGGAGTTGCGAAACGCTGGAATTGGCGGGAGACTTCGTCGGCGTGATCCTGCGCCAACAGGGACGCGATCCTGGTACGGTCAGCAGCTTTCCGTCTCGACGCGTTTCCTGGAAAAAGAGCCCCGACCCCTTCAGACGTCCTCGTCTTCAGCTTCTTTTGGTGCCAGTCCATGGCGGCCGGCTGCCACGTCGTGCCGCCGCGATTCCGACGTTTCTCATCTTTCTCTTCTGGGTCCGGGGCGGCGGGGAAACGGTTTCGTTGAAGATTTGTTCATTGTTATCTGTTATTTCGGACGGCGGTTCGACGGGTCGCCCATAGATTACAAAACCGATCGTGGCCGCCATGGCATACGACCCGCAGGCTTACGACCCGCGATTCGCCGTACCGATCTGCACGGCGCCCCGTCCCCTGAACCCTAAACCGTAGACCCCTGACCCCTGACCCCAGACCCCAGCCGCCGGCGTCGACTACAATCATGGATTGAAGCTGGAATTTCGCTTCTTACAGGAGATCCGCCTCGATGTCCGACACCCTGTTCAACACCGCGCCCCCGAAGACGCTCAGCCCGGAGCAGATGGACCGCTTCCGTCGCGAGGGCTACGTGATTATTGAGAAGCTGTGCGCGCAGGACGAAATCGACCGGTCGAGAAGCATCTCGAATTACGTACACCACCGTCTGCCGACACTCGTGCTGTGGTAACCGTGTTTTAATGGGCCGGGCGACCTTCACGCATCCTACTTAAAGACAGATGGATTGACGACGTATTTCGGCCGGCGGGCGACCACATTCGGCGTCGGTATATGTATAATGACATGAATGAAAACGGTAGTTTTAAGCCATAAACGAGATGGTCACGGATTTCGCGAAGCCACCGCGGGCCTCACGGCCCCCGTTCGCCCGTTCATCATGCATTACGGAGCACCAGTTCGTCGGCACTTGTCGTTGCTGACGTTTGCCCTGTGCATAACGCCACTAATTCTGCCCTGCTTTGTCCGCAACACCGCTGCGCAAGAGCCCACCGGAACGAAAAAATCCATTAGCTTTTCGCGCGATATCCGTCCGATCTTAGCCGACAACTGTTATCAGTGCCATGGTCCGGATCGCGAGCAACGCGAAGCCGATCTGCGCTTGGACACGAAAGACGGCGCAAGCGCAGTGATCAAGGCGGGCGACGTCGACGGCAGCGAATTAACTCGCCGGATCACTTCCAACGATCCAGATGAGGTTATGCCACCGCCGAAATCAAAGAAGCAGTTGACTATCGAGCAGATCGACAGTCTCAGGACCTGGGTCGCCGAAGGAGCGGAATGGGAGTCCCATTGGGCTTTCACCGCGGTGCAACGCCCGTCGCCGCCGCCGGTTTCATTTCAACAGTGGCCTCGTAACACCATCGACTATTTTGTTCTCGCGGAACTCGAGGACAAGCACGTCAAGCCTTCCGGGCAGGCCGCTCGCGCGACGCTCATTCGACGGGCTTTCTTGGACATAATTGGACTTCTGCCGTCACCGGAACGAGTTGACACATTCATTCTCGATTCACGGCCGGATGCATACGAGCGGCTTGTTGCGGAATTGCTCGACAGCCCACACTACGGTGAGCGCTGGGGCCGTCATTGGTTGGATCAAGCACGCTACGCTGATTCAGACGGATATGCCATTGACGGAGCGCGTGTGATGTGGCCCTACCGTGATTGGGTTATTCGCGCGCTGAATGCCGACATGCCATTTGACCAGTTCACTATCGAGCAAATTGCCGGCGACCTCCTGGACAACCCCACGACCCAACAGCTCGTGGCGACCGGGTTTCATCGCAACACATTGATCAACCAAGAAGGCGGCTCGGACCCGGAACAGTTTCGCAATGAAGCCGTCGTCGACCGCGTGAACACCACGGGCGCGGTTTGGCTAGGGTTGACCGTTGGCTGTGCGCAATGCCACGTGCACAAGTTTGACCCTGTTTCGCAGCAAGAATACTATCAGCTGTTTGCTTTCTTTAATTCCGGCGCAGACAAAAACTCGCACGCGCCGCAAATTGTCGCGGACCCAGCTAGCCATCGAAGCGAGCTCGAGCAGCTTCGGGAGGATGTTGCCGCGGCCCGCACAGCGCTTGGCCACCACAAGAAGCAATCACCCGACGACAAAGACCGGCTCAAGCAGCTTGAGAAAGACGTCAAAGATAGAGAGAACCGCTTAGGCGCGTTCGAGCGTCGGTTTGGCAAGACGATGATCATGCGCGAGTTGAACGAGCCGCGAGAAACGTTCGTCCTCGTGCGCGGTGACTTCCTGCGACCGGCCGAACGAGTTACGCCGAATGTTCCCGCCATACTTGATCAGTTACCGCGATCATCCGCAAACTCTCGCTTGGACTTGGCGCATTGGCTGGTCAGCCGAGCGAATCCGTTGACTGCCCGCGTCACGGTAAATCGTATCTGGATGCAATATTTTGGCCGTGGTCTTGTCGAGACAGAGAATGATTTCGGCACGCAAGGCACGGCACCCAGCCATCCCCGTTTGTTAGACTGGCTGGCTGCTGAGCTGATTCATCAGCGATGGTCCCTCAAGGCGATTCATCGGTTGATTGTCACTTCGGCCACGTATCGCCAAGCCTCGCTGGCGCGACCCGAGCTAATCGCTGTTGACGCCGATAACCGCTTGCTTGCCCGCCAAGCACGCTTGCGCGTTACAGCGGAAATCGTGCACGATTTGGCATTGAGCGCCGCTGGCTTGCTACCAGGCAAAATCGGGGGACCAAGCGTTTATCCGCCACAGCCGGACGGCGTCTACGCCTTTACCCAGACTAAGAAGAATTGGCAGACTAGCAAAGGCTCGGATCGTTTCCGCCGCGGGATGTACACATTCTTTTATCGCAGCGCGGCGCACCCCTTTCTGACCACCTTTGACGCTCCCAACTTTCAAACGACGTGTACGCGACGATTGCGCTCGAATACACCGCTGCAATCGCTGACAATGGCCAATGACGAAACGATCGTCGAAGCAGCACAGGCCTTGGCTGCGCGCGTGCTCGCCGAATCCAGTGCTGGCGAAAACCAACGGATGATCCGCGCCTTTCGGTATTGTATGTCTCGGCCACCTTCGAAATACGAGCTGGAAAGACTGCTGTCGTTCCTCGGGCAGCAAAGAGAGTCTTTCGAAGCTGATGCGAAATCGGTGGGCGACGTGCTGCCGGCTGGTGCGGCTGCTGACGATGAAAGCGAGGCGACATTTGCCGCGTGGGTCGCCGTGAGCCGCGTCCTGATGAACTTGGACGAGTTTGTCACACGAAATTAAGAAGGATCTTCACGGAGTTCGATACGTAGCTAATGTCGCCAGACTTTGGCTGAGCAGATGCAGATTTATTAGTGCACCTCCAAGCTCTGGCGAGCTTAGCTACATACGAACTTTCACGCAACGCACAACGGAAACTCACCCATGCAATCTTCACGGCGTCATTTTTTTCAGGACTGTGGCCTCGGGATCGGCGCAATGGCGCTGGGCACATTGCTCGGCGATGACAGTTTGCAGGGCGCGACAGCGCAAGCCGGCGGCGCCATGCACCCCAAGAGTTCAATGTTTGCCGCGAAAGCCAAGAACGTAATTTACTTGTTTATGGCTGGTGGCCCAACACAGCTTGAATTGTTCGACTACAAGCCGCTATTAACAAAATACAACGGACAAAAGCCGCCGGCAGAATTCATGAAGGGAAAGCGGTTCGCATTTCTCAAAGGAAACGAAACGCTACTCGGTCCGTACAGCAAATTTGGCCAATATGGACAGTCCGGCGCATGGTTGAGCGACTTATTGCCGTATCATCGAGAGATCGTCGATGACGTCTGTTTCATCCGAAGCATGAAGACCGACGTCTTTAATCATGGCCCTGCCAAGATCTTCATGAACACTGGCTCACCTCAACCGGGGCGTCCATCGATGGGCTCTTGGGTTACCCATGGTTTAGGTAACGAATCGCGCAATTTACCCGGCTTCGTGGTGCTACAGTCGGGACCTCGTGGCCCACGCGCCGGTGCCTTGCTGTGGTCCAGTGGCTTTCTGCCGACGACGTATCAAGGTGTGCCGTTTCGAGGCACGGGAGAGCCGATCCTAAATCTCTCGAACCCCGCTGGCTTTGATGGACCGCGGCAGCGGCAGTTTTTTGACGCGGTTCGCGACCTCAACCGCCATCGTCTGGACATCGTGGGTGACCCGGAAATTGCGACACGCATCGCCGCCTACGAAATGGCTTATCGAATGCAAGCCAGCGCACCGGAGCTAATGAGCATTCAATCGGAAACGCAAGCCACGCTGAATTTGTATGGCGCGGAACCGGGCAAGGCTTCCTTTGCCAACAACTGCCTACTGGCACGCCGGCTAGTGGAACGTGGTGTTCGCTTTGTTCAGCTTTACCATACAAATTGGGATCATCATGGGGGCGCGCAATCACTGGAGAAAGACTTGCCCTTGCGCGCAAGACAGGTTGATCAAGCATCGGCCGCGTTGGTGCTGGACCTTAAACGGCACGGCTTGCTGGATGAGACCCTGGTGGTCTGGGGCGGCGAATTCGGCCGCACTCCAGTGGGCGAACAACGCCAGCCAACCGGACGTGATCACCACATTGATTCTTATACGATCTGGCTGGCAGGAGGAGCGATCAAACCAGGTACCGTATACGGCAAGACCGACGATCTCGGCTTAGGTGTCGTGGAAAATCAAGTCCACGTACACGACCTCCAAGCGACCATCCTGCAGCAATTAGGCCTCGATCATGAAAAGCTGATCTTTCGTTTTCAAGGACGCGACTACCGGCTAACCGATGTGCATGGGACGGTCGTGAAAGATATCCTGACCTAATATGAACTTAGCACGCTCTGTTGTCATAACATGTTATATGGCAACTACTTATATTGATGACTCCCCCCGGAATGCCGCGAAATGTAACCCCTACGCAGCTTGCCGCGCTGACCGCAGAGTAGCCGTAGGTAGAGTAAACTGGTCGAAACTGCCGGTCAACTGCCTCCTCGGGCGGTAGTTGGTCTTCGAACCCGACTTCCTTTAAGCCATTCGAGAACGGCCTTTTTCTTTCAACCGGCGGCTCGCATGCGACACCAGTGCGCGCCGAAAGGGACGCGAATAGCCCGTAGACTCGCGATTCTGGCATGAGCGGAGGCAACATAATGCCTGCCACAGCTAATAGCCATCACGGACCTGTGTGAGGCGAGTTCACGCAACCAAATCTGCTCAACACGATTGAAAAGACTCCACTTGGCGTCTAAAATCAGGGCCAGCGGGGATTAAATTCCCTATCAGTGGCCCGATCGACACCGTGGGCCGCAACCCGAATGTAAACTGAAGCGGATTCTCGATCGGACAATACTCGGCCGCATCGCGTGCTGCTATCACACAGTACATCAACGGCCCGCCAAGAATTCGACCAGACGGAGCACAAACAATGTCCAACGCAACTCGTCGTGAATTTGTTAAACAATCGGCCGCTTTGGGCCTCGGGCTGGGCCTGGCGGCCCGGTTGGACGGCGAACAAGTGGCGGCTAACGACAAGATCAGCGTGGCCTGCATCGGCGTCCGCGGGCAGGGCAGACGCCTGATGCAAAAATTCGCCGAGGAGCCTGACTGTGTCGTGACGCACGTTTGCGACGTCAACGAGCAGATGCGGGAAAGCCGGGGCGCGCAGCTGGAAGAACAGACCGGGCGGAAGCCGAAACTGGTCAATGACTACCGCACACTGCTCGACGACAAGTCGATCGACGCCTTCGTCGTCGCTACGCCCGACCACTGGCACGCCCTGATCACGATCGACGCCTGCCTGGCCGGCAAAGACGTCTACGTCGAGAAGCCGGCCAGCCACAATATCCGCGAAGGTACCGTTGCGGTGGCCGCCGCCCGCAGGCACAACCGCATCGTGCAGCTGGGCACCATGCTCCGCAGCGCGTCGTACCTGCAGGAGGCGGCCGAATATGTCCGGAGTGGCGAGCTGGGCAAGGTGATCTACGGCAAGGCCTGGGAGACCGACCGCAACAGTGAGGTCCATCTTCCGCCCGACAGCGAAGCCCCGTCCGATTTCGACTACGAGCTGTGGCAGGGGCCGGCCCCCGAGCGGACCTTCAACCAGAAGCTTGTCGCCAACAGCTGGCGGTGGTTTTTCGACTACGGCACGGGCGACCTGGGCAACGACGGCGTGCACCGCATCGACTACTGCCGCTACGTGATGGGCATCGAGGAAATGCCCAGCGCGATCAACTGCTCGGGCGGCATGTTCTTTTTCGACGACGACCAACAGTGGCCCGACACGATGCTGGTCAGCTACGAGTACCCGCGCCACGTCCTGCAGTACGAGATGAGGCTCTGGTCGCGGCCCAGGCTGCTGAACCTCACCGAGGGGGCGGCCATCTACGGCGAGAATGGCTGGGTGCTGGTTACCAACAACTCCTGGAAGGCCTTCGACGCCAAGAACAAGCTGGTCAAGGAGGGGGGCAGCAAGGACGCCCTCGAGGCCCACATCCGCAATTTCCTCGACGCGGTCCGCAGCCGCCAGCGCGACGCGCTCAACCAGGAGATCTACCCGGGGCACGTCAGCACCATGATGTGTCACGCCGGCAACATCTCGTGGCGGACCGGCAAGAAGATCCGCTTCAACGCCGAATCCGAAACTTTCGACGATCCCGACGCCAACCACTACCTCGGACGCGAGCACCGTCAGGGCTACGAACTGCCGGAGATTGGTTAGTGGGCTACACGGGTAAACGGTTCAAGCCAACAGTTCGCTGCAAACACGCCCATGAACGTCGGTCAAACGGAAGTCTCGGCCGGCGTGGCGGTAGGTGAGTTGCTCGTGGTCGATTCCCAACAGGTGCAGTATCGTGGCGTGCAGATCGTGGATATGAACGCGGTCTTTGGTGGCGTAATAGCCGTAGTCGTCAGTTGATCCGAAGTGGATTCCCGGTTTCAACCCGCCTCCGGCCATCCACCAGGTGAACCCATGCGGGTTGTGGTCTCGGCCGCTATTACCTTCACTGGTCGGCGTTCTCCCAAACTCACCGCCCCACAGGACCAGCGTCTCATCCAGAAGGCCGCGTTGCTTCAGGTCCGTCAACAACGCCGCGATGGGGCGATCGACTTCGTACGCCAGCCGCGCGTGGTTCTTGACCAGGCTACTGTGGTCGTCCCACGTGATCTTGTTGCCGTCCCGGTGTGTACACTGGATAAATCGAACGCCCCGTTCGGCCATTCGGCGAGCGATTAAACACTGTCGGCCAAATACAGCCGTTCGCGGATCGTCCATTCCGTATTGCTTGTGCGTCTGTTGCGATTCGCCGCTCAGCTCGAGTGTCTTTGGAGCTTCACGTTGCATCCGAAACGCGAGTTCGAAAGACTTGATGCGGGCATCCAGTTGATTGTTGTAGCCCACGTCCGGGAACTGCCGCCGGTTGATTTCCGCGAGCATGGCCAGTTTGGCTCGTTGAAGATGCGCGACATCATCCGGCGGTTTCAAGTCGGCGATTTGCTGATCTCCGCCTGCGCTGATCTGCGTTCCCTGGTGGATTGCCGGCAAGAAGGCGGCGCCGAAGTTCTGAATTCCGCCATGATCCAGAGTCGGATCGATGGTCACGAAAGCCGGCAGATTGGCGTTTTCCGTTCCCAACCCATAACTGATCCAGGCACCGAGACTCGGCCGCACGAAAGTGTCGGTGCCCGTGTGAATCATCAACAGGGCTCCGCCGTGTGAGGGACTCGATCCATACATCGAATGAATGAACGTGAGATCGTCGACACATCGTCCGACGTGTGGGAAAAGATCGCTCACCCATGATCCCGATTCACCGTACTGACGAAACTTCCAAGGACTGCGAAACAGGTTCTTTGTTCCGTGAAACTGCAGCCGCGGCTTGGCATACGGCAGTGGCTTTTCGTGGTCGCGCACCAACAACGGTTTGTAGTCGAATGTATCAACGTGCGACGGTCCACCATACATGAACAAAAAGATGACTCGCTTCACACGAGGCTGAAACATCGGAGTTGGAAGGCCCGTCGGCGCCGCTGACGCTTCGCGCGACAACAAGTCGGCGAGCGCCAACCAGCCGAAACCGGCGGCGCTGTTTCGCAGGAGTTGGCGGCGATCCAAGTACAACATGGCAGCACCTATTTCACGAACATAAACTCGTTTGCGGCAAACAATACATGACAGAATCCACTCCAGGCCGCGACTTCCTTGGTTTGGCGCGGGTGATTCGCTGACGTGAGAACTTCTCGGAGCTGCGGCAGCATGAATCCTGCCAATTCGCGTTCCGCGTTCGTAGCCGGGCGACCAAAGAGGACCAGATACAGTCGGCGAACTCGTTGCTGGTCCGAATCGACGTCCCACGACAGCACCTGCAACGCCAGTTCGTCTGCCTGCCGAAGTACTAAGGGATTATTTAGCAGGAAAAGCGCTTGCTGCGGGGTGACGGTTGTCGATCGCTGCGCAAGATGCTGACCCGACGTCTGAAAATCGAACACCGAAAACATGGGGTAACCGGACACGCGAATGAGAGGCAGATAGATCGCGCGTCTCGGAGCGTCATAGACTTCGGAGCCCGGTTGCCATCTGACAGTTTTGTAGTTCGGTGGCGTCAGCAAGCTGCCACCCATGCGCTTGTCGAGATTTCCCGCGATGCTGAACAGCGCATCACGAATCACTTCGACCTCGAGACGTCGGACGTCCTGACGCCAACGTAATCGGTTAGATGGATCGCGCTGCGCTGCCGCGGGATTGTCGTGAGAGTTCATGCGGTAGGTGCTCGACAAGACGATCTGACGGTGCATGTGCTTGATCGACCAGCCGCTCTGCATGAATTCCGAGGCTAACCAGTCGAGCAACTTTGGATGTGAGGGCCGATCGCCCCGCAGGCCGAAGTTCGAAGGCGTTCGAACCAGCCCGTGGCCGAAATGACCTTGCCAAATGCGATTCACCATGACGCGAGCGGTTAGCGGGTGACGCGGATGGGTGATCCACCGTGCTAGTTGCAGCCGGCCGTTTTCGTGGGGCAAGACCTTTTCGGACGGTAAAGACCGTTGAAACACTTTGGGCATTCCTCGTGGGACCGTTACGTCACCCGGACTCAGATGGCTGCCTCGAGCCAGCACCGGCATGTCGCTGGGCTTGGCGAGGGCGACTGCCATCGCCCGCGGAAACGATGGCGATTCTTGTTTGAGCTGATTCCACTCGGCTCGCAACCGGTCGACTTCCTTGGCGGACTCTGGCGAGAACAGAGCCTTTGCCGGTTGTCGCCGAAACGACAAGGCGCGTCCACGCCGGCCCGAAATCCAACAAGTCTTTACTCCGTCAAAGCCAACCAGACGTCCCGCGTGTCCGTTCCCCGATTCGTCCTGGATCCTATCGCGTTCAAATCGATCAAAGTTCCAGTGGAGAATAAGGCCGTCGTGGGGGCCCTTGCCGCGCATGACCATCGCCAGTTCCTTGGGAGGCAGGGGGCGGTCATATATAAGGACTTCGTCAACATCACCACTCAATCCAAACGCGCGCGATGCTTCACGGCGACCGACGCCGAGAACTGAGAACGGGGTGCTCTCGACGCCCTCGGCGGTTGCTTGCCGGTCGCCATCCACGAACAGCTTTAATCGTTCTGAAAGGTGGTCGAAGGTCAGTGCCAGATGATGCCATTCGTTCTGGCGAATCGGTAGTGACGCTCGAATGATCCGGTGATTTCCGGTTCCGTGGTTCCAAACGATCCGGGGATGATAGGCGGTTGCGCCGTCATGGAACCCAAGACTGTGACCCTGTTCGGCCTCAGCGTAGTTCGCCGAGATCACTGCGTCGAGGTTCGGACGGCTGGCACCAAGACGCACCCAAGCTGTCCACGTCGTCGACTTAATTTCCGGCAAACCGGCTGATTGCACAGCTTGAGTTGCCGATGTCTTGTCCGCCGCAGCGGGCTGGACTGTTGCTCCCAGTTCTGCGAGTTGCTGCTCGACGCGTTGAACGTGATTCCTATGTTGTTCGATTTTGCTAGCCAATTCGCGGGACTGAAGGTTCCGCTCCTGCAATTCGGGCATCTTCGTCTCGGCGTCGCGGAGTTCTGCAATGCTGCGCGTGCTGCGAAAAATACCTGCCAGAGCGTAGTAATCGCGCGTCGTGATCGGATCGAACTTGTGATCGTGACATCTTGCGCAACCAAAAGTCATGCCAAGAAAGGTCCGGCCCGCAACATCCATCTGCTCGTCCACGACATCGATCAACAGCTTCGCCGTGTCGACCTCGCTCAACATCTTCGGCCCCATCAGGAGAAAACCTGTGGCCGTGATCCGATCATTCTGTTCCGATTCGTTTGCCAAGTCAGGAATCAGATCACCCGCCAGTTGCTCGACAACGAATTGATCGTAGGGCTTGCCGGCGTTGAAGCTCCGAATGACGTAGTCCCGATACCTCCATGCGTTCGCGTGACCGTAATTGATGTCGGCTCCGTTCGAATCGGCGTAACGTGCCAGATCAAACCAATAGCGTCCCCACCGCTCGCCATAGTGTGGCGACGTCAGCAACCGATCGACAACGTGTTCGAACGCACCTGGATCTGTGTCGTTGATGAACGCTTGGATTTCTGGAAGGGTCGGCGGAAGGCCAGTCAAATCGAACGTTACGCGGCGCAACAACGTGTAACGATCCGCTTCGATGGCCGGTGCCAAACGCTGTGCTTCCAGTTGCTCGAGGACAAAGTGGTCAATGGCACACCGGACCCAGTGTTGCGCATCGATCCTCGGGACGGAGGGGCGACGGGTAGGTTGCAACGACCAATGGTCTGATAGGTGGTCGTTTTGCGCAGGCGAGTGATCGTCGTGTGCTTCGGAAAGCGTCCGCGGATCGGTGGCACCAAGGCGAACCCATTCGCGAAGATCCGAAATCTGCTGATCTGTGAGCCTACCGTCGGGAGGCATTTGTAGTTCTGCGTCCCGATAGCCGACCGCGCGAACCAGCAAACTCTCCTCCGCCATGCCGGGAACGATTGCCGGACCGGAATCTCCGCCATCTGCCCATCCTGCTCGTGAATCGAGCGTCAAACCGCCTTCGGATTTGCCCGTTTGCTGGCTGTGGCACTCGTAGCACCGACTCACCAGGATCGGGTGAATTCGGTTTTCGAAAAAGGCGTAATTCCCTGCCGCATCGATCGACAGATCGTCAGCCACCGTCACTGGCGACCAACCAACGGTGCTTATCATCGCAGCCAAAACAACGCGTTTCAGCGGTCCGACACAGCACCAGCTATTGTTCATGGTGTTCTCCTGGAAAGGTCAACGACATGCAGTTGATATTGTAATCTCTAATGGTCGCTTCGTGGACAGCACCACTTCGACACGTCGTACTACGCTAACCCGGATTATTCAAGCCTGAAGCGCAAGATTGTGCGTTGTGTCCTTCGCTTGCTCTTCAGACTTCAATGCGCGGTGTTTAAGATAGCTTTAACCTATTTACTAGACACAATTTGTGTCAAACGCAGAGCAACTCGTTAACGCTCTGCACAAACATTAGGCTTTGTTGTTCAGATTCCCGAGGGGCTCACCGGAACTTTTCAAAACAAAGCCTTAATTTAACCCACTAATTCCTCTGAAGAGCCTTATTTTCCTGTCTGCTTCCTTCCTGCGCTCAGCTACGATCCGTCGCTGAGCGATTGCACCTTTTCGGTCTGTGCCGCTCGATAGGCGCCAAAGATTACCTCGAGGACATGGAGGGACTCGTCATTGCGCAGTGGCGGGTCGGCCGCGCCCCTCGCCGCATCAATCGCTTGGTCGATCATTTGACGGTAGACCGATTCGCCTTGTTTTAGCTCTTCCGTCTGGACACCTCGCGGGGCATCGGGATGGGTCGAGTACCAGCGAATATGAAAAATGACTTCTTTCGCGCCGAAATCGACGTCCTCCTCGATCCAACCCTTATCGCCCCACAACCTCAACCCTTCCACGGACCCTCCAGGTCCCAGATAGTAACCGCCCTGGAACGTCCCGGTTAGTCCGCTGATGAAGTCGAGCGCAACAGATTCGCTATCCTCGATGTCGATAGGCTGTCCGCCCACATTGGAATAAAACCCCGCGACCCTGCGCACCCGGTCCTGAGTGAGGAACAAGATTTGATCGATTTTGTGGATGCCCAGCCAGGTGAGATGGCCCCCGCCTGCTCGTTCACGCGTGCCATGCCACGAGCGTTGGTATCCCGGATTGGTGAGGCGCACTTGATCGTCCACGAGGTTGGCGGTGATGCCGTACAACTTGCCCATCCAACCCCGGTCCATGAGATCCTTGAGCCGCCGAGTGTCTGACCTGAACCTTAAAGGCAGCGCGAGCATCAGATTGCGTTGCTTCTGGTTGGCGAGCTGAACGAGCTGTCGAAAGTCCTCGATCCGTGCACACCCGGGCTTTTCGGCGACCACGTCGCAACCAGCCTCCAGCGCGGCGCGGATTCGCACCGGCGCAAGACGGGACTCCATCGACACCACTACAAACCGCGGCTGAAACTGGGCCAACATTTCCTCGGCGTCGGTGAAGCGGTGAAACGGTCTCTCGCCGAATCGCCGTTCTGCCATCTCGAAAGTACTCGGGCTCGGGCTGGCAACAGCGATATCAGAAACAGCCGAACTGCGGCCGATGGCCGAGAAATAGCTGCCCAGGTGGGCTCCATCCTTGTTCGTGATGACGGCAGCTCGTATTTTTTTCGATGCGTCGTCATCGCAGAATCCGCGCTGAACTGTCGCCGCGCATAGGAGGCACACCATCGCCAGACGGAGGAAAATGACTTGCTTCATGAGTGACAACCTCCAAAAACGGTTCTGGCGATGGACACGAAACGTGGGGCGCGTCCAGACACACGAACATTCCATGGTATCACAAGTCGTTGGCCGACACAGGAAATGACAGGCTTCATATCATAACCATCCGCAGAAGGGCTCTCGCCACGGTTCTGCCGCATCAGAACCGGTCGAGATTTGTGACGCAAACACTGTTTATAGATTGCATTTGGTCGCACTGACCTCCTCCCCTAAAAATGGTCCAGGAAAAGTGAGAGAATCCAGCCGGGCCGGAGGCCCGGAAAGGATTCGCTCAGATGAAGCAGAAACGCCATTCAGTGGACCAGATCATCTCGAAGCTGCGCAAAGCCGATGTGGAACTAGGTAAGGGGAAGAAGGTCCCCGAAGTCTGCAAGGAGCTGGAGATCACGGAGCAGACTTACTACCGCTGGCGGCAGAAGTATGGTGGAATGCAGCCGGAGATGGTCAAGCAGTTGAAAGCTCTTGAGAAAGAGAATACTCGATTGAAGAAGTTGGTGGCCGACCAGGCCCTCGACATGGAGATTCTCAAAGAAGCAGCGAAGGGAAACTGGTAAGCCCCGAACGTCGACGGCGCACGATCAACGAGGTCCGTCGCCGTTTGGGGCCGAAGAAGGTTTCCGAGCGTCGTGCTTGTCGTGTGCTCGACCAACCAAGAGGGACACAGCGTTATCAGCCACGGCTACCGTCGGATGAAGCACGGCTGCTTCGAGAGATGCGACAACTGGCCAGGCAGCGGCCCCGCTTCGGGGCTGACCGGATCCATAAGTTATTGATCGAGCGTGATTGGCACGTGAACCCCAAGCGGGTGCACCGGATCTGGAAGCGAGAACAGATGCAAGTACCGAGAAAACAGCAGCGAAAACGTCGTCTACCCGGGTGTAGTCAGAACGGCTGTGTTCGCCATCGCGCCGAGGGGATCAACCACGTCTGGTCCTACGACTTTCTCATGGACCGAACGGAGGACGGCCGGCAACTGAAGCTGTTGGCAGTCATCGATGAGTACACGCGCGAGAGCCTGGCCATCGAGGTGGGCCGCTGCTTCACTGCCCGCGAGGTGATTGACGTATTACAGTATCTGTTTGCAGTTCGCGGCACCCCCGAGCATCTTCGCAACGACAATGGTCCAGAGTTCGTGGCCCGGTCGGTTCGCCGCTGGCTGGATCAGGCGGGCGTCGGGACGCTGTTCATCGCGAAGGGCAGCCCTTGGGAGAACGGGTACATTGAGTCGTTCAACGGAAAGCTGCGCGACGAGTTGCTCAACCGAGAGTTATTTTTAAGCCTGCAGGAAGCTCGCTGGGTCATCGACCGTTGGCGGATCGACTACAACCATCACCGACCGCATAGTGCATTGGACTACCGTACCCCCGCAGCATTTGCGGCCGGCTGTGTTCTTCCGGGTTTCGCTACGCTCAACCCTGCAGAACACAGCCTAGTTAATTGAAACCGATTCTCTCACTCAACCTGGTACAAAAGCTGGGGGGTTGTCACTCCAGGCAAATGCGAACCTTTTCGGAAATCCGAAGCGATTTTCTCAGATATTTAAGAGAATGCTTTATTTGCGCCTCGCATTTTGAATCTGGGTAGATGTTGTGCACCGCGTGAAATCCGGTCAGGACGATGACACTGTCGAAAGCACCATGCAACACTTTGATTGCATTGAGCGTTCTCCGCATCGGGCGTACTCCCCTATCGCCACATCTCATATGAACGCAGAGCGTTTTCTCCTTCTCAACCTCTTGGGCGACACTGAGTATATAGGGGTTATGGAGTTGCTTCCCGTATCCTTCAATACATTGCCGAAGCCGACTCCCTTGGGGGCATCGGTCCCCTGGCTGCTGTAGTTCAACATATCGCCCCAAGATCGAGTCAGACAAATGCTTTGCAACGGCCCTTCGCATCGACTCGTACTTGACGAATCTCTCACTCGAAGCCGGATTGACCCGCCACAACAGATCGCCGATCACGTACCCGCGAGGACATCCTGGAATAGTAATCGAGCTTATTTTGAGATCTTGAGCGGAAACCTGTCGTAGCACGATTGTTCTCTTTTACTAAGAGCGTCCTAACAAAACCTATTTGAGTTGTTTCCAGCAGATCATTGCGCAGCCGAGATTCATAAATGCTTGATGTACATCGTCGCGACGATCGTAACGTGTTCGGAGACGCCTGAGTTGATGCAACCAAGCCAAGGTTCGTTCCACAACCCAGCGAAGTTTCCCCAGTCCTGCCGACGACTGGCGACGGCGTGGGATTTTCGGCTCGATGCCCAGCCAACGCAGAGTGTCGCGGAGCGGCTGGGAGTCGTACGCCTTGTCGGCGATCAGCGTGTCTGGCCGCTGACGTGGCCGTCCACGCTTGCCGCGAACTGGTGTGATGTTCACCAACAACGGAAGCAACTGTTTGATGTCGTGCACGTTGGCGGCGGTCAGTGTAATGGCCAAGGGGATTCCACTAGCGTCGGTCATCACATGATGCTTGCTGCCACATTTACCACGATCCGTCGGGTTCGGGCCGGTTTTTTGCCGCCCTGCGGAGCTTTCACCATGGCACTGTCGACGACAGCCCTCGACCAGTCGATGCGATCCGCTTGGTGCAAGCGAACGAGCAATAGTTCGTGGAGCCGTTGCCAGACACCGGCTTCTTGCCAAGCTACCAGGCGTCGCCAACAGGTCATGCCACACCCGCACCCCATTTCCTGTGGTAGGTCCTCCCAGGCAATGCCGGTCTTGAGCACGAACAGAATGCCCGTCAATGCTCGACGATTGCCCACCGGCGGACGCCCGCCAGCGGATCGGGTTGTTCATCGATTATTACAACCTGCAGCGGGCGCATCAGGGGATTGAGGGTCTGGTTCCCGCAGACCGGTTCTTCGGCGCCGCGCCGGAGGTGCTCAAGACGCTTAAGGAGCGTGTGGCGGCCAATGCGCTGCGCTTGGCGCGTCATGGCGTACCCAAGCAGCCGTTCTACCTGACCGGTCAGCTGGACGGAAAACTAAGCGGGGAAAAAGCGACCGAAGTTCCGGCGAGAGTAGCGTTTGCTTGTTCCGGCCTACACGTTGGTGAATAATCCGGGCTATCGAACCAATTTAAGCAACGACGAAACGGAAGGACGATCTGCCGGGCCCGATCCCACGTGGTGAAGGCGGACGATGCCAGCTGGATCGACAAGCACGTCACCGCCCAATTGACGCACGTCGCCCCCGGAGAATTTTATCCCCCTTCCTTGGACGAGCAACTTGGCATAGGCCCACCACGACCGGGGCCCCAAGATGTGCCACCAGCGACCGTGGTGCATGCCGTATGCGGTATAGAGCGCTCGCGATTGGTCTACAAGTAGCGGTCAACGCAGATTGGTTTCGTGAACGTACGCCGCGGCGATCGATCCTGCCTCGAATGTCACCACACAGACGTTGATCCCCATCGCCTCGATTTCGCTCTCGTGCTGCCGCAACTGCGACAGATGCTCCCGGCACGGCAGTCAACCGAGATGGCGATGGAACACGAGCAGCAACCATTCGCCAGCATATTGTTCGAGCCGATGGACCTGGCCCTGAGAATCCTCCAGCTCGAACGCGACCGCGGAACAACCCAATTTATCTTTCACGCGTCATCCTCGCACTTCATCCGTGGGTCCGCTCTGCCATCAGTGGGCTAAGAACGCGACCGGACAGCGGCAACATTCATTTCGAAAGTGGCGTTGTCCAATTAGGCAATGATGTCGTGTACGACGTTTCCCTCGACGTCGGTCAACCGGAAGTCCCGCCCGCTATACCGATAGGTCAGGCGTTCGTGGTCCAATCCCATCAAATGAAGGATGGTTGCGTGCAGGTCGTGGACGTGAACGGGGTTCTCGACGGCCTCGAATCCGAACGGGTCCGTGGCCCCGTAGACCGTACCGCCCCGAACGCCGCCACCGGCCAGCCAAAGGCTAAAACCGTGAGGATTGTGGTCCCGGCCCAACTTACTCTTGTTGTCGGTCCCCAGTTCGACGGTTGGGGTCCTGCCAAACTCACCGCCCCAAATCACCAGCGTTTCATCGAGGAGCCCACGTTGTTTGAGGTCGCGCAACAGCGCCGCGGTCGCCTGAGAACACTCGCCTGCGAGCTTGCGATGCTTCGTCTCAATGTTTGTATGATTGTCCCATGGCTGACTCTTTCCGTGCCAAACCTGTACGAACCGTACTCCTCGCTCGATCAAGCGCCGTGCGATCAGGATCTGTCTGGCTTGAACCGTGTCGCCGTACATTCGATGGATGTAACGAGGTTCCTTCGTCACATCGAACGCATCCGACGCGGCCATCTGCATGCGATAGGCTTGTTCGTAGGATTGGATGCGAGCCTCCAGCTGCCGGTCAAAGCCCCGTGCACGAAGGTGCCGACGGTTGAGCGCCTGCAACAAGTCAACCTGTCCGCGCTGCTCGACCGCGTTCATTCTCGGATTGCGAATGTTCTCGATCAGCTGATCGACTTGGGTATGCTCGGTATTGACGTACGTACCTTCATGGTTGCCAGGAAGAAAAGCCGACCGCCAGTTGTCTTGTCCCTTGATCGGATGCCCACCCGGACACAGGGCCACGAAGCCTGGCAAGTTCTGGTTTTCACTGCCCAATCCGTACGTCAACCAGGACCCCATGCTGGGGCGCACCAACGTGTTGTCCCCGCAATTCATGAGCATCAAGGAGGGTTCGTGATTCGGTAGGTCCGCGTGCATGGAGCGGATCACGCAAAGGTCATTCGCATGCTCGCCCAACTGGGAGAAGAGTTCGCTAATCTCCGTACCGCTGTCGCCATACTTTTTGAAGTGAAAGGGAGAACCAAACGCGGCACCCGTATCTCGTGCGGTGGGTAGATTGGGCGTCGGCAGCGGCTTGCCGTGATACTTATTTAGCAGCGGTTTTGGGTCGAACGTGTCGACGTGAGATGGACCTCCGTTTATGAAAATATGGATGATCCGCTTGGCTCGAGGCGCGAAATGCGAAGGTTTCGGCGAGAACGGCCCGACAACGGGTACCGTGGACGCGACGGTCGAGTTTACGAGCGCGTCGTCTCCAACCAACCCGGCCAGACCAAGCATGGCCATGCCCGTTCCGGACCGACGGAGGAAATCCCGACGCGATGGAAATAGGGGAGTGTGCTGGGCCATGATCGTTAAACATACCAAATCGCGGGGACTTTAATCAACAAAATGAAACTCGTTTGACTGCAGCAGTACCTGGACGTATTCGACCCACCGTGGCATCAGACCGTCGGACCCATCCGCCCCGGAAGAATCGACAGACGGCCTCGTTATGAATCGCTCTGCGAGCAATACCTCCTCGGGCATCGCGTCACGTCCGTAAACTTGGTGGTGCAAAAACTGGATACGGCCCGCGATTTCATGGGACGGTAACAACGCCTTCATGCGATGAGCCAGCGATTCTGCCTGCGCGATCACAAACGGGCTATTCATGAGAAACAAAGCTTGTTGGGGTACCGTTGTATGGGGACGCATCGGACTCGATATGTCCGGACTGGGAAAGTCGAAAACACGTAAGAGGCCCGGCAGTACCTTTCGGTCCACTTGGCCATATACCGTGCGGTGTACGTTGGACACATCGTCGGGCCGCTTTTTCGTCGATGGTCCCGCTCCGCGACGGTAAAGACGGCCGGTAACCAGCAGCATCGAATCACGCATAGACTCGAAGTCGCGGCGACGGCGATTCATATGCCAAAGGAATTTGTTCTCTGGGGCAACTTGACGGCATTCCGGCCGGTCGTCGCTCGACTGCTGCCATGTATCGGAACTGACGATCAGCCGGTGCAGTTTTTTGAACGACCAACCGTTCTCCATGAACCAGGCCGCGAGGTAATCGAGCAGGTCGGGATGTGTCGGTGGCGAACCGCGGAGCCCGAAGTCACTGGGCGTGGCCACCAGCCCTTGGCCAAAATGCCAGGCCCAAACACGATTGACGATGACGCGGGCTGTCAGTGGATTGTCCGGATTGACAATACACTGCGCCAGTTCCAGCCTTCCACTCCCGTGCTGGAATGGTTCGTGGTGGAGGTGTGAAAGCAGATGGGGGACGCGTCGCGGCACTCGTTTACCGGGTCGATCGGGATTGCCGCGTACAAAGACACGCGGCTCGATCGCCTGAGGACGGTCGACCATGACCATGGCTCGGGCCGGGACGCTTCCCAAAGCGATGAGTGCTCGTTCGACGTCCGCGTAGAGCTTGCGAACCCCTTCATGTTCAAGCTGATGGTAGAGATCTTCCGATTCGTCCAGCGTCACCGTGCCCGGTGAACCCTCGCTGTACAGGACTTCTCGAAGCTGCCCGCGCGCCGGATCTTCGATCAAAGCGTTCGGCTTGTCGCCTTCCTGTACTTCTCGACAGATTCGATCGGTCTCTTCCAGTAGTGCTCCGTAACTACGAGCCACGTCGACCATCGACTGGGGCGGATTTTCAGAAAGAGCCTTGCCAAGCAGCGGATTCATTTGACCGCCGATGACGAGATCCGTCACCAATTCCTGGGCTCGTTGACCGAATGTCTCGCGATCAAATTGAATGACACGGTTCCAAAATCCGAATACCGGATGATCGGTTCCACAATCTCGGAGGTAACGCTGCCAGCGCACCACTCCACCGCGGCCGTAGGCGGACACGATGCGCAAACGCCCTCGCTCGGTCTGCCGCGGAAGCTGGGCCTGGGTCCGGTGTTCGGGCATCGATTCCACCAAATACACCAAATAGTCGCCCGCCCATGCCCGCATCTCGTTCAGGATGTTCTCGTGAAGCTCCTGGCGTCTTTTCCTCAGAATCTCAGCCGCCTCTTCAACCTTTTGCTCAAGCGTCTCTTGGTCCGCGACCGGCTTGTGCGACGTCGCGATGATAGGCAGCTTGTGGGGCAACGGTTCCGTGGAGCTGGCAAATACGCCGTAGAGCGCGTAATAGTCGTCGGTCGAAATTGGATCGTATTTGTGGTCGTGGCATCGAGCGCACGTCATGGTCAGTCCCATCAAACCGCGTGCCACCACATCGATCCGGTCGTCGATGACCTCGTGGGGGAGGAAGTTGAACCGCCGCCCAACGGTTAGGAATCCCAGGGCCGCCAGAGGACGCCGGTCGTCGCCCGTGACGAGCCGATCGGCAGCGAGCTGCTGGAGCACAAACTGATCGTAGGGAAGGTCCTCGTTGAAGGCGCGGATAACGTAGTCGCGGTAGGTGTACGCGAACGGATTCAGCGGTTCACCGGCGTCGACGTAGCCTTTCGTATCGGCGTAGCGGGCCAGGTCCAGCCAATGACGCCCCCACCGCTCGCCGTACTCCGGGCGGCTCAGCAGCACATCGACGAGCCTACCAAAAGCGTCCGGTGATCGGTCATCGAGCAGCGCCTGAATCTCATCGTAGGTCGGGGGCAGACCGGTTAAGTCGAAGTACGCTCGTCGGATTAACGTGGACCGATCGGCTCGGCTAGAGGGCGACATCCCCGCCTCGCTCAACTTGGCCAGGACAAATCGGTCGATAGCGTTGTTGCCCCAATTCCTATCGTTGGTTTTGTTTTCGACTTTAGGGACCGCAGGACGTTGAACGGGACGAAACGCCCAATGGCTCCGCCGAGGTTTGTTGTGTCGTTCACCCAGCGCCAAGCCATCAGCGTGAATGATGGTGGGAAAAAGAATGACAAGATAGAGCCAGCGAGTGGTAGACATGACGCTATACGCGGCCCCAAATTTATTCCAGTCCGTGGCGTTTCAATTGTTCTCGCAATCGCTCGACCTCCGCCTCGGCTGCTTGACGGGCCGCTCGTTCTGCTTCCTTTTCGGTAAGTAATCGCTTGCCGGATTGAGCGTCGTACATAACCAAATCGCCTTGCTCAACCCGCAGCAACACACCGAGCTGGTCCGACGTTAGCATCCCGGATGCGTCCGGCGAAAGGGGCTCCTAGCCATGTTCGCTGAGCCGGTATCCGAGCAACGGTGGATTCAAATAATCGCTTGTAGGGTCGTAAAGGAAATACTCGCAGATACCAAGCCGTTCGTATAGCTGTGGCTTAAAGACGGTGTCCTCACGTTTTGTGCCGCGTGATGTTGTTTCAAACACTACGTTCGGCACCTTGCCTTCTTCCCAGGTCTTGAACACACGGCGTTCGTTGGGATTGCAATCTTTTACGATGAACGCGTCCGGCACAACGAACTTATTTGGGAGACCCTCCTCGTAATACCCCAACAGGTTACCGGAAACGTAAACTTGCTGACCGGCGTAACGATATTCGAATAGTTCGATAATACGGACCATCCAATTTCGGTGCAAATCCGTTTCGCCCATTGGGTTGCCGTCCGATTCCGGATATTCGATTTCAAGGACTGCGTCGGGGAGTTTCATTACACGCTCCTGCGCAACAGAACACTTTCCCACATTGTACGTGGTGCGGCCTCGCGGTGAAAGGTTCAAGAAGGTATAGCGCGGATTATTCACCAACCTGTAGGCCGGAACGAGCAAACTCTGGCCTTGCCGGAACTTCGGTCGCTTTATCCCGCTTGGTCCGGGAACAGAGTGTGAACCGACATTTCCCATATGGGTTGAGCCTGAAACCGATCGAGGCTCGTAGTGTCGCGATTATAACACGCTGCGCCCCCCCCCCGTGTCTAGCGCGGCGGGATCTTTCTCCATTTCCTCACCTGCTGATCTGATTCCTGAATTCCCATCGCCGGAATCATGGCCCGCCAGGTGCCTTGGTCGGGCTTCGACGCTCGTAGTGCGCGGACCTTTCCCCCCGGCATCCAGCATTTTGGCCGCCTCAGGCTCCTACGCGCCGCACCCAGCGACGACCGGCGGCGGCAGCGCCAACCGCTCGATGCGGTCGAGGATCGCTGCGAACAAGTTTCGCGTGACCGCCACTTCGGCGAGTTGGAACGTCAAGTATTTCGAGTGCCGCGTCACCTTGGCCCCGATCTTAACGAGCTTCTCTCGTAGCGTCGTTAGCGACCAATGCTTCACATCACGGGGCAAGGCAAGTCGACGCAGGAAGTTGGCCAGGTTGTAAGCC
>Ga0310121_10000333_pt1 | contig 52273 bp, 48 predicted proteins | sample CB27_Tmax_986_MG_FD_203504 | JGI IMG/M metagenome (GOLD analysis project Ga0310121, IMG submission 203504) | Marine microbial communities from Western Arctic Ocean, Canada - CB27_Tmax_986 | ecosystem: Environmental > Aquatic > Marine > Oceanic | place: Canada: Western Arctic Ocean | collected... | reverse complement strand
GCATTCCATTGGTGAGGAAGTTGACGCACAGGTCGAACTCGGAATTAATTTCCTCCCCAAAGACACGGTGCCGAAACATATTCGCTACTCAAAACAACTTGGCGGTTCACAAGGTCAGGTCATCGGCGTACTTGATATCCCATCGGGTGAAATTTCGCGCTCAGATGGCTACACCCGCTTCAATAAAGCCGCCCGAATCACAATGTTTCAGCCCCACATGCACATGCTTGGCAAATATCAGTGCATCGAATTTATCTATCCGACACAACCGGTCAAAGCAGAGGTCGTGAACTGTGCCGGATTCGACTACAACTGGCACATGAACTACAACTACGCTGACGATACATCGCCACTAATTCCGGCTGGGACCATCCTTCACGTAACTAGTTGGCATGACAATTCTGAAGCCAACCGCGGCAACCTCGATCCGGACAACTGGGTCGGTAGTGGCCAACGCACGATCGACGAGATGGGCTTCGCGTGGATTGGGTGGTACGACATGACTGACGAAGAGTACGAAGCGGAAGTCGTCGCGCGTGAAGCGGCGCGCAAGAAAACCAACAACTGAGATAATTGAATTAATTCAGAAAAACCTTGTGGTAAAACAAGCAACAGCAGCCAGTATAATTTTCGCTTTAGCATTCACCGTTCTGAGCGGCGGAGAAGCACTGGAACAGGCTGACCCGCAAAATTATCTCTTCAATACCGGACAGACAGTACAGCCCTACTTCGAAGGGTGGAGCCATAACTCCGACGGTAGTTTCGAAATGCACTTCGGGTATCTCAATCGAAACTACGTTGATCCAGTGCATGTGCCGGTTGGGTCTAACAATCGGTTCAATTCTGATCCAGTCGACCAGGGCCAACCGACGTTTTTCTATCCTCGCGTCAACCGCCGGGTGTTTAGTGTGACTGTTCCAGAAACTTTTGGTGAACAGGAAGTTGTATGGAGCATCACGATTAACACCGAGACCAACCATGCAGTTGGCTGGCTCCAGGCCGAGTGGGAGATTAACATAGCCCCCCGGATCGGACTCTATGCCGAAGAAACCGCCGGGCAACTTAACCAAGCGCCAGAGTTGATCGTGCGCGACGTCGATACCGTCACACTGCCTGCCACACTGAGTCTGACCGCCTTGATCTCAGATGACGGATTGCCAGAACCTAGACAGCGAAACAGTGGAACCAGCGTCGTACTGCCAACCTTTGAACCTGAAGGTCCAACCGTACCGACCAACGTTCCGCAAATTCAATCATCCAACCGACTCCGTCCCACTCGAATGACTGTTGAGAACGTGTCAGTCATTTGGACACAATGGCGAGGTGCTCCTAGTGAAATCCAAGAGTCCCTAGATGAGGCTCAACCAGACCACGCCACAGTTTCCGTTACCTTTCAAACGCCTGGCGATTATCTCTTCCGCATTCAGGCGTCGGACGGACTCGAAACCGTAACGAAAGACCTTTCAATCACAGTTCAGTAAATCAACCGCCGGCGCGGCTGGGATCTTCATTCCACCATAGCGTCGTTGGTCCTGGCACCAGCGAGAATACCCTCCATGCCGACGTTCCCTTCGTGACACGCATATTCAAAGACGTCCTCATTAACTCGCGTCATCGGAACAGCTACCGTCCACGACCGTTCGTAAGACGACACGTCGTCGACTGTGGCCCGATAGTCGATGGTGTCATCATTAATTCGCGTAAAGCGTTCAACCAACGTCAAATCTCTACTCGTGCCTCGAAACTCCTGTTCATCCCTAAAATGGGTAGTTTCCACAATAAGGGTATCGTCTTCCCAGCGCCCCAGAGAATGTCCCATCCATTGGCGGATCCCTGACGAGATAGCCGCGCGTCCATCTAGTGGAATGACCCGAGTCTCATGAATCATCTCGACAAGGATGACAACATAACCAGGCGCCTGCACGATCATGAAGTTATTGTTGTACGAACCTGGTAAGCGCGGCACACCACGGGTCAGACATCGTTCCCATAGATTACGGTCACTCCACGAGTGATTTCGTTCCCGGGCCGCTCTACGCGCAGCAATCCGAGTCTCTCCCCCCGAAGTCAGACTCGGCAAGCGTCCATCCTTCGGATCGACAATGAGTGACGTGCGTGTATTCAATTGGGTTAAATATTTTGTCGCACGATCGGACCAAAATTCGTTATAGGCTCGTCCAACATCAGCTTCAATCGCTCCATCTCGCCGGTCTCGGTCGACTCGACGAAGCGTCTGCTCAGCAAGCGCCACCGCTTCTTCCTCAGTGTAAAATTCCTTTTCCGACAACTCGACAGGACGCTCCAAAGGCGTTCCCGTAATGTTGTTCCACGTCCCTTGCAAATCCGGGTCACCCCACGGCGTCATAAACATTGAACGGCCCTGTGCCGGAACTGACACAGTCGACACGACCAACAGTCCGACTGCACAAACGACAATCGATAGTAGCGTTACGCGATCAATTCTCATCGAGCACCTCCGTCGTGAATAGACAATCAAATTAGCGCCGTTCTATAGCAACCTGTTCTAGGTACACTCGTTCGAGACGTTCTACCTCGGAAAGAAAACCTCCAGGATCAACAAAAGTGTCAGGGTCGTATGCCTGTCCTGGTTGATATTTCTCATGCAATCCATATTGTGAACCATGCGACGCGACCCAGACGTCTACCGGGAGTATTTTCTGCCGACGAAATGTCTCAGCAAAATCCTCCGCCACACCGGGATAGGTCGGATCAACCACAAGTCGTTTACCCCCATTTATTGTACCCATGTTGGCAATGACAATGGCATAGTCGCGTCCTGCTTCACGGACTGTCATCGTGTAACTGGAACTCCCGACGGTATGTCCAGGCGTTTCAAGAACAGTGAGTCGGGTCTCACCCAACTCAATCACCTCAGCGTCCGTGAGAATCCGGTCAACGTTTACTGGCGCGAACGATTCTCTACCGCCAAAATGTGGGTCACTAAAACCTCCATCCTCCAGGAGAGGGGCATCACCAGCGGTTGCCCACATCTCAGCATTAGCAACCTCCTTAATCTCAGCCAGAGCAGCCGTGTGGTCCCAATGCGCCTGGGTTGTCAGTAGAATCTTCACGTCTTCTACGCGGAATCCAAGAGACTCGATATTTTTACGGATTAACGACGCAGAATCTTCCAATCCAGTATTAATTAGAATGTGTCCGTCTTGCGATGTAATCAAGAAACTCGCTAGGTCGTAGGTGCCAACCGCATAAAGGTTGCCGATAACACGGTGTCCAGGAAAGGGCTTTGTCCAGCCATCAGGTTGAGCCGCCACTGGTAAGATCCCGAAGGCACTGCAGCACACAATCATCATAGATCGCTTAATCATTTTCATTAGAAATCGCTTTCCTCGTTGGGAGAACCGTGATGCCCACTCTTTGATCAATCCTGACTCCGACGATTATGCCCTTCCAAAACTCGATCGTCTTGGTAGCTTACCCCGACTGGTCAGCCGTGATCTGGGTCTTCTGCCTCGTGACAGTTGTATTTCTTCAGAGTTGCGATGGCTGTGCTATTGCTTGACTCAATTACTCTATCGAGCAAATATCGAACGTGACACACACTTCGCTCATTGCTGTAGATCTTGTATTACTGCTCCCCCCTCTCCTCATCCGTTCGATAGTAAAACTTAATCGACGGTTGAAATCTCCGCCGGAAGGATTTCTCTTCGATTCAGATCATCTCCCGCATCTGACACTTGTACAACAATTTGTACGCGAGACTGACTTAGCAGCACTGGATTCCCTCATCAAAAAACGAATCCATCATCATTTACCACTGCAACTCCACACAACCCAGCTATCGTCCCCGCGTACTGCATGCACACTGGGCGTAACTCTGAGCCGAGAGCTCATGACATTCCATTGTCAATTGATGTCCGACTTACTTCCGTTCTTCGTAACAACAAATGTTCAGAACGCAGTCTGGGCAGTCCCTGACATACCACGACCAGCCGATGTCCAATGGGTTTCAAAATTTCGACAGGACTCCGCGTTTGACCAGTTTAACCCACACATCACAGTCGGAATCGGCACAGTGGAAGCATGCGTGGAACCACGGTCCTTCGTTGCTGCCACTGTAGCTCTGTGCCACCTAGGACGGTTCTGTACCTGTCGCCGCGTGTTGAAAACGTGGGAATTGACAACCCGAAAGAGCTAGTTCACCATCCCGAGACAAATAGCCGAATCGCCCAAGAGCGAAAGGACTTGGACACTCCGGCTTTGTGAACAAAACATTAAAAATATTTGATATTTAACTCGCACTTGGACGAGAAAGGCTTTTACCTGACCGTTGGCAGGGTGTGTTGGCGACCAGAGTATGATCCGTAACTGAGTTCATCTTGTGGGTTGACGAAGCCCGTAACCAACTGTGGCGAGGGCACTGGTGAGCAACATCTGAACCAAATGTCTATCGCTCTGTTTTTTCTTTCCATAATCGGACTCGTGATTTCGAGCTATTTCACTGCCGTCGCCTATCGTTGGGTGCAGGCTGATATCCGGTGGATTCCATCCTTCTGTCGCATGGACGAACGAACGTGTGCATCGATTGTCTTTACGCCCCAAGCGCGCGTGTTTGCTCTTCCGAACTCGGTGCTTGGCCAATTGTTCTACGTCGCCCTCATAGCAGGAACGTTCTTTAACTGGATTACTGCACCCGAATTAATTGCCACCATCTATGTAGCAGCTAGTACTGTGACCGTAATTCTAGGTATTTACCTCAGCTATGCACTCTTATTCATCAACAGGGTTGCATGTCCGCTATGTTTCACCTCTCACGGAATAAACTTAGTAATTTTCTTAGTTCTGATGTTCGGACTCAAGTGATATGAGCCCTCGAAGATAAGCACTGATGGTATAGTGATCAAACGACTTTAATGAAGAGAGGAACAGGAAGTTGATGAGAAGACGACCGCTTCATAGTGTGCTGGGTGTAGCAGTGGCTGGGGTTTTGGTTGTGGCTACATCTATGGTTACTGCAGAATCCGGTGAAGAATTAAGACAAAACGGCACCGTCACTTCGGCGGGTGTATTTACCGATGAGCAGGCGCAACGGGGCAAGGACACCTACATGCAAGAGTGTTCCGCGTGCCACCTCAATGATTTACTCGGCGACGGGATTGCTCCACCACTTCTGGGCGTCCCCTTCTCATTCCGGTGGAGTGAACTTTCTATCGGTGATATGTACGCCGCGATTCGAACTACGATGCCTCAGGGGGCGCCAGCTAGTCTGAGCACCCAAGGGTACGTCGACATTATCGCGTACCTACTACAGGTCAACGAATACCCTGCTGGCGATTCTGAACTACCTACCGAAGAAGCCATGCTTCAGCAGATTGTGGTCGACGAAAAACCGTAGTGATAATTCAGATGCCCGCTGGTTCCGTCGGGGGTAATTCACTGGCAGTCTTCGCTGCCGCCACAGGATCGGCCGGCGGGAACGAGATTCCTCTGCGGTGAAGCTTGAGTGTGTAAATAGAAAAGGGAAAGAGCAGGTGTGACACATACACACTGCCAACCGTGGCAGCCATCAAAGGAAGCATGATTCGGTAATCGTTCGTCATTTCGAACAAAATCAGGATCGATGTTGTCGGCGCCTTGGCCGTTGCCGCAAAAAACGCTGCCATCCCTACCATCGCATACGCACCAGACCCCGCTGTCCACTCGGGGAACATACCGTGGATGAATGTACCAAAAGCCCCACCAAGCATGGCCCCCATGTACAAACTCGGAGCAAACACTCCTCCGGACCCACCTGACCCGAGGGTTGCGCAGTTAGCCCATAGTTCGGCTACAAACAAGGCGAGGAGAAGTTCCCATGGAAACCGAACCCACAGTGCTGATTCGACGGCAGGAAGACCAGACCCGTAGACCTCAGGGAAATAACGTAGGATCAGTCCGACCAACAGACCGCCAACCGCTGGCTTGAGATAATCGGGAAACTTCCAGGCGCCAAAAAGGTCTTCGGCACGATACAGCAGCTTCACATATCCGATAGCTGCTATCCCAATAAGAACACCCATCAAGAAATACAGGGGCAGTTCGGCAGGACTCACCAAGTCATAAACGGGAGACATGAATGCTGGGAAATTACCAAGGAAATACCGAGCAACCATGCAAGAACTCAGGGAAGTGAGTAGAACCAACAGGAAATCGGTATGAACTCGACCCATCAATACTTCCATCGCAAACATAGCTGCGCCGATCGGCGCGTTGAAGGTGGCGGCAATACCGCCAGCCGCGCCGCAGGTCACCAGCGTTCGGACATTATTAGTCGTTAGGTGGGTCCACCGACCTACGATTGAACCGATTGCTGACCCGATCTGAACCATCGGACCTTCTCGACCCGCCACTCCGCCGAATCCAATGGTTAACGACGAAGCAATCACCTTGATTGTGACAACACGTTTCCGAATATGCCCGCCATGAGACGCGAGCGACATCATCACCTCAGGAACCCCGTGGCCCTTAGCTTCTCGGGCAAACCGATAGACAATCGGACCAACCAAGAGGCCACCTATGACCGGTAGCAACACCAACTGCGCCGGACCAAACACGGAAAGTAAAGAAGAGACTGGTCCTCGGGCAAATTCGGCTACAAACTCAAGCACATAAATGAACCCGACAGAACCCAGTCCCGTCAAAATCCCGACTATCACCGCCAGAACAATGAGATAGTTTTTTTCGGGAAGAAACGATGCCCGCAACCACACCCTGGCCCATTTCCAAACGGACAGCCGGTCTCTCAAGGTGGAACCGACTGCCTTGAACAAATGTATCAATTGAGTGAGGAACTTGCTTTCGTGATTCATGACTCAGAAGGGATTACAGTCCAGCAATGCTGTCTTCGACAACAACTAGACAAACCCAATTACTCTCACCTTTCAGCAGTCTCGGCATCGATTCCGTCATCCACACGAGGGGATACGGCAACGAGCTTGGCTCGGCTGTTCCTAACAAGTGAGATTACGAGTGGCTCGTCAGAAGCGCTGACCGTGTCGATTGCGGGTCGGTCATCTTCGTCCTCAAGCAAGCGTCCATCGATAGATCGGAGGCGATCGAACTCTTCGATGCCAGCACGTTCCGCAGGTCCTCCCGGAGCAACCGCAACAACTTGCCAACCGCTACTCGAGTCCTCGATACCATCCCCTGTTCCACCCATCCATTGCACAACTAGGCCAAACCTGGGAAGGCGCACAGGTTCTGATGTCACGGGCTCACAGTTACTCGGAGGCATAATCGTGCCGCCGATAACACGGCGTCGACCACGTAGCACCCGATAGCGAACAAGTGAACCCGACACTTGGGCGTCGTACAAACTCAAAAAATGTTCAACGGACTCCAGTGAAGTATTGCCCCACTCAAGCAAGATATCACCAGCCCTTAGGGAGGGCTCTTGGACAAACGCCTCAGGACGGACATACTCAACCAACACGCCAGTCTCCACCTCAAATCGCTGTTTTACTAAGTCGTCAAGATTAGTCACCTCAATGCTTCGACAGAGCGTCTCGACCTGAAGTATGTCAACTAAACCAAGCATCGCCCTAGCAGATACAAATCGAAGACCTTCCTGCGACGTATAAGCCACACCCACCATGGCACCATCAAGATCCACGATCGCCGCAACCGACAAGGTCGACGGCAGGTCCATCGCAACGACCAAGTCACCCGCAGCCCGGCCAGTGTCAGGCAAAACGGCAACGAAGTATCCCGGTGTGATGGTTGGTTCACCGCTCGGGTCAAGCGTCACACCCGCAACATACGACCCAGAGCGCAAATCACTGGAATCGGTCAACGTGAATCCGTTCCCAGATCCGATGTCGGTCTCAAATAACGCTAGGCCCATCTCCTCATCCCAGCTCTGAAGTCCATATGGAAGGGGCTCTTCCAACGCATTCTCTGGTAGGTCAACGCCCTGACCACCACCCTCACCATTAAACTCATTTCCTGCACCAGACACAGCCTCCGGGTCATTGGTGTCAGAATCTTCACGCGTTAAACGCGATCGATTTACTTCCTCTAGGACGGCTGCCGCCGCTCGCGAGCTAGTCAAGGCCAGATTCGAACCAATCAATATAGCGGGTGCATCAGTGGGACCAACGGTAACGAAATTGTCACTCATGCCATTACCTAATTGGTTCCAATAATCTGAGAAATACGTAAGAGGAGTCTTCTCTAAATCTGATCTGACAATCGGACGCGGCGTCGGTAAGGGAACTAGAGTGTCTACTCCCTCGCCAGATTCGCCGCCTTGGCTACGTTCAAGTGCACCTTGGACAAGTACACCAGCCGCTATGATTAAGAGAACGGTCGGAAACAACAGCCGTCGCTTGTGGAGGGCGCGAACAACAGGAAGTCGCAGCAGAAAACCCACAGAAGCCATTAGCATACCGGACGCCAGAGGTGAACGCCCAGGCTATAATCTAGATCAACCAAATTGTAGAGCCAAAAATTACTGATTGGCTTGCTGGTGTAACACGCTGATCAGGTCCGTGTAGCCAGCAATGGACTTTCTCGTCATCGCACGGGCAGCCAGACCGGTCATGTTCGCGACAGCGAAACTTAGTCCTTTCAGGTTGTACTCAGGGTCTATTCCAGGAATCGACCTCGGATAACCCGACGTGCGAAACACGGCGCCTTCCGAATCACGAACAGAGACAAATTTCCCAAAGTCGTGTCAGGAGAGTTCGGTTTGGTCAGCACTACGACCGAATAGCCCCAACGGGCTAACCGGGTAGCGGCGGCGGCACCCGCCGGCCCCCCTCCAATCACAGCAACATCAACCTCTCGGCGAAGTGGTGAGCTCATCATGCCGCACTTACATCAACACCAACACCATCGCAGGCACGATCAACACCGCTACGGCGTCGATGACAAGTCCATATTTGATCATTTTCGTCAGGGGCACTCGACCCGAAGCGTAGACGATAGCGTTCGGCGGTGTGGACACCGGCAACACGATGGCAACCGATGCCGACAGCGCCGCAGCGACCGCGGGGACGACGGGATCCACACCCGCCGCTTGAGCGATCGCAATCACGATCGGCACGGCAATGGTAGTGGCGGCGGTGTTCGACATCGCCTCGGACAGAATGACCGTAAACAGCGCCGCGGCAAACGTGAGTGGCACCACCGACTCGGTCGGTAGCCAGCCGGTGATTGTCTCGCCCATCGCCAAGGCCAATCCGGTAGACGCCGTCAACGATCCAAGCGCCAGCCCACCGCCAAAAAGCAGAATCGTGCCCCAATCAATCTGGGCGGCCTGTTTCCAGGTAATGGTCGACCGTTGGGTACTGCTGACGGGTAACGCAAACAAAACCACTACGCCGATCAACGCGCCAACGGCTTCCGGTAGGCTCGCTAGCACCATCTGAACCACAGGATGATCACGACTGAACAGGAGCGGTAGGAGGCCAGGACCAACCCACAAGCAGACCGCCACCGTGCAGGCGATGAGAGCGTTCCGCTGTCCGGGCGTCCACGGTCCCAGCGCAGCCCGGCGCTCGGCGATAATCCGCTCAACGCCAGCGATTTCCAGAGCACCACCACGCCCCACCACCAAGGTGAGATAGACGAGCACGAGAATCAGAAGCACCACCGCCACCGGAGCCGCTATGAACATCCAGTCGATGAAGTTGATACGGACGCCCAAGAGGCTGTCCATCATCCCAATCGCAATCAGGTTGGGTGGAGTGCCAACCGGGGTGGCCATGCCACCGATGGAGCATCCGTAGGCTGTCATCAACATGAGCGCGGTACCGTAAGAGCGAGGCACAGCCTTCTCGGCCTCCATAAAAGTGATCAATGACATCCCTATCGGCACGAGCATGGCCGCGGTGGCCGTGTTGCTCATCCAAGCAGATAAGAAGGCGGCCAGCAGACCATACGCCACAAGAATCCGACCCGGTCGCCCACCAACGACCTTCCATGACAACACGCTGTGGGCGATCCGTTCATTGACACGGTGCACGAACAGGCCTTGGGCTAGGATGAAACTGCCGAGAAAGAGAAAGATTGTCGGATGCGCCATTGGCGCAAATGTCTCAGTGGCTGGCGCAACCCGCAGTAGTACCGCGAGTGTCGGTCCGATCAACGCCGTAACGGCTAGCGGGAACGCCTCCGTCACCCAGAAAATGATAACCAGCGTCAGTACGGCTGCCAGCCGGTGCGCCTCAGGTGACACGCTTTCCATCGGAAACGCAAGGATCAGGACAAACGCTACTGGCGCCAAGATGAGCCCTGACTTTCGGCGAAGCGCTTCAAACCGGTCGGCGCCTGTCACTCCTGGCTCAAGGCCTTGCAGTGTTTCGTTCATGACCTACGAGGATGGATGGAATCGTAGCGTAACATGCAGGAGTCCTGTGTGGTCCACCATATTGACGCATCTCAGCCCAGTTTTCCCTGACCGAACCAATTACAGCATCAGGACCGAGACTTTTTTAAATTCTACGATTCCCTAATGTAGGAAACAGCCACTCGGAATAAGGACGTTCAGCTCTTCCGCGAATAAACTCACTGGTAACTATTACTCGTTTCGGAGGAATAGGCTCTTCTTAGCCCCTCACAGTGGCGGCGTGGTATTATCCTAGGGTACAGGTTCATTCAGAGGCTGGAGGAAGGAACCGTTATGAATACACCACTATTTGCGTTGATTGGCCCAATTGGGCTGCCGGAACTCGTAATCATTTTCTTTATAGTGATCCTGATTTTCGGCGCCAACCGCCTGTCGGGTTTGGGTCGTGGTATGGGTCAAGCCATAAAAGGCTTCAAAGACGAAGTTCAGGACAAATCAGAATCGAAGACGGACTAACTCCAGCGCATCCAAAAAAATGGGCGAACGAATCCCAAACGTGATTCGCTCGCCCGTGTTCTATAGTTAGTCGTGTCGAATTTTCTCTCTCTGTCCGTTCTCTTCCTAACGGGCTGCTACACCCAAGTCAGTCAAGTGTGCTACTAGGTCCTGACCGGCTGTTGCGGGTGTTACCTCTTTGTCAATTCGTAGAATCGTACCGTCCGGACCGATGATGTAAGTCCAACGAAATGGAAACTGACGCTCTTCATTGACCACACCATAAGCCATTGCAACATCCTTATCAGGGTTGCTTAATAGAGGAAAACCTGCATCAAGAGACTCAGCAAATTCCTTATTGGTCTGGGCATCGTCGACACTGATCATGAAGTACTCAATGTCGAATTGACTCAACTGGTCGCTGCTTTCACTCAGCGACTTACATTCGGCCGTTCAACCACCTGTGAAAGCCTTCGGAAACCACGCGAGGACGACTGTTTTCCCAGCATAGTCGGCCAACCGATGGGTCTTGCCGTCACTTCCTGGCAGTTCGAACGCAGGCGCGGCGTCACCAGGCATCAGACCCTGGGCCTGGGCGTTACCTACCAGCATAACCATAACAGCCAGTAATACAAGAGTAATGAGCCACCTCATAAATCCTCCTCACTACGGTAGGACTACACAGAGCCCCATCTGTACTGCGGGTTGGTCACACCTCAATTATGAGACCTGAGCAGCAGTATATAACCATACACTGTCCGTGCTAGTGTACCCCAAACCATGGGCAAGTTGTTTCTGGTGACCAGCGTAATCGCGACCGTGGCGGCATTCTATTCAATTCACCAGATATCTACTCTTCCAGACGGGCACCCGCTCGTGCGTGAACCACCCATCTGGTCTCTGGGGACACCGTCAACCGCGCCGCCTGGTCGCCCCTCAACACGAGGACTCGGATGGCAAGTTGCCAACTATCTTTCAGGTCACGGTGTGCTAGTAGTAAACGTTCACACATACCGAATGGATGAGGTGGCCGCTATCGCGCTGGAACTAACTGAGCTAGTAGAAGACGATTACGCTGAGGTACTTATCTATTTCTACCGACCAAACGAAACACTCGCCGCAAGAAGAGTCCAATGGTCACCATCAACGGGTTTGGTTGAGACTAGCCTTGAAATAGCCCCACACGGCAAGGGCGTCTTAAGTGACAACCATCTGCCTTCACCATCTTCGAAAGGATCGTGATGTTCGCTGAAATAAATTAGCAGGATATCGCCGTCGGGCTCGGCCTCTCTGTCACCGTCGCTCTAGTCGTCGCGAAACTAGGCGCTCGGATTGTAAGACTTGGGTTCCTGGCAGTAAGCGGAGAAATGAAAAGCGCGGAGTTTCGCGACGCAATAACTCGGCGACCAATTCGAATCACACGAACCGTCCTATTCGTTAGTGTCCTAGCCTTGGCAACTCGACTCCTTCAAATGCTAGGTGTCGAACTCGGCTACGGTTTATCGCTGGAGAGAACAACCACTTGGCTGGTCGGCGAAAGGACTCAGAATCCTACTGATCGCAGCACTGGTATATTTCGCTACCCGCGTTGCCTCACTCGGAATTGATCATTTCGAGGCTGTTGTGGTGGGTCGAGGAAGCGACAACCGGGACAAACTTGATTTTGCCAATCGTCTGCATTCGATAGGCGGACTCGTTAAGAAGGAACGCCGTCAACATTCTGGTTATCGGCGCCGCCACCCTCATGATCCTGGAAGAATTCGGTGTCAACATTACGCCACTTCTGACCGCTGCTGGCATCGGTGGTTTAGCGGTTGGGTTCGGTGCACAGAATCTTGTTCATGACATCATCTCGGGTTTCTTTCTAATTCTTGAAGACCAGATTCACGTCGGTGACATTGTTAAGATCGATGACACTCGCGGACTGGTCGAATCAGTCAAACTTCGAACAGTCGTTCTCCGTGATCTCTCAGGCACTGTACACATCATCCCGAATGGATCCATTGCGACACTGTCGTGGATGTCCTCCAAGCCGTCGGGACTGACAAACAGTCAGATAAGGATTTCGCTGAACATATTCTGGACGAACTCGAAGTTCTTGGCGTCGATGACTTCGCCGATTCTGCGGTCACAATCAAGATCCGCATCAAGACTCGTCCACGCAAGCAATGGATGGTCGGCCGTGAATTACGACGGCGGATCAAGAAAGCATTCAATTCGAAAGGAATTAAAATTCCCTTTCCTCATGTCTCCCTATATATGGGAGCAGTTTTAAATCCCTTCCTCACTCGGCCGATGACAGCGTCTGAGGAAGTCGATCTCGCTACTAAATGTGAGCAACAGGCCACTGCCAAACAGACGTGCACCCGGCGTCGAACGTCGGGTGCACGTGACGCGAGTGACACCGAAGGCCTCGGCGACGTCAGTTAGAGCTTTCTGCGGTTTGACTTAACCAATCTCTCAACGCTGAATACATCCTCACAAACCAACCGCCACTTGAGAACTGCTCGACAACAATGTTGAAGTGAACTCAAATACCAGGCATAGCTACCCTGTGCCATAACGGTTGAGCCAAAAGCACACAGAACCAACAGCCAATAACCAGCATGGGAAGACAGGGGCAAGAAAGATGGTGGGCGCTAGTGGATTCGAACCACTGACCCCCGCCGTGTGAAGGCGATGCTCTACCACTGAGCCAAGCGCCCGAGAATAAATTCTTAACCAGTGCTGAACTGAGTGTACCGCAACGGGTCCATGACGAGCAATCAGGCACGGAGACCCCACGAGATGCCAGAAGATAGGCGAGACTTACACCGGCAGGACCAGCGCCGACAATGATGGTAGTTGGATCAGTTCTAGGCATTTGTGTTGAAGCTCATTTCAGACCAGGAACAAGAGGTCCCGATAGATGACCACGGTCGAAGTTTGCAGGCTCGATTTGACGGGATTACAAGCTTCGAACTCGGAAAGGAGGCCCGCGGTGAAAAACGAAGTCCGAGCGGGTTCAGTCTGCCGCCACCGTATTTCTATCTAAGGAAGGGCGAGATTGCTTTTTCGGTCACTAGGAGAGAACCCCAATGCCGTGGCAGAGAGCCGCCACCGAAAGCACTTGCCTCGTTGTAAGTATCTTGGCATGGCCGACTCGCCAGCCAAAGGTGCCTTTACTCGAGAGTTCCCAAAGGCGGGAAGACTGGACCCTAATTACCTTCGGCGGTTCGTACGGCTTCGATGAGTCCTTCTGCCTTCCCTGTGATCATATTCAGGAAAACGCCAAGTTGGTAATCACTTACCTAGCGTGCTTGGTCGATCAAGGCTCGAAGCAGCCTCGCGTACTCTCGATCTGCATCGGCCACGGCGCTCTCATAGTCAACACCTGTTCCCGTACCGTCTAGTCGCAGGACACCGGAGCCAGCGTCATACATATCAACACCAGCATCGTTTAGCAGCAAACCGTTCGCACCTACATCCGTAACGAACACTTTCGTGCCTTCAATCGAAGCAGTATTGAGATCGATATAAACATCCCGAAATTGTCGATTTTCTATCTTCTCATCTACGTATAGCGGAACCTCGTATCGTGCCGATACAACGAGAAGTTGACCAGGAAACGCGAGAGCTGCTATGTACCGTCCTTCCTCGGAGGCATCCTTGACAGCAACGGCATCAAGTTGGCCAGCAGCCATCACCTCAGATAACTCAGTAGCAAGTGGTGCCGATTGGGATTCTTGAGCACCAGCGGAGCCGATGAAGAACACCACACAGACGAACAAACTAAACATAAACACCGGACGTGATTGGTCTCTTAGCATCGCATTACCTCAAAGAATGGTCCAAGCGATCAGGGTAACATCAAAGTGATGCCGTTTTATCATCGGTAGAAGCTCACGTCAACATCACAATTTTGATAGCTCGACCGAACAGTTAACCTATAAATAAAGCTTCTTCGTCATCCGCCACGGTCTGCTTCGTCTCGCTTGATTCCCCAGCAGTTTCCCCTCTTGGACCTCGTAGACTGCTCAGGGCAACCCTGAAACCTTCCAGTAGAGCAGAACCCTGTCGAAACGGCTCGATTAAGGCATCCTGTGTCACTAAAGTCACGCGATCAAGCCGTTCCGCTAAACGTCCAAAGAGCTGGTCGACTCTCTCCAATTGAGCTACCGCCAACGATGACGCGCGGCTCATGTCCGCGCCCATTTTATTCACCCTAGTGAGGGTTGGCTTGAGTTCGGTCTCAATGACATCAGCTAGCCGGTCCACTCTTCTAGCAAGCCGTGCACCATAGACAATCAGGCCGACTTGCACCAAAGCCATAATGACTGTCGCCGCGGCAATCGTCCCAAGAAACACAGTTTCCATTACCCATTCTCCTGTATGGACGGTGACTCGGACTCTCGAGCTTCTTGGTAGGCTTCTCGGCCACGGTCAATTGCCGTCGCGATCTGCTCTCTTTGCTTCTTAATAAACTCCGCACCCTGGCGCGCTGCACTGCCCGCCTTGTCGCGGCCTTCTCGTGCACGCTCGTTCAGCGCGAGCCTAGTTTCACTTCCAGAAGCGGGCGCAACTAACAATGCGGTTGCCGCTCCCGCAATCGCACCCATGACAAATGCCATCATGATGACTCCAGCATGGCCGTCGCTATCTCGTGACATGACTCCTCCTTTCGAATCTCAAGACTGCAAAATAACTCATCTATCTATTCATCATTTTCTCATACACGGTTGTCCAACCCGAGTTCGCGACTCCGAAGTTGCTTGATTTGGTCGCGGAGTCCTGCGGCGCGCTCGAACTCAAGATTCGCCGCCGCTTGACGCATATCCTGCTCCAAACTAACGATATGTGCACTTAATTCCGTAGTCGTTTGAAATATCGGTAAGACTTCTTTCGACGATGGCACAGTTACGTAGTCTCGCTCGTAGGGACTCGATAAGATATTATCAATCTGCTTCACGATCGACTCAGGGGTAATAGAGTGTTCTCGATTGTACGACTCTTGTAGTTCTCGCCGCCTCGACATCTCATCTATAGCCGCCCGCATAGAATTAGTCATGACATCCGCGTACATGATGACTAACCCGTTAACATTTCGTGCTGCGCGTCCAGATGTTTGAATCAGGGAACCAGCAGAACGCAGGAATCCTTCCTTGTCGGCATCCAATATCGCTACGAGGGACACTTCTGGTAAATCAAGACCTTCACGCAGCAAATTTATGCCAATTAGTACATCAAATTGGCCCCTGCGAAGGTCGCGAAGAATTTCAACGCGCTCAAGGGTATCAATGTCGGAATGAAGATACCGAACCCTCACGCCAAGCCCCTGATAGTACTGAGTTAGATCTTCTGCCATCCGCTTAGTAAGCGTCGTCACCAGCACACGTTCACTTTGTTCCGCTCGCATCCTGATTTCGTGCAAGAGATCATCTACCTGTCCACGGACTGCACGAACATCAACCTGAGGGTCAACGAGCCCCGTCGGACGAATAATTTGGTCGACGACTGCACCACCGGCACACGATAATTCGTACGGTCCAGGTGTTGCCGACACACTGATAACTTGACCAACTCGCTCCTGCCATTCCTCAAAACTGAGCGGCCTGTTGTCGAGCGCAGATGGCAAACGAAATCCGAAGTCCACCAAAACGGTCTTTCGAGACCGATCGCCGTGATACATACCTCGAATCTGCGGGATCGTCTGATGGCTCTCATCGATGATTGTCAATGCATCATTCGGAAAATAGTCTAAGAGCGTTGGTGGCGGCTCACCTTCCTCTCTTCCAGAAAAATGCCTTGAGTAATTCTCAACACCGTGGCAATACCCAATTTCCTTGATCATTTCCAAGTCGAACATTGTCCGTTGATGCAAACGTTGAGCCTCGCTGAACTTTCCATCTTTCTCAAGCCGAGGTCTCCAGTCGTCTAATTCAGACTTAATTCTTGTAACCGCCTCAAGAACGCGCTTTCTCGGTGTCACAAAATGAGATTTTGGAAATACGACGATCTTGTCGTGCTGCCTCAATGTTTTACCTGAGATTGGGTCAAACGTCTCAAGACGTTCAATTTCTCTTCCGAATAATTCCACTCGAAGAGCCCGTTCCTCGTAAGACAGAAAGACTTCAATTACATCACCGCGAACACGAAATACTCCTCGCGAGAAATCGTGGTCGTTTCGCTCATATTGAATTTCCACCAATTTTTTTAGAATTGATTCACGATCGACGTCTTGACCGCACTCCAGCGGCAATACCATTCCGAAATAGGCCTCAGGGGAACCCAAACCGTAAATACACGAGACGCTGGAGACAACCAACACGTCACGCCGCTCAAAAAGGGACCGCGTTGCGGACAGTCTCATTCGGTCGATCTCATCGTTTATTGTTGCTTCCTTCTCAATGTACGAATCTGTGGATGGAACATATGCCTCCGGTTGGTAGTAGTCGTAGTAACTAACAAAATACTCAACGGCATTCTCTGGAAAAAAACGGCGAAACTCTTGATATAACTGAGCCGCAAGAGTCTTATTGTGAACCATCACCAAAGTCGGACGGTTCTGAGCGGCAATGACCTTGGCCATTGTGAAAGTCTTCCCAGACCCAGTAACGCCTAAGAGCACCTGATGTGTGTCACCACGTGCAAGCCCGTCATTGAGTTCAGTAATTGCGCGTGGTTGGTCACCACGAACTTCAAAGTCCGTCACCAAGTTAAACACGTCATTTGTGGGACTCATCGCTGTGAAAAATGACTACCCTTTGTCAGTCACAAGGAATCAGTCTTCATACACCCGCATCCTAGCGCGGGTCTGAATCGGGTTCCTGGTACAACGCGTAATAACCTAGACGAGTGCGAATCTTAATATCTCTCAACTCGGGTCGTGTCGGTCTCACCTTGACTTCAACACGCCGCCACGTTCCATCTGCCTTGCTATTCGTCGAAATGTAACCTAGCGCATAGCGTGTCTCGAGTTCCCGTCCAATTTCTTCGTAGATACCATCGAGAGCATCGACCTCGGTCGGAAAAAATACTCGGCCACCTGTAATTTCAGTCAATTGCTGTAGTTTCATTCGCTCGCGTGGTCGGTCTGAAAAAGGAATATTTCCTTGAAAGCCGATCGCATAGACCGTGACATCAGAGGCTCGCAGTAATTCAGCAGTCTCGGAGAACGGCATTCGACTCCGAGTGTCATATCCATCGGAGTACATCAGTAACACCTTACGCCCGTCTTGACCAAACGCACCATCGAGATAGACACCGAGCGCGTCATAGAAGGCAGTCATCCCGCCTGGTTTTCGGTTTCGGATACGTTCGACAAGCCTTGGGAAATCGTTCTGACTGTAACGTCCAACTCGCACTATGTTATCGAAATCGACCAGCGTCATATCTTCTGCATACGTGATGGTATTGAGAAATCGGATCGCGGCCGTCTTTGCTAGTCGCTCATCCTTGCCCATACTCGCACTCGCATCCAACAGCACCCCGAGATGCATTGGAAGGCTCTCATTGTCCACATTCATCCCTCGAGAGAAATACTGGATTTCTTGCAATTCACCATCCTCATATATCTCAAGGTCTTCTGGACTTAGATTAACTACTGGCTCGCCGTGTTCATCAACGACAGTGACGCTCACATGAGCCAAGTTGATGCTACTGGTGAACAAGGGACGCTGTGCAGATACAACTGGTGAAATAAGTAAAAACGCCAAGCCAGCGATCAAAATACGAAGCATGCAAAAGTCTCTTAGATGAAAACTGCGGTCCATCTGAAATGATAGCTCACGCGTCCAAGTGATCCTAACAATTCGCCTAATGAATGACACCAACCTATAGCTAAAGGTTGAAACCATCGCAGCATATGAAGAAACGGGAACCCTATCGACGATGGCTCACCGCCGTATAATCAATAATCCTCATGAAGTGTGTTGCAGTCTGCCAAACAATTCAGGTCGCCCGTAATCTATGGAAAGCTCTAGTCCCAGAGCTCGATTTCGAGATAATTGTCAAGAACAGAACGTTATCCAGACAACTACACAATGATGGCGTTTCTGTACGTGTGGCCGACCCATGGCGAATTGACACTTACGTCAAGTGTAATGTTGGTCCGGCTACGTGTGTCATTCTCGAGGACGATGGTCAGCACAGTGTTAAACGTCCACTTCGGGCCATTGTTGATGCAGGTGCTGTTCTTGTGTACGTCCTGACGGCAACCGGATCGAAAACGTCATCACGAGTCGACGAGTGGCGCAAAGAATTTCCAGATATTTTCACGATTAGTCTTAGCCACTTAATGAAACGCTCGTTACTAAACGCACTAGGCCGTTCATTTACACGCGCGCGAGTAAAGCAGTACCAGCGCTACTTCTCTGAGGCCAACCGTGTCCTAATACTCCTACACAACAACCCAGATCCTGACGCAATGGCAAGCGGTCTGGCTTTACGAAGTCTTCTTCACCGGACGAAGACCACTGCAATTATTGGTTCGTTTCAAAGAATGACCCGGCCAGAGAATATACGTATGGCCAACCTGTTAGATATCTCCGTCGAACTCGTCACCGCAGACTCGCTAGATAATTTCGACCGAATTGCCACCGTGGATGTCCAACCCAATTACTTCGGGCAACTTCTGAGTCACGTCGACTTAGTCATCGACCATCATCCTGATCAAACCGGAAACGCAGCAACGTTTTCCGACATCCGCCCAGACTACGGGTCTGCATCGACAATCTTGACGGAGCACCTCCAAGCCATCGCGGCAAATATATCTGAACGGACTGCTACGGCCATGCTGTACGCGATTAAATCAGACACTCTGTTTCTAAGTCGGCAAACAAAGCGAGAAGACCTTGAGGCCTTTACCTTCCTTTATCCGCTAGCCAATGCAGCGCTCGTCAGAAAAATGGAAGGCGCGGGCATTACAACCGAACGACTCACGTTTATCTCACGCGCGGTTCAGGCCGCTCAAATGCACAGCCAAATCTACTCTACCCATATCGGCAAAGCGCCTCGTGAAGACCTCGTAGCCTATGTTGCTGACTTTCTCCTCCAATTAGATGACGTAAAGTGGTCAATTGTCTCTGGGCAGGTCGATGATGAGTTAATTTTCGCGGTCCGAAACTCAGGACACTCACGAAACGCTGGAGAGTTCGTCAAGATGTTCTTCGAGAAAATTGGCAAGGCCGGTGGACATCGAGCAATGGCGAAGGCCGTGGTACCGATTGGCGCCTTCCGACAACAATTCGGAAATCTTCATTCATCTCAAATTCCTGCTCTCCTTCTAGCACTGGCGACGGAATTCTTGACCGCTGCGTCTAGAAATGGATAGAACACAGAAACTCCAGAGCCGGGTCTGAAACAGTTTCAACTAAAAGCCTGAGCGAGGCTGACAACACCACCGTTGTTAAACATCCGGCCTCGTAATAATCAAAGAATCTGCCGGTGACTCTGGTTTCGTTGAAACTTGCGTGCCAATCCCCTCTCCACTTGCACCGACCACTGGATCGACAAACTGTTTAAATCCATCGTTGCTACCCATTGCTATAAGGTCGGGAAGTGTAAACAAACGATCAGACTTTTCGTCGTATATTCCTGAAAAATCAAATGGTCCAAGTGGATTATGGCGAGGATGTACATGGAACACGGCTTGAAATGACGATTCCCATGCTGCTAACGCGTCCCGAAGCGAAGAGGTTTCCACGGCGAGTAAGAATTCACCGACTCGACCAGGTAGATCCCGCCGGCCGGCGGTTAACGAATGTGGCCCCTTCGGCTCTGGTACCGCTGAAACCAGAATCACTTGCTCGGCTCCGGCGAGCGCCACCTCCTCCAACAAACGACCAATGGCATCGGGGCGGTCACATAGACGATGGGTCTCGTCGTTCCATATGCTACCAGCGCCAAACTTTGTAAGATGTTCTTCCGTCACAATTGGAGGTCTGACCGAAGCAGATAGAACATCCACCGTATGAACTTGAGCCGCACCAGAAAGGTCCATAGCTTCCCCATCTCGGTCATTCCCTTCCACTCCGAGACGACGACCAAAGAACGAATCACGACCGCCCGACGCCAGTAGACCGAATACCAAGTCCCGGCGAGTATCAAGATCATGAACGGTAACTATCAATTCCCGAAATCCAGGTTGGCCAACATTGTCAGACAATAGTTCGGCGTAACGTTTTGATAGGTCATGAATGTCGGGCTTAGAGATTTTTACGGAGCCACGCATGACTGCCCAGAGGTGATCCGTGAAATGGTCCTTGACTCTGGAAACGCTAAGTGGCGCGCCGAACAGACGCCACAACACTGCTCCCTGAGACCGACGATGTCGCCGCCATATTCTTGGTAATAGTTCACCAGAGACCAGAACACCGATAAAAACCAACAGTGCAATCGATATAAATCGTGGAATTATGAGCGGCAACACATCGGGCTGGAAGACAGCTTCAACTAGTCGCGTGTAGCTGATCGCTAACCGGTCTCCGACGTTGAGACCAGCTAGGCGCAGGATAAATCCCACAGGGTAAACAATGGCCGCCGTCACAAGTGCGATGAGGGGAGCAAGAAAAGCTGACAGGGCAACTAATAACGCCAAAACAGCTGCCTTCACAGTTAGTCGCCAAGCATAGAACTTCCGCGAAAACCGAGAGTTCCAAGCACCTTCCTCATCCCAAAGTGCCGTTCCTCCGTCAACTGCCGAAAACATCGCACTCACAACACCAATACCCCGACCAGCTACCAAATCGATCTTCACCCCGGCCTCCTGCAAAGACCGGAGCACACCAGCGTGATAAGCACCAGCCGTACCACTGCCAGTCAAGACCAGAGCAGTCTTTAGATCGGGTGAATACCGAAGCGATGAGTGCGATGAGTTAGACGTGGTCGGAATACCTTATTGATCGTCGTGAAGGGTGACCAACTTAACAAGCTCAAACTCCCGTTGCCCTCCTGGAGTTGGCACTAGAACCTCATCCCCCACCTCTTTTCCAACAAGTGCTCGACCAATGGGTGATGCCGTTGAAATATATCCCTTACCAGGGTCTGCGTCCTCGGCCATTACCAATTTATAGGTGACGGTGTCTCCGCCCGCTTCACGAAGTTCCACGGTAGAACCGAATGCCGCCCGATCCCTGGGCAACTTGTCAAGATTCATCAGGGCTATATCGGATACCCGTTTCTGAAGCAGGCTAATCTGAGACTCAACCAAACGTTGCCGTTCCTTGGCCGCGTGATATTCAGCATTCTCCCTCAGATCACCGTACTCACGTGCTTTCTGAATCTCTTTCGGAAGGTCATGCTTCAGTTCCCTGTTCAAAGCCTGAATCTCATCTTCAAAGCGTTTGAGCAACTTTAATTTCATTTAAAAGCTAGCCTAGCACATCTGATATCCTGCTTAGACTCAAAGCCCACAACTATCAAACTGGTCGCTGCAGTGAATACCATTACCAGCCGGCAAAATCCACTCGTCGCCAGGTTTCGGAGTGCCCAAATAGGACGCCTTCCCAGAGAACAAGTTTTACTTGATGGCGCCAGGCTTATCGGGGATGCCCAAGACTCTAAAGTGAAAATTGATGTCGCACTTTTCTCGATGTCAGCCTTGAAAGGCGACGCTAGATTAATGGGGTTGGCGAAACGATTGGCGGACTCAGGAGCCAAAGTTCTCAACGTATCAGAAGTCGTGATGCGAGCAACAAGCCCCGTTCAAACCCCTTCTGGTGTAGTTGCTATAGCCATTCACCGACCATATCCGATAACTCGCATTATGAACACCGTCAAGAATGGCCTTGTTCTGGTCGCAGTTGGCGTACAGAACCCAGGCAATGTTGGTTCAATCATCCGAACGGCAGAGGCGGGAGGCGCTAACGCGGTTATTGCTACGGAAGGGACAGCTGACCCATTCGGCTGGAAAGCTTTGCGGGGCGCAATGGGTAGCTCTTTTCGATTACCTGTCGCGACCACAACAGACCTAAACAAGCTACTTAGCACCGCGAAACAGCAGGGGGCTAAAGTGGTGGCTGCGGTCCCACGAGGAGGCACCGGTCTCTACGACGCCGACTTAACCGGCCCCACCTTCCTCCTAGTTGGCCAAGAGGGCGCAGGCTTGGAACAACAAATTGGCGTAGATATCGATTTCCGCCTCTCAGTTCCAATGCGACGAGGCGTCGAATCGTTAAACGTCAGCACTGCTGCCGGTCTTATTATCTACGAAGCTAGACGTCAGGCGATTCATAGTCAACGTGGCAGTAACCTGAAGTATTCGAACAGTCATCGCAGGAATAACCGGAGCGACCGATGAAATCAGGTGAGCTATTCGAATCCCTCTCAATGAATCCGATCAAGGACACTACAACACCTCTCGCCGAACGGATGCGCCCGAGGACTTTGGACGAATTTGTTGGACAGGACTCAATATTAGCTCCTGGCCAACCGCTTCGCGAAGCGATCATCGGAGACACACTTCAATCAATCATCTTGTGGGGTCCTCCTGGAACGGGCAAGACCACCCTTGCTCGTTTAATCGCGAGCATGACTCAGGCAAAGTTTGTTGCCTTCAGTGCCGTTCTTTCGGGTATCAAAGAAATCAGATCCGTCATGGAGGCAGCAGAATCAGAACGACGTCACCAAGGTCAACGGACGATCCTTTTTATTGACGAGATTCACCGTTTCAACCGAGCTCAACAAGACGCCTTTCTACCTCGGGTCGAAGCTGGAGACATCGTGCTCATCGGGGCAACGACTGAAAACCCTTCATTTGAGGTAAATGCAGCCCTTTTATCACGCTCAAGAGTATTTGTACTGAACCCCCTGACCATCGAAAATCTTGTGTCCGTTTTACACCGGGCCTTAACTGACCTAGACCGAGGCCTAGGTCACAAGAAAGTGAAAGTTGCAACTGGATCCCTCGAGGCAATCGCTCGACATGCCAATGGTGATGCCAGAATCGCACTCAATGTGCTCGAATTGTCGGCCACAATCGCGGCGGCAGGAGACGACAACCATAATCGCGTCAGCCATGAGAATACCGATGACGCTGCGATCATCGACCACGAATTAATCTCAAAGGCTGTCCAGCGACGATCACTACTTTATGACAAGTCCGGCGAAGAGCACTTTAATCTTATTTCCGCATTGCATAAGTCGATGCGAAACTCTGATGCCGACGCAGCAATCTACTGGCTTGCCAGGATGATCGAAGCCGGAGAAGACCCTCTGTACATCGCTAGGCGCTTGGTGCGTTTCGCATCAGAAGATATCGGCAATGCCGACCCACAAGCTCTGAGTCTCGCGATGGCAGCCAAGGATGCCGTGCATTTTATCGGAATGCCTGAAGGTAATACGGCCTTAGCACAGGCGACACTCTACCTATCAGTTGCTCCAAAAAGTAACGCAGTCTATGTAGCGTACGGGCAGGCTGCTCACGATGCTCACAATGACGTTGCAGAACCTGTGCCGCTGCATCTTCGAAACGCGCCCACCAAACTCATGAAGAATCTCGAATATGGAAAGGACTACCAATACGCACACGATTATTCGGAAGGGACAACGCCGATGAAATGCCTTCCATCCCAACTCGAAAATCGGCGTTACTACACCCCCCGAGGACGCGGGGCAGAACAAGTCATACGAGAACGAATGTCAACTTGGCGTAAAACTCGGCATAAAAAAGGAACGGAGTTAAAAGACTAGTGGTTGGTTTCCCCTATTATGTCGGACGCTTTCTTCAACTATTCGGCATGTCGCTGCTATTGATGGCAATCATGACCGCAGGGCCATTGGGACCCAGCCCCCGTGTCTTTGGCTCCGGTATCGCAGTATTCGGGTTAGGATGGCTAATCGTAAGGATATTTCTGAAGTAGCCAAAATTTTGCAATAACTTCAACGATCAAAACTATTTTCAATTTCATTTCGGGTCAGTCGAAGTACGACTGGTCGGCCGTGCGGACAAACTGTCGAATACTCAGTCCGACGGAGTCCATCCAGCAAATACAGCATCTTGTCATGGGTCAGCCTATCGTTCGCCTTAACCGCGGCGTGGCAGGCCGTTGTAGCAGCTAAACACCTGATTACATCATTCACCTTAGCGCCAACGTCAAACCCTTCAGCATCAGCTGCCAATTCCCTTACCGTAGACTCCGCCTCAGTACGCTCAAGCAATCCTGGAATCGTAACAATCTGGATACTTTCGCCACCAAAGTCTCTAACCTCGAATCCGAGCTGTTCTAACTGAGCAGTGCGTGCTTCAAGAGCTTCTCGCTGAGCCGAAGTAAGATCAATGACGATAGGAGTCAGAAGACGTTGTCCTGTCACGGGACCAGTCGAAAGCTGAGCCACAACCTGTTCGAAGAGAATTCGTTCATGAGCCACATGCTGGTCAATAATTGCTATACCTTCATTATCGACAGCAATGATAAATGTATCGCGAAATTGCCCCAACGGCATCAACGGTCCACTCTTGTCGAGCGCGGCGTCTTTATCAAGATCTGTGACTATCGAACTAGGGTTCAATTGAGACGCGGCACGTACCTCCTCAGTCCGAGCAACACGCATAATCTCGGGAACAGTTAACCAATGACTCGCCGGCGATATCCCAGAAGTGATGCCTGGAATCGCCCGTGGGATCGGATTACTCGTGGAAGTTGAAGGCTCGGTTGAATGAAGACCTACTGGCATTGGCGCCGATGATGGCTGTCCCAACGCGTCACCGACCGCTCGGCGAACCAACTCATGAATGAGGGACTGCTCCAGGAAACGAACCTCTGCCTTCATCGGGTGAACATTCACATCGACCTGATCAGGAGGCAGGTCAATGAATAAATGAATCTCCGGCGACCTCAACTTTACAGTAGCGCGAGCGTAAGCGTCATGAACGGCATGCGAAATAGTGCGATCTTTGATAACTCGTCGATTAACAAAGACATTTTGGACACCTCTTGCCGCCCCATGTCTAGTCAAGGCCGCAACAAATCCCCGAATGACGACCCCTGCGGCTTTCTTCCCAACCTTAACAAGATCCTCACGGTCACCGTATACCTGGAAGAACCTTTCATCTAGGGTTCGAACTGGGGGGTATTGCAGAACACGGCGTGCACCATTAGCAAGAGAAAACCCGACTTCGGGATGGCCCAAGGCCAATTGGGTTACTGTTCTTGAGACCTGCGACGACTCGGCCCCATCAGACTTAAGAAATTTCAGGCGCGCCGGAACGTTGTAAAAGAGCTCTGCTACTTCAACTACCGTCCCGCTTGGCATGCCAACTTCGCTAGGTGCTCCCATAGTTCCACCATCAACACGGACTGCGACCCCATAGGAAACGTCGGACGTCTTCGTCCGCAAACTTAAATGCGAGACAGAGGCAATACTGGGTAATGCTTCTCCCCGAAACCCCATCGTACTTAGGCTCATAAGCTCATCGAGCCTGCTCAATTTACTAGTCGCGTGGCGCTCTAGAGCCAGCTGTGCATCTTCAGGGCTCATGCCTTTACCGTCGTCTTGGACGCGAATCAGCCGTTTACCACCGCCCTTAACCGTGACGTCAATCCGTCTCGAACCGGCATCAATCGAGTTCTCTATCAACTCTTTTAGAGCAGAAGCCGGACGCTCAACGACCTCACCAGCAGCGATCTGATTCGCCAGTTCGCGTGAAAGGCGATGTATGGCAGGCATGGCCTAGATCCGTGTCATTCCGATTCTGCAAGAAGGGCCGCATGGGCCGCGGCTAGGCGGGCTGTCGGTATCCGATACGGGGATGCACTCACATAATCCAAGCCGACGTCAGCAAAAAATCGAATCGAAGCGGGGTCTCCCCCATGCTCTCCGCAGACACCCAATTTAAGATAGGGGTTACTTGTACGTCCCTTTTTAACTGCCAACCGAACCAGTTCGCCCACTCCTTCAACATCGATCGATGCGAAGGGATCGCGGTCAATAATCCGACGTTCACGATAGACACGCAGAAACTTCTGCGCGTCGTCTCTGGAAAACCCAAAGGTCATCTGTGTCAGGTCGTTCGTCCCAAACGAAAAAAAGTCAGCTTCCTTGGCAATCTCATCGGCGGTTATCGCACCACGCGGCACTTCTATCATCGTGCCTACCAAGTATTTAACTTTTACGCCCATCGCCTTCATTGCGTCGGCCGCAACTCGGTCAATGAGCACCCTTTGATCCTGAAATTCCTTCACGTGTCCAACTAGAGGAATCATGATCTCAGGAACGATTTTGTGTCCCTCTTTCGCGAGCTGGCAGGCCGCTTCCATGATCGCGCGCGTCTGCATTTCCGTAATTTCAGGGTAACTAATTGCCAAACGAACGCCACGGTGTCCCATCATAGGATTAAATTCATGCAGCTGCTCCACCCGCCGAAGTAAATCTCGCTTCTGAACCAACTTCGCATGTTTACCAGTTGCCACCTCAAGAAGCGCGATCTCTACCATTAACTCTTCTCGCTTCGGTAGGAATTCGTGAAGTGGTGGATCAACCAAACGAATCGTTACAGGCTCACCTTGCATCGCTTTGAAAATTCCATAGAAATCCTTCCTCTGTAGAGGAAGAAGCCGGTCCAGCGCTGCTCGTCGGTCCAACGCCGTCTCAGACAAAATCATCCGCTGCATGATAGGTAGCCGGTCTTCTCCAAAAAACATATGCTCCGTCCGGCAGAGGCCTATACCTCGAGCACCAAACTCGTAGGCCGTCTTAGCTTGGTCTGGAAGGTCTGCATTCGCCCTGACACCCAGAGACCGACATTTGTCCGCCCACAATAAAAGTCTCGAAAATCGTTGAAAGAGATCAGAACGTTTAGGTTTGAGGTCTCCATTAAGGACTTGAAGAATTTCACTGGGTTTTGTTTCGACGCAACCCAACTTAACTTCACCGGAGAGGCCATCAAATGAAAGATATTCGCCTTCCCGAATCACCTGTCGGTTGACGGTAACGGTTCGGTTCTCTTCGTCAACCCACAATTCCCCCGCGCCAACGACTGATGGTTTTCCCATCTGACGTCCAACCACAGCAGCATGCGATGTCATCCCACCAGTGGCTGTCAACACACCATTAGCCACGTGCATGCCATGGATATCGTCCGGAGCAGTTTCCTTCCGAACCAAAATTACCGACTTTCCTTTTCTAGTCCATGACACTGCGTCATCCGCAGTGAAAACAACCTGACCGGAAGCCGCCCCCGGCGAAGCTGGCAATCCCTTAGTCATTACCGGAAATGACCGCCACGCCGTTGGGTCAAACACCGGAGAAAGTAGTTGGGAGAGAGAATCTGGTTCGACCAGTAACACCGCCTCAGATTGATTAATGAGTCGTTCAGCTACCATATCGGTTGCAATGACGACCGCGGCATATCCGGTTCGCTTCCCACTCCGGGTTTGCAGCATAAACAGTTCTTCGTCTTGAATCGTGAACTCAAAATCCTGAACATCTTTATAATGACGCTCCAACCGCCTCGTGATCCGGTGAAGTTGACGATAAGCTTTTGGCATCACTTTCTGAAGTTCGCCGATCGGTTGTGGTGTGCGGATACCAGCAACGACATCTTCCCCTTGTGCATTCACCAAAAATTCTCCATAGAATTCACGGGCACCAGTGGCGGGGTTGCGGGTAAATCCAACACCTGTGGCTGAACGCTCGCCCGTATTGCCAAACACCATTGCCTGAATGTTGACTGCGGTGCCAATTTCGTCAGGAATGTCGTAGATCCTGCGGTACTCAATTGCTCGAAGATTTTGCCAAGACCGAAACACCGCGTCTCGGGCCATCCGAAGCTGTTCAAAAGGATCCTGCGGAAATTTTCGACCCGACTCACGACGAACGACATCTCTGTAACGCCCAACGACATCAAGCAGGTCTTGCTCATCCAGTTCTGTATCCAGTCGAACGCCACGTTCGTCTTTAACCGCGTCAAGTACCTGATTAAACGCCTCCTTCGGAATCTCAAGTACAACGTTGCCAAACATCTGAATGAACCGGCGATAACTGTCGGCTGCAAAGCGGCCATTCGACGTCCTGCACTTGAGTCCTTCCATCGCATCATCGTTCAGGCCAAGGTTGAGGATCGTGTCCATCATGCCTGGCATAGAAATTTTCGATCCTGACCTCACCGACACTAATAAAGGATCTGTTTTTGCACCGAGTTTGAATCCGGTCACACGCTCAAGGCGACGAAGATGGGTGGCCATTTCCTTTTCGACCTGCTCAGGCACCTTCTGGATGCCCTCATAGAACAGTCTGCAAACATTGGTGGACACTGTAAAACCAGGTGGCACGGGCAGTCCAGCAATGGTCATCTCCGCTAAACCAGCTCCCTTTCCTCCGAGAAGATCTTGCTTTCTTCGATCGCCGTCAGCTTTTCCATCACCAAAAAAGAAGATGTTTTTTACGCGACTGACCTTTGCGGTACGAATGGCACCTTTCTTCTTCCGATGCACTCTCCCTCCAGCCGTGGTCGCGTTACTATGAAGTGAAGCACGAGACATCTTCCGTTTTGTCTTCGAAGCTTTTTTCTTCGCCATACAGAATCGTGGTTGCCTATGAGTAAGAAAAGATTGATGGTTTATGTTGAAGACTCGTCCTCTGGCACAATCTCTGAAACGTCCGCAAGGCTACTAATAAGACGCTCGACGCGCTTCATCAGGTGTAGACGTACCCGCCTTACATCCGGGTCATCAACCATAATGAACACTTCCGTAAAGAAACGATCTACTGTTGGACCTAACATCGCAGCCTGTGCGAACGCTTCACGATACCCGCCACCAGTTGACACGGCATCGTCTATGACCGGACGGCGCTTTTCCACTTCCGCAAACAGTGCCTTTTCGGCTTGCTCGGTCAAGTGAGATGACAGGCGTTGATAATCACTACTCTCCGCAGCGAGAAACTCTTCATCAGAGAGCTCCTTGGCTATATTCTTCACTCGCTTAAATAGGTTTGCCAACTGTCTAAACTCGGCCGTGTCGATAAATTCTGGAAGCACCTCAAGTTTTTGACGTGCGTCAAGAGGGAGAAGATCATCAAGTGATGTTTGTTTAGTAACAGACCGCACATTCCGAATATCGAAACCTCGCTCTTCCAGTAGGTATCGCATTCGTTCGCGCAGAAAAGAAGATTCCCGAACTTCCGTATCATGATCAGGCCTACCGTGAACCTCATACGCCATCTCAAGTAACCGCCCAAGCGAAACGCGTACATTAAGCTTCGTTAACTCAGGTAAATCCGTCAATATTCGAATAATTCCCTGTGCTTGCCTCCGCATGCCGAATGGGTCCCGTGATCCAGTCGGCCGCTCTCCAACATGAAAAAGACCGACGAGCGTATCAAGCTTGTCTGCCAGAGAGACGGCCGCCCACGGCACCGCAGCAGCGCCTAAATCGCCGTATGTCGGTGGCGCGGACGCATCGACCCCAACCGGCAGGTAGTGATGGTAAATTGCCTGCCATATCTCAATAGGATCACCTGCTTCACGTGAATAAACCCCGCCCATCACACCCTGAAGTTCTGGGAATTCTCCGACCATGTCAGTTGCTAAATCAGCCTTGCACAACAACCCTGCTTGTTGAGCCGCTGATACGACCGGTGAATCGGCTTCTAACACTTCTCTGGCAATCCGCTCCGCCAAAGTGCTGACACGTCCAACTTTCTCGCGATAACTTCCAAGTTTTTGATGAAACAAAAGCGTATCAAGCCGATCGAGCTGGTCTGCGAGGGTTCTCCGACGATCCTCGTCCCAGAAAAACCGTGCGTCCCGTAGCCGCGCCACGAGAACCCTCTCAGCATTACGCGCAATCCCTCGAACGTTATCACGCGGAGTATTGGTCACCGCCAAGAAAGAATTCGTGAGACGACCGCCTTGTGTAATAACCGGAAAGTAGTGCTGATGGTGAATCATCGTTGTTTTCAGAACCTCTTCAGGGAGGCTCAAGAACTCCGAAGGAAACTGCCCGGTCACCACCGACGGATACTCGACAAGATCAGGCACTTCATCCAATAATGAGCCCCGGTCGGCATCAACGTCCACCTGCCCGCCAGCACGGTTCGCAGCACGCTCCAATTTCTGCATAATCCGGCGACGACGCACCTCACGATCAATGACGACGTAACCGGACGCAAGAGCCCGTTTGTACTCGCTAAACGACCCTACTCGAATTGCTCTCCCCGGTTGTCCATGTCGACTAAAAAATCGATGCCCGTATGTCACAGAGCCAGACGATACAACTGTCACACCTTCTGTCGCAGCCGATTCCTGTCGCTGGATACGAAACGGCACAACTCGCCCCCCATATAGAAAAAGAATCCATCGAATCGGGCGACCAAACACCAACTCGCCTCGACCATCAGCAAGCTGCGCATCCCAATTCATCTGTTTCGGAAAACTCAACGCCCTGAGAGTTGCCCCCATGACATTAGGCAGAACCTTCCGCGCCACTACACCACGCTGATGTTTCTTGTAGACCAAATACTCACCCTTTGGTGTATTTGCACGCTGCAATCTACTAACGTCGACACCTTGTTTCGCTGCAAACCCTAGAGCAGCGGCTGTTGGTTCACCATCGGCATCGAACGCAGCCCGTACTGGCGGCCCAGACACCGTCTCCTTAAGGTCAGCCTGCTGGGCAGCGACACGGGCCGCATGAACCACCAATCGGCGAGGGGTGCAGAAGGACTGAATGGGAGCCTTCCACTCCAATCGTGCTTCAGACAGAAAGTGTCCCAAGCGGTCATTCAATTGATCGGTCAGCACCGGCAGCCAACTCGCCGGAAGTTCCTCGCAGCCAATCTCAATTAACAACTCACGAAACATCGTCATCAGTGTCAGGCCTCAGCTGAAATAGCCGCCACGTGTGCATTCGCAATTGCCACTGCCAACTTTCGAACTCTGAGAATGTACGCAGCACGTTCGGTTACACCAATGCTGCCACTCGCATCTAACACATTAAACACGTGGGAACATTTGAGACAGTAGTCGAGAGACGGAAGAACCAATTCCGAACCGAGCAATCGCTCGGCAAACATGTAGTAATCATCAAACAATTGTCTGTGGAATCGCGAAAACTCACCCTTGGGCATTTCGACTTTCCCAAAGGCGTACTTTGACTGTTCAACTTCTTCTCGGTGCCTCACCTCGCCATACGTAACCCCAAGGGCCCACTCGAGGTCATAAACGTTATCTTTGCCTTGTAGATGCATTGCGATGCGTTCGAGTCCGTAAGTCAATTCCACCGAAATTGGCGATAAATCGAGGCCTCCCGCTTGTTGAAAATACGTAAACTGAGTGATCTCAAGCCCATCGAGTAGCACCTGCCACCCTATCCCCCATGCCCCCAGCGTGGGTGATTCCCAGTTGTCTTCTTCGAATCGCACATCATGACGTGTCGGATCGATACCACAAGCCTGAAGACTCTCAAGGTATAGGTTCTGAGCGGCGTCAGGGGAGGGCTTCAAAATAACTTGGAATTGGTGATGCTTAAACAAACGATTCGGATTTTCCCCGAACCGACCATCTGCGGGACGGCGGGAGGGTTGTACATATGCTACGTTCCAATGCCGCGGACCCAAAACTCGAAGGAACGTCTCAGGGTGCATAGTGCCAGCCCCAACCTCGATATCAAGAGGTTGTTGAAGCAAGCATCCATGTGATGCCCAAAATCGTGATAGCGACAGGATGAGGTCTTGGAATGTCATCAGGAACTCGAACCTGTGTCCTCTCCGTCTACTCGCAAACCGTCGACTTGATGTAATACACGTGTAGACCGGAGTTCTCTTTCAAGGTTCGCTGCGATCAAGTCGCGATGAACCATCGTCAGTTGACGAGCTGAATCTGGTGTCCAAACTACCCTGGTCATATCCATCGCAGGTTGCGTGGCGGCGGCACGAAGAAACGATAAGGCGTCCCGTGACAGATCAACCTCACCCTGTCCTGGCCCGCACGACCGGCACACAAAAACACCTAACTCACGAACAACAACAGCCCCACTCGACCCCAAGTCGTCCCCACATCGATGACATGCAACAATCGACGGATAAACGCCTTGCAGCCTCAGTAACCAATATTCAAAATAGCGAGCCACTCGATCTACCGGCGCATCATTCGAAATCGCCTCAACGACTGACGCGCCCAACCGATACAGTCGCTCGCTAGGATCGCCTTCCAGAGCCCACATATCTACCAATTCCGCGAAGTAGCTCGCATAGTTCAGAGCATCGCTAGTCTGGCTGGAAAACAGCGACACCACGGGTTCGACATACGACAACCTAACAAGTTCACGATTCTCACGTTCAAAGTACGACAACCGCACTCGCGTGAACGGTTCGAGACCACCCAAAAATCGCGACCGTGCGCGTCTAGCTCCTTTGGCAACCCCGCGGCGTTTACCTCGATCGCTGGTCAAGAACACAACGATTCGGTCTGCCTCAGCAAGCTTGTAAGTTCGTAGAATCAGAGCATCGGCCGTATAAAGCGGCATCATCCAGATCGAGTCGAAATATTCTACCGCAGTGAGTATTTTGTCTTAGTCTGCGGTTGAACGCGGAGATCACGATTTTAATTGTCTCTAGGGTATCCCTAGATGATCCACAAATAACGTTGCCAAACCGAGAAACGCAAAAAATCCAAACATGTCGGTGAGCGTCGTAATAAATACAGACGAGGCCAGCGCAGGATCTATTTTCATCGCTCGCAGGCCGATCGGTATTAACGTGGCCGCCACGGCCGCTACAAGTAAGTTAACTACCATAGCGAGGGCTAGTATGCCTCCAAAAACTGGGCTTCCCACAACCACCCAAGCCACACCAGCACCAACGACACCCAGAATGAGTCCGTTACCGATACCAACAACCGCCTCCTTCACAAGCACTCTGCGTGAATTACTCCACGTAAGTTCCCCGAGAGCAATGCCTCGAACAACCACCGTAAGAGTCTGTGTCGCCGCGTTTCCGCCCATACTCGCGACGATTGTCATAAAAGCTGCAAGCGCTACAACTCTATCAATGGTCGCCTGAAATAGCGTGACGACCATTGCCGCCAGAATGGCCGTGACAAGATTGACCCCCAACCAAGGTAAACGCTTCCTGATTGACTCTCCCGCAGAAGTAAACACATGCTCATCGCTGGACACACCAGCCATCCTGTAAATATCCTCAGTAGCCTCATCCTTGATAACGTCGATGACGTCATCGACTGTGATCATGCCAACCAACTTACTGTCATCATCCACAACTGGTATTGCCAATAAGTTGTAGGAAGCGACTAATTGAGCAACTTCCTCTTGGTCGGTATCAACTCGAGCTGTCGTCAGATCAGTAGTCATAATCCGTTTCAGTGGAGTCTCCGGTGACACCAGTAACAACCGTCGCAGGGAGATCACACCGACGAGATGCCGACGCCCGTCCACGACATACAGGTAAAACACCATCTCGATGTCCGCGGCCTGTTGGAGTGCCTGAATGGCTTCCCCGGCTGTCAGATCTTCAGACAGTGCAAACACCTCCGGATTCATGATTCGACCGGCGGTCTGATCCGCATAGTCGAGAAGATGTTGAACTTCGTCCGACTCCTTACGATGCATTAATTCAAGAACGGACGCTGCCAAAACCTCAGGAAGATCAGCGATCAACGCTGCCGCATCGTCGGGCGGTAACTCTTGGAGGACTCGGGATAGTTCTTCGGCAGGATGTTCGACTAACAGTGGCACTCTAACTTCTGGCTCAAGTTCGCTAAGCGCCTCCATGGCCAACCGGCTATTACGCTCAAAGAGCGTGTCGAACACTGAACGTTTTTCCCGGTCAGGAAGGTTGCTAAAAACTTCAGCGAGATCAGCAGGGTGCTGTTTCTGAAGAAGGTTCAGAAGGTTCGCAGTCGCACCAATCCGCTGCAGTCGTTTGACTGAATCGAGTACGACGTCGATCCGGCGTTGTGGCGGCATAACGACAACCCGTAAGGCCGAGAGGCCTTAAAAGTGCCAAAGATAAAACGCTAATTGATCCTTGTCCCACGTTTCCTTAAAGCTTGAATCTTAACGATAAGGTTACCACACTAGATATGGAGCACTGGGGACGACCACGTGCCGGTCAAGAGGTTCTCGTTATGCCAAGACTTCCCAGAATGTGGTCATTATCTCTCCAGCCAGCACGAACCCTGACATGTAGATCCAAATACACCTTCGTGGAAAACAAACCTTCTAGCTCAAGTCGGGCTTCCGTTCCAATCTTCTTAATCAAAGCCCCTTGGCGACCCACAACGATCCGTTTCTGTGACTCACGTTCAACCAGAACAGAACAATATATCTTGAGAATTCCACCACCATCTCGCGCCTGTTCATCAAATTGGTCGACGACCACCGCAGTAGAAAAAGGCAACTCTGCACTGGTATACCAGAGTATTTTCTCTCTAACCATCTCAGCCGCCAGATGCCGTTCTGGCTGATCGGTAAGATAATCCTCTGGATACAACGGGGCGCCTTCCGGTAGTTGTTCCCCTATGGCACATTCCAACTCTTTTTGACCGTCTCCCGTTAATGCCGACACGGGAACGATCACAGCAAAATCTCTCTGCTGTCGATACCATTCTATTAATGGAAGTAGCTGGTTCTTGCGGATCAGATCAATCTTATTAAGCGCAAGAACCAGGGGCACCGTCGCACCCTCAAGCTGTGTTAACACGTAGCGATCTCCAGCGCCGACCTTCACGGAAGCATCGATCACGACAACCAATACATCTACACTGCTTATTGTTTCTAATGCCGACTGAACCATCCGCACGTTCATCCGATGCAACGGACGGTGAATGCCCGGCGTGTCAAGAAACACGACTTGACCGGTTGGATTTCCAGTAAGGCGAGCTACAGCAAGAATTCGATTGCGTGTCGTCTGCGGCTTATCAGAGACGATAGCCAACTTTGTCCCGACAAGACGATTCAACAACATTGACTTTCCCGCATTCGGCCGGCCGATTAGGGAAGCAAACCCACTACGCATCGGAAGACTCCTCCTTAATTGCCGACCGCCGATACATCCTAACGCGTTGTATCCGGCGCCTTTCAGCTTCAAGAATTTCTACATTTACCTCGTCCACGTGCAGCTGCTCGCCCACCCGAGGAATTCTCCCAAGCCGCGCAAGTAGATAGCCACCGACGGTCTCAAATCCTTGCCGTTCAATCTCAAGTTTCAAACACGCGGCCGCATCATCAATTCCAACTCTACCGGCAAACACAAAGCACCCTTCTCCTTCATTAACGATCGGTTCAGATTCAACGTCATATTCGTCGCGAATCTCACCAACAATTTCCTCGAGAAGATCCTCGATCGTTACAAGGCCTGCTGTGCCACCGTACTCATCATGAACAATCGCAATCTGCACCTGGCGCCGTTGAAATTCTTTCAGTAATTCTGCAACTCGTTTTGTCTCTGGTACAACGTACGCTGGGCGCTTTAATCGCTCAATTATCTCATCGTCGAAATCTGCGTCGTTCAACGCAACTAAGTCTTTCACGAAAACAAACCCCAAGATCTCGTCGAGACTTGCCTTGTAGAATGGAATCCGAGAATACTGCTGCTCGCTAAACAAATCGGTGAGTTCACGAAGTGTTGCAGATGATTTGACGGCTACGATGTCCGGCCGAGGGGTCATCACCTCTCGAACTAATGTGTCCCCGAACTCGACCACCGACTTTAACAACTTCCGCTCCTCCTGTTCGTCGGCTACGGAATCGGGTTCGCCTCCAACGCCTTCTTGCTTTTCACCATCAAACGCACTGAACCCATCATTGTGATGTCGTCCAACTCCGTTCAATAACCCAATCAACGGCCGCGTTACCGGACTCAGGGCTCCCGCGATGAAATCAAACGACGGTAATAGGATCTCAATTACACGTTCCGGGTTCTGACGAACCAGAATGAGAGGTAGAACATGACCACATGTCATCACTGACGCGACAAGCCCAGAAAAAACCAGTACTAGTCCGAAATATCCGAGCGACGATGCCTCCACCATCACCAGCATCGTCGCCAGTATGGTTGACACTGCCTGCAATAATCTGGCTGGAACGAACAGTCGAACGGGATCTTCTAGATAATGACCGAGTCCTTCGGGGCGACCGTGCCACTCCGACCGTTCAGCATTGAGTCGAAGCGGTAATCGCATTAATGCACTGAAAGCTGCCTGAATGGCCCCCACATATACGATCACACAACCCAGTAGAAAAAGCATCAACGGCATCATACCGACAGGTCCTCCAAGCCTCCTCTTCGAAGCAGGTGACGCTCAAATTTCCTCATCTGACCAGTGTCTGTCTCATGGTCATATCCCATCAAATGGAGCAAGCCATGCAACGTCAGTCGACGTGTCTCCATATCAACTGACACACCCAAAGACCGCGCTTGGCGTTTAGTCACACCGGTTGCAATCACAATGTCTCCAAGAACACGTGGACTAGACCTGTCATGAAACAGGTAGGGATCTGCTAAAAACGACAGAACATCCGTTACTCGATCAAGACCTCGGTACCGCTTGTTGAGTGCGCGCATCTTTTCGTCACACACAAGCGCTACCACTACTTCACCACATAAACGCTTGGGAGCGACGGTCGAGAGCCATCGCACTAGACCTCGGGCCGGTATTGACCGCCCCCAGCCATCCGTCACCACAACCCGCAACCGAGGTTTAGACATCAGCACCGCACACACACCAGTTGCAGAAACTCGCTAGGTCCTCGTGCCTGAGAATGACTCATAAGCCTTAACAATGGCCTGCACCAGTGGATGCCTAACCACATCACGTTCATTGAACCTGACAACACACACACCTCTGACATCAGACACAATTTGCATTGCTTCGACAAGTCCAGAAGTTTTACCCGCTGGCAGATCAATCTGAGTTATATCACCTGTGATCACTGCCTTTGAACCGTGCCCAAGTCGTGTCAAAAACATCTTCATCTGTTCAGTTGTAGTGTTCTGGGCTTCGTCAAGAACTACAAACGCGTCGGTGAGTGTGCGCCCCCGCATAAAAGCGATCGGCGCGATTTCGATCACTCCGCGTTCAAGCAATCGATTCACTCGATCGCCATCAAGCATGTCATAAAGTGCATCATAGAGCGGTCGAAGATATGGGTTCACTTTTTCTTGAAGATCCCCGGGAAGAAACCCCAGTCTTTCACCAGCTTCTACAGCCGGCCTCGCGAGTACGATACGGCTGACACGCTTCGAACTAAGAAACGACACAGCCTGGGCCATACCCAAATACGTCTTTCCCGTCCCCGCTGGACCAACACCAAAAACGATATCGTCCCGCTCGATTGCATCAAGATATTTCTGCTGAGTAATACTTTTTGGTCTAACCTGGCACTTAGTTGACACCTGGATTGGACTGCGCTCAAAAAATTCTCGTAGGTTAATCTCGGTATCCTGTTCAACTAGTTTGGCTGCCCTTCGAATATCCGATTTTGACAGTCGGTGGCCATCTCTAATGAGATCCGATAGCTGACCGACAAGCTTCTCTATCTTCGCCACGTGGTGAGCATCACCGCTTACCACCAATTCCGTGCCGTCGGTTCGGATCTGTACACCGAAGAGCATCTCAAAATGTTTCAGATTCTCATCGTAAGGCCCGAAAAGGGTTTCTACCCCCTCATCAGGGACGGGGATTCTTGCAAGGAAGGAAGTGCTGATGGAATATCTCCAAGGTCTCGTTGATTTTAATCACGTCTCCGTAGTAACCGTCAAGTCGTCGGATCGAGGTGAAGCTCTTTCAGCTGTCTTCTAGACACTTTCGACGGAGATCCACACATCAAATCCAGTGCATTGGCTGTCTTCGGAAAAGCAATAACATCACGAATTGATGCCTCACCTGCCAACAGGGCCACAATCCGGTCAAGACCCAAGGCTATTCCACCGTGGGGAGGGGTCCCGTGCTGTAAGGCTTCAAGAAAGAATCCAAATCTCGATGCCGCCTCTTCATCAGAGATCTTCAAAAGTCGAAAGATTCGCTTCTGTAGAGTCCGATCATGAATTCGGATACTACCACCGCCTATCTCCGTGCCATTTAGGACCAAGTCGTAAGCGCGAGCCCGAACAGCGCCAGGCGTCTCTTCTAAACGGCTAACATCCTCGTCTCGTGGTGCGGTGAAAGGATGATGCATCGACATGTATCGTGATTCGGTGTCACTCCACTCCAGCAACGGAAAATCGGTCACCCATAAAAATTCAAATCGTGACTCGTCAAACAGACCTTCCCGTTCCGCTATCGCCAGTCTCACTTGACCAAGCACACCAGAAGCCTCGGCACTATTCCCCGCAGACAACAGAACTAGATCGTCAATCCCTGCCTGTAATGATTCCAGTGCCCGTGTCAAACTGTCGACCCCGGCGGCTTTGAGAATTGAACTTTGTACAACTCCATTCGGAGAACGCCGAATCCACACGAGACCTTTTGCCCCCTGTGCGATCGCTTCATCGACGATCTGATCGATTTTGTGCCGCGCATACCGTCCGGCCCCTGGAATGGTCAACGCTCGAACGAAACCACCCTCCGCAATGACATCCCTGAATACTTTGAACGGTGCCTCAACAAAAACGTCTGAAACGTTCTGAATCTCCAACGAACAGCGCAGGTCTGGTTTATCAGTGCCGTAACGAGCGATAGCCTCATCGAATGTCATCCGCGAAAATGGAGCCGTGATCTCTCTCCCTGCTGATTGACACACTGCCCGCATCAAATCCTCAACGACACCGAAGATCATTTCTTGGGTCGCAAAGGACATCTCGAGATCAATCTGAGTGAACTCTGGCTGGCGGTCGGAACGCAGATCTTCATCGCGAAAACATCGAACGACCTGAAAATAACGGTCCATTCCAGAAATCATCAGAATTTGCTTAAATATTTGTGGGGACTGCGGCAACGCATAGTAATGCCCTGCATGCACACGACTCGGGACAAGATAGTCCCGTGCACCTTCCGGCGTCGACTTAGCCAACATCGGAGTCTCGATCTCCCAGAATCCGTGTTCATCGAGACACCGGCGAACGCCCATTGTAATTTTGTGGCGCAGGCCGATGTTATCTCTCATCCGTTGGCGTCTAAGATCAAGATAGCGATACCTTAATCGAACTTCTTCAGATACTGGTGTTTCCTCGTCGATCTGAAACGGTGGCGTCAAAGCAGTATTCAGCACTGTGATTCCACGTGCCGCCACTTCAACCTCACCTGTCGCGATCTTAGTGTTGAGGGTGTCTTCCGACCGTCGTTCGATCGGACCTTCGACACACACAACAAACTCTGGGCGAATCTTCTTGGCAATTTCAAGCAGTTGCTCGTCTTCACGCGCTACAACCTGCGTAATGCCGTGCCGATCCCGTATATCTATAAAAATTAACGACCCCAAATTGCGAACTTTATGAACCCACCCCATTAAAGTGACATCAGTTCCAACGTCATGTGGACGCAGTTCCCCACAGGTATGAGTTCTTACAACTTCGTCTTTTCTGTCCGACACTTCTCGACTGTCTCCGTGCCTCAAATCATTTTTCGTTAGAAAGTAGCAGCCCTGCGACATCAGCTCGACTAACAGTAGACTGCTCTCCAGTTGTCATGTCCTTGACCGTTACATTTCCGTGTTCAAGCTCTTCGTCTCCAACAATTAGTACATGCGCTGCGCGCACACGGTCGGCGTATTTCATTTGCGACCTCAATGACCGAGCCTCATACTCAATCAAAACTCTCAACCCAGATTCGCGAAGATCGCGGGCGAGCATGTGGCCAGAAACCCGGGCCTCGTCACCTATCGCCACAACAAAGGCATCGATTGACGTTGCATCGGACTCCACCTCTGGCATAGCTAAAATGAGTCGATCGACTCCTGCAGCAAAACCCATACCGGCTCGGTCAGGACCTCCAAGCTGTTTGACAAGATTGTCATATCGTCCACCACCCAAAACAGCGTTCTGCGCGCCAATCCCTTGAGTCAGGATCTCAAAGGTCGTACGACTGTAGTAGTCAAGCCCTCTTACCAGTCGATGAGATACCTGAAAATTCAGCGAATAAGCCTCCAACATCTGCTTTACCGTATCAAAGTGCTCTCGGCACTCACCGCAAAGATGGTCCTCGAAATGCGGCAGTTCATCAATGATCGATTGATCAGTCGGCACCTTGCAGTCAAAAATCCTCAGTGGGTTGGTCTTGGCCCTGCGTTGACAATCCCTACACAACTCCTGCACACGACTACCAAGGACATCGGTTAGTTTCTCATTAAATACTGGATGACACGCCGAACACCCGACGGAGTTAATGAGTAACTCGGCATCCTTAACACCAAGTCCAGCAACAAAAGCCACAGCCATTTGAATGATTTCGGCATCTAATAATGGTGCTTTTATGCCAAACGCCTCAACATCAAACTGATAAAACTGTCGATACCGTCCTTTCTGTGGACGTTCGTAACGAAACATTGGCCCCAAACTGTACAGCTTGGCAACCGGCATAGACTGCTCCAACGAATGCTGGACGAACGCCCGAACCATACTAGGCGTCGCCTCAGGCCGCAGTGTCACTCGGTCGCCACCCTTATCGATAAAGGTGTACATCTCCTTCTGTACGATGTCGGTCGACTCCCCGGTGCCTTTGGCAAACAGTTCTTCCCGCTCCAGAATCGGCGTCCGAATCTCTTGGTAACCATATTCACGGCAGATACGGCGAGCAACAGTTTCAAGTCGCTGCCAGCGCCCGACATCACTTGGGAGAATATCTCGAGTACCTCGAACGGTTGAAATCATAGTGATCGATATTCGTTCTTGTATTCAACATAGTGCTCGGAGTAGCGCCGAATCGAGGCGACCTCATCATCGGTCAACATCCGACGAACTCGACCGGGAGTGCCCATAACGAGTGACCGAGACGGCACCACCATGCCTTCGGTAATGAGGGCACCAGCCGCTATGATCGAATCAATTCCAATCTTGGCACCATTCAAGACAATCACACCCATACTCACCAAACACCGGTCCTCCACCGTGCATCCATGGAGTACCGCTGCGTGTCCAATCGTTACATCGTCACCCAGACTGGTCGGGTAGGAGCCACTCATCACGTGAACCACACACCCATCTTGAATGTTCGTTCGTCGGCCCACGCGTATGCTATTGACGTCACCTCGAATTACGGCGTTCATCCAAACGCTACTGTCGGCTCCTATAACAACGTCACCAATGACCTGAGCACTCTGATCAACAAACGCCGTCTGTGCAACACGCGGGTGGACGGAACCAAATGGGCGGAGCACTAGAAAGATTATACTCGTGGGGCAAACCTGACTTCTTGCCGCAAACTAAGTCATAATCGCACAGATGTCTGCTGCACCTGTATCTGACACCTTGGGTCGGCCTCTCGCCAGTCTAAGATTATCCGTCACTGACCGGTGTAACTTGCGATGCCAATACTGCATGCCGGAAGCCGAATATGTTTGGCTTCCCCATGAAGACATTCTTAGTTTCGAAGAAATTAGCACCCTCACCGACCTCTTCACCACCGTCGGTGTCAACAGAGTGCGACTCACCGGCGGCGAACCCCTCTTACGTAAAAACCTGCCAGACCTTATTCAGGTGCTCGCAGCTAAGCCGGCCATTCAAGACTTGGCCTTAACAACCAACGGAATTCTGTTGGCTGATCGGGCTGCCACACTAGAGTCCGCTGGCCTCCAACGAATTACAGTAAGCCTTGACACGCTGAAACCGGACCGCTTCAAGGCCTTGACTCGATTCGACGAATTAAGTGCGGTGTTGGCTGGCCTCAATCAAGCGGTCCAAACCTGGGTCAATCAGGTAAAGATAGATTCCGTCATTATCCGTGGCGTCAATGACGATGAATTGGTTGACCTGCTTGAGTATGGACGCAAACTTGGTGCAGAGGTTCGTTTTATCGAGTACATGGATGTAGGAGGCGCGACCCGATGGGCTTTCGGCGACGTAGTTCCATCCACCGAGATGCTTCAGATAGTAGAAGCAAGATATGGCGCCGTGACACCGGTCGACGAACACACCTCCGCTCCGGCAGACCGCTACCGTCTTCCTGACGGTACGACGTTCGGCATTATCTCGTCGACAACCGCCCCATTTTGTCGGGATTGCGATCGTAGTCGTATCACTGCTGACGGATTGTGGTACCTCTGTCTATACGCCCAGGCTGGAATTGATTTGCGGGGTCCGCTACGTACCGGGGCGACACCAGAAGATCTACGGGCAATTATTCAGTCCAGATGGAGTGCCAGAAACGACCGTGGTGCAGAAACTCGTTTAGCAGCGGAAAACCGTCAACCGCTCGTGACTATCGAATCACTTCAGAAACAACCCCATCTTGAGATGCATACACGTGGGGGATAACAAGCCAAACTAGGCTTTACCACCTACAACCCGAACTTTTCACGCAGTAATCCTGCTAAGCCCTAGTTGGATTATTTTGCGATCACAATCATCAACATCGACTCAGAATTAAAATTTAGACAAAAAAAGAGCCAGCCGAGAAATCCCGGCCGGCCCGAAGGTCAGATAAGCCAGCAACCAATAGCCGAAAAGAACTTAGTTGGTGTCTTTTATTTTAACCCTTGAATCTGAACTGTCTCAGGCGCTTCTTCCTTAAGTACCTGCTGACGATACAACTGCGCCATCTGGTCATGATAGCGTGCATCCTTTTCATCGGTCTGGCCAGTGCCATTCTCTTTACCGCTCTTTAAGGCCGCCCGAGCAGCCAATTTCTCCTGTCTGGCATTCTTAACAATACCCTGCTGGTCGAGGTCAGTCTGGACACCAGCCGCCACCGCCGCCTCATCAAGCACAAGACTGTGCTCGGTCGTTCCAAGCGCAACCTCTTTCCCGCCGGCAAAAATCTCATGACGGCCGTGTTCCTCATACCACTTGGTTAACGTGGCCGTCATGTGCATCTTCTCAATGATGTTCCGCCAACCGATACCGGTATTGTAAGCACAGAAGGAAATTTCACCCTCCTGAGTCGCATACGGAATAATGCACCGCTCTGTCCGCCGGAAGTCGTAGTTGAAAAGGTCTTGAAACCACATACCAGCGACGAACAGAAAATTCCATCTGTCCTCCCGGCGTTTGGCTATGTCGTCATGTGTCCGAGCGCCTTTGACACTGCCGTAGTCATGCCCTGTCGCGCCAAAGGTCTTGTCGAACTTTTTCATCAGGTCGGAAAGCTTGAAATGGGTCGGCGACTGAAACGAATCGTAATTCCGCATCAAAGCCAACGCCATTCCAACGACAGAAGAGAATCTACCTCGAGCCGCATCATTTACACATGCAATGTCCTTCGCGAGACGCTCACCCTTAACAAACGCAGTGAACGGCACCGCTTCCTTGGTTTCCTTGTCAATCATGACAGCCATCCCCACACCACAATTCGGATGGCAGCCACAGTTCAATTGTCCCCAATCCTCCTGAGGACCGTGCACCAAATCGGCCCAATCGGTAAAGGTGCCCATGAAGGAAATAGGAAACCAGTCGCGAGTGGGCTCGCCTATTCCCGTCTGATTCTTCACATCATGCGCTAAGTGCGACAATGTGTACCGTTGGGCATGTCGACGTTCATCGGTAATTTCCTCGTCACGACCAGTAAACGAAACCGGTTGAAACGACAAGAAACTAATCTTTTTAGGATTATCCAGGGCAAACTGTACAACCCGGCCCACTTGCTCATTATTAATTCCGTTCAGAATCGTAATGACCGGCACGATATCCACACCCGCCTTGTGCAGATTTTCAATTGCCTGCAATTTCACATCAAAGAGATTGCCGACAAGGCGATGTGAGTTCGCTGCATTCCCGACACCATCAAACTGGAGGTAGGCATACCGCAAACCGGCATCCGCTGCTGCCTTCGCAAAATCAAGACTTTTCGCGAATTCGATACCATTCGTTGCAGCCTGAACACTGTTATAGCCAACCTTGCGTGAATAGCGAACTGCATCAAGAAAATACGGCGACATCGTGGGTTCGCCGCCAGAAAATTGTACGGACATCTGCCGTCTCGGTTTGATCGAAATGGCATTATCAAGCAACGTCTTGATGTCATCCCAACTGAGCTCGTGAACATATCCCACCTGATTGGCGTCCATAAAACACGGGTCGCACATCATGTTGCAGCGATTAGTCAAATCGATGGTCAAAACGGAACCACGACCGTATTTGATCGTGCTACTGCCATGGTTGTGTAGCTTCTCGTCATTGTGGGCCCGCATATCACTACCGGGAAATGTTTCCTCAAGGTGACGAAAGAACTCCGTGTCCATGGCCATGACATCTTCGTAGTGACCATGAATAGGGCAATCCTTAATCATCATGATCTTCCCATCCTGCTCGACGATCTGCGCCTTGATCTCTCCCACTTTCTCATGGAGAAGATCTTTGTAATCTTTCTTGCCATCGAGGATCGCCTGGCGGGCCTCACGCACACACTTAGGGCACAGGGAATCGGTCTCACGAGGCCAACCCAACGGAGGTTTAACCTTCTGGTCCGATTTCAATAGTGGCGTATCTGACCATGCAGGTATAAACGAGGGTCTCTGAGCCATCTGGTTCCACGCGTTATAGAAAAACCAAGCTCCGTTAGCAGCGTAAGAAAGACCCTTTTCAACGTATTTTATGGGCTTATGCATGTAGACTCCTTAGGGACTCGGAGTTTCACAATCCGATACCCTCAATACAGTGTTGTCGTTGAGACAAACCTCTTTTTAAATCTAGTTATATATTGAATAGTAGGATAGCGGTGTCGAAGGGAAAATAGTTGATTTTTCAGTGTTTGGGCATATTTTGGGGATGAGTGGGCAATAGAAGCCGTGAACGGGAACAGAAAAATGGTAGCTTTGGCTACTTACTCCAGCTTAATCAGATACTTATAAGTCGTTAACTGGAATCCCTAACTCGAAACTGAGAGTCTAAAGGGCAAGCGATGCGATTCTTTATTACGCTTATCACAGCTATCTATCTGGCCGGAACGTTTCCGACCAACCCAAATCCGCTGGCGGCAGATACATTTGACCAAAGCTATCGCAACTACCACCAACTGTTGCGCAACCACGTAGACGACTCAAGTGTTGATTACTCTGCGCTCAAAGCAAACCGTACAGTTCTTGATTCTATTGTCAGCCAATTCGGTCGTGTCACCAAATCCGAACTGGACAGTTGGTCAAGCGAAGAGCAAATCTCATACTGGATCAATGCGTACAACGTTTTCACGCTACAGGCAATCGTAGACCACTACCCGATTCAGTGGCGGTGGATAAACTTTCTCACCCTGACTCCACGGAATAGCATCAAACAGATACCCGGTGTGTGGACCGACCTTCGATGGAACATAGCTGAAACCACAATGACGCTCGACGAGATTGAGCATGAAACACTCCGTCCTCTATATCAGGAACCCCGTATTCATATGGCAATCAATTGCGCTTCAATAAGCTGTCCTCCTTTACGAAGTGAGCCGTACCTTGGCGCACAACTGAATCGGCAATTGACTGTTGCGGCACGGGATTACTTAGCTAGCCAATTGGGAATGCGCGTGGATGGCTCGACGTTACACGTTTCGAGTATCTTCGATTGGTTTGGCGAAGATTTCATCAGCGATTATGCACACTTAGCACCTGGTGGCCGTTCGAACAAAGACCGGGCGATTCTGGGTTTCATAGCAACCTACGGTCCATCCGAAGCGTCAATAATTGCACAGAACGAACAAGTCAGCATTCGATACATGCGCTATGACTGGAATCTGAACGACACAGGGCACGGAGACAGAACTTACTGAAACGCCGAGGCACGTTCCGTGCCACGACTCCAGACCCACAGTGCTACGACTACGATAAGTCCATACTCCACGGCAACCACCCAGTCGGGAAGTACCCAGCCAGTTCCAGCTAACTGGGAACTCCATACAACATAAGTAAGGATAGAAACTAGGGTCCACGCGGTAAGAGGCCATACCCTTCGAGTGATAAGAAATGGCGTTAACCAGACAAGGTACCACGGGTACACAACGGGCATAAGCAACAAAGATGCGGCCATCGGCCATGCCCATGCTGAGGGGTCGTCGACAGTCATGGTCTTGCGGGCAACCGCGGCGACAACGAGGCCAACGGTTACAGCGATCACCGAGACGGTCAGAGCGCCAATCCGTGGCGCGAGAATGCCAAATATTGGACCATTGAATCGCCAACTAGCCAGATAAGTCCCAAGAGAACCGACGGGCAGAGAGAATCCTGTGTCAAGAAATGGAAGGTACACCAGCCCTACCAGGCCAAGAGCAGCGACACCATCCTTAAGATTCACACGCTTCCAAAATAGTGGCGTCAGCACTATTGGTAAAAACTTGATCGCAAACGCTGCAGCGAGAACAGACGCAGCAATCAAACGCCGATGCCGTGACAGAGCAAATCCGGCAGCAACAACTAGAAAAGTACCTACGAGGTCAATGTGCCCACCACCAGCCCCTTCAATCGCGACCAACGGATGCCATGCATAGGCAAGAACCCACCATGGACTTCGTCCTGTTGTGGTCAGCCAATACCAAAGTAGCAGTATCGTGAATAGGTCACACACGACGACCGCGATCACCAACGCGATCACGGAATCGCTAAGACTATTGACGGCGCGAAAGAATAATTCTGCAGCCGGCGGGTAGATCGTCGGAAGCGCAGCACTCGATGGATCAATTCTTCGTGTGTACTCTCCATGTAAATGTGCCAACTCCGGGTCATTTGGCGTCGACTCGTACGGGTTGTAGCCAAAACGTTGAACTCGGCCATCCCATAGATAACGATAGACGTCATCTGAAAGGAGTGGCGCAGCGGGAATAATTGCGACGCGCCAAGATACAGCCAGTAGTAGACAGACCACTAAGAGACGACGAGATCGCAGTCCTCGAGATACAATAAATAAAGCAGCGATGTAGGCAATCCCGGCCATCCCTATTAGTAATACAAAGGTCTCGCTGTCAGCCCTTGCATCGAGTCGTGACGCAGTGACCAGTGAAACCAGCAACACCAGACCGCATCCAACTATCCCTTTAGCCATCGAGAGCTGTCCTTAACAGCGCCCTCCTGCGGTGCCGTGTCCACCACATCGAACCGATAGTCGTTAACATGCGAGCACCAGCCCGGACACTCCCAGTAATCGTTCCGGAAATCTTAGATCGGCCAATCCTTGCTCGTTGACGAATCGGTATCTCTTGTACTCTGAGGTCGGCCTCAATGGCCTTCACCTGCATCTCAATCGTCCAGCCCCACGTTTTGTCTGACATGCGGAGACGTTCTAGAGCCTGACGTGTAATCGCCCGAAACGGTCCCAGGTCACGATAGTGAGCCGTCCACAGTCTATTGATCAACCAAACACACAGTGCAGTACCAAATCGCGCCGACAGTGGTCGTCCAACGCCATCACGGCAGCCCAACACAAAGTCAGTGGTACCGCACAAAATAGGCGCCAGCAACAATTGCATTTCTTCGGGATAATCGCTCCGATCCGCATCAAGAAAAACGACAATGTCAGCGGCGCTCTCCGCATGAAGACCGGTTAGACATGCCCGCCCGTAGCCTCGTATCGGTTCATCGACCACACTCGCACCCGCTCTACGAGCACACTCTGCGGTCCGATCAGTGGAACCGTTGTCAACAACGGTGACCGACTCCACTATGTCGGGAATCTCAGTTAGCACGTGACCAATGGCCTCCTCCTCATTCAGGGCTGGAATAATCACGGAAATTTTGGATGCCGCGTTCTGGTCTGTTACCACTGATTGAGTCCGATGAGTAGTCATTGCAGCAACACCTCTATGTGAGCTTCGGGCGCCGTAATAACGACGCGCCAGCCATCCAGGGGATGCGCCTGCAAAGAACAATCCGACAAGAACAATGTTGAGTCCTGAGGAACGCACCCACCCACTGCGCTCCCACCGCCGCGCCGAAACACAAACAGCTAGAGACGGAAAGTTCATCGTGCCCCGCCGGCGAAGACGTTGCACGAGATCAATGTCCTCCATAATTGGTAAATTGAAGTAGCCGCCTTCATCGAAAAACACCTCGCGGCGAACGAATATTCCTTGATCGCCGTAAGGGAGCGCAAACAACCGCACGCGAAGATACACTCCAACCTCGACGAGGCGGGCTATGAACGTTTTTGATCGAAGTCGAAAACGGAAGGCTCCACTGACTACCCCTGTTCGGTCTACTAGTCTCAAAACATCTATCCACCCTGGCTCAGGACACGCATCCGCATGCAGAAAAAAGAGCCACTTCCCGACGGCGAGACCGGCCCCATGATTCATCTGACGAGCTCGGCCGGGTAGACTCTCGGTCCACTTGATTTCAGAAAAGCGAAGCCTCAGTCTCTGGATCGATTCGTCGCCAGGATCGCCATTGACGACAATCACTTCATACGGTGTGTATCGCCCCCCAATTTGTTCAGAAGTGACCGCTAGCGTCGCAAGCAGTGCCGCCAACTCAGAGCTATCATGCAGGACGGGTATTACGATTGAAATTAATGGTGTCGCCGACATCTCAGATTCAACAGGCGAATGACCTTCGTATGAATAAAGACTACTAGCTTGGCCTAAACAAACTCAAAAACTCTCTCGACTCGGCCCACACGTGTTCCAAACTCTCCCCTAGCTGGTGACCATCATCGACCATAACAAACCGCACATGAGGTCGAGACAGGGAAAATCGTTCAACCATCTCCGGGTCAACTACATCGTCTCGCCTACCTTGAACTATCAATGTCGGCACGGTGTTGACCGCAGCAAATGACTCGTAACGTTTTGCGTCTTCGAAGAGTTCGTAATGCACCTTTCTTGTGTCGCCATAGGCATAATGTTTAACTTGCAACCAGCCTGTTTCTTTCCAGTGAAGAATATCGTCCCCAACCCCAGTTCGACTGGTGCCAAACTCCAGAGCAGGTGCCAGAAGAATCAACTGGCGAACCCGAACACGATCCAAGGCTTTTTGATGAGCCAACCGTTCCACAAGATGCAGAGCCACGAATGCTCCGAGACTCGATCCGAACAACGCCAGCGGTTGTGGTGGCAGCTGAACCAACATTGCTTCCACTTGCTCGATCATCCGAGTGACCGTCAATGTTGAGAAGTCTGGTTCATTGAGATCTGGGCACTGAAGAGTCACGCCGTGTTGTGCGAGCCGAGCGGACAGAAAACTACTCTTACTCGATTGAGGCGAAGACGCAAATCCATGCAAATAAAACATGTTAGAGACGGAGTCACCTCGACGAAACCCCGCCACCTTCATAACAAGTTCTGACACCCTGGCCGACATACACAGGAAATCTCACCTTCACCTTCGGTGTAATAGTTATACGTCAATTCTTCGCCCGCCTCGATATTCCTAGCGGCACAAATTAATACCGTGTGGCCAATGATCATGCTGTAGCAATTGGGCTTGCAGGCGTGATTGATAAAACGAGCGTCATTTCCTCGAACATTACCGTCTCGCGCCCAACGGCGATTGATCCGAAAGCACCAAATTTTTCCTTTTTCGAGATGTCGGGTTTCGCGTTTCTCACTCTCGGCAATCGTTATCTTTTCTCCGGCATATTCAATAATTCGCTTGTTCTTACGAATCGGGTCAACAGCAACCATACCCCAGCCGTGCAGTCCTGACCGTCGCTTCAGAAGGGTAGGAGGTGTCTTGATCTGAGGCACGTGAATTTTCATCGGTTGGATGTAACCATTGGTCGGTTCATGGCCTTCTCACCCGTACGAGGCACAAGGCGTGATTATAATCCGCGAATGAAAGCCTGGTGCCTAGAACCACCACCCACACTACTGCTACGTGGTATCGAGCAGTTCAACCGAGGCGAATTCTTTGAACAACACGAAACACTGGAAGACCTCTGGCGGCAAGAAACTCGTGAGGTTCGATACCTCTATCAGGGCATCTTACAAGTAGGCGTTGGGATGTACCAGATACAACGACAGAATCATCATGGCGCCGTGTCCATGATGACCCGCGGGCCGAGTTACCTCCAACCCTTTTCACCCACATGTCAATCTGTCGACGTTGCAGGACTTCTCGGACAAGCCTCTCGTATCCTGAAAGAAATCAACAAGCTTGGTCCCAAGCATCTGGATCAATTTAACTGGTCACTTCATCCCCACGTTAATCTGGTCGGGCGCTCAGCCGAGGAAAGTACATAGCACTTAAAAACTCCGACCTGACCACACAAATACGACTGCTATACTGAGCAACCCGGCAACTTGAAACCTGTCATTCGTATAAGGGGATCAACTCTCTCTCGGGCATCGATTTAACATTAGTTACTTCTGGCTAACCGTCAAAGTCTCCGGAGTTAAGTCCAATGTCATTACCTCGTTTCACCGAAGACACTTTAACGTTTTTACGTGGACTGAAAGACCACAACGACCGGGAGTGGTTTCGCAGTCACAGGCCTCATTACGAAATGCATGTTCTCCGTCCGATGGTCGAAACTATTGAGCAGCTCGCGATAGACCTTCAAGGATTTGCACCTGAACTTGTCGCAACACCGAAAAGATCGATGTACAGAATTTATCGAGACACGAGGTTCTCGACCAACAAAAGCCCGTTCAAGAACCAAGTGGCCGCCATGTTTCCACATCGGGGACTAACCAAGCATGGTGGGGCTGGGCTCTATTTTCATGTTGCCCACGATCATGTGATGATCGGCGGTGGAGTTTACGCCCCAGAACCAAGACACTTGTATCAACTACGTAAACATATTTCAGCGAACCTGAAGCAGTTCCGAAGGATTATAGAATCTCCTGACTTTCACCGACTTTTTGGTGTGATGAGCGGACGGCAACTCAAGCGTGTCCCAAAGGGATTTCTTGCTGATGATCCTGCGATCGAATACCTGAAGTTCTGTCAGTTTCTAGTCGGCACGAGGCGACCGAGCGTCTTCGCAACGCGACCACGATTCTACACATCGCTTCGGCGACTGTTTGAGCACTTGGCACCGTTTATCAGATTCCTCAACGACTCTGCCGCAGCGAGCCAAGACAGGCATCTACGTCGGTTATCCTAGCGAATCGACAATCAACCACAACTGTCTTTGGCTAGGCCTCGCCGAATCAGTCAAAATCCCTAACACTTGGAGGCTTCTCCAATCTTCTAGGACGCATCTGTTCCAAGGACATGACGTAGCGCCGATTCAAGATCTGGATAACTAAAGTGAAACCCTCCTGCCTCACGCAGGACGGCCGGCTCAACTCGGGTACTGGCCAACAGAAGCGCGTCCGCCATCTCACCGAGTACAAGACGAAGGACAAAGGCTGGTGCCGGTAGAATCGTTGGCCGATTGAGCACAGAACCAAGCACCTTCGTAAATTGACGGTTCGTTACGGCTTGTGGAGCGACGGCATTCACCGGACCAGTCAGCGAATCATCCGTTAGCGCGTACATGATGATGTCGAGTAAATCATCAAGAGCGATCCAGCTCATATACTGACTTCCG
>Ga0310121_10000332_pt1 | contig 52282 bp, 41 predicted proteins | sample CB27_Tmax_986_MG_FD_203504 | JGI IMG/M metagenome (GOLD analysis project Ga0310121, IMG submission 203504) | Marine microbial communities from Western Arctic Ocean, Canada - CB27_Tmax_986 | ecosystem: Environmental > Aquatic > Marine > Oceanic | place: Canada: Western Arctic Ocean | collected... | reverse complement strand
CCAAAACCGCTGCCGGGACTCACGGCGACGTCGCCCTTTTCCAATAGCATCATGGCGAAGTCCATAGTGCACATCCGCTGGCGCCAGACGTCCGGTATCGGCGCCCACAGGAACATACCGGCGCGTGGCGATTCGACATCCCACCCGACACGTCGCAGCCCTTGGACCAACACATCTCTTCGGCATCGGTAGACACCTGATTGTTCTTCCACGGCTACGTCTCCATGTCGCAGCGCCATGATAGCGGCAACCTGAATGGCCTGGAACATTCCGTAGTCGTAGTATCCCTTGATGACGCCCAAACCCTGAATCATTTGGCGGTTACCGCAGCAGAAGCCGACTCGCCAACCGGCCATGTTGTAGCCTTTACTCATCGTCGTGAACTCGACGCCCACGTCGATCGCTCCTGGCGCCGCCAGAAAACTCGGCGGCTGGTAGCCATCGAAGGCCACATCCGCGTACGCGAAGTCGCTGATGACCATGAATCCATAACGCTTGGCCAGCTTGACGATCTCCACGTAAAAATCTCTCTCGACGGTTACCGTGGACGGATTGTGCGGGTAGCAGACGATAAGGAGTTTCGGTTTGGGCACCAAATGCTCGCAGGTGTAGGCAATATTGGACAAGAATTGATCGCTTTCCTTGACCTCCAATGTAATTACGTTTCCCGATGCCAACGCCACGGCGTACATATGCACGGGAAAATAGGGCGCTGGCACGATGGCCGTGTCTCCAGGTCCCATCAGAGCCAGGCACATGTGTGAAAAACCTTCCTTGGAACCCAAGCAGGTCATCGCTTCGGCTTCCGGATCGATCCGCACTCCGTATCGTTTTAGGTATTTACCAGCCACCTCACGACGAAGGTTTACGATCCCGTTGGACTTGCTATATCCATGATTGCGCGGATCTTGAGCCGCTTCGGAAAGTTTATCGATGACTTGTGTCGCGGGCGGATCGGACGGGTTACCCATGCCCAAATCAATAACATCGTGTCCAGCTCTCCGTTTTTCGTACAGCAATTGGTTGATGCGGCCAAACATGTAGGGTGGCAGGCGCAGAACTCGGTTGGCCAAACACACACCAAACGAGTGGTCGGCTTTGAACCGGCGATCGACATTCGTCAGCGGGTCGCTCATATTTCGCGTGCGGGTTAATGATCAGAATGAATGGACTACGAGCGACGGAACAAAATGCCAAATATCACACTACCGTATTCACCACGGATGCTGAAGTGCCGAGCATCCCCTGCACCGTTGTCCGTGGCGTCGCGAAGTGAATTCGAATCCGGACCCATTATAGCGTGCAATGCCGGCGGAAAAGAGGACACTTGAGCAACCGGATGCCCGTCGCCTTAGGGACTGTTAAGAAACAACTTGTACGTTTTCTTGAAATCCGAAGCACGAATATCGAAATCCGAAACAATTACGAATCACCTAAATTCAAATGTTCCAAACGTCAAGGGCACGGACAATATTGTGATAATACGGGGTTTTGAACAGCAAGTTTTGAATTTGTTTCGGATTTCGGTATGCGGATTTCGAGACTGGGCTCCGTTGAAGCGTACAGGTTATTTCTTACCCCCGACTTAAGCTGCCCGTCGCCAACTCATCGCCGATCCGCTGCTTGGCGGTCGGCGGCAGTAGATTTCGAAAGCCTTGCTGAGGCTCAGGCTACGACAGACTGCCTTGAGGCCACGGTAGATCAGGGCGTATCCCGCCCGAGAGGGAGACAACAATGACACCTGGGCCCAAACGGGGTTCGGTAGAATTTCAAACCCAGCCCGTTCCAAGAAGGGCTGCAAATTGTGTTTGCGGAAAGTATAGATGTGTTCTGGAGCCCAAAACTTTTGGTACGCAGCGCCTTTGAGGCGCGCTTTCAGGTATCCAGCATCCGGGGTTTCCAAGACCATGACTCCGCCGGGCCTTACCACTCGATACCACTCATTAAGCGTTTGCTGGACGTTTTCCACGTGTTCAATGACGTGCCAAGACGTCACCACATCAAACGACTCATCGTCGAAGGGGAGTCGGATGCCATCCATCCGATGACAGCGAAGGCCACGACTGCGACACTTCGCGACCGCTGTCTCGCTAACGTCAACGCCTTCTGCATCCCAACCGATCTGTTGCGCCATCTCGACCGTCGCGCCGATAGAACAGCCGATGTCCAACATTCGCGGTCGAGAGACATCAATAGTTCGTGCCACCGCGCTTAAACGGACGCCGGCCGTCGTCAGCTTACGTGGCAGCTGCCTTTGGTAGTCGTCGTGATAGTCCGACTCGTAGGCGGCGTCACTCGGAGGCAGGCCCTTTTGGTATAGATCGCACACAACGCATCGCCAGAGAGTCTGTACGGGGCGAATGACAAAAGGTTCCAGCGGTGAACTGCCGCAGTTTTCGCAGGTGATACTAAGCGGATCCATGGAATCGATTTCCGTGAGACGTGGGTTTTGAGTCGGCCCGGGATAGTATCGATCTCCGCTGCGTTTCCCAAGATGGATTCGCGGACGGCACGCGCCAGCGGGATGAGCGTAGCTAGCAACGCTCTCAATCCGAAAACCCAGCGGCTGAAGATTGTCCTATTGCCGCCAACTCCCCGCGGAACTATCATTCGCGGCCCTTTTTATGGCATGGTCCAAATTTTGGGGGCTGCCTTTTTTTGCCACGCTTTACGCGACGTAGGAGTTAGCAATGCGCAAGGTTGCGTTAATCACTGGGATCACCGGCCAAGACGGTTCTTATCTGGCGGAATGCCTTCTCGACAAAGACTACGAAGTGCACGGGATGGTGCGTCGGAGCAGCAGCGAGAGCGTGGAAAGAATCGCTCACCTGACCGATTGCATTTCGCTACACGACGGCGACTTGATTGACCAAGGCTCGCTGATTCGAGTCATTCGGGACATCGGTCCACGGGAGGTCTACAATTTGGCGGCACAAAGTTTTGTGCCGACCAGCTGGCAAGAGCCGGTATTTACCGCCGAATCAACGGGCCTTGGCGTGGCACGCATGCTAGAGGCTATCCGGACCATCGATGACTCGATTCGGTTTTACCAAGCCAGCAGCAGTGAAATGTTCGGGCGTGTTCAGGCCACGCCACAGAATGAATCGACACCTTTCTGGCCACGCAGCCCCTATGCCGTCTCCAAAGTCTATGGCCACTGGACCACCGTGAATTATCGCGAGAGCTACGACATGTTCACCTGCTCGGGGATTCTCTTTAATCACGAATCGCCACGACGCGGAATGTCGTTCGTCACCCGAAAAATCACCAATACGGTCGCCAAGATCAAGTTGGGATTGGCCAAGGAATTACGCTTGGGCAACCTGGACTCGCGTCGCGACTGGGGCTATGCCGGGGACTACGTACACGCCATGTGGCTTATGCTGCAGCAAGACGAGCCGCGTGACTATGTGATCGGTACCGGCACGACCAAGCAAGTTCGCGACTTCGTGGAGGCTGCCTTTCAACACGTTAATCTGGATTGGCGAGACTATGTTGTCATCGATCCGCAATTCTATCGTCCGGCGGAAGTGGACCTGTTGATCGCCGACCCAAGCAAAGCCCGTAACGAGCTCGGATGGGAACCCCAAATCACCTTCGATCAGCTGGTCAGAATGATGGTCGACGCGGAGTTCAATAACCCGGAGCTTCGTCGATACAAAACTGCCACCGAACAATCCCGAATCGCCGCGTAAAGATCCAAGCTCGCAATCCAGTCCGCTCATCCGAAATCGATCCGTGCGTGAACAAGCCCAACCCAGAATTCTGCTGACCCGCACAAGTCATATCGGGGACTGTGTGCTCACGCTGCCGATGCTTGTCGCACTACGGGACCATTTCCCGAATGCCTTGATCGTCTGGGCCGTGGAATGCCCGTCCGACCAGTTCCTTCGCCATCACGAGGCGATCGATCACGTCATTCCACTTCACCGCGGATGGCTTCGACGACCGTCGGACGTCTGGAAACTGCGTCAAGAACTCTTGGGCTTCGACTTCAACATGAGTATCGATTCACAGAGCCGTACCAGGAGTTCGACCATCGCCTGGTTGGCTCGAGCACCACGGCGATTGGGCTGGAAATACCCAGCCGGTAAGGATTTTGCCCTGGTTTTCAACAACGAAAGATACGAATCCAAACAACGTCACCTAGTTGACCGGCAGCTGGACCTCTTGCGACCCTTGGGAATTGCCGACCAACCGGTTCGCTTTGATTTTCCGGTGCGGGAACAAGCAATCCAGTCGATCGATCAATTCTTAGGACAACGGACCGATCGTAGGGAATTCGTGGCTATGAATCCAGGCGCGGGTTGGTTCTCTCGCCGTTGGCCTGCCCAAAGATATGGCAAGGTCGCCCGATTCCTACGCGATCGATACCAGTTGACGAGTCTTGTCACATGGGCCGGGGCGGACGAGCGCGAACTGGCACTTTCCGCCATCCGGGCGGCGGATGGCGCGGCCATCATTGCGCCGGCCACATCGCTAAACGAACTTGCGGCTCTCCTGCGGCGCGCAAAATTCTACTTCGGATCCGATACCGGACCGATGCACGTCGCCAACGCCGTGGGGACCCCTTGCGTGGGCCTCTTCGGTCCCACACGACCGGAGTTCAGCGGTGCTTACGGCCCACTTAATGAGCACGTACAAGCCTTTTATCAGGGCGGTGGCGGAATGGTTCGCCGCCGTGCTGGCAATCAGTCCATGTTGTCTATCCGCACACATTCGGCGTGCGACGCGTGCGACCGCATGATGACAAAACTGGTTGACCATCCGCAAAACCAAGTTGCTTAACCGACTCCAATTCACTGCGTTATCATGAAAGACACTCAAATGTCTCTGATCAAACTCGCATCATTCGAGGAAGCCGCGCTGGTCAATGAGCCTTTCGAATACTGCATTGTCCCCAACTTCATTCGACAGGAGTCGATGGAGAACATCCACGTCGATTATCCCCGCATTCAACACGGCGGCAGTTTTCCTTGGGAAAGCCTCGAGTGCGGCCAGGTCTTTTGCGAACTATGCCAAGAATTGCAAGGCACTCCACTGCGTGAAGCAATGCAACGCAAGTTCGACATGGATCTGACGGGCCGCCCGACCACGCTCACGGTTCGCGGCCGTTGCCGCCCCAAAGATGGGAAAATTCATACCGACAGCAAGTCCAAATTAATCACCGTGCTACTGTATCTGAACGGACCGTGGGAATCCCAGGGTGGACGACTTCGGTTGTTGGCGTCGCCCGATAGTCTGGACGACTTCATCGCCGAGGTTCCTCCTCAACAAGGCACGTTAGTATGCTTTCGCAATCGCCCTAACGCCTGGCACGGACACGGACGCTTCGATGGCGTGCGTCGAGTGTTGCAGCTGAATTGGGTCACTGATGACCAAGCCGCCAATCGGTCCCATCGTCGACACTGGTGGTCGTCGTTCATCAAACAGTGTTCTTCATTTCGCAAAGCAGGGTAGGGCATGCCTCGGCCAACTCATGGCGACGCTAGCGGCCGCAAGGGACTATGGGCCAATCGAAACCGACGCGACTTCGCCCCGCTAAAAAACTGAACCGTTCCCATTCGCTTGGCTCCTTCACCGCTGAGAGCGACTAGTTTTCCAGGACCGTAATCTGGGTGGTTAACGACCATACCCAGCGAGAAAGCGTCCGGTGAATGCGAGTTGGCTTGACCTCCTCCCGCTTCGGCACCTTCGAACATATCGGCGGCCGTTAAGACGATGGGCGGCCTTGGCTCAGCGGAAGAAGGTGCCTCGTCGCTCGCCGCGATTTCATCCTGGGAGGGAATGTCTTGGCAAAAGTCGTCGCCTTCGGGAGCCTCGTGAGAATACTCGTCCGTCAAATGCACTGGACTGTCTTCCTCTCGCGCCATGGACGACCCGGTGCGACTGGAATCACGCCGCAAGTCACTTGATCGCTCATCACTTGATCGCTCACGGAATTCCAGTCCAATCATCTCTATCTCTTTTAGGGGCAGATTCCTCAGGAAGTCACTCGGGATTGCCCGCCGCCGCGAACCGTGGAGATCTCGATACGTGGACCAGCTCAGTTGAAGTTCTTGCTGGGCACGAGTGATGCCTACAAACAGCAACCGGCGCTCTTCCTCTAATGACATGAGATCCTCACTGGATCTCTGGTGCGGCAGAATGCCATGCTCTACCGCGACGATGAAAACAAGCGGAAACTCTAGGCCCTTGGCGGAGTGCAACGTCATCAAAGTAACTTTATTCGAATCCGATTCCCAGGCATCCGTGTCGTTGACTAATGACGCATGCTCGAGGAAGCCATCGAGTCCCGGACCGGCTGGATGCCGGGCGTCGTATTGGCGCGCCGCGGTCACGAGTTCGTGGATGTTCGCCAATCGTTGTTCGTCCTCTTCAGTGGAAGAGTGCGAGAATTGCTCGGCATAACCGGTCGCGCTGAGAACAAGCCCGACCACCTCCTCCACGGGCAACGTCGCGGCCGAACGAATCGGCTCAAAATCGGCACGGAACTTTCCTAACACTTTTGCGGTGCGACGGGCCAGTGAGTCCAGAAACTCATCGGATTCGACAGTCGCCAGCATCGATAGGCCATGGTTACGGGCAAAATCCTCTACCCTTTGGAGTGTTTTGCGGCCAATTCCTCTCGCCGGTACGTTGACCACGCGGAGAAACGCGATGTCATTCCGCGGATTGTTCACCAGATGTAGGTAACCCAGTAGATCTTTCACTTCTCTGCGTTTGTAGAATTCGACACCATTGACGATCTGATACGGAATTCCTTCATCACGCAGCGCATGCTCAAAGTTACGGGATAGAGCATTCGTCCGGTAAAGAATCGCCACTTCCCTGGGCTCATACTTGGAGGCGCGGATGAAACCCGCAATTCGACGGACGATCTCTTGCGACTCTTCTTCGGCGTCCCCGTAATTGACAAGGCGGACTGGATGGCCCGCGGCGGTCTCGGTAAACAACGACTTAGGTTTCCGCTGCGTGTTGTGGCTGATGAGTGAGTTCGCGGCCCGCAGAATCTCCGGCGTGCTGCGATAGTTACGTTCCAACACCACGGTAGCGGCCTTCGGATAGTCTCTTTCGAATTCCAGGATATTTCGCACGTTGGCACCTCGCCAACCGTAGATACATTGATCAGGATCTCCCGTAACGGCAATGTTTGGATGGTCGACCGACAGCGCGCGTACGATTCGGTATTGGGCCAGATTCGTATCTTGATACTCGTCGACCATCACATATCGATATCGGTCGTCAAGTTGACCTCGAAGGTCCGGGTTATCATAGAGCAGCTTGGCGGTGAATAGCAGCAAGTCATCGAAGTCAACCGCGTTGGAAGCCAGTAGCCGCTGCTGATAAAGTGGATAGATTTCGGCCACCACCGATTCCAACGGACGACCCGCACGCCTGGCATATTCATCCGGCCCGATCAGTTGACTTTTTGCGTTGCTGATCTCACGGGCGATTTGAGCCGGCGTGTAACGAATCACGGTCAAATCGGACCCGTCTACCGTTGACTTAAGCGCACGGAGACTGTCGGCGGTATCAAAAATGGAGAAATTCTCGGACAGACCGACAAGCTGTGCATGGCTCCGCAAAAGATAGCTGCCAAATCGATGGAAAGTACCGATCCAAACGCCGTCGGTTGCGACCATGCCAGCCAACCTCATGCGCATCTCGTCGGCTGCCTTGTTGGTAAACGTGAGCCCCAAGATATGCGAGGGGGGAACTCCGCTGCCAATCAAATGGGCGATCCGGCAGGTAACGACACGCGTCTTGCCACTTCCAGCGCCAGCGAGTATCAGCAGCGGTCCGTCTACATGACGGACGGCATCCGCCTGTGACTCAGTCATCGATTCAAAAAATGGTGAATTCATCAGTCAACGTCGTGGCCATCCATTGACGCGACTCGCCCGATCGGTTCCGATCCGCATCGACCCGCCGCCATCGTCGGAATGCTAGCACCTTTCTTGCCGTACCCGAAACATTGGTTTATCCTTTTCAAGACGTTCCCGAAAGGTATATCGGGGCCGGACCACTGGAAATCACGGTCACGTGGAGCCAGCGGTCTATTTCAAGTCGATGGCCATATCTCCGCCCAAGGCGGTTGGGAAGAGCTGAAAACCGGCCACGGATTGAAAACAAAACTATTTTGCTAACCATTTGTAAAGGGGAGGGACACCCATGACTCGCATTCCACTGCATCCCGAGGATCGGCAGACGCACACGCTTGACGAGCGATTGGCCATGAGTACGGCTGAGATTGGGCTTTCGGTCCGCACGACCAATTGCTTGGAAGAGCGAGGAATCTTCACAGTGAAGGACCTGCTGCAATGCACTCGCAAGGACCTATTGAGCATCTCCAACTTTGGAGAAAAGACACTCGAGGAAGTTTACAAGGCGTTGGAAGGCGTCGGCTTCTATCGTCCCGAGCCCGGTAAAAAGGCCCGATAAAAAGGCCCGGTAAAAAGGTCCCGGAAAAAAAGGCCCCGGTGGGTCACCAAGAACGAAATGTCGATCCCGGCAATCTCATGCCTAGTGATTGCCGGGACCACATTGCAAATCGGCAACGCAGTAGCCGCATTCAACGGCAAGCAGTCCCTGCGCCGATCGAAAATCAACCTCGGCGATTTTGAGTTGCAGAGCGTGATTGACAACAACCGTCTCGGCCTGGAGCTTGCCGATCACGGCCTCCGTCTTGGCGAAGACCGTCGCGTCCTCGGTCATCTGCTGGACAGTGATGTGTTCGATGCTGTTGGACCAGGCAGCTACATTCTGCAACGACAGCTGCAATTGGTTACGGCGGACCTCAATCGCAAACGCCGCTTGGCAGATTTCTTGCTCGATCTCGCGTTGCTGGTCTTCCATCTGTTGGCAGACCTGTCCCCGTCGGAGATTCAATTCGCATAAATCCCGTTTGGCGGCGATCCGATTTCGCCACCATCGAAAACCGATTCCACACAATTTCGATGAGCTCAGTTGAGACCCCAGCAGGCCGTTGGTCGCCTGCATGACCGCGCGGATCGCCGGAAGCGTATCTTCATCCAAGCAGCAGCAAAGCCGGCGTTGCACCGCGAGATCCGCGCGGTTTTCCAAGGCTATGATGATAGCCGTTTCGACGTCGAGGCACTCGAACTCGACGTCTAGATTCGAAGTGGGCCGGAGATCGGCGCAGCGATAGGACTCCGCACCGAGTAGCGTCCGCAATTGATTGACTAACGTCGAGCGACGAAGCTTCAGCTCTTCCCACTGGATAGAAAGCTCATTCTGCTGGCGACTGATCTCCGCTGGGTCACCCGGGATTTCCAAACCCTTGGCTTCCACGAGTTCGATCCGTTGCTGGGCCTTTTTCAGTTCCGATTGGATCGCCTCCAAGACTTTTTCCTGTTCGTAGGTGGCAATCAAACCGTAGTAGACCTTGAGCGAGGCGGACGCGGCCCGATTGCGTTCCGCGATCGCTTGATACCGTAGCACCGATTGCAACAGGCTGTTTGCACATTGCAACTTCCGACCGCCGTGCTGGCACTTCTCCAAGACGCAAGCCTCGCGCTCCAGTAGGTTGCCCAGCACCGAATTGGCCGCGGCCAGGCATTGCGCTTGGCTCTCATCCACCAGCTCAACGCTCGTGGGGGCACATGGATTTCCCTCGGGGCAGTCTCCAGCAGAAGTAGTCTCGACCAGAGGCTTTGCACCGATCCGCAGTGGCGGTGGAATTGGAGTGGGGAGATCCTCACCAGCAAGAGAATCCGTGACGGGAATGAGACGGATCAGACGCTCCTCGGTCGTCTCGGCGGATACTTGTATCGCTTCAATGGACTTGGCGCCATCGGAGGACGCTGCCGGATCGGTGGGTGGCAGCCGGTGCAATCCAGTCGCGGCGGTAAACGTCGCAATTGGCTCGGTCGTCTCCAAAGGAGGCGAAACGGTGGCGCAACCACACCAGGGGACGAGACCCAATCCACACAGGACCAATGTTTTAGCCCAATTATCCATAGCTTGAATCCGAGAAAGACTCGCCAGCGAAAAGCCTTATGAGTATCGAGTTCCGGTCGGTCGTTTTGTCACCATTACTCGTAAATTGCGCGTTTTGTCGAGTACGTAGTCGTTGCCGATCAGGCAACTTGGGAAAGACAGACCCAATCTCGCCCGCCAGGGTACCCGTCTTCCAAGTCATTCAGGCAGCTCGTGAGAGGACTTAGGGAGAGGGCCGGAACGAACGGTCTGTTTGGCCACGGCTCTCTAAATCGGGCTCCTGGGGGGAGAGAATCACCGTACTTTGCTTGGCGGAAGCCTTGTGATTCAACACAACTCCATTTATGGTTGGAACCAATGCGTGGCCAATTTGCGGGAAGGACCACCACGATATCACCAGTGGCCAGAAGGTTACCGTGCATGTCTCGCAAGTTTCGAATATGGCAAAAGAAGCGTGGCCGACGACGAACAGGGTCGCCGACGGCAGCGACTTTTGGCGAAGCGGCCATCTATGCCGGAATGCTCATGGCCGCCGTGGCTGCATTGGGAGCAGTCATCGCGGACCGCGTATTGGCGCCAGCCGATGCCCGACTCCCCTTAATGGGTTTCTGGGTCGCCACGGTTGTCATCGGACTGTTGGCCGGGATCGGTGCAACCGGCCTCATTAGCCGGTTGTGGTTGATGCGGACCAGTGCCGAACGGCGCGGTGCGTTGGCCCAAAAAGCGGCTGGCATCGACCTCTTGGCGGACCAATTGCCTTCGACACGGGACTTTCCCAGCATTCCTCGTGATGAGCATCTCATCAATAGCCCCGGCACGAACCTCAAATATAGATTGCCAAGGTCGAGCACGCTCCCATGGGAATTCCTAGCCGTCGGCGTGTTAACGCTTTCGTGGTGCGCCGTATTGGGTGTTGGCATTGTAACGGCGACCCACACCAGCTTGGTGGGAAACTGGCGATGGCCCTTGATCATGATGATGTTTCCAATGTCGGGAATCGCGTTCTGGTTAACCTATCGTTTTCTGGCCACGCTGCGCCGCGTCACCCGTGTTGGCCCCACGAATGTCGAGGTTTCAAACCAACCGTTCGTTCCCGGTGTGGACTACGACATTCATCTATCTCAAGCAGGCCGCATCCTTCTCAGATCGCTCAAGGTGACCTTAGTTTGCGATGAAGAGGCCATTTTTCGCGAAGGTACCGACGTACGGTCCGAATCACGGCGGGTCTTTGAAGAACGGCTATTGGAGATGAAGTCGCTAGAAATCACGGATGATCGCCCATTCTCCATGAAATGTGGACTGTCCTTGCCTGGAAATGCCATGCATTCCTTCCGTTCGGCCAGCAATGCGATACACTGGCGGGTAGTCGTCGAGGGGTTGCCCCGGTACGGCGACAGATTTGAACGGGCGTTTTCGGTGCTGGTGCATCCCACCCGAGTGAACAATGGGCGAAGCTGATGGAGCCACTAATCAGCATACAACTCTTTGACCATTTACCCGCGTATCGACCGGGGGATGTGCTGAAGTGTGACTACCAAATCGACGCCGTCGCAGAAGGTGAAATTCAAGCGGTGGAAGCTTCTGTATTGTGGTACACCGAGGGCAAAGGGGATGAGGACATAGGTGTTCATTTCTTCGAGCGCCGCATGCCGGCTGACGTGGAAGAAGGAGATCTCCGACCGTTGAAAAGCTTTTCGACCCCACTGCCCAATAGTCCGCTTACCTACGTCGGACAGATCTTGACGGTCCACTGGTGCGTTCGCGTGAGGGCCTTTCTCAGACAAGGTCGAGAATCTTTTATGGACTATCCCTTCCGATTGGGCGACCAACTCAATGGCGTTAACAATGAATCGGATGCCGCCATTGGGTAGCGGCACGACGCGGTGATCGATCAACCACATCTACCAAATCCGTTTCGCACGCGATGCGTTCGGCCAGGAGCAATCCGCTTTCAATTCCCAGATTCGGATCGGGAGCGAGACTTTCTTACGACTTGTGACCATTCGCCGGTAACGCAAATCGTCGGCCCACATGGAAGCGGAAAAACGACGCTTATGCGGTTGGTGTTGGATAGGTGGTCCGCGTCGGGATGGACCACTCAGGCATGCGCACCACGGGTAGATGACGTGATGTCAATGATGCGCCGATGTGGGCAAATTCCAAATCGAGGTGCCATTGCCGTGGATGGATTCGAAACGATCGGGTGGCCGAAGCGATGGCAGTTGTCGCGATTCTGCCGCGGAAGAGGCATCAAATTGCTGGTCACTTGCCACCAAGACATGGGATTTGACCATCGCTTCGACACTTCAACCAGTCCCGAATTGCTCAAGCGGATCGCGTTTCATCTGCTCGGCCAATGGAGTGAGGAATATCGCGTGGGCCCAACGTTCGTCCACCAACTGGCAATCTCATTGCCGGACTTCAGCGGAATATCCAATAACCATGGCGGGAACCTGCGTGAGGCGTTGTTTTCGTTGTATGACTGGTTCGAAGCTAAACGTCCAATGCATTCAGGTGGCACTGCTGGCACAACCGAGAATACCGAAACGATCGGCACGGAGGCCTCGAAATTACCAGTGTTACGTGGTTAGGACGACCGCAGCCGCCAGTCGCATTATTCGCCGAATTACCTCTTGAATTGCTTTCCGAATGGATCCCCATGAACTAGGATTCAAGGGATCTTAAATCCGGTCGGTGCGCTGAACAGCTAGACAACAGTGGACCGGCGCGCGGGGAAAATAACAACGAGGTATTCAACATGACTTGGGGTATTCGGACTAAAACCACCGTCGTTTTGTTGGCGGCGATGTCTTGCCTGTCAACACCGTCGGTTACAAACGCGACGCTGTTCGGTTGGCTGTGCCACCGACGCACCGCCTATCGGGTACCCAATCCGTGCAGTGCTTGCGCGGTGGCGCCGACCACTGCGTACTCGGTACCCAATGCCGTTTATCCGGTGACGAGTTATTCCCTGCCCGTGACCGTCAATTATCCTCAAGCGTCGCATCGGTGCGGATGTCATTCCGCACAACAAACAGCAATCACCGGCGTCGCGAGACCTGTTTGGGGAAATTGGGCCGCTCCGACGACCACCTATCGCACCGTGTGGGCACAAGTTCCGACAACGTACTATCGTCCCAACGCCGTGGTTCCCAGCGTCAATTGCGCCGCCACCACGACGCTACAACCATGCAGTGGCTATTCTTGGCAAGCGCGACGAGTGCCCTACTACGTTCAACGCAACACCATGCCGGTAGCTCAGGTATCCGCTTACCTGCCCGTGGCACGGGGGACCAGCCAATCGGTTGCCGCGCTGCCAAGCGCCGCTCCCATCGCCTCGGAATGGACGGCAGCTCCAAACTCGGTCGTCCATGCCTATCCAAACACCACCCAGACGACCCCTCTGGCGGATACCCGGGTAGGCTATGCCAATAGTCAGGCGTTCTCGCCTAGCTGTCCAGCGACCGTATCAGGAAACAACAGTTCTCACGGTTCGTCCAACCGACCAGGTAACCCAGTTGGCCAGGCGACGTATCCGTCGCCAGTAACCACCAGACCGACTGCCCCCTCGACATTCGATCCAGGTTCATCCGGCACGGGCTTCTACTCGGATGGCAGCCAATTACAACCTGTCCCCGCGGAACAGAAGCCAAATCTTGCTCCGACGATCGATAGCACAATACACGGAGTCGGACAGGACAACGAGAATCCGACATCCCTTCGCCACGAACCCGCTTTGCCAAGCGATGGGGTCAACCAGCTCGATATCGACGAAAATCTAAACTCTGTTTCACCGCCTTCGAGGTTCGAGGGCCCATCCTACCAGCGGCGCGAGATTCGGCAGAACTATGTGCCCCCAAACACGACGCTGCGATCGACACAATCGCCAAGGGATCCCAGGAATTCAAGCCCGTCCGTCCAGCCTATCCCCGACCCGAATCGCCAATTGGATCCTTGGTCCGAGGATCAGCCACCGTCTTTACTAGATGCTGGTGAACGAACTGCACGCCGGGCGACCGCAAAATGGGACGCCGTACCGATCTCATGGCAGGAGGAAGTTCCTCGTCAACAGCCGCCAACAGTCGTCCCCGCTCTCGAAGTCCGTCGTGAAAACGGAGCGGATACGGGTGGATGGACCCCGTCGAAACGCTGACCCCGACAGGGTGCGCTGGCCGCGCACGCTCGTACCGTGGCCTTTAAAGTAAATCGACCTTCGTCCGATTCTCGGTTCGACCCTGCAAGGGCAGACGGGGGTCGGTGCGCGCAGGTCGCTCACCCCTTTTCCACGATTCCCTCAACGGCTGCCAGGTTCGGCAATTCTCGCCAGACCGTCTCACCGGAATTGCAGACCGTCTCACCGGAATTGACTGTCGGTTGGTCGAGTTGAACTTCGTGTGCGTTATGGCACAATTCACTCGACCCGCGCCACGACGTGCCAGTGAATCGGACTTCACTCATGAAGGCATTCGGATTCTCGTGTCACGGTCAGCCGCATCGACCTCGCCGCGCCACAATCCACTCGGCAACATGGCGTCGCGGTGTAAGCGGTTTTTCGGACATCGGTTCCAGGTTGTACAGATCGCATTGCTGTTTGAGGTCGTCGTGCCAGCCAATCTGACTCACCAGTATCACAAGGCGCAGCAAGCCTATCGTCGAGCCAGTACTCCCGAGGAAGAGCTGGATTGTCTTCAGGCGATGCTACGGGAAATTCCAAAGCACAAGGGAACCGATAAACTGCAGGCCGACCTCAGACAAAAGATAAGCGTTGTTAAGAAGCAGATTCAGACGACACCGTCCAGCAAGAAGGGACCCGGCATCCGCATACCTCGGCAAGGGGCGGGGCGCGTGATCGTTCTGGGTGGACCCAATGCGGGCAAGAGCCAGTTTGTGCAGACCACAACACGTGCTTGTCCTGAAGTTGCCGATTACCCCTTTACCACGCGTAAACCGCTGCCGGCGATGATGCCCTGGGAGGACATCCTGGTGCAGCTGATCGATACCCCGCCTGTGACGAACGACTTGATTGAGCCGTATATGCAAGGACTCGTTCGCGGTGCTGACCTGGCCCTACTGATGCTGGATCTCGGCAGCGACGAGGGGCTTCAGCAAGCGCGGGACGTCGTGAATCGATTTACGGGCACAAAAACTCGACTGGGACAAGACACGTACCTCGATGACGAAGACATCGGCACCACCTACACAAAAACGCTGCTGGTACCTAACAAGATCGACCTTGCTGACGCGCCACTACGATGGGAACTGTTTCGCGATGAATGCCAATTTCAATTCGAAATCGTCTTGATATGCGCGCGAACGGGAGAAGGATGTGAATGGTTGGGCGAATCCATTTTTCGCGGCTTGGACGTAGTCCGCGTCTACACGAAGGTACCCAACGCCAAGGAACCTGACTTTGACCGGCCCTATACCGTTCGACGTGGAGGAACGGTGGCGGATATTGCCATTCAAGTCCACAAGGACTTCGCCGACAATCTCAGATTTGCCCGTATTTGGAGGGGAGAAGTCCACGACGGGGCGAACGTCAAGTCTGATTATGAAGTCCACGACAAGGACATCATCGAGTTACACGCGTGACAACCGATACGTGGGGGCGCGGCCCACTGCGGGAACCCGATCTCAGGAATACAAACACCTTGCAAGGCCAGCCGATGGACAACAAGAAGATTGCGGATAGTTTCGAGGAAATCGCCGACCTACTGGAATTTCAGGGAGCCAACCCATTCCGTGTTCGGGCCTACCGAAAAGGATCTCGCACAATTCGTGATCTGGCGCAATCCGTAACAACGATCTTGGAGGACGACCGCCGGAAACTTACCGACGTGGACGGCATCGGCAAAGATTTGGCCGCCAAGTGTGCCGAGTTGGTGGAGACTGGCCAATTGGAAATGTTGACCGAACTGCACCGGGAAATTCCCAGCACCGTGCTGCAGCTGTTGAGGATTCCTGGGTTGGGACCCAAAAAGGCCGCCGTGCTCTTTAGGGAGTTGAATGTCCAAACGCTGGATCAACTCCGCGAGGCGTGCGAATCCGATCGGGTCGCCGGTTTGAAAGGGTTTGGCAAAAAAACGGCTGAGACGATCTTCAAGGGCATCTCACTGGCCGCTGCCGCGAACGAACGTATCTATTGGGCCGAAGCGGATCACCTGGTCAGCCAACTCCGAGAACATCTGAACCTTTGCCAGGGCATCGAACAGCTTGAATTCGCGGGAAGTTACCGTCGTGGGCGGGAAACCGTCGGAGACCTGGATATCCTCGTCATCGCAAACGAAGCGGACCACGTCATGGATCATTTGATCTCGTTTGCCGAGGCCGCGGAAACGATTATGCGCGGAGGCACGAAAATGTCTCTGCGACTGCACAGCGGATTGCAAGTGGACCTCAGAGTGGTCGCCGCCGAGTCGTTCGGAGCCGCTCTCCAGTACTTCACCGGTTCCAAGGATCACAACGTAGTCGTACGCGGCAGGGCCAAGCAACGCGGGTTGCGCATCAATGAGTATGGAGTCTATCGCAGCGAAGGAGACGAGCAGGTTTCCATCGCCGGCGCGACAGAACACGAAGTGTACGAATGCCTAGGACTTCCTTACATTCCTCCCGAATTGCGCGAGTCGCGGCAAGAGTTCGAGTGGGCTGACGCCGATGATCTTCCAGATCTACTGTGCCTAAAGGATATTCGTGGCGACCTCCATATGCATACCAACGCGACGGACGGTAAAGGAACCATTGAGGAAATGATCGCCGCGGCGAAGTCACGCAACCTGGACTATATTGCCATCACCGACCATTCAAAACGTGTTTCGATGGCCCGCGGGCTAGACGCCGACCGACTGCTGGCCCAATGGAAGCAGATTGATCGGTTGCGAAATAGTTTGGAAGAGGGTTTCCAGCTACTCAAGGGGATTGAGTGTGACATTCTCGAAGACGGAAGCATGGATTTGCCGGACCAGGTGTTGGCCCAGGCCGATTGGGTCTTGGCCAGTGTCCATTACGGCCAAAAACAATCTCGGGATCAGATCACCGACCGTATCATTGGGGCCATCCGCAACCCTCAAATCACGGCCATCGCGCATCCGACCGGTAGGCTCATCAATCGCCGAGAGGCATACGACGTGGACATGGATTCGGTGATGCAGGCAGCTGCCGAATGCAAGACGATCCTGGAGCTCAACGCGAATCCAGCCCGTCTGGACCTACACGATGTCCATTGCGCAGCCGCCAAATCCCATGGCATTCAAGTGGCGATCAACACCGACGCTCATTCCACAAGTGGCATGGACGTGATGTGCTGCGGCGTCCTCCAGGCGCGACGCGGAGGACTGGGGCCGGGCGATGTCGCCAACACGCGGACCTGGGGGGAGCTGAGCGAATGGATCGCCAGCCCTTGAGTGCAACAAGAATGGTTGGCCAAAGGCACGGGTTTGCCCGTCAACAACCGATGATTATTTGGATGGCCTCGACCACAACCAAGTCGACCCTAGATCGGTTTGCCGAGGCCCGGGCCGAAATACTAAGGCGGCGTAAAGAACCAACTTGTCCGTTGCAACGGGGCGAAGTCTCGAAATCCTAATATCGAATTCCGAAACAAATTCAAAACTCGCTGTTCAAAACTCCGTAGTATCACAATGTTTTCCGCGCCGTCGACGTTTGGAACCTTTGGATCTAGGTTACTCGAACTTGTTTCGGATCTCGATATTCGTGCTTCGGATTTCAAGAAAACGTACACGTTATTTCACACCAGCTCCAAAAAGACGCCACGAGGTTGCACTCGCGGCGCCTGGAGAATCGTGGTGGCTGAATGTGGCATGATGTTAACTTCACGCCCTCGATCAGACTAGGCTTCGTCTTCGGCTGGAGCATCGGGGACTTCGTCAGCCGATTCGGCCGGAGCTTCAACGGGCGTGTCCGCGGGGCTCTCCGTAACCACCGTGCCGTCACAATCACTGCAATCCTCGGTGATCACTTGGCCACAGCCAGCGCAACCCTGACTCACAACTTCACCACAACCGCCACAGCAGGAAGAGGAGGACTCACAGCAGGAACGTCTGGACCTGCAGCGGGAACATGAGGATTTGCAGCAGGAACGCGAGGAATTGCAGCAAGACGGCGCAGGCTCGCAACAAGAAGGTGCGGGTTCGCAACAAGGATCGCACTTTGGCTCACAACACTGAGTGCGGCAGCGACGGTTCCCGAAGAGACCAGCGTCGGCTTCCTGGGTCTCGAAAACAAAACTTACCAAGGAGAAGGCACAGATGGTCAACAAGCTGGAAGTCACAACACGTTTCATTTTTACGGCTCCTAAAATAGAAAAACGGACCTTGGGTACACAGTTAACGACGACTTTCGCGGCTTGGACTAATTTCATGGTACACGGACGCCAGGCACCCATCACTGGTAAGTATTCGCCGAACCGGTGGAGCGTCTGGATGCTATCGCAACATTCCCCGGAGTTTTTGGGGTGGCTAGCGTTGCAGTCCCACCCCTTGGGCGAATATTTACCATCAATGGACAAACTGCGAACGCCAACTCGGCACCACGACCTCAGCTCCTGGAGCAACAATAAGCAGACCAGGTTAGCAAGGCAGTTTTGGATGTCAAGGGACTCTAAACCAATTGAGAGGGATGTGACCAACAGGAAATCCAGAGGAGCTATTGATTGGAAGGCAACTACGCAGGACACTCGTTGCCGGTCACGTTGCCGGTCACCGATTGGCCAAATCCAACTAAATCGGGCGGATCGGACCAACGTTGAGCTCCTCACGCAGTCACACCGGTCCCACGATCGCCGAACTTGAGTGATTCACCGCCGACGGTTGAACGATGTATGTTCAATCGAAATGCGTGCCATCGAAAAGGAGAATTGCCTAGAAAAGTGGTTCAGCCAGCACCTAACCCGCGGGCGGCCGCGGTTTGCTCCCGAGAGAAAAGGGCCAACTCGGATTGGAACGTCTCGCGCGAAACCTTCCACGAAGGCTCGTCTTCGGTGTGACGATTGCAATGGGCAACGATCAGCCGATAGAGGAAACGAAAAACGTGCCGAGGGACACGAATTGAATGGAGCGCCTCGTAAAGCTGGGACTGTGTTAGCTCGTCGTCGATCAGGTCTCGGAGCCGCGGCTCAGCACCATTTTCCGCGCATGCGACCAGGCGCGAGTTGGCAACGTCGTAGAGAGCTTCACCTGTCCAATCCAACGATGGAACAAGGTTTTGTTTGTCCAGTCGCGCGCGCTGGTAGAAATCACGATCCTCCCGATCGATGAATTCTGTCAGTTCAATTGGCAATAGGAACTTGACGCCAAACCCGGGCTGTTTGAGAAACTTATTGTCCAACATGGGCCATAACAGAGCGCGCATCAGTTCCGATGAACCATTGACGACATGCGGTTCATCCAAACGATCCACCAACACGACGATACCAACAAAACCGAGCGTCCTAGCCAATGATTGGAATTTGCCCAACAGTGCGTAACGGTCGTCCGTTCGCTCCCGGTTCGGCAACGGCTGATCGGCGAGCATCGCATTGTTGATATGGCTAAGCATACTGGCCAAGATACTGGATCGTTTCCGCGTGACACGAAGCTGGCGGCTTATGCCACGTGCCAGTGACCATCGCGACAGGTATCTCCATATCCAGGGAACCCATCCCAGTGCGCTGAGCAGAAGGGCAACCCACCAATAACCAATCACGATATCGGCTCGTTGGGCCACCAAGAATCCGATAATCGCGCCGACCGAGATGAGCGTCAGCAGCCAACCGTCAACCATGGCCCACCAGCTCTGTAATGACCAAAGCTTGAGGCGCCGTTTTAGTTTGAGCCAACGGTGGACGACGTTGTCGGATGTCGAGCCATCATAGAAGGCCGTTAGCAACAGCAAGTCTCGTTTTTCCGCCGAGTCAAGTTTCTTGATGTCGTCTGGAGTGAGATGGATCCCGGTTTTTTCAGCGTCATTGTCTTTCCCGGCCAGAATCGCATCGACTAACTGCGTCACGCCGAGGCTCAAGATAGCATCCATGTGGTCCCAAAGTTGATACTCCAGCAACACCTTGGACGGTTTACGCCGTTTCCCGACTCGCTCGCAGAAGCGATCAATGAATGGATTGAAGTCGTCATAGTGGATGACCAAGCACTTTTCGGTCGGGTGTGCATCGTTGTGCAGTTTTAAATGACGATCAATTTGGAGACGCAAAGCCGTCTTCCCAGAGCCCTTTTCGCCAAATACGATCGAGGTGGAAGGATCACTGGGGTTCCCGAAAACCTTGTCCCACGACGGATGGTAGGCACTCTCAATACAGCGAGTCTTAAACACCGGATCGGTTTGGGCATCCTCGTCCGCAAAAGGGTTCGTGTCAATTTTGTGACGCGCGAGGAAATCTTGAAAATTCATAATGGCAAGAAGGTGGTTGGCTAGGGGGCGGGTGAAAATCTTGGACGACGAAAACGCTCGATGTTTGTCGCGCCAGTCCTCAATAAGGATAAGGAGATCGCGAGCGGGCTGGCGACAACCATCGACCACACGTGAGTCATGGCGGCCTCAAAGCTCCTTGGTCTTTTCCAGCCGGTCTGCGACGACGGCGCATTGGCCGTCACCGCTGCATGTTGACAATCAAAACCAGTGCAACTACGAGGACGATGCTAACGATCCCAAGCCCAGCGATCAACGCTATGGACTTCTTTCGCCCAGGCCGATATTGGCTCACAGCGGTTAGATCGCCCTGTTCCAAGTCGATTACGCCATGCGGAGCCGACCGTTCAACAATGTGGTCGTCCGAGGGCCTTGTCGCAGCGGGAATGGGGATATCCGCGAACATCGGCAATACTTCGCTGGCTCTGCGCCATTCGTCCCATCCCGTGCGCCAGACCAATGCATCTCGGCCTACACGGCGATCCAAGACCCAGGACCGGAGCGCTTCTTCGTCCGCTGGACCGTATTCACCGCCATCAGATGGTCGGACAAACCAATGGACCGGCTCGGCGGACGGCGAAGACGCAGTGGAACCGGTGATCGAGCGACTGGGTGCCAACTGTGGACGGGCCGCCATCCGTGGACGGGCCGCCGACTGTGGACCGGGCGCCAACTGTGGACCGGGCGTCGCTTCATTCGCTGGCGTATTGTCGCTATCGGTCGCTTCTGGACGCTCATCCGTGTCGACGGCGGCAACCGTCGCGCCGGCCGGCAAGGAAGCGATCGGAATCATGAAACGAGCATCGCAATGCGGACAAATACCGCGTTTCCCGGCCAAGTAGGACTTGACGTTCAGCCGATGACCGTGGGGACAGCTAAATCGTATTCCCATCGTGTTGAGTGGGCGCGAATCGCGCGAATCGGCAGGTTTGGCAAATTCGTTACGACAGAACGGATCTCCTGGGCGATCTACCCAGTCGAGTCGTATCCAGGACGGCAAGTGAACGCTATTATACAGGGTGATGCCATATTAGCGACTCTCGGCCCGCGTAACGAGCAACAAAACCACTAACCGCACGGAAAACAGCAGCTTTGTGCGAGATTGAGTCTAGGATTTAAAGGTTCGACACCATCTGCAGCAGGTCAAAAGCCGTTTGTAGCTCGACTCAGTCGATAAGAGTGATGACGCCCGAAGATCTTCAACTGGCGTCCAGGACGAAAACGGTTGTTACACGAAATAAGCGGCGCGAATATACATGAATCAACACAATGAAGATCAAGCCCCAGAAGAAGAAATTCCCATTGAAATCGCGTTCGTTGGTGATTTGACCGACAACGAGGGTGAACTCACGGATCGGATTTTGGGCGTCCCGCCTGGGGCTGAGTGTACGCTTTTCTTTGATTCCCCAGGAGGAAGTCCCTACTGCGCGGTCTCACTGACCACCTTGATTACGCTACGCGGGATTCGTGCCACGGGCATCGTCTGTGGCGAGTGTTCGTCAGCCGCTCTTTGGCCGTTTGCTGCCTGTCGTCGCCGAATTGTGACGCCCTATAGCGTGTTATTATTTCACCCCATGAAATGGCAGAGCGAAGAACATGTGGGGCTGGCGGAAGCCAAGGAATGGTCTCGGCACTTTGGTGACCTGGAGCTGGAAATGGACGTGCTTCTTTCAAAACTGCTTAAGATTGATCATACCCTCCTGGAAGAGTGGATTCGGCCGGGTCGCTACGTGAGCGGACCGGAATTCGCCGATGCTGGTTTGGCTGAATTGCTGGACCTTGACGACATCATTACCAGATCCGTAGGCAAACCGTAACAGGCCTCGGACGGGCCACAATTTTTTGGCCGAACGTGACTGAACCATAAATAGTGGTGAGCCGTGGCCAAATCGGGCCACCTAGCCGCGAAATATCTCGTGGCACTGGGTACAAGTATTGCGCAACACGCCACTCTCGGCGCGGGCTCGCGGATAGTCTCGGTCCCTTACCGCCGACTCGATATTTTTGGCGGCGTCTCGCATCTGCTGGCAAAACTCCCGATAGTCCTCTTCGCCAGCATCCTCAAGTCCCTCCATCGTTAGCACGGTGGCGATCGCGCCGATCAACTGCGCCTCGCGTTGAAGTGGTCCGGCAGACTTTTCCATCGATGATGCACGGGCCAGTGCTGGAGTAACCAACCCTTCAAAGGCCTCCTCGAGCCGCTGCATGATCGCGTCGCGACCAACGAATCCTGACCAATCGGCGGGCTCGGGAGCGCCGGAGTTAACCATCCCGTTGCCGCCAAGAAGATCAGCCAGGTCCCGCAGTCGGGATTGGGCCAGGCGATAGGCTTGATCGGAATGGACCTTGGTCACCGCCACTGCTCGGGCGAATTCGTTCCTGGCAACCGACGCATCCGCTCGCCAACGTATCGAAGGCTCATCATAGTCGGCGATAATGGCGAATAGCACGGCAAGTAGCGAAAAATGCCGCTGCGCGTCACGGTAGTCGCCGCTGGCGAATCGCACCGGTGAAGTGACTGATTTGTCCAAAAGCTGCTTGAGCTGCTTCACTTCACTTTCGATGGTTTCCGCCGATATAATCCTGGACCATAAGAAGCCGGAGGAGCGGGCCGCATTCGGCACCGTAGGGCTGCCATCCGCCTGCCCTTTATTGGCTGGATTCTCTACCGATCCGACCAAAGCATCGCGCCAGGACGCCGGACGGGTGCCATGCAGAGCTTCGCTAAATAGATCGAGAAAAAACGCATCTCTCAAGTCCGCCTCGTCCCAATCGGGCTGCGCGACACGTGTCTGCAAGGCCCGCTCTTGAGCCCGAATCGCTCCTCCGCCGACAGTCACCAGCCAAGCCGCCAGCGCGATCCAAGCCGTGAAGAAATGGCATTGCGGAATGTTGGCGGTTCGAACCATGATTCTGGGGGCCCTGAATGGAGATATTCACGCCGCTTCGCATGTATAATACTAGCAAGATGTCGAATCCGCCGCCCCATGACCCCGCGATCCAATCTCGCCGTCGCTTTTTAGCTGGACGAACCGCACGTGGCGGATCGTCCCAACCGCCGACAGCCGACAAGCCGGCAGAAACGCTACAAGACAGGGAACCCAATTCCAGGGAACCCAATTCCAGGGAACCCAATTCCAGGGAACCCAATTCCAGGGAACCCAGTTCCAGGGAACCCAGTTCGGGACGTCGCACCTATCTCGTCGAGCTGACTCGTTCCGCCATGGCCTGCACATTTGCCGTCCTGCTGAATGCCGATCGAGATTCGGACGCTACCGAACATGGCATCGAAGCACTCGAGTTGGTTGATCGTCTCGAACAGCAGCTCTCAGTGTATCGTGCGACCAGTGACGTTTCCGAGCTGAATAGGAGTGCCCATCAAGCGGCCCAGATGGTTGAATCGGATTTACTGGATCTGATCAATAGATGTATCCAGCGGTCCATTGATACCAACGGAGCCTTTGACATCACCTCGGCGCCGCTCGGGCGCGCCTGGGGTTTCCATCACCGTCAAGCAAGCTTGCCCGATGCGAATGCATTAGATCGGTCGCTCCAATGCGTAGGATATGATCGACTGCGGGTTGACAATGCCAAGACGACTCTGTCGTATCAAGACTCGAGCGTTTCGATCGACTTTGGCGCGGTCGGCAAGGGATATGCACTGGATCGTTGCGCCCGCCAGATGGAAGACGGTGGCGTTACGGATTTCATGATCCACGGTGGCAAGAGTAGTGTTTTAGCCCGGGGCTCGCGTTCGGGAGCCGGTTGCGCCGGATGGAAACTGGACCTTCGCCATCCTTTGCGGCCCGATGAGCCATTTCTGCGATTCCGACTATGCGACAAGGGGTTGGGGACATCGGGTGACGCAACCCAACATTTTTACCACCAGGGAAAACGGTATGGCCATATCCTGGACCCACGGTCTGGTTGGCCAGCCACGGGAGTGATCTCGTCTACCGTTATCGCCGCGGAGGCGGAAACGGCCGATGCGCTGGCGACTGCGTTTTATGTGATGGGGCCGCGCGACGCAGCGGAATACTGCCGCCGTTTTGAAGACGTCTCGGCCGTACTCACGACCGAGACGGAGACAGCGGGTCGCCTGAGATTGCACCTTCTTGGCATGGACGATCAAGATTGGGAGCTGTTGGCCGCTCCGAGCACGATCGACCGGACGTGAACGAGAAGGCAACAAAAAAACCCCCGCAGGCGTGCGCCCGCGGGGGGATCGTCCGTTTCAAGGCACATGGTGCTTCGTCCCCAGGACCCCAAATCCCACGGAATAACCCACGGGATTTGATGTCAGATTAGGGGCTCAGTTGCATCCACAGCTGGGTTCGCAACCACAGCTGGGCTCACAACCACAAGCGTTTTCGCAGCCACAACTGGGCTCACAGCAGCACGAGCTCTTGCAGCAACGTCTAGCTTTACGACAAGCACGCTTGGCACGAATACGATCGCACAAGCTGGGCTCGCAGCAGCAACTTGAGCCACAGCAGGAGGATTCGCAACCACAGCTGGGCTCGCAACCACAGCTCGGCTCACAACAACAGGCGTCTTCGCAGCCGCAGCTCGGCTCACAGCATCCGCCGCCACAGGCGTCTTCGCAGCCGCAGCTGGGTTCGCAGCAGCACGAGCTCTGGCAGCATCGACTAGATTTGCGACAAGCAAACTTGGCACGAATACGATCGCACAGACTGGGCTTGCAGCAACAACTTGAGCCGCAGCAGGCGTCTTCGCAGCCGCAGCTGGGTTCGCAGCAGCACGAGTCTTCACAGCCACAGCTGGGTTCACAACCACAGCCGGCTTCGACGTTTGCAACATTGACCAGGCTCAAAAGGCCGGTCAGGAGCAACGCCGAAAGAAAATTCCGGGTCATCATGGGGAGGGCTCCTTAGCACATGAAAAAGGTTAATCAACAATTGTGATTTAAGCCTCGCCGCGACCGCGCGATGTTATTTCGTCGGCCTCGATTCGTCGCGCAGCGAAGCTGTCAGCAGCGACCATACTGGTTTCCTGGCGTTTTCTATCGGAACGCTATCGCCCCTAGGCTCATCGAACGTCAAGAAACCATCCATAAATCTCCAACTTGCGAATCAGTTTTGACGGCGCCTCCAACGGTGTCCTTTTAGAAGGCTGTACGCCATGTGACGATTCTGTCTATCCGATCGATCAGACGTTGCAAAAAGCGCGTTACACCAGTCATCGGCGGTGGGATAAAGCGGCTGAAACATTCAGACGGCTAGTTCCGTCTGCACGGGGTGTGCCGATTGTGCTGCTGCGTTCCGGATACCCCTATCCTGCTTGGAGCGACTATGGGAAACTGCCCGCGACCGTTCGCTGGTAGACGGCTCTAGTCAATTGCTGATTGGACCAGCCACACACAAATGCCGCTGATTTCTAGTCGAATGGCTCTTCTCCGCATCCGCCCGGGGGCCCACTTCATGTTTGAATAGTTCGTCATGCGGAATTGGCGAGGTAGCGCCGTCACCTCCAAACGATGCTCCGCCAAGCTTGAAATCGACCGCCCAACCAGTTTTGTTGTGAGACGAGGGAGATGACTGTGGCCCAGAAAAAATCGATCGCCGACATCGAAGTTGCCCATCGATCCGTGATCATCCGCTGTGACTTTAACGTTCCGCTAGCCGAAGATCGCCAGATCACCGATGACCGAAGGATTCGTTTGGCTTTGCCAACGATCCAAAGCGTGTTGGAAAGGGGAGGTCGCGTGGTGATGATAAGCCATTTGGGCCGACCAGGAGGCAAGCCCAATCCAGATTTCAGCCTCCGTCCCGTGGCCACGCGCCTTTCGGATCTGTTGGGCCGCCCATGTGGATTGGCCGCCGATGTCGCCGGAGGCGACGCAGCGGAGAAAATTGCGGCCATGGAAGATGGCGATGTCCTGCTGTTGGAAAACCTTCGATTTGAGCCCGGCGAGAAATCGGGGGATCCGGCGTTTGCCAACAGGTTGGGAAGTTTTGCCGATATTTACTGCAATAACGCGTTCGGGACGTGTCACCGAAATGATGCGTCCATGGTCGCCCTACCCGAGGCCATGGAACGCAAGCCACGAGTGGTCGGATTGCTAGTCGCCCGGGAGATGGACTACCTGTCCGAGACCATCGCCAATCCCGGCCGCCCGTTCTTGGCCGTACTCGGAGGGGCCAAGGTTTCCGATAAAATCAGTGTCATTCGACAATTGCTGCGGTCGTGTGACCGAATCCTCATCGGAGGCGCCATGGCCTACACGTTTTCTCTCGCCCAGGGAGGGAGCGTCGGAAACAGTCTCGTTGAGCCTGATAAAGTGGATTTAGCCAAACAGCTATTGGACGAGGACCAGGGCAAACTCGAGTTACCGGTCGATACGCACTGCGCCACCGCACCGGGCGCCGGGGCGACTGGCCAAATAGTCGCGGCGGGATCGATTCCCGACGGCTTTGCGGGATTCGATATCGGCCCTCAAACCGCCGAAAAGTATGCCGAGTTTATCGCCCAGGCTAAAACAGTGGTCTGGAACGGTCCCATGGGTATGTTTGAAGTCGCTCCTTTCGACCAAGGCACGTTGGCCGTCGCTCAGGCCCTCGCCCATGCGACCGCCAATGGTGCGACGACCATCGTGGGAGGCGGCGACAGTGCGGCAGCCGTCGAGCAGATGGGGCTGGCAAATCAAGTCTCACACGTCAGCACTGGAGGAGGAGCCAGCCTGGCCATGCTTGAGGGGCAAACATTCGCAGCCGTTGAGCGACTCGACGAAATGTGTAAATAAACCAGGCGCGCGGTCGCCTACGGCCGATCGTGCAGCGCTTCCCGCAAACACTGCTCGTAGATCTCCGCCTGTTCTTCCAGATAGGTCAGATAGGCCACGGCCGTGGATTCGCCTGCCCGCAACTCCTTTAGAACGATTGGCAACTGCTCGGCCAAACGCGGATTGGCGCCGACCTCAAACAGTTCCACGATTCGATTCGGCCCAAGGATAACCAACGTCGGGGCCTGGGAAATCTCCAGCCTATCTCGACCGACCGCCTGAAGATCGCGGTATATCGGAAAATCGACCCCCCAATTCACCCGCAGCAGATCAACTTCCTGATGACTCATCGACGTGGTGGGTTCCGAACAAAGACCCATAAAACGGACGCCACTGTCCGCCCCAATCAACTCCGCCACCTGGCTCATCTGTTCCAACATGACACGGCTTGAGTTGTGTCGCGTAAACCAGACCAAGACGTTGACGTTTTCCGTGTCTGGAATCGGATTCACCGGACGCCCATTTAAACCAGTCACCGTGAACGACGGGACGGTTGTCCCCAATGGACCGGTGGTCGGTCGGTCCGGCGGAATCACAAAGTGCTTCACAATCCGTGATTCACTCGGCGGCCGATAGTCAAATGCAGCGGCCTCACCCGGCGCATTGAATTGCACGTTGTGGAAGTCGGCGACCAATCGCGTCACCACACTAGATTGAGCCACCGCGGAGTCCTCGACGGTCCCGTCTTCGCGGGTGAGCGGTGGGTACTCCAAGCGGCGCAGCACCCGCTTCTCCGTGTCCACCCAAAAAATGAAGATCCCGTCGACTGTATCGAGCTGTAAACGGGCCAGTCGACGTCCGTCGATGGTGGCGTCATTCAATCTTTGCAGCGACGACCGAGTGCCGTCCTTCCCGTTCGAGTCGAGCAGCTGGACCAAAGAGGGATCGCCCAGTAACCAAGTAACGGGACTCAAATGAAGTTGGCCCGGGATGGCCGACCAAGCACTGGTCGGACGTTCCGGCTGATTCGGATCGATCAATTCGGTCATCGTATAGAGGTCCGCCACCGTCGGCGGCCCATCCATCACCCGCTTGACAACCTGCCTGTCAAAGTCGCCGTTTTCAGGGTCTTCGATCATTGACCACGCCGTGGACCCGTCGCAGAGGATTGACAGGCGACTCTGCTGACGAACCGCCTCGATTCGTAGGCGATTGGGGCGCACAAAACGGGACGTGACCTCCGTCATCTCGGTGGCCAGGGCATCTGGAACTTCGTGGGTCATCGTCAGCCGGACACGGTCACGGTAGGAATCGGCCCCGAGGTACCTGGCCATCACCGCTCGGAGAACCTGGTCCGCCTCGCCAACCCCATCCGCTGGCCTCCGACTCCCAGGGGTCTTGCTGCTGGACGACTCGCTGCTGGGGGGCTCCCTGCTGTCATCTTGGCCGAACGGCGAATTGCCAGTCACCGAGGAAGTTGGCTTGCGAGCAATCACCCTCCACCCGGCTGTCGCGACCACAGCCAGAACCACGACCAGCCCGAATGCCTGCACAAGAGCGTGCCCAGACGGTTGCGACGACTCGTCAAGCGATCGGTGGCCCATTCTTCGCGACATGGCTCCCTCCTGATGTGATACTCCGCTGCCGGATTATTCGCGTTGTCCGCAGCGGCGTAAAGTGCGACTTCTTGACCACTTGCCCAGACGACCGATAAGATCGCCAGTACGCTTGGCACCGTGACCAGTCGTAGGCCCGCACCGAAAGTGTCGCGGTGCTTCCGTCGCGGTGGCTGCGGCATCCGCAAGCCCACTCATGAAGAACCCGATTGAACCAGTTTTCTCACGGCGATTTTCTGATGACTGACACATGCAGCGTACGGTTTGGAATTGGATCCCGTCACTGTTTGGAGCTGCCAAGCGACTCACTTGTTGCGATTTGTGGAATACCTGCGGGAGCCAATCTCGACGATCCCGTCGCAGCGGTGGAAGCCGCTTTGGTCGATCCGCTTGATTTTCCAGCCTTGGTTGAAGCGACCGTTCCGGGAGACCATGTCGTGCTGGCCGTTGAACGTGGCGTGCCTCACACGTCAGCCGTCGTGGCGGGAATCGTGAAAACATTGACCGGTGGTCGAGTTTCGGCGGAAAATATCGAAATTGTGCTGGCCCCGGGCTATGCCCTCCTCGACGACGTTACTGAGTATCTGCCTACCGATCTCGCCGCCAAAATTGCCATAACGGTCCACGATCCCAAAGACTCATCCCAACTTGCCTACCTCGCCGCAGCCAAAAACGGTGAACCGATCTACATGAGTCGTGCCATTGTCGATGCAGATTTCGCCATTCCAGTCGGTTGTGTACGCCTGCGGGGATCGCTGGGAAACCTCGGCATCCCCGGGGGGGTGTTTCCGACCTTCGCGGACGTTCAAACACAAGAACGTCTCGTCCATTCCAGCCATCTACAGGATGCCACGCAACTCGAACGCCAACGACAGGAAGCTAGCGAATCGGCCTGGTTGCTGGGTGCCCGGTTCATGGTGCAAGTCATCCCCGGCGCTGGCGCTAATCTGCTTCACGTTCTCTGCGGAGACGTCGACTCGGTGGTCGAACGAGCCAAAGCGCTCTCCAGCTCCGTGTGGGACTGTCAAGTCCCGCGACGCGCTGAGTTGCTAGTGGCCACATTGGAAGGCGACATCGAACAACATAGCTGGGAAAACCTGGGAAAAACTCTACATGCCGCGAGCCCATTGGTTGAGGACGGCGGTGCCATTGTCGTCTGTTCTGATTTGAGTGCCCGTCCGGGGCTCGCTCTGTCGCGAATGATCGGCGCTGACGACTTGGAGTCGGCTCAGCGGGCCATCACCGCCGAATCAAGCGAAGATCGTTTGGCCGCGGCTCAATTGATCTCGACATTGCGAAAATTTCGTGTGTACGCACTCAGCCAGATAGACCATGCGACCCTCGAAGACCTGTGGATCGCTCCCGTTGTGAACGCCAAAGAGGTAGTAAACCTCTGTATACGATCTAAGTCATTCACCGTGTTGCAGAACTCCCAGTACGCCGTACCCACTCTGTCCAACCACTCGATGGAAGCCTCTTAAAGCACGGAACGAGACAAATGGACGCATCGATCTATCAACTGGCAACCCAAGAAGCTGTCTGTTTGCCATGGGACGGTTATTCCTGGCTGCGTATATCCGGCAACGATCGGGCTCGTTTTCTTCATAATCTTTGCACCAACGACATTCTCAAATTACAGCCAGGCCAAGCGTGTGAGGCCTTCTTTACCAACGTGCAAGGGAAGACCATCGGGTTCGGCGTTCTCTTTTGCGAGCCAGACTGTTTGACCGTTCTTACGGATGCCGGCCAAGCCGAGAACCTTTTGCCACGGCTCGACCGATACTTGATTCGTGAAGACGTTGAGTTGCAAGCCGTTGATGGGGAAATGCGCCAGCTGTTGGTGGTGGGTGCCCAGTGTCCCAACATCCTCCAAGAATTCGACGTCGCCGACCAAGACGAACCGTGGTCGATGCTGGGAGAGAATATTCGTTTCCAGTTAAAACTCTATCGCGTCGGTCCATTCAGAGTGCCGTCGATCCTGCTCCATTTCCCCGCCGACATGACAGACCAGGTTACGCAAATCGCGTCTCAATCCGCCGTACCTCTGACCGATTCGTCCATTGTGGAGGTGCTGCGCGTGGAGAACGGTTTCCCTCGATACGGCGTGGACATCACCGAGACGAACCTACCTCAGGAGGTGGCTCGAGATACAACCGCGATCAGCTTCAACAAGGGATGTTATCTGGGCCAAGAAACCGTGGCTCGGATCGACGCGTTGGGGCATGTCAATAAGCTGTTGCGGCGCATTGCATTGAAGGGTGAGCAGCCACCGACTCCCGGCGCCAAGCTCACCCGTCTTGACGAGACAGTCGGCCATGTGACCTCTGTATGCCGATCTCCCCAGCAAGGAGTCATCGGATTAGCCTATCTGCGGCGTGGCCATGACCAGCCCGGAACGGTATTGGAGTCCAGCACGGGTGAGGCGACGGTCGTCGGCTGACGGCTTCATTCTTGCCCGAATTTCTCACGCACTTCATCGACAGAGGTGGTAGGCCGTTGGCGGGCAAGGAAGGCGAACAATCTGCCCGAAAGCCTATTGTCGATTCGTTGAGGATCAAAATGGGGAGGCCCCAAAGCGGCCAGACATCGGCTTGGCAACCGCGTAGCAGAAGGCTGAAGCCCGACCTTCACGTAATCCCATGAAATACACGATTCTGGAACCACGTACACATAGCGAGACCCGCTGGCCCATTGCCGTGGCGTCTTCCAACAGATCCTCGCGAATAGGCTGTTCAGACACGTACTCGGACTCCGTCAAATCAAAGCCTACGTGTCCCGTTGGCGATATCGGGCACTGACGCGTTGGAGCAGGGCCCGCTCCGATGGCGTAAGGTTTGCAATCCCACGGTCATGCAACCGCGACAGGATTTCGTCGACGTGGCGATCCTCAGCAAGCTCCGTGGCGACTTTCTTTTCGTGACGGGCTTTTCGATGTTCCTCCAACCAACGTGTCAATAGTCCCCCGCTTTCCCTTTTGTCCCCAACACTTCTCTCCAAGCTCGTATAGCCCTGCGAAAAATCATAGCCGAACAGATCGTCTGAATTCTCGTCCGACTCCATCAGCGACTCCTCCAAGCGCGCGCTAAAAAACACGAAAATGGCCAGCAAGACCAATGCCAGCCAGGTGGGAAATGGACTGTCGACGGATCCTTCCCCAACGAACCAGGCGGCGACCAACAGACAGATCGCGCAGACTTTAGCTAACGCCGCCACCACCATCGTTGCCTGTCGCGGTTCGATGCCACGACGTATCGACAGCAGAAAGGAAGTGCAAGCCGTTCCGCCGTCAAACGGAAAGGCCGGTATCATGTTGACGACGACCAACATCCAATTGATCCAGCACGTTAGACGCAAGCACCGAACCAACCAAACATTTTCTCCTTCGATACCAATGGCGATGATGTTTCCGGGAGATAGCACATTCAATAAATCGAAAGCGCTGGTCCGACCGTCAAAAGCGATGGCCACCATGCAAAGGACGGCGACCGCCAAACTGGTCAGCGGACCTGCCAACACGGCGATCAATTGCCTCTGTGGATCGCGACCGACACGTACGGGGGAAAGACCGCCCAACGGCCCCAAGACGATGGCGTCCATCGGGCTTCCCAACTGCATGGCGGTTATGTAATGACCAAATTCGTGCGCCAACACACTCAGCGCCAAAATCACGATGCACTCTAAACCGATCCATCCCAGACCCTCTTGCGTCTGGTTGACATGCCAGGCCAGATAGAAGGTGAACGCGGTGAACAGCAGGAAAAACATGTGCAAACGCACATGCACCCACCCCCAATGTCCCAGACTTAGACTCCAAACGTCACGTCGATACATCGTCTCTGGTTCGAGATTGAGATAACTTGTCGTACCCGTCAAACAACCAAGACTAGCCGCGACGCCTCAGGTCGATTGTGGGCGAATTGAAAAGATTGGATTCCCGCATCAAGGCCCCGCATCAATACGGGCCGACTGACTTATCCTACCACTTCACGCAGTCGTTTTCAACTTTTCACGCCAATTCCCCGACCCCGTCCCCGTCTGCGGTCGGTTGTATGATTCCCCGACGAGGATTCACCGCTCGTGACTCCTAGTCCGCGGTTTTACGGCTGCCGATCCTACGAAGAATGAGGTTCCGGATTCAACGACTCGGTCCCCGATTAGCTAATCCCTTGTACTCAGCCGTTGGGCTGTCCTAAGTCGATGCTAATTCGATGGGCTCCGTGAACCTGGGAATCACTCAAGCTAGGTGCCCCAGCGGGAATGAGACTATCATCAGCGGTTCATCTTTCGCTTCAACTCGAGTGGGGGCCATCCAATGACAGATGCCGCGGAAATACTCCTGGAATGCGACCGCTTTCGCGTGGAACGGGTACAGCGTGAAACGAGCCGGCTGGGTCGTGTCATCCGCGATGTGATCAGGCATCCTGGATCCGTCGCCGTCGTGCCGATGGTCGACGCGGATCACGTCTGCCTGATTCGCAATTTCCGACTGAGCGTCGACCGTGCACTTTGGGAGGTTCCAGCAGGAACGCGAGACCGCGAAGAATCGATCACTGCCACCGCCCACCGTGAATTGCAAGAGGAAACAGGGTATACCGCCCGTGAAATGGAGCCGATTCATCAATTCTTCGCGGCGCCGGGTATTCTCGATGAAGAAATGTACCTCTTCTTGGCCACGGAACTGGTGCCTGGATCGCCTCATCGCGAACCGGGCGAAGAGATAGAAAACGCCGTCCTGAAATGGGACAAAGCGATCCAAATGGTCCACTCGGGCGAGATTTGCGATGCCAAGACGCTCGTGGCTCTCTTGATAATGGATGCCAGACGCCGCCAGACGCCGCTATCTGGCGACTAGCCCGCGATAGTAGTCGATCGAATGGCGCAACCCGTCCTCGAATCCAACGGTCGGCTGGTAGCCGAGAATCTTTCGGGCTTGTGAGATGTCGGCGCTGCTGTCGAGAACATCGCCGACGCGCGCCTCGTCGTGCCGTGGCTGGACGTCCAAACCGAGAAGCCGATTCAATTGCTCGATCAGTTGCAAGAGGCTAATACTGACTCCATTTGCCACATTCATGATTTGTCCGGGAGCTTCCGCGGCTTCGGCTGCCAGCAGATTGCCATGAACGACATTCTCCACGTATGTAAAGTCACGAGTCTGGTGGCCGTCACCATGAACAACGGGCGGAGAACCTTTCAACATACGAGTCATGAATATCGGTATGACGGCAGAATATGGGCTGTTCGGGTCCTGTCGCGGTCCAAAGACGTTGAAGTATCTCAAGCCGACGGTTTCCAAGCCGAAGCTGTGATAAAAGGACTGGCAATACAGCTCACCGGCCGCCTTGGCGGCAGCGTAGGGAGACAAGGGCATCATGCGATCACTTTCTCGTTTGGGACTGGTCGGCACATCCCCATAGACACTACTGGAAGCGGCGTAAATGACGCGCCGGACGCCCGCTTGCCGCGCCTGATCCAGTACGTTGACCGTTCCAGTCACGCAAACACGGTTCGTATCCATCGGCCGTTCCAAACTCATCGGTACTGACGCTAACGCTGCCTGATGGTAGATGCAATCCATACCTTTGACAGCCGCCGCCACGGATGACGGGTCCGCCACGTCCCCCTTGACGAATTCGATATCATCTCGGATTTCTCGAAGATTGTCTTGGTGTCCCGTGCTTAGATTGTCCAACACACGAACCAGATCACCGCGGCGAACCAAGGCGGTGGCGATATGGGAACCGATGAATCCGGCCCCTCCGGTGACAAGAAAACTCGGCATGGATCAGTGCATCTTTCTCGATGGCGATTCGCTTGGCGTGCCTTCGGCCTTCTCTAAAACCGCCGTCCTTCTTGGACGAAGACTTTGTTTCCGATTCCGGATTCTCTCTTCCAAACTCTCGCCCGCGAGCAGGGGCTAACAAAGCCGCCGCGCCACCTGCTTATCGCGTGTCAAATCGAAGCCTAACCAGCTGCCTGCTGGGCGACGTTGGTAACGATGCAACCGCGCAGTGAGTCGGCGCCGTGGGCCAATTCCTGGACGGAGGAAGTCACATCATCCGGCGTGGAACGGCCGAGACGCAGTAAAAAGTATAGCGAATCGCAGGACTGGGACAGAGCCCTGATCAAGGGTCCTTGAGCGGGGCCCGCGTCAACAAGGATTAAGTGGAATGTCTCGGTTAGCGAGTCAAACAGCTCCAACAATCGCGCCGAGTTCAGCCGTTGTCGGTCGGCTCGCCCTCCAGCTGCCAGGACATAGACGTCTTCAACGCCGGTGGGCGCCACCACGTCCTGCCAACTGTCCAGTCCATTGAGGAACTCCGCCAATCCACTACCGTTTTGCAACTGCATTTGTCGTGACAACTCTTGGGTCGTCAGAGCCGCATCAACTAACAAGACCCGCTTGCGGGTTCCGCGCGTGTTTCTCGCGTACAGGCACGCGATGTGCGCCATCACTTGGCAGGTGTGGTCGTCGTGACCGTGCGACGAGAATGCCACCGTGCCTGGAAGTCCAGCGGGCAGCTCGCTGATGATCCTGTTGTACAGCTGCTCATACTCGCCGCTGACGACGCTTGAATCTAGATTTGATTGAACCGAGACTTCCAGCGGATTTAGCGAGCGGTTTCGCTCCGGCAAATCCAGTGGTGCTGGTTCATCCAGCGGGTCCGCTAGTTCAGAATTCGGGGACACCAATTCTCCGCTCAATACGGGCGCGTCGCACTCGCCCGCTGGTCTCGGCATGGCGGTCTCCAAGCTCATCTCCGAAACGAGTGTCTCGGAACTCGGTTCCACACCGCCGAAACCGACATCCGCGAATTCATTGCATTCCGCCGCCAAGAGCTGCTCGACGACATGAATCCCTTCGCCGATCCGTAACTCAGTGGGATGAGATGAATCGACATGGGCGGAATATCCGGGGTCTACCGATTCTCCACCAAATTGCTCGACCAACGATGGTTGGCCAACCGATTGATCCGTGCTGACATGATCGGCTCGCTCCAATTTGGTGACCCCGTCCGACTCTTCCCACTCCTCACTTGCACAACTCTCGTCGAGCGCTTTCTCCACACTTACGATTCGCTCGACAAACCTGATCGGCTCCTCGATCGGCGCCTCTGGCAAGCTGACGACAGCCGACTCAGGTTCAACTAAATCGTCGCCGCCATCCGCGGCATCGTTGTCCGTGCCCTCACTCCCAGAGAAACGGCCTTCTTCGACGGGAACTTCCGCTTCCGTCTCAAGCGGCGCCAAGGGGCTGGCTTCCACAGGGCTGGCTTCCACAGGGCTGGCTTCCACAGGGCTGGCTTCCACAGGGCTGGCTTCCAAGGGGGACGCACTCGCCGAATCCTCCAATGGTTCGTCGACCGGACCGGTGGCCGGCACGATAACTCCCACCTCGGAAATCGACTCACGGGCAATCGGGATGAACGTTACCGATGGTGTATCAGCGATATAACTTGAAGACGATTTGGCTACGGCTACGAAGGAGTTGAGAGACGCCGGCTCAAGTGAGCCAATATCCTCCTGTTTGCCATATCTGGTAGAGGGCGGCGGGTCGCCCAGCGATCTCTCTTCTTGCCGTTGCACGGGAACATCTTGGTCCTCCGACGCCGACGTCCGCGTTGGCGGATTGCTCGCCGACGGGTGAACCGGCGATTCGATTGAGGGCTCGCTGTACGGCACCTTCTCAATCTTTTTTAAGGCGTCAAGCAGGCTTGTCATAGGATCGCGTCCCGTCGCGGAAGTGAAAGTGGGTTCGGATAGCTCCGAGTTTCGGTCCTCGGAGATCTGAGTGAAATCTCGAAGCGAATCGATGTAGGTGCCAACCGAGAACAGGCCTGGCCCGACTCACCCCATGGGTCGGGTGTTGGTATAATTTCCATCAGGCGATCCGTTGTTCTTTCGACTGATGATTCCGCAGGCTCAGATCAGAGAATAAACGTCCGAATCTCTTTGGACGTGCCGCTGGCTCGTCCAAAGTGGAGTCCGGTTGTTGAATGGGCGGTTCAATCGGCTCCGTGGGCGCACAGTCGACAGGGTTTACAATCGTCGGAACGGGGGCCGCGTCGTCGACCAACACAATGACCGGTTGCTCCTTCAAGTATTCATATGCCAGTTCCGTCAACTTGAGGTCGAGACCTGGTTCACCACCGAATGTTCCGACATCATCGCCGCCCAGCTCGGTCCGTGCCTGACTAATCAGGTTGGCCGCAAACTCGCCAGTGGCGTCCGCTCGAACCTCGGTGGAAATGAAGTCCGCCGCGTCTCTGGCACAGTCCGGTATGGCACAGTCCGGTATGGCACAGTCCGGTATGGCACAGTCCGGTATGGCACAGTCCGGTACGGCGATGTCTCCAATGCTATCCATCGGATCGTACGCTAACTCCGATTCGCAGTCCACGAACAACTCAAGCTCCAATGACGGCTCCATTGGCTCGGCATCCACAGGCTCGGCATCCACAGGCTCGGCGCCCACAGGCACGGAGTCATCAGGCACGGAGTCATCAGGCACGGAGTCATCAGGCAAACAATCGCTAGATGAATACTCATCGCTTGCGGACATGTCCGATTCGAACAACCGGTCGACCTCATAGATCGAATCCATCACGTCAAATGGGTTCTCTCCATCGTTGGGGCCCGATGCCGTGCCGTACGGCTGGAAAACATCTTGGTTCACCGCCGGCCACACGGGCGCGACATGAATGTCTCCGGCAGTCGCATCGGGAGCGAACGCGCCAGCAACACCTTCAATACCTTCTCGCGAATTGCTTGCTCTTGCCTCACTGATCACTGCGGCATCGAGTGTATTTTGCAGTTGTTGACATTCATCCGACTGGGAGAGCGGGTAATCCTTGACGACGCTATTTCGCAACGTTCCCAGATCATTAATGACAATTTCCTCGTCCTCAAACTGCTCGACAAACGGATCAACGGCCTTAGGAATCAGCAGTTTTATGGGAGTCCCGTTAGCGGAAGTCACCGGGATGACTTCGCACTGTTGCGGCGAATCCTCGCCCCGGCTGGTCGGCTGGACCATCGCATTAAGCGAGTCAAAAACGTCCGCAGCCACGCTTTGAGGCTCGAAAAAGTGAGCGATTTCCGATTCCAATCTGGCCAGCTCGCTCACCAGGGGTGCCATCACCACCGCTTCATTCACGTCTTCGTCAATTCCGCTAACCGAGCGAGGAGAGTCCACGCTCGGAGTTGACGCGACCGCACTCTCGTTCGCGTCACCGTTGATCGACGATCGAGAGTCGCTAACCGATGCGCCGGTGCTGGACGGGCTTGCGAGAACCGGTGCTACCTCGGGCAAGCTACCAAATTCAACCACTGACGACGTGGAGTTGACTGAAACTGGGGCAGGAAGCTGCTGGAGATCCGCCCAGGCCTCTTGGATCGCCGTGGCGTCAACCCTGGCAACCTGTCCAACGGCGGCCAATACCAATACATGATCACAAATCTGATTGATAAGCCGGGGTATGCCGCCGCTAGCATCGTGTATCTGTTCCACCGCATCGTTGGAGAAGATGGGTTCGGTCGTCGCGCCGGCACGCGTCATGTGCTGTTGTACGTAACCGATCGTTTCCTTGCGGCTCAACGGATGAAGGTAACAGCGGGCAACGACACGTTGGTGGAAGGACTCCAATCGGCTGTGGGCCAATTTGTCCTCCAGTTGAGGTTTGCCGGTTAGCAACAAATGAACGCACCAACTCCCGTCGCGTACGAGATTGCTGAGTGCCATGATTTCGTCGCAAGTGTCCTCTGACAACACATGGGCATCGTCGACGACTAGAACCATACCTTCTGGATACATATCGCTTGAGGTCAGGTAATCCGTCAGTAAAAGACGCAACTCGCCCTCATCCATTTGTCGATAGTCTTGCCCCAGGGTGAACAGAATCCACTGCAAAAGCGATTGTCGTGAAGTGATGCCGGTTGCTTCGACGACGACCAACGGAATGGTTGGTCGGATTTCATTGGCCAGCACATGGCTCAGGAGAGTCTTTCCGGTTCCCACTCCGCCGACCAATACTCCGGGGCCCGCGCCTCGAGACACGCATCGCATCAACGTCTGGCGTGCCGACTCCATGCCGCTGGTTGGTACATACTCGTCCAACCGCGGAGCCAAAGTGAAGGGACGGACGGAAAGGCCGAACCACGATTCATACATGGTTAATGACTCCTTAATTCATCGGGACCCAAGAGCGGGCCGCGGCCGCCGCGCCCTGCACCGCGTCCACAAAGGCCCCGAACGGATTGGCGGCTAACCGCCCGCCGAATCCTTCTTGAAACATGGCGGTGGAAAAAACGAGGAAGAGCAAGACGACTAACGCGATTTCGCTGAATGCGACGGCCGAACGGCTCCACGATGGTAGCCGTTTGATCGTGGTGTGCCGGATCGGGGGACCGTCCGGCTTGGACAGTGCGGCCGTGATCGATATGCCACTCAACCCTTCAATTTCCGATGTTCGGTTGATCGTCGTGGAGGTTTCTTCGCGAATCCGAAATACGGCAAAGCCCAATCCGATCGACACGGAAACTAACAACAGTTTCCAAAGGCGACCGCGGGTGGCGGCCAGGACGCTTAAAGGCGCCGCCGGATGGGATTCCAATACCGAATAGGTTCCGCTCCAATCCGTTCGCTCGGCTTCGTGATGGTCCAGCGCCTCCCGCGCCATCGAAAGCTGCTGTTCGGCCGTGGCGACCGCCACGCGAATTTCCGTCATTTCATCGCTCGCCTCGATCTCACGAATGATTCTCACCTCATCAGTATCGGCGTGATTCGATGGACTCCCAGCAAAATCTAACGGATCGGTCGACGCGGGAGGTGCCAAGTCCATGTCGCCAGAAACAGGTGGAGTTGGGCTGGGATTGGGAGTCGTCGGATAACGTGACTCGGCGATGCGTAACTTTAGCTGTTTGATGCGATGCTCAATCTCGGCTACCTGAGGATGCTCAGGCATCTTGTGTACCAGGACGTGAAGCAAGGATCTCTGCAAGTCGGCCAGCTGATCCGAGAGCTCGACCTCCTGTTCCGGTGGCGTTTCACGTTCCTCGGTCGCGGACCCTGAAACGGTTGACAATGTCTGAAGTGGCACCGATGGCTCGGCCGCCGGCGCATCCGCTGAACCTGGCTGTTCGTCACTGGAACTATTCTCTTGATGGCGTTGCAAGGCCTCGGAACGGAATCGATCCCGAGCCTCACGCGCCTCCTCGACGCTCCCCTCGCACGCCTTGACTTCCGCTTCCAACTGAGTTCGATTCAGATGCCAGGCTGCCGAGGCGTCCGCATAGGACTGATGGGCGTTCTCGATCGCCGCCAGAATTCGAGACGTTGCTTCGTCCGCCGGTTTCCTGCTGGTCGATACCAGTTGGAGTTCCACTTGATTCTTATTGGTCTCGTCGTCGAAACGGCGAACCACCCGCATCGCGTCATTCAAATCATCCGAAAGGCCTTCAGCTGAACTGTTGGTGATCAAAGTCAACCCTTCAAACTCGGCTTGGTCCTCCAATAGATCAATCAGTCGCAGGTGGGAGGCCTGGATAGCTTCTTCCTGATCCCCCTGGAAGTCCGGAACTTCGTTGCCAAAAACATGAGCAAGAACGACTCTGACAGCGAAACGAGCGCGCGGCAACGGAAACACCAATAGTAGCATTAGGAATGCAGCCATACCGACGACAAGAAAGACATATAATGAACTACGATCGGCGTCATGACGAACCGTCGAGGCAGGCAAAGGAGTTTTTCGTGTTGGCATGGGCGATGCTGGCAACGATGTCGGGCGGAGCAATTAGCGCAGCTGTACGGGTGAAACGACTGGTATCATCTGGGTAATCGTCGGTCCGCGCGATCCCTCTTTAGGATTCCATTGACAAAACATTCCAGCTGATTGCACTGCATCAATGAATAGAACACATAAGGGCTATAGGAAGATTGCGAAGAAAGGGGCCCAAGGGTAAAAGCGGTGAATAAAAACCCATTCCGAATAAAGATATGCGGTATCGGCTCCGCGGAGGACGCTCGCTTGGCCACCCAGTCGGGCGCCGATGCGGTCGGCCTGAATTTCTTCGTGGAGAGTCCACGATACGTGACGCCAGAGGCGGCGCGGCGGATCGCAAGCCAGATTCCAGCTGACGTTTGGAGAGTTGGGGTCTTTGTAAATTCGGATCCGGCGAACGTACACGATATTGCTACTCATGTCGGATTGGACGCTATACAACTGCACGGGGATGAATCGGTCGAAGTGGTCGTCGAGATTGCCCGGCACTATCCTGTGATTCGCGCCTTTAGGTGTCGCGAGAACGGTTTGGCGGAAGTGAAACGAGTCATGGCAAGTATCCAGGAACGAAATATTCAGCTTGCTGGGGCTTTGCTGGACGCCCATGTTCCGGGCCAATTCGGGGGTACGGGACAAAAAGTCGAATGGTCTCAATTGGCCGGTCTGAACGGCTTCATTGGCGGTTCCCCGCTGATTTTAGCCGGCGGTCTGAACGACACGAATGTGGGTGAGGCCATTCGGGAGGTGCGACCGTCGGCGGTAGACACAGCCAGTGGTGTGGAGTCGGCGCCTGGGATCAAACAGAGTACGTTGGTTAAGAACTTCGTCGCTGCCGCCCGTGAGGCGTTCGAGGAGCCGATTTCCTAGCGCCGAACATCTTTGCTTTCCATCGTAATTCTTGGCGGTTTGCAGCCAAAACGAACACAGAATGTTGTCTTGAAAACTGGACCGGTACAACTATGATTATGGGAACCTTCATTACAAACATCCAAGGAGATCGATGTGTCGCAAGTCGAGACGAATCCGCCGTACAAAGTCAAGGACATTGAGCTAGCTGACTGGGGCCGTAAGGAGATCATGTTGGCCGAGAACGAAATGCCAGGGCTGATGGCAATTCGTAAGAAATTTGCCACTGAAAAGCCGCTGGCTGGTGCGAGGATCGCTGGTTGCCTGCACATGACCATTCAAACTGCCGTGTTGATTGAGACGCTGGTGGAACTGGGCGCGAACGTGCAATGGAGCAGCTGCAATATTTTCTCCACGCAAGATCACGCCGCGTCGGCAATCGCCGAGACAGGCGTACCAGTATACGCCTGGAAAGGCGAAACGGATGAAGAGTATGAGTGGTGCATTGAGCAGACACTGTTCTTTGCCGACGGCGAGCCGTTGAACATGATTTTGGATGACGGAGGCGATCTGACGGCCGTGGTGCATCAACGTTTCCCTGAATTGTTGGGCGGCATTCGAGGGATCTCGGAGGAAACAACTACGGGCATTAAGGAGCTTCGTCGCATGGTGAACGATGGCGAGCTCAAGGTGCCGGCGATCAACGTCAATGATTCCGTAACCAAGAGTAAGTTTGACAATCTCTACGGTTGCCGAGAATCGCTGGCTGATGGCATCAAGCGCGCCACGGATATCATGGTGGCTGGCAAGGTCGTCGTGGTAGGTGGTTACGGGGACGTCGGCAAAGGTTGTGCCCGCTCAATGTCCTCCTATGGAGCCCGCGTCCTTGTGACCGAAATCGATCCGATCAACGCGTTGCAAGCCGCCATGGAAGGGTACCAGGTCACGACGATGGACGTGGCGGCCAAGGAAGGAAATATCTTCGTCACTGCAACTGGAAATCGTGACATCATCACCGGTGAGCATATGAAGCTCATGAAGAATGACGCCATTGTCTGCAACATTGGCCACTTTGATCACGAGATCGACATGGCTTGGTTGAATGGCCAGACGGACGTCACCAAGGTGGAGATCAAGCCGCAAGTGGATCGGTATACCTTCCCTAACGGGAATTCGATCATTGTGCTGGCCGAAGGACGGTTGGTGAATCTGGGTTGCGCCACGGGACATCCGTCCTTTGTCATGTCCAATTCCTTCACCAACCAGGTGTTGGCTCAGATAACGTTGTGGAGTGAACCCGATAAATACGAGGTCGCGGTTCACGTCTTGCCCAAGGAGCTGGACGAAGAAGTGGCCCGGTTGCATTTGGACCAACTGGGTGTCAAACTCACCACGCTGACGCAGGAGCAGGCCGACTACATACACGTTCCCGTGGAAGGACCATTCAAGCCGGACTACTATCGGTATTGAGGCGGAATACCACCAAATGGCAAACGTCCAGGCTTTTCACGGACTTCGATATGACCTCGGACACGTCGGCACGCTCAGCGATGTAGTTGCGCCGCCCTACGACGTGATTGACGAGGAGATGCAGAATGAACTCTACACGAAGCATCCTGCCAACGTAGTCCGGCTAATCCTCAATCGAGAGGAGCCGGGTGACGGCGCGACCACTGGAACCGAGACCGCCGACAAATATGCACGAGCCGCCCGGTTTCTGCGTAATTGGCGTCGCGAAGGTGTGCTGCAAAAGGACGCCCAGGCGGCCATCTACGTCTACCACCAGCTCTTTACGGAAGACGAGACTGAATATTGCCGCCGGGGCTTTATGGCTAGAGTCGGTCTTGAGCGGTTTGGTGAGGGCAATATCTACCCTCACGAAGAAACGCATTCCGCCGCCAAAGCGGACCGATTAAAGTTGATCAAGGCCTGCCAAGCGAATCTCAGCCAGGTATTTGCGTTGTATCCGGACGAGGTGAATGAAGCCAGCGACCTGCTCGACGCTGCGATCATGGGCGAAACACCTTATTTAGAGGTGACCGACCACCTCGGCGTTCTCCACCGAGTTTGGCTCGTCACGGACGTCAAGGTCATCACTGAGCTGAGCGGCTTGATGGGACCTAAACCACTATTCATCGCCGACGGACACCACCGCTACGAGACAGCTTGCGATTACCGTGATTGGCTCAATGAACAGGAGCCTTTGCGCGATGACCATGCTGCACATTCGGTGCTCATGATGTGTGTGGGAATGAGTGATCCGGGCATGATCGTGCTGCCGACTCACCGGTTATTTCGGGGTCTACCGCCAGTCGTTTCCGAAGATTTTCTGGACCGACTCGCTGGCCTGTTCGACACCAGGGTGGCAGGCGAAGGGTCGGACTTAGCCGGCGCGTTATGGGACCAGATTGCGGTGGATGACGACCAGCGCCAAATGGCGTTCTTTTGTGGAGCCGATCAACGTTGGATTCTTGCCAAGCTTACGGCCGCGGGCATGGCAAAAATGGATGAGCTGTCTCCTGGACAAAGCAAGGACTGGCGAGGACTCGGCGTGAGCCTGCTGCAGCGCCTGGTCATAGAGCACCTACTGGACGCCAACAATCTTCCTAAGCCGATGTACGTTCACAGCATCCAAGAGGTCATTGACGGCCTAAACAACGGCGACACGGTCGGCCGCGATGCAACTGGTCAGGCGGGCCAAGGAGGTGATTTTCCCTTCGCTGCGTTGGTGATGCCAGCCACCTTGGACCACGTCCGGGCCATTAGCGAACACGGCGAGCGGATGCCAGCCAAGAGTACCTATTTCTACCCCAAGCTGCTGAGTGGGTTGGTGATCAGCGCCCACGAGTAGCCATCTTCCCATCCCGATTCTCCGTGAGGATTCACCGGGTAATCGGTTTCACGTGGAACCAGGATGCGCAAGTTCTACGGTTTAGGTACTTCAAATACGTTCGGCGAGATGTGAGCTTCGCGCAGTTTCGCGGTTCCACGTGAAACAGGAGGGTGGCGTGGGTATTTCGTTTCACGTGGCACAAGATCAAGTTTTGTGCGGCTGGTTCCCACGGACTTCGTAATCCGACAACGCAAGGCCGATACCTGACATGCCGCGTGAAGCTGCTAGCCTGTCCCGCGATTGCCAAGGCGAACGGGGGCCGTTAGGCCCGCGGTGGACCGGCTCACCCGTCATCCCCGTCGTCCCGTCGTCCAAATAGCCACCATCTCGTAAGCGGGCTTGGTAGGCACGCCTAGCAGAATGATTCTAGAATGCGACGGGGTGGTTCCACCGCGGGCCTAACGGCCCCCGTTCGCCTACGCGCTGGCGGCTCGTATCGCAGGGATCGAATGCGACGGGGTCGTACCACCGCGGGCCTAACGGCCCCCGTTGGCCTAGGCAATTTTTGCCTGCTAGCCGGTCACAGGTGGCTGGGATGACGGACTGGGAAAACTTGGTTCGCGCACATCGCGATAAAAGACACGTCGCTAGCAACAGCCGCTAAATTGGCATTTCACCCTCAAGGCGGCCCGCTCTAGAATCCAAGCCGAGTCCGAACTGATTAACATGCCACCGAGGAACGGATGTGGCCAGGATATTTTGTGTTGCCAACCAAAAAGGTGGGGTGGGAAAGACGACCACCGCGCAGAACTTGGCCGCGTGCCTGGCCATGGCCGACTGTCCAACGTTGCTGGTCGACTTAGATCCCCAATGTAACGCGACAACCGGCTGTGGTGCCGAGCCACACCAGCAGCATCCGCTGGTCAAAAACAGCCCAATCCGTGAGAGCCTGGTAGAGACGGGAGTCGACCAGCTAAGACTGCTGCCTGGTTGCCGAAGTTTACATGATTTGGATGTGTTAAGTCGCGGTGAATATGCGGCCACGCTGCGGAGTTATTTGCAGGAAGAACTCACCGATTTTGAGTACGCGATGATTGATTGTCCGCCTTCGCTCGGTCCATTCACCCAAGCGGCACTGGAGTCCGCCGACGAGGTATTGATGCCGATTCAGTGCGAGTATTTTGCCATGGAAGGTCTGACCCAAATGATCCGTGTGATTCGCGATATCCGTGAACAGCCGCACCATCGGCTGGAATTTGCCGGCATCGCCCTTACCATGTACGACGAAACTTTGGAGCTTACCGAGGAGGTGGAGACCGAGGTGCGAGATTTTTTCGGAGACATTGTGTTTGACACCGTGATTCCCCGTGATGTGGCGGTCTCCGAGGCGCCTAGCTTCGGTCGATCGGTGCTCGATCATGCGCCACGGTCGAGAGGGGCGCGAGCCTATATTGAATTAGCCATGGAGGTGTTGGAGAGATGACGAAGGACAAACGACTCGGACGCGGCCTGGCAGCACTACTCAATGGCGCTGATGGCGAATTGGCCAGTGATCATGAAGCGGACAGGATCGGACCTCAACTGTACGAGAATCCGACGGCGACTGGTTCGAACTCCGTCACTCCCGCCGCCCCCAGTTTAATCACGCTCGATGTGCGTGACGTCGAAACCAATCCATTCCAGCCACGTCGCGAGTTTAGCGAGGCGGAGATCGCGTCACTGGCCGAGAGTCTTCGAGAACATCAACAGCTTCAGCCGATCCTCGTTCGCAAGGTCGAGGGCCGTTGGCAATTAATCTCGGGTGAACGCCGGCTGCGCGCGGCCATACACGCCGGACTGTCACACATTCAAGCACAGGTCCGAGAGGCCGACGATCGCCTGGTCGCTGAGCTGGCCATTGTAGAAAATCTGCAGCGAAAAGATCTCAACCCGATCGAAAAAGCAATGTCGTTTGATCGCTATATTCAAGAGCATGAATGCACGCAGGAGGATCTGGGTAAACGTCTAAAAATCGATCGGTCGACCATCGCAAACCTGCTGAGGCTGTTGGAGTTACCCGACGAAGTCCAGGACTGCCTGCGTGGCGGCTCCATCTCCGCTGGACACGCCAGAGCCCTGCTACCGCTGGGAGATCAAACTGAGCAGATTGACTTCTGCAACCGGATTCGGCGCGATGGTATCAGTGTCCGCGAGACGGAGCGGATGGTCCAGGACAAAATCACGGACGACGATGAAGGTGAGCTCGGCACGAGCGGTGGCAAACCGAAATCGGCCAGGACCAGAAAAAGCCAACAAGTCGCGACGCTGGAGCGCGAATTCCGTCGGGCGTTGGGGACACGCGTGGACATCAAAACCGCGTCAAGGGGTCGAGGTCGGATCGTGATACATTTTGGCAGCGGTGAAGAATTCGAGCGACTCAGCGAACAACTGTTGGGAGTCGCCTTCGACGACCTAGATCGTGAAGCCGGTTGACTCTTGACAAAACCGGGTCGAAGCACGACAACTGGAAAGTCTCTCGCGGGAGACATCGGGGCGTGGCGCAGCCTGGCTAGCGCGCCTGCTTTGGGAGCAGGAGGTCGAAGGTTCGAATCCTTTCGCCCCGACTTGGATGACGGCACGTTGGCGGTTCGCCGTCGTTACTCTATTGATGTTGGGCTATTGATATCTGGTAATGTTGGGGTCAATCAGGGTCGACCATTCGTCGATCCCGCCGGTCATGCTTTGCGCCTGCGAAAAACCCTGCCCTCGTAGCCATTCGACGACCATCAGGCTGCGGCCTCCGTGGTGGCAGTAGACAACCAGCTGGCTGTCTCGGTAGGCCTCGATCTCACTGATCCGCGCCTGGATCTGGTTCATGGGGATAAATTGCGACGGTTCGATGGCGGCGGTTTGTCGTTCTTCATCGGTTCGGCAATCCACGAGGCCGAAAGGTGCGCCCGCGTCGAACAGCTGTTTGACTTCCGCGGTCGAGATTTCCATGGGTGAACTACTCATGTGGCAGATCATACCACGTTCATCGCACAGCGCACCAGATTGTTTAGAGACTTCGCTTGATATCGATGTATCGAGTTTGATCCGCACCGCGCGGCAACATTAAAAAAAACCGTCGCGAACCCGAGCGGCTCGCGACGGTCTATTTCTAACAATGTTTAAAGACCTAAACGGCCTCAGTTTTGAACCATTACAGGCTAGATTCGTCGACAGTTTCACCACCATTGCGCGACACCAGCGAGTAGATCACGGCCGAATCAGCGGAGTCGGGAATTGACCGAGTATGAGCATCCGCGAAGGTGCAGACGATTATTCCGCCCGCATGGTCGCTGCTTGGACCCCAATTCCACGGTCGGGCCAGACCACTACTGGTGGCGTTTCTCCAATACGGTGATGTGGTGGTATCGGTCGGATCCAAACCAAAATTAAGGGCATGCAGATGGTTTCCGACAAGCGGACGTCCGTTTGGGCCACGGGTGTAAGCACCGCCGGATTGTGTGTTGCCACTCGGCGATACGTCAGGCAATAGGGCCACGATCCAGGAAGTTTTGCCGCAGTACGACGATCCGTATCCCTCTTCCTTACTCTCCCCGATCACCAAGGTCTTGGAAACTCCATCACGCAAATCACGAATTCCAAGCCCTTTCCCACGGCTGAGAGCGCCGTCGGATATGGCACCATTGTTAACCAGTCCTATCGTACCGTTCATATGCGTCCCTGCAAATGCCTTGTAGTTATGAATCGCCACGTCGTTGACACCATAGTCGCTTTGGCTCGTCTCTTCATCCCCGGCATAGCTCGGGCAAGTAACCGGTGAAATTTTGATTGTCGAGCAATGAGGTCCGTTTAAATTTACCTTGATTCGGTTGTTCATCGAGCCGTGCGTCAATCGCAACGAGCTACTGGAGATGTCGCCGTACAACACCGTCTCTTCCATGTATGGAAAGAGCTTGACAAGCCAACTATAGCCACCCATGAACGTGCCGGGACTGGCAGCGGCCCTGTATTGGCTCAACTGTGCCGAGCTGTTTCCCGCGAGGGGGAAGTAAGTGGTTGCATTTCGCCGTGCATCATCGGCCAATGGAAATCGCTGGGTGGCACTTTCGTGATTGTTCAGTGCCAAAGCCAGCTGGCGGGCGTTGTTGATACACCCGTTGCGACGTGCCGCCTCCCGAGCCGCGTTGACTGCCGGCAACAAGAGCAATACCAAGATAGCAATGATCGCTATCACCACTAACAGTTCGACAAGGGTGAACCCCTGCCTTCTCAAGAGATGTCTCCTAGTCATACCTACTCCTCCATAACGTGATAATAAGAAATAAATGAGGCAGTTGAAGCGGCCACGCACCGCCGAAATCCTCTTCTCATGTATTATATGCTCTGCTCCCGTGGAAAAGCAGATTTGGTTGGGAAATGATATTAAAATCGGTTTAATCGTTCGCGTCAAGCGGCAACTGGCCCAACGGCGTTTTCTGCTCGTCCGATCACCTAAACCTCTATGAAAAAAGCACTTATCGCCAGATACCACGCTCTCCAGACAGAACGAGGTACCTAAATGAGTTACTCGCCAACCGCTACACCCGAAGATTTCGCCTTGGAAGTTGTCCAACGGCTACAGTCCAAAGGGCACGTCGCTTATTGGGTCGGCGGTTGCGTGCGCGACCGTTTGCTGGAGCGGACGGTCAAAGATTACGACGTAGCTACCGATGCCACGCCTGACCGTATTCGCGAGATTTTCGGCCGGCGCCGAACCCAGGGTGTCGGAGCGGCGTTCGGGGTCATCCTGGTACACGGTCCCAAGACCGCTGGCCCGATCGAAGTGGCCACGTTCCGCGAAGATGCGCATTACTCCGACGGCCGCCACCCTGACAGTGTGACCTTTAGCTCCCCCGAAAAAGACGCGCGGCGTCGCGACTTTACGATCAACGGCCTGTTCTATGATCCATCCACTGACCAACTCATTGACTATGTCGGTGGCCAACAAGATCTTTCTGACAAATTAATCCGAGCCATCGGCGAGGCGGACCAACGGATTGACGAGGACAAGCTACGGATGCTCCGCGCGGTGCGGTTCGCCGCCACCTTTGGCTTCCGCATCGACGATGATACCAAGGCCGCAATCGCCCGCCGGCCCAGCGACATTCTACTGGTTAGTGCCGAGCGGATTGGCGACGAGCTCCGTCGGATGCTCAGCGGGGCAGGGCGGCGTTCAGCCCTCAGTTTGCTAGTGGCGACCGGTCTTCTAAACAGATTGCTGCCTGAATTCGAGGCCGAATGCGACCTCGGCAAATGCCAGTTGGTTCTATCCAACTTGAGCCTGCCGAGTTTTCCGCCCACTTTGGCCTCGATGCTGGTCGCTATTTCCCACCATCGTGACGGCCTCGCCAAGATCGTCGACGACGTGTCGCAGCGCTGGCGGTTGACCAATGATGAGGCGCGTGAAACGCTGCGGTTGGTAAACAACGAGAGACAGCTTCGTCGCGCGGACAGTTTGCCCTGGTCGACGGTCCAACCGATTTTGTCTGGACCTGCCGCCGCGGACATCGTCGCATTCGCCGCCGCCATGGCAGCCTCCCAAGACGAATCGCTCACGGGCATCGAGTTTTGTGGAAAGAAGCTCGAACTGCCCACGGCGGAACTGGACCCCGCCCCGCTGTTGACCGGCGAGGACCTGATCGGCCTAGAAATCCCGCCAGGCCCGATCTTCAAATCCATTTTGCAAGTCATAAGGGATCGCCAGCTGGATGGTGAATGTTCGACCGTGGAGGAGGCGGTGGTTGTGGCCAGGGCGATTGCCCAGATATGACTTTTGCGTATTGAGCGGCCCAGCCGACACAGAATTCGGTCGTCAACGACTACCGTCCGGCACTCCGCGGACTACAATTCGAGAATTCAGACAGTTTTCATCGGCCCGATCCAACTCCATCAGCAATTCCCGGCGACGCAAAAAACTATCAAAACTCCGAGGAAAACATAAGCTTGAATTGCTGGCAGTTCGTGGATTTTTGGGGCATTTGTTAGTGGAAAGATGAGTTGCATGAACTTCATTTGACGCCTTGGTTCGCGTAATAAACTCGTGCTAGCAAACCTTTTGTATTCGACATCGCTTCACCGGGAATTGCTGCAACTCCATAACTCCCACCAGCTCAAACCACGAACGATAAGAACCATGAATCGCAAAAAAGCCACCGATTTCGACCAGGAACTTCTCGATCTCTATGACGACCTTGCTCACGATCGGATACAGCGGCGAGACTTTATGGCTGGCGCTGCCAAATTCGCCGTCGGAGGGTTGACCGCCGAAGGGCTCCTCGCCAGTTTGTCGCCGAATTACGCTTGGGCCGAACAGGTGGCGCGGGACGACCCGAAGTTAAAGGCGGAATATGTGGAATACAACTCGTCATTAGGTGCGGGCACTATGCGGGGTTACCTGGCCCGACCGGCCGACGCGGACGGACCATTGCCAGCCGTTTTGGTCATCCACGAAAACCGGGGGCTGAATCCCTACATCGAAGATGTCACTCGTCGCTTGGGAATGGCTGGCTTTCTCGCTCTTGGTCCGGATGCTCTCACCCCATTGGGTGGATACCCTGGCAACGACGATGAGGGACGGGCGCTCCAGCGAAAACGGGACGGCGACAAGATGACCGAGGACTTTATCGCCGCCGCCAAGTGGCTTGACGCACATGCGATGTCCACGGGAAAGGTGGGTGTGGTCGGCTTTTGCTTTGGGGGGGGCATGACGAACACCTTGGCCGTGCGAATTCCCGACGTGGTTGACGCGGCGGTGCCATTCTACGGTCGGCAGCCCACACCCGAAGACGCTGCGAAGATCAAGGCCTCACTGCTGATACACTACGCAGGGTTGGACCAGAGGATTAACGCGGGATGGCCCGCGTACGAAGCAGCGCTCAAGCAGGCCGACGTGGAAGCCACGGCCTACATCTACGAATCGGTCAATCATGGTTTCCACAACGACACAACGCCGAGATACGACGAGTCGGCCGCCAAACTAGCTTGGAGCCGAACGATCGAATTCTTTGACGCTAAGTTGCGTTGACGATTGACCGATTTGCAATTGAAGACGGCGGCTGAGTTGATAATTGGAAACCGTTCGGGGTTCTCGGTTCGGGGTTCAGCAACTCAGTAGTTCCGAATACAACCAATTCCCATCGGTGAACGCAAGCTCCCTTTGGTATATGACTTGAGTTGTCAAAACTCGTCATCTCCAAGGAGGGAGCCGTGCGTTCACGCGGTCAGTATATCATCACGAAAGACGAAGTTCACAGCTATGCAAATCATTGGCTGAGTATGTCGCTGAAGTTGGAGTACGAAGGCACGAATTGCACCGCCAGCACTTTGCTACAAGCTCGTTTCCTAGGCCGAAAGGTATACCTCGGCGCTATGGTCGTCTTGATTGCCGCCATGCAACAAGGGGCGGCTCCGCGACGAGTTCGCGAGCTTTCATGGCTCATCGGCGTCAATCGCAACACCATCTCGCGATGGCAAGTCGTTTGGCGGGAACATTTTCCCCAGTCCTCATTTTGGAAGGTTGCCCGTGCTCGACTTGTGCCAGTCTTCCAAATCGTGAACTTTCCGCTTTCTCTCTTTGAGGCGTTCGTCCGATTTAGCGATGACCGCCATCGATGGGGTAACCTCCTTTGTTTTCCCTCAGCTTGAACGAACACTGGAGTGGTTTGACGTTGTTCGTGGATGATTCACGGATTCCGCTGGACAACAATTATGGCGAGCGGCTGATTCGCAGGCCGGCGGTGGCCAGTTGAAAATGTGGGGTTGACGCGTTGAATTCTCGGTGTTGAACCCGGTTAGTTTTGTGCGATGAACAGCTCGCCACACTCCTGCTGTCGCACGCAACCACATTGAACAAAACGCTGATTTCGGGTCATCCAGGTGCGACACAAAAACAGGAAGAAGCCAAATTCGACGCAACACCACATTTTCAACTGGCCAGGCCGGCGGTGGGTCGAAAGAACTACTATGGCAGCGGAGCGGAGTGGTCCGGTCGCTTGGCGATGATGATGTTCTCGATCTTTGCGACGCTCATCCTTTGGAAGATCAATCCGCGAATGTGGCTTAA
>Ga0310121_10000330_pt1 | contig 52357 bp, 31 predicted proteins | sample CB27_Tmax_986_MG_FD_203504 | JGI IMG/M metagenome (GOLD analysis project Ga0310121, IMG submission 203504) | Marine microbial communities from Western Arctic Ocean, Canada - CB27_Tmax_986 | ecosystem: Environmental > Aquatic > Marine > Oceanic | place: Canada: Western Arctic Ocean | collected... | reverse complement strand
ATTACCCACCACTGCCGCTTCCACTTCATTGGCCCCGGCCAGTCGTGACGCGACAATGCCGCTGGTAGCACTGTCCCCGGCCCCCACGGTATCAACGGATCCCGGCGGTGGGTAGCCGGGTACTTTCTCGTCGTTCTGTCCCGGGCGAGTCACCAGAATCCCCTCGCCCCCGAGCGTACAGTAAACCGTGTTACGGGTCCGCCGAGACAACTTTTGCGCAGCGTCAATCGCAGCATGGCGACCCGGATTTGTGATTCCAGCCGCCCTGGTGATTTCAGAACCATTTCCCTTGAGAACGCCGAAATCAAATCGTGACAAAAACTGGCGGCTGTCAATCATGATCAATTTGTCGGGATTCGACTTGAAAAGTTCCCCTAAACAACGGCGCACCGTACCGTTAACAACACCCCAATCCTCTTCGTTAACCTGATCGAGAACAATCAACCCGTCAGCCAATGCATGGACCTGTTTCAAACGCTGGCAAACCTGCTGGCCGGTTTTTTCGGACAGGGGTCCACGCGTTCTCACGTCAAGGCGGTTGAGTTCGCACCAGTTGCCAGCAGCGTCCTGTTTCAACGGTTTTGTGTAAGTCGGGGTCAAACGATTCGGATCGCATATGATGGAGGACGTATCCACGGCCAGTCGAGACAACTGCTGACGAAGATCGTATCCGTGTCCGTCGTCGCCCAACACTGTAACCGGCACAATCTGTCCTACGTCCAGAGCGGCCAAGTTACTGATCACCGTCCCCAGGGCGCCAGGTGCGTTTCGCACCCTGGACACTTGATAGGCTTCTAGTTGCGTTTCCACGGACAACTCGTGCAACCCCGGAGCAATCTCCAGGTACCGGTCCAAAAACAAATCTCCAACGACTCCGATAGTGAGGCCCGAAAACTGCCGCAGGAGATGTTCAAGTTTTTCTCGACAGATCAATGGTTCGTCTCGCATCTTTGACAATGGATGATGAAAATGCTTAATTCAGACCGAGCAACTCCAAAAGCTCTTCACAACGTTGGTAGCCACCGATAATGATATCGGCCCCCGCACGGATGAGGCGTTCGCGTTTCCATGGGTTGATCTCCCGACAAGTGTTCTCGTCACTGGCAACACCAATAGCCAGCCCACCTACTTTTTTCACTTCTTCAATTTCCACAAAACCATCGCCAAAACCCACCAGCTGGTTTCCAGCCAACCCCGTCTCGGAAATGATTCTCTCGATAATGATCGCTTTTGAAAAACGCTTGTAATCTTCCAGGGCGCCGTAGACGCGTGGGCCGAAAAAAGAGCGGAAACCCAGCAATTCGGCTTCCCGCTCCACATAATGAAGGTCCGTACCCGAGGCCAAATAGAGCGTGAGCCCACGTTGTTCCAAGGCCGCCAGCAGAGATCGGGATCCCGGGACTGCCATCTCGTCTTGTGTCGCGCGGCCGGATTGTAAAGCTTCGCGCCGCTCACTCACTTTGACCCACAACAAATCGTGATATTGGTTTTTGTAATCGAGAGCTGTCCGTGGCTGCCCACCCCGTTTCTCTACTTCTTCAGCAAGTTGCATCATTTGGTAAATCGTCTGCCGACCAGTCAATCTCATCACATAGTTTTCCACGAGGTCCTGCAACTGCTGATGTGTTTCCCCAGTGCCGGTGGAAGCGAGTATCTCCACCATCATGGGAATCATCACATCCTGCCAATTTCGACGAATCAGTGACAAAGTTCCGTCAAAGTCAAAAATGGCCGCCCGGAAATCGCCGCTGGGAAAATCCCGGCCAACGATCTCAATGGCATCCCAGTTGTCAGGTGTAGATTCAGGCATAGCACATATCACCACTTACAAAACTTCGGGCGATTGATCGTCCAACTCAGCCCAACGCACTGCATGGAAAAAATAGAAGACGTGGATCGGACCCGACGACCTCGAGTCACCGGCATTTTTCTAACGACGCTGACCAGCCATGAGTTCGTCCAATGAAATTCGCTCAAAGTGCAAGTCGGCCTGACTGCCTTCATAAACGATGCCCAGATGCTGACCGTCGATGCGACTGACACTCGGATAACCTCTGCCGCGACCCTCGTCCAACAACAGGTGATACTCTTGAGGCCAGGTGTTTCCCTCGTCCAAGCTGACCTGGATCGTGTGATGGGTGCGACCCGCTTGAGAATGCGGATTTGCAAAGACAAAAAGACTCTGTGTTTTGTCCTCCCGCTGCCAGTCGAAACGATAAAGACTGCCGTTACACCCCGGTTCAATCAGCGTGTGGTCGCTGGTCGGGTGTGACTGCCAGGTTTTTCCCAAGTCTGAGGTGACGATGACCGTACGGAATTTTTTCAAAGATTCGTTGCGGCAGTTGAGCATGATCGAACCGTTGTCAAGCCGCGCTGCCTGGCATTCCGTGTTGTTGTGTGGGTAAGGAGTCTGCACCGACCACGTCGTTCCATGGTCGCTGCTGAGCATGATGGTCGAAAAATGGCGATCCTGCCCGTCGCGACCCTGAACGGGCATCACCAGAGTCCCATCCTCTAAAGCGGTCCCTTGTTGTGGTGAGGGAACAAATAGAATCCACTCCTCCAATTTGAGTTTGCGCGTGAGATTCACCGGCTCGGTCCACGTTTTTCCGTCATCCTGAGAACGAACCATCATGAACTGAGAGGTCCTGCCCACCTCGAATCCAGGATCCGAACCACCAACAATCCATTGATGCGTGCCCGGTCGTCCCCAGGTCCAAACCGCAAACACAAAGATTTCTCCTGTGGCCGGGTCCACAATGATGCCCGGATCACTACAGCCATTTTGCTCCTGCGGCAGACCTCCGAATTCGTGCATGTCCATGATGATTCGCTGCGGTTCCCAGGTTTGTCCCCCATCCATGCTGCGCAGCAGGCCAATATCAATGTCCTCCTGCAAATCCTTGGACCGCCGACGACGCGCATCGTAGGCAACCAGCAGTGTTCCTTGAGTCGTCGTGGCCAGAACCGGAATGCGGTAAGTGTGAATGCCGTCATCGAAGTGTCGGCGTAGTGCCACTCCAATTCGATTTTGAAATCGGGGCTTCGCGTCGCGAGGAATGACCACTTCTTCCTGGGTTTCAATCCGCACACACGATGCGTCAATGCGGTGCTCGAGACTGGCTTTTTCATTGAGACGGCAGGAAAGCCAAAACAGGTTATCCCCCTGCCGCAGTCGAAAGCTGCCTCGAAACGTCACGTCCAAAGCCGGAGACTGTGCGTCACCAAAATATGACGTGGTTGAGAATTGTTCCTGGTCACCCGTCGAAAACATTTGCAAGCTGTCAATGTCCTTCAAGTCGTCGGTTCCTCGCAGTGAAAACTTCAAGGAGTGTAGAAACGTGTCTGTCTGCGAGGCACGGATCTTGATTTTCACCAGCGCATTGTAATCGTTGCGGATCAGGATCGGATGAATTGGTCGCTCCATTTCTACTTGCAGCGTTTCCGTAGACGACGGAGTTTCCGCATGTGAAGGGCTGATCGACCAGGTGCAGATCAAGGACAAAACCAAACCACTGAGAAACGGGAAACCGCTTCCGAAAGGCCGAAAATCAACCATGAAGACACTGCCCCCTACTCCATGTCGGAGCGGGAAAACTTGATCGTTTCGTAATGCGGACTTGAACAATCGATTCATTTCCAGTTCCTTCGCTCAAAACCTGACTGCAAAATTTCCTTCTTCTCAAAACCGCGGCCACCTCGCGTGATCACTTTGTAGGTCACGTCTTTCGAATCACGTTGACTCGTCGCCCTTGGTTAGAAACAAAACGTTTCTACACAGCCAGGCACAGTTCCCGACGCGCAGTCCCAGTGAGTTTCAGGTTCCCATTCGTGAATGTCAAGTGGCACACTACCGCACGCCAGACTCCGCTCTCAGCAGTGCAGCGATTGACGACGTGCCGCAGCAGGGCGCAACGGGTGCCACCCGAGCACATGTAAATCAGTTACTTTCAGCTTCATTTTTGGTCTTGGCGGTTGTATAACAGAAGTAGGCTGTAACAATTTCGAACAACATTCCAAGCAGGAACGAGGCCCGAAAAGGCCATTCACTCGGGTACTTCAACAAAACGTCGGTCGCAGCCAACTTTGACGCTTGCCGTTTCCGGAAAACCCGTACCGCGATTCGGCTTGTCATTTTCCCTCAGAACCTCAGATTGAATCGATGGCTGATCGGAACCACAGCTTTGGACCGACGCTCTTTCAACTTGGCGGGTTCGTTTGCCTGTGTTTAATCGCGGCAGGCGCAACAAAAGTCGCTGCCAACACATCGCTCAAGGAACTGGATTTCTTCGAGAAGCGTGTCCGCCCCATCCTGGCGGAACACTGTTTCGAGTGCCACAGCAGCGACGCCCCCGAAAGTGAACTGCAATTAGATTCATTGGCGGGAATGCTGCGTGGTGGCATTCGCGGTCCGTCAATCGTTCTCAGCAAGCCGGACGAAAGTCTGTTGGTACGTGCGATTCGACATGGCGAAATTCTGAAGATGCCTCCCAAAACAAAACTCTCTCCAACACACATTGCGGACATCGCGGCTTGGATCGAGATGGGGGCTCCCTGGCCCGATAGTGAACCGATTCTGCTGGACACCAGCAAATCGCGGGATGCTGAAGCCAATTTCAGCGCGGAGCAGCTTACCTTCTGGTCGCTGCAGAAGCCGCTTCGCCCCGTCACACCCGGGGTGCAAAACCGCTCATGGATTCGTGCACCGATTGACTCGTTCATTCTGCATCGCCTGGAGGCGGCCGGTTTCTCCCCTGCCCCACCCGCCAGTCGGCGCACGCTGATCCGGCGGGTCACGTTCGACCTGACCGGACTACCGCCAACCCCTGAAGAAATCCAGGCTTTCCTGGCCGATCAAAAGCCGGGCGCCTTTGCACGCGTCGTCGAGCGTTTACTGGCCTCAGCTCGCTATGGCGAGCGCTGGGGACGCCATTGGCTGGATGTGGCACGGTATGCCGACTCGAACGGACTCGACGAAAATCTGGCATTTGGAAATGCTTTTCAGTATCGAGATTACGTCGTAGCGGCATTCAACAACGACAAACCGTTCGACCGGTTTGTCCACGAACAGATCGCCGGGGACTTGTTGCCCGAATTCACAAACACGGCGGCACGCCTGGAAGCGATGGTGGCCACGGGGTTTCTTTCCCTGGGTGCCAAAATGCTCGCTGAAGACGATCCCGTGAAAATGCAAATGGACATTATCGACGAACAGATCGACACAATCGGTCGAGCGTTCATGGGACTGTCATTGGGTTGTGCACGCTGTCACGATCACAAGTTTGATCCCCTCTCGACCGCTGATTACTACGGGCTCGCGGGAATCTTTAAAAGCACCAAAACGATGGATCATTTCAATGTGGTCGCCCGCTGGCAGGAGAGGCCGCTGGCAAGCCCTGAAGAGGTGGAGGTTTTTGAGGCGCAGAAACAACAAATCTCTACCAACCAAGCCGAAATCGAAACCCTCCGAGATGCTGCAACCAAAGAAGTCTTACAGGACGCCCGTCAACACGTGGGCCAATATCTGCTCGCCACCTGGCAGCCTGAGCAAACGGACGGCTTGCCAGGGGATGATCACCAACCCAAAGCCGAGTTCGTACAGACATGGTTGGAATATCTCCAGCGGACCGGCCACGACGAGAACTCGCCGTTTGCTGCCTGGAACGCCATTGTTTCCGGACCCGAACTGTCCACGCTACCTGACTCCGTCAAAGGCATCCTCGACAAACTCGATTTCCCGCATTCCTCTTTTGCCGCAACCGCTGAAATGGAAACCGGTACATTGCTGCACGATTTGGCGCAACGCTATCAGGATCGTTGCGTGCAAATCGTATCCCCAGGAGAACCAACAAGAGACAACGCCTTCAACAAAGCATTAGCCACTGTCTTGAACGACCCGGACGGGCCATTCAAAGTACCGGAGACCATCGACAAATACTATGCGGAGAAAATCGCTGTCAAATTGACGCTCTTGAAGACGAAACAGGAATCTCTTGAAAAGGCGCTTCCACAAATCCCGCATGCCATGGCTGTTTCGGAAGGTCCGATCGAAGATGTCCGCATTCACATTCGGGGCAACCATCTCACGCTGGGGCCCACGGTTGCACGACAATTACCCGCGGTCCTACAACTGGCGAATGACCACACGATCGACAAACAACGCAGCGGCCGCCTGGAACTGGCGTCCTGGCTGGTCCATTCCGATCATCCGCTCACAGCCCGTGTCATGGTGAATCGCCTCTGGCTGTGGCACTTTGGCGCGGGACTGGTCCGTTCGCCCGACAATTTCGGTCAACTGGGAGAACGGCCAACCCATCCCGGATTGCTCGACTGGCTGGCGGTACAATTCATTGAATCCGGCTGGTCGATCAAACAAATGCACCGGCTACTGATGCTCTCGTCAACTTACCAAATGAGCACCACCTGGAACGAACAAGCTGCGTTATCCGACCCGGACAACCTCTTGTGGTGGCGATTCAATCGCCGGCGTCTGGAAGCTGAATCGATTCGCGATGCGTTGCTGGCAGCCAGCGGGAAACTCGACTTTTCAGCAGGCGGTTCTTTACTACGAACAGAAAATCGTGCCTACGTCACTGGCACGTCCAGTATCAATCCCGTCATCTACCAGTCCCAACGGCGTTCCATTTACTTGCCGATTGTGCGGAGTACCCTGTACGATATGTTTCAGGTGTTTGATTTTGCCGACCCCAGTGTCATGCACGGTCAGCGGCAATCAACAACGGTCGCTCCGCAAGCCTTGTTCATGATGAACAGCCAGTTCGTCTCCGAACAGGCACAGGCATTGGCTGACCGACTGTTGGGCCTCCGGGATCTGGAGGATCGGAGCCGCGTGGCAGTGGCTTATGAGCGAACGATCGGACGTCCGCCGAATGAAGCGGAAGTTTCAAGGGACCTGCAGTTTATCGAGCGATATCAAAACGCCACCACTTCGTCGGAAATTGGAACGGCTGAGGCCCGGCGTCGTGCCTGGCAAAGCCTCTGCCGTGCCATCGTGGCAACCAACGAGTTTATCTACATGGAGTAATCCCGGGATGAAGGGCGCCTGTAACCGATTCACGCCGATCTTGTCGCGTCGTGAAATGCTCCACACCTGCAGCGCTGGTTTCGGCGGCCTGGCCCTGGCTTCCCTACTGGCCGACGAATCGCCGGCAAATCCACTCGCATCAAAACCGCCTCATCGCGCACCCCGCGCGAAGCAGATAATTTTCCTGTTCATGCATGGTGGTCCGTCCCAGGTGGACACTTTCGACTACAAACCGCTGCTCGTACGAGATCACGGCAAGCCACTGCCGTTCGCCAAACCTCGCGTTGTTTCCGGAAAAACTGGAAACCTGCTCAAGTCGCCGTTCACGTTTCGTCAACACGGCCAGTGTGGAACCTGGGTGAGTGAACTCTTTCCGCACGTGGCAGGATGCGTTGACGATTTGTGTGTTATTAATTCGATGCACTGTTCCAATTCGCGGCATGGGGGCGCGTTGCTGGAATTGCACACAGGAAGTGACACATTCGTCCGCCCCAGCCTGGGTTCATGGATCACGTACGGCTTGGGCAGCGAGAACGAGAACTTACCCGGGTTTGTTACCATCTGCCCCACGTTGACCCATGGTGGAGCCAATGCGTACGGTTCCGCGTTCTTGCCGGCCGATTACGCGGGTGTGCGACTCGGGAATGCAAGCACTCCTTCGAGCCAGGCCAAAATTCCATTCATCGACAATGCGGACGACACCCCCACGAATCTGCAGCGCATGGAACTTGATCTTCTCCAACAAATGAATCGAGAGCGGTTATCCACCACCGGACCTGACGAGTCGCTGGAAGCCCGAATTAACTCGTTCGAATTGGCCTTCCGCATGCAGGCCGAGGCGCCCCAGTTACAGGATATCAGTGGTGAATCGCAAGCGGTCCAAGCTCTGTATGGACTCGACGACCCGAAGACTGAAAACTTCGGACGCCAATGCCTGATGGCTCGCCGGTTTGTGGAGCGGGGCGTCCGATTTGTGCAGTGCAGTCACAGCTATAAATGGGACCAACACACGGGACTGAAAAAAGGGCACTCCAACAACGCATTGGAAGTCGACCGACCCATCGCCGGATTGCTGACCGATTTAAAGGCCCACGGTTTGCTCGATGACACGTTGGTCATGTGGGGTGGTGAATTTGGACGTACTCCCGTGGCAGAACAGGACAACGGTCGCGACCACAATCCCCAAGGATTTTCGATGTGGTTGGCAGGTGGCGGTGTAAAACCCGGCATGGTCTATGGTGCGACAGATGATTACGGCTACTACGCTACGGAAGACAAAGTTCATGTTCACGACCTGCATGCCACGTTACTCCACCTGCTGGGTCTCGATCATCTACGGTTGACCTACAGTCACGGCGGCCGCCAGTTCCGCCTGACCGACATCTACGGAGAAATTGTCCGAGGCATTATTGGTTAAAGACGGCAGACGGCGCTGCTGTTGACCAACATCCTGAACCCATCATGACTTGGTTTCACTGGCAGCGCGCAACCACGGTGAGGTTCAGCACGGCTTCCTTGCCAGATTAGTCAGTGGTCGTGGCCGGAACGTTCGATCGTGTAACCGCGGATCGTCTTTCCCCTGCTCACGAAAAGAGCTAGCACACCGGTTTCATGATCTTGCTCCCATGGAACAGATGCTGTAGCTTCAGCCCCCGCTTTGTTCTTGTTCCGAGTGACCGCCAAATGGGCGAGGTATTTTCCGGCAAGGTGTGAAATTTGATGGCAGCTACAACAATCGTCGTCCCCTGTTATAACGAATCCAAACGGTTCCCCGTTGCGACATTTAATGAATTTATTGCCCGGCATCCGGAAATTCACTGGCTGTTTATCAACGACGGCAGCACCGACGACACCTTGGCCGTGCTCACGACCCTGCAACAAAAACATCCTCAACACGCCGCTGTATTCGATTTGTCTCGCAACTGCGGCAAAGCAGAAGCCGTTCGACAGGGCGTGGTGGCAGCGTCCCGGGGCACCTCGCAATACATTGGATTCTGGGATGCTGACTTGTCGACGCCACTGGAGGCCATTCCTGAATTCTGTCGTGTACTCGACCGCCGAGAGGACATCAATTTAGTCGTCGGCAGTCGCATACCTCTGCTTGGCAGAAAAATCGACCGGCACCCGACCCGTCAGCTGATAGGTCGCTGTTTCGCCAGGGTCGTTTCTTCCTTGTTCCGGTTGAGTATTCGCGACACACAATGCGGCGCGAAACTGTTCCGGCAAGCACCGGCGACTCGAGTCGCGTTTCGCAAACCATTCCTCTCGCGCTGGATCTTCGACGTCGAAATCCTCGTGCGGATGTCCCGTTTTTACCGCAACACGCAAAGCGTGAAAAACACCGTCTACGAATTCCCACTGGACCAGTGGCGTGAAGTGGCCGGTTCCAAACTGACCTCCTGGGACTTTGTAAGGGCCTTGCGCGAGTTAATTCAGATCTACAGCATCTATGTACTGGGATTTCGACCCAGGCCTCGGGTAGCCGCGGGATCTGAAACGGCCGTCATCTCACAACTGGCGCAGCCAGGACCGGACCCATCGCTGCGACGAGCCGCTTAAGTGTGATCTGCGATCCGCGCCTCCCTCGTGTTACCTAGCAGTCCAGCGTCGTGCCGGTCCCATGCGAATCCTTGACCAGTCTGCCAACTGAAGGTAGGCTGACGACGAATTGGCGAAACGAGAGCGCTGAGAACGAATTGCCCTTTACCAAAAGTTGTACGGCTTTCGATCTTGCTGCTTTCTATTCGTAGAAACATTTTCCCAGACAGTCCGCAGATTGTGCGGCAATTGTTGATTGGACCAAACATTATGAAACTCGGCACCTTTCTGATGCCTATTCATCCACCAGAAAAATCTCGTACTGAATGTTTCGACGAGGATACGGACTTCGTGGTTTATGCAGACGAGTTGGGATTTACTGAGGCGTGGTGTGGCCACCATGTCACGATCGAGTGGGAACCGATCGTTTCAAATGATATCTTCTTGGCGAACCTGATCGCCCGCACCAAAAACATCAAGCTGGGCGTCGGTGTCTCGATCTTGCCACAACACCATCCGGCCAATATAGCGGCCCGCATCGCGATGCTTGATCATCTTTCCCACGGTCGCCTCCTGTGGGGATTCGGCCAGGGAGGTGTGCCGACCGACTGGAGTTTGTTTGATCTTCCTGAACCGAAAGTGCAGGGCCAAATGACGGCCGAGGCACTTGAAATTATTCTCATGCTCTGGACGCAAGATCCACCCTACCACTTTGACGGACAATTCTGGAAAATCCAGATGGACAACCACAATGAAGAACTCCGCATCGGCTATCCGCTCAGGCCCTATCAGCAACCGCATCCTCCCATCGGTATGACCCTGATGAGTGCCAATTCGAAAGGTGGTTCGATCGGTGGCGAACGCGGATATCTCCCCATGTCAACGAACCTCGTCCATCAAAACACGGTCGCCCAACACTGGAAAACTTATTGCCAGGGTGCTGCCGATGCCGGTTTACCCGAACCGACTCGTGATGTTTGGCGAGTTTCCCGAAACATCTACGTGGGAGAATCAAATGACGAAGCCTGGGACTATTGCCGGAACAGCCCCTTCGCCAGGTCGTTTGAATACTTGCTCACCATTCTACGTGATGCCAAGATGTTACAATTGGTCAAGCCGGATTCCAGTATGCCGGATGAAGACATAACCGTCGAATACATGCTAGAAACCCTGTGTATCATTGGTGACAAGAAGTCCTGCACAGAGCAATTGGAAGAGTTGTATGAAATCACGGGCGGATTCGGAACTCTGCTTTTGCTGAAGAACGATTTCGATGATGTCGACCGTTGGTATCGCTGCATGCGTGTGCTGGCGGAAGAGATCGTCCCGGCCATGCCCAGTGTCGAGCCGGCGGTGACCGGCTGAGCGACGCACAACCGTAACGAGTTCCAATGGGCGTAACGAGTTCCAATTGGCACGTTTTTTTGTTTCCAGACCCGGCTTTGACGGTGACCCAACCGTGCTGAAGCGGAACCGGAGGACAGAGTGGAACCGGAGGACAGAGTGGAACCGGAGGACAGTGAAACGCTTCGTTGCAACTGGAACTAGGTTGTCTGGGCCTTGGCGATCAGCCGATGAAAAATTTCTCGCTGCTGGCTCAAGGCTGCAATCGGGTCGCTAATTTTGCTGCTGCATTCCAACAGCAGCCAGCCTGAATAATCCATGGCAACCAACAGATTCATGAGGTCCTGGTAGGGATACCCGGCAGCCTGCAGCTCATGGATGTGAGCTGTCTGGCCGAAGTAGTCCTTGACCGCATTGAAATTCGCGTGCAACCCATCACCTGCCAGATCCGCCGGGTTTGAATTCCAACACAGGACAGCGCGCGGGTGGTCCGCGATTTCCATGATTTGTGCAAGTGCTGCAAAATCTTTGCCGACCGTGTTGTGAACCTCAAGACGGACCTCCTGGCCCAGGTCGTCGGCGAAATGTGCCAGGTGACGCAGTGACTTCCCGATTTGTTCGATCGTTTTTTCGCGGGACATCTCATCTCGAAATCGGTCGGGTTTCACTTTCACACCACTGCTACCGATATCGTGACTCAACTGTAAAAACTCTTTCGTCGCTGCAATTGCTTTTTTAACGACAGCCGGATCCGGATTGTCATACCGTTCATTTGAACCGGGTCCCAGGCAAGTGACCGGACTGTCCGCAAACTTCTTTTTGACTTCCGCACGTTCATGCTGAGTAAGCGATGGCTCGACGCCGTGCCCGTGTGTACTGCGCAGTTCCACGCCCAGCACTTGGGATGCTTCACAATTTTTGAGACAGGTATCCAGGTCCCACATGTGGGCCCAAAGATAAGTGACCAGTCCAATCTGCATTTTCGATCCCGGCTTCGGAGCTCCCCAGAGCTGTGCCGTTGGCAAGCCGGCGGCCACTAATGCGCCACCAGTGGCAGTCATCCATTCACGACGTGTCACGGGCGTCATGTGAAAAGTTCCTTCTGAGGTTTGGCAGGAAACGCGGAGAATCGTAAAACGCTACCCTGAGATGATACCATAAACAAATGCTCTGCAAAAGTTTGCCATCCGGCAGACGTATTGGCCGAAGGGAGCCGTTACTTGTGACCAGTCGTTCCCTCCATGATTGAGTGGTTGCGTCAAAGACCGCCCCAACGCATTGCCGAGGATCCCCGTTGGTCGCAAGCCCTCTCAGAAAACCCCTTGCGCTGCGTCCATCTTCTGAATCGGCCATTCCATTCCAATATGAATTCCTGTGCTAACACCAGCCGTGTCGTCCGGGAGACTCCGGTATCACCCCACATTCCATTCCCCTGGTCAATACAACATGTTACGCTGAAAGATGTTCCAAAGTGGTGCGGAACAAGATATCCGTAACGAATGCAATGAGCAGGATTCTGCATGCGAGACGTTTCATATCGAGAAGCATACGACAAAGACGGATACGTCGTGATTCCCGACGACGGGCCGGAAGACGAGCCGGCAGAAGTCCTGATTCAGCTCGAATCGGGTGACCTGGTGTGTCATTATGGCGAATTGATCCACCGTGCAGATGCCAATCGTTCACAGACCTCACCGCGCCGCGCATTTACACTGGTCGTCGAGGGTGCCAGCTGCCAGCGCAACGAAGAAGCCCATCAGGTCTACCGAGACTCTGCGGCAGCTCAGCATGAAAACGCCGGGCTGAAAACACGGATAGCAGATGGCGGCAATCGACGGGGCAGGATGGCCTGATCAGATCGAAGACGTATGAGCCAACTCCAACTTGAACGCGCCGTCGCTTCGCGTCGATCTAAAGATGCCATGCCGCTATTGGTGGCGCTTCTCGTCTTGGCCATCATTGTCTTGCTGGTGTGGCTCACACCGCGGGCAACCGGTGATACCTTCATGGCATTGGCCGGTGGCCAGGACGTGTTGGATGGCAAGCTCGGCCAACCCGATGACTGGTCTTTCATGACCTCAGGAAGAGTGTGGGTCAACCAGAGCTGGGCAACTGGCCTGATGTTTTACCTTGCCCATATGATCGCGGGTGGCAACGGACTGGTGGCGATCAAAGCGGCAATGATTATCGTGCTGGCCACCTTTCTCGTATTAACAGCACGACAGTTGGGGGCCAGGCTTGCGGTCAGTGTGATCGTTTCAGCCGCGATTTTACTGGTCGCGCGACACTTCATCGAAATCCGCCCCAATCTCGTCGGACTGACATTGGTCCCGGTCCTGACCTGGATTCTTTTCACATCGCACGAACGTCCTCAACGCATTTGGTTCGCAGTCGCCCTGGTGACACTTTGGGCTCACCTGCACGGCAGCTTTATTTTTGGCATTGGAATGCTCGGCTTGTGGACCGTCTGTAGTTACGCGGTGCTTCTGCGAAGTCCCGGTCGGGCGGTCGCCTGGAAACGACACTGGCCTTTACCGCTGGCAACCGTAAGTGCCCTGGTCCTCACGCTGATCAGCCCCTACGGAATCACCAATCTCACTCAACCCTTCACCCTTCTCCTGGGAAGTGAGGGCGAGGTTTGGCCATCACCAGCCATCGAAATGAAATCGATCTTTGCTGATGGTGCCACGCAGTACACGGCTGGTCTTCGCGAGTTTTTTTTGGTTCTTGGATTTCTTGCGGCCCCTTTCCTCCTGTGGAACTACAACAACAAATTATCCATCCGCCCCTGGCCAGAAACCAAACGCTTTTGCAATGACGTCCGTCTGGTCTTCTCCCTCTGCTTACTGGGCGTCGTCATCATAATGTCATGCTGTGCGCGTCGATTTGTTCCGATTGCACTCTTGGTATCCGCCCCGGTACTGGCATTTGAACTGCAATGGCTATTTGACCATCGTCGGCTCGCCTGGCCTGCAGTGATTTTCATTCTGCTCGTTGTTGCCAGCAGCCCGCTGCTGGAAACGGTACTGTCACAGCCTTCCAGCGTCACCGCGATTTCGGGTCACGCCCCCGATCATCTGACTATCGACCAACGTCTACTCTGGTCCGTGCAGACATTGACCATTGCCGTCACACCGGTGCTCATTCTGCTCTTCCTACGTCACTTCGGTTCAGATCGAGCAGGAACAACGATGAGTACAACTGCGCTCGAATCAGAAAGAACTTGGTTTGCGACCGACCAACGGTGTGCCTGGCCCACCCTGGCCATCGCCGGATTCTTACTTCTGGGATCCTTGTCGTACCTACCACGCCTGCACCAGCATTACCGTTCCAACCACTTCGAATATCCGCAGCAGACGTTCTATGAACGGATGACAAAATATTCGTTTTTTCCGGCGGATGCTGCTTCGTTCCTGAACGACAACCATATCGAAGGTCGGGTCTATAATGACTGGCGGTGGGAAGGATTCTTACGTTGGAATTGCCCGCAAATCAAAGTTTTCCTGGGAGGTCGATCACGCCAGGTGTACAGTGCGTCAGCAGCGCGGATTTTCCAACACCTGGGAAAAGGGCAAAACCTTGCAGCGCTGCCCAGCTTGGGTGTGAATCTGGTAATCCTGCAGTCGCAACAAGCTGCCCTGGCTGATGCGCTCATGAAACTCCGTCAACCGGACTGGACCACAATCTACCACGATGGCAACACAATGATCCTGGCCCATGATGGGGACCCAAAATCACGACAACTGATTGACGACGCCGTTGCGGGACGACTCAAATATCCCAACCCCGCCCTGGAAAAAGTCAGTCAAGCCATTTGCCTTTGTTCACCAGGTGTGGCCACCCCACCCGCTGAGATGCTGAAGGCGGCGGATGCTGCCGTACTCGCCAAGCCCATGCCGGCGGTCTATCAAATCTTGAGCCAGGCTTTCCAGGCCAAGAAGTTCTCCTCCCAACAACTCGTTTCTTTTCTGGAATCTGAACTACGGCGGCTCGAAGGTTTGGATTTCCGTCAAGTGGAAGGCGTCCATATTCTCGCCAGCCGTTACGAGGCTGCGCGTACACTTGGCCTGGCCTACCAGACAATGGGTCGCCCTCATGATGCCAAACTGTGGTTTGACTATTCCAAACAGATCGGGTTGTTAACCGAATCGTTGACCTCGGGCGGCGCCCGGGTGACAGTTCCCACCCTGCCAACCAGCGGGTCTGCACAGGCCGGTTGACCAGGAAATCAATGCTGTTCTGGCCACCAGGAATGGACAAGTTTTCCTTACCACCCAATGCACGTGTCGCCAGGTGCTGTTCATCGATGCGGTTACCGCCTAGGGAAGCGGCGGGCCCTCTTTCAAAGAAGACAGAAATGCCAAGAGATCTGCGGCTTGCTGCGCGGTCAGATCACGTAACAAGCGTTCGGGCATCAGCGATTTTTTTTGCGGTAATAACTCGTCCACATCCTCCGCCGCGAATCGTACCGGTTCGGCTTTCCCCTCCTGGAATACGTTCAGAACAACATGTTCGTTAGTCTTTTCCGCCAGGATCCCCGTCATAATCTTACCCTCGGTGGTGACCAGCAGATGTGTGGCATACTTGGGATCGATCTTCTTCGAAGGATCAACGAGTTCTTCCAGCAACTCCGCCGGCTTGTATTTTTTTCCGACCTGACTCAGATCAGGACCCAGCGTGCTGCCGGTCTGGTGCACCCGATGACAATTCTTACACTGTGCGCCCGTCGCCGTTAAAAAAAATCTCCGACCTCTTTCCGGATCACCGTGAAGTTTCAAGACCAACTCCCGGTCGACCACGTCACCTAGGCGTTTGATCCGCTGTTGCTCAGGCAAAAATCGCTCGTACAAATCTCGAACACGAACATCCGCATGTGTCATGGCGGATTGAATCACTTCTTGACGAGTCATCTCAAGGGTGAGTTCCTCGCCAATCACATGAGATACAACAAACGCGCGGCGAATTGAAGCAAGCAGTTCCCCATAGATTTCTGTTCGTTGCTCTGCGGTTCTCGTTTTGGACTCTCGCAACGTTTGCCGGATGTCCGCCACTTCATCCCCAATCATTTGCCGCGAGCGACCTGTTTTTTCATTTTCCGGCGGCAATTGCAGCACCCAGTCGTGCATCAACGCAAGACCTTTTTCATCCGTTACGTTGGATCCCACGTGCGGCATGCGTCCCGGGCCTCGCTTTGAAAACCGGTAGAGCAGTACCGACGCGTATGGATCACCTGCGGCAATAAGCCTGGCGTCTGTCAGACCGAATGCCCCCTGCATCGGTCGCTCGTTCAGCAACTTGGTTTCGGACAGCGTCGCGTCATACCTCAAATTCATTTTCGAATTGCCCCCGCCGTCGGGAACATGACAAACGGAACAATTCACATGCAAATACGCACGAACGCGTTTTGTCAGATCCGCCGTCTGGTCATCGAGCTGTGGCAGAAAATCATATTCATCCGGGAGTTTTTCCAGGGGTTCGGTGAATAGCTCCAGGTGGTTCCACGTGCGAAGTTGGTTGTCCACCACTCCGTCGAAATCGTGATCCTTGTTGAATTGCTCCGTTCGCATCCCCAAAACAAAACCTGCGGCGCGCGAATGGCAAACCATACACTCATTGCGGCTTGGAATCCGCCAAGTCTGCTGTCGTTGGCCATCCTCGACCGCTGCATCCTGAATGTTTAACACCAAATCCCGGCCAGCCTCCTCTACCAGAGACGCATCAGTCTGCTCGTCATTCCAGAGATAGGAATAACCCAACCAGTGATTGTCCTGCTTCACAATGATTCGTGTTTCGATGTGCCGCAGCGACTCGGGATTGCCGGCCTCCATCTCAAGCGAGAGCGTTTGAACCGTCACGGTGCCGTCCTCGAAACTCCACGTGTCCGCGTCAGCGCTTGTTTCGACAAAGGCAACTTGTGACAATCCTGGCAAAGCCACGTAACGCTGGATAAAAGCGTTGTCACACCACTGGGGTACGTTCACGGAAAAGGGAATGACGCCCGGGGCTACAATGTGGTCTTTCACGGACGAAAAAATCCCCGATTCGCTCAGTCGACGTGGGAACAAGCCATGTTCAAACTTCTCCGGATTGGGCTCCAACTCGTACAATTCTCCACTTGCGTAATCACACAAATAAATCTCTCCGTCACGTCGAACTCCAAATGACGAGAGTTTCACGGCGCTGTTGGTCAGTTCCTGCCGCCACGTGACCTGCTTTCCGTCGTAGCGCACGGCCCAGACCTTTCCGTATTCATAATCACCGTAAATGTAAGCACCCTGCAACTCGGGCAGCCGACTACCGTGATACACGTAACCCCCGGTAATCGAACGACACTCCGAATGGTGATGCTCAATCACGGGTGGCAAGATGGGTCCGGGACCCTGTTCCTGATCGGGATGAAACGAATGTGAACCCTCCTGAACGCTCCAACCATAGTTGCCGCCGCGCTGTACCTGCCAGATCATTTCCCACAAATCCTGCCCCACATCCCCCACCCAAAGATCACCTGTCTTCGAATCAAAGCTCATGCGCCACGGATTGCGAAAACCAAAAGCCCAGATCTCCGGTCGTGCCCCGGGATAGTTGACAAACGGATTGTCCTGCGGGATCGCGTAAGGCTCACCTGCCGCGGCGCCGTCAACGTCCAGTCTCATGATCACTGCGTAGAGATCATCCACTCCCTGCCCTGTTTCCAACGGATCAGAACCCGAAGTGTGATCCCCCGTGCTGACATACAGGTAACCGTCTGGCCCCATGATCGCCTCGCCCCCGCTATGTCCACCGGTGGGCCATTCAATGATAATTTTTTCGCTCTCGGGAATGCACGTTCTCGGAGTTTCCATGGTCGTCGTGAATCGAGACACACGACACTTCAGTTCTTCCGATTCTTCTTCTTGCTCGGCCCCTGTCGATTCTTCTTCCACCTCGTTCAATTCGGATTCTTCCCGAGACTCACTGGCAACCGAATCGTCCTGCCCAGCATCCTGTTGCTGTTCTTCCCCAGACTCAGCATCTACCACTGATGCCTGTTCTGATTCATCGTCGGGGACCGGGTCCTCTTCGGATTCGTCATGCACGCTGTCGGTATCCGCTTCCGGAGGAGGGTCGACCGGTCGAGACAAAAACAGAAAAACATGTCCGTTATTTTCGTAATCCGGGTGAAAGGAAAAACCGAACACTTGTCGTCCAACGTCCAGAAAAAGTTCACGTTGATCGGTGTCAGGATTGTTCCCGTCAAAAGCATAGAGCTTGCCAGAATACTCCGCCACGATTAAACGCTCTGTGCCGGGTTCTTGCGCAATGAAAACCGGACCCTTGAAAGTTAATCCTGGGAAAACCCTTTTGACCCGGTAGGGCGTTGGCGGGTCGGGGCTACCCACCACGTGCGAGGTGGTCCACGGAACACGTGTCTGGATGCCAAATGGCTGGGAAGGATCGTCGGCCCACACATGCGTGACGCGACCGATCCACAGGAGGACTATCCAGAACGGCAAACACAGAGACAAGTGTCGGTGGAAATTTTTCATTATCAGTTTGGTGACAAAGATATTCTTCTAGGTAAGGAACTTCCAACGGACTTCAGATCATCCAAAAGGAAAATCTTAGCATAACATGGCGTGCCAAACATGAGTTCTTGGATTTACGGCCCCGAAGTCGGATCAATCTGTTTTTGATTTTTCCATCCCGTGAGGCAATACGGAGTTAAAATCCGTTCCTGACAATTTCTCTGACAAGCCGCGTCTAAAGTCCTGGACAACCTTCACCGGAACCCCTGTGCTGTACCAAGCGGGTACCTCCAGTTTTTTGAGAACAAATTTTCGGACAACGTCAGCCTTTAAATCCCGATTGACTGGGGACACGATAGCAAATATTCATTTCGGGCGTCTGCAACGGGAGGTGACCCGCAAGTTTTGAATCCAGACAACGATCAAGAATGGCACCAGCGATTTGGGCGCGTTCAACGGGATACGGCGGAGAACCTGTAATCATCATTTGCTCGATCTGTTCCGCCAAACGGGCGGACTGGCTGACGTTCGGAATGTCCGGCACAAGAAATTGTGTGGACAGGATCTCCCCACCGTCCAACTGCACCGCCATATTCACATCTTCGATCGCACCATCGAGCATCAGCAACACCGTCCGCAATCCGTCGTTTCGTTCCATCAGGTAGGCTACCGGTTCTGCAACGAGCTTGGACAACTGGTTATTGTTTGCCAAATCCTGGGGCCGCCCTTCCAATGTAGAAACACCTTGAAGTGAATCGGACCGGGAAAGGGCCGCTTCGAGCAGGCGTTTCGACCAGCGTCCTTTTTCGCCTGCTTCCCAGACCGCATCCCCTTCGATCATCTGCACCGACTTGATTCCTGTCTCTCCGCCCTGGCGTCGTTCGACCATACACTGCAGCGCTTCGAGCGCGCGAAAAGCGTTCCCGGAACCGACCATCAACGCCTCGCCCAATACGGCCCCGTAAGGCATCTCGACGGGAGGCAGTCGCCAGGTTACCGGCAGGGACGAGCCGGCGAGCAATGGAAATTTCAAACGCTTCGCGGCGGCTACCATTTTTTCCGCCTGCCGCCAACTGTGAGAAAGAGCCTCACTGTTAAACACGGGAACGGCCCTTCGGTCCTGCTCAAACACCCGCACCACCTGTTGAAACAATTCGTAGCGAGGATAGAGCACTTGCCCTTTTTGATTGCGGGGATAATCGCCATCCTCACCAAGGATCACAACCCCGTCGACCGCTAAGCGATCACCACCGCACCGCAAAGCGGCAGAAACAGTCGGGTAGATGGAAAAACCGTGGTTGGCGGCGCGCAAAGCGCTCAAGTCTCCGGCGGGTGTCTGGTCCACGTAGAGCGAAACCACTTGCAATGCCGACTGGTGCCACCTCCCGTCCCGGGGATAACCCACCAGGAAGCGGTCCGTGATGTGCTGCGCCTGAGAACGAGAAGTCAGAACGCTTGTAATGAATGCCACTCTCTTTGTCGAAGCAACGTGATCCGCCACAAGCGGACCTGTCAACCAGTTCGACGCAGCCAACATGGATCCCGCGTAGCCGGCGCCCAGCACTCCGGAAAAAGTACGTCGATTGAGCAATCAAGTTCTCCAAAATTGCGATTGTCGAGGTGGTTCATACCGAATCGCCAAATGGGGCAATTCGATACGCTTCTGGTTCTGGTGGAGCGAATCGATGCCCGCCTCGGTCATACCGGTTGTCAACAGCGTACGCTCCAGCGGGAAGGGAGACTGGCCCGTGAGAAACAACGTTTCGATGTGATGGACTAGCGGACTGAAGAAGTTTCGCAGGGACTGGTAAGAAAGGTAGAACAACACTGAAAAGACCTCTCCACCTTTAAGTCGCGCGGCAACACTACAGTCCCCCACGATGCCGCCAGCCCGTGCGCCGGGCTTGAACTGGATCATCGTGGACTTCAATCCGTCAAGGTACTCAAAGCGGTACGCGCGCGAGTTCGGAGAAGCACGACGTATTTCATCGATCGTTGGCAACACGTGGCTGTATGTCGGACGTCGGCTTGTCAACTGCAGACTTCGACACAAGGCGGCCTCGAGAAGTTGTTTGTCCCAGCCACCTTTTTCCCAGGATCCGGATTCCAGTGCGTGCCAGAATCGTTCACCGTGCAGTGCTTCAACCGCCCGCACTCCTGTCTCACCTCCTCGACGCCGTTCCACGATGGCTTGCAGGGCTTCCAGGACATGAAAGTCGCCGGCGTCCAGGTCTTCGTCCCAAATGCCCACCGCTTCTTCGACTTCGACACCCCAGGGCAAGTCGACGGACGGCAGTCGCCAGGAAACCGGCAAGGAAGAACCGGCCATGAACCCGAAGTTCATCTCCCTGGCCGTATCAAACATCTGCCGGGCGTAATCCCAATTCCAAGACAGGTGCTTGTCGTTAAACACCGGCGCAGTCCGTCCGCTTGCGCGATACACATCTACCACTTGCTGAAAATATTCAAATCGAGGGTAGAGTCTCTGTCCCTTTTCGTTGGACGGAAAGTTGCCATGCTCGCCAATGAGCAACACCCCATCGACCGCCAATTCCTTTCCCCCCCGGGTCAAAGCCTCGGCAATCGTCGGATAAATCTTCATTTGCGGATGCCGACGATTCCGCGCGATGCTGAAATTATCTTTGCGTTTCTGCTGTACGTAAAGCGAAACAATGTCCATCGGCGGACGATGATGGCGGCCCTCCCATCCGTAACCTTCCAGAAATCGATCCACGATGTGCTGCGCGTGGGAATATTTGCGGTAGACCGTCGTCAGAACGGCAATTTTGGGCCGCTGTTGAGCAGCGCGCGCCGTGCCACCCAGGACCATCGTGGCCGTCGTTCCGCTTAGAAAGTCGCGTCGTGAGGGGAACATGGTACTACTCTCCGGGACTCCTGCACCCGGTTTCCGACGAAACAAGGTGGCGCTGGAATCGGAAACAAAATTGTTGTGGCTTGTGTTTCCGGTCGGCAGGGACAATCGGGGTATCTACTCAACAATTTACCGATGTACTCTTACAGTACTTGAGGCACACGACGGTGCGGGTTCCGCTCCCAGGGGAACTCGGCAACCTCGCCTCAAGCCATCGTGGTTCATATCGTATCGTCAGACCACCCGGGTTCAAAGGCCCGTACTTCCGGAAAAATTCGGCGATTTTTTTGGAACACAGGCGGCAAATTGCACCAACCGCGTGACGGTCAGTCCTCCGTGAGAAAGACCAGCAGATCCCGCATTTCTTTCAGTGTCAGTTGTCGATGAAATCCATCGGGCATGATCGATCGGTCACTCAGGTGCCGAAAAGCAATTTCATCTCGCCCGATGGTAAATTGTGTCCCGTCCACCCCGAGAAACCGCTCGACCTGATTCCTGCCCTGCACACCCAGAGACATTCCCAGAAACAGTTTTCCGTCAGTCGTCTCAATCATCCACGGAACATAACGCGGTGCGATCTCACGACTCGGTTGGAGAATAGAATCAAGCACTCGGTGGCGGTCCATGCGTCGCGCCAAACCGGTCAGGTCGGGTCCCACCTCGTTGCCGTGTCCGTTCCAACGATGGCATGCAGCGCAACGCACCTCTGAATGCCCGAAGAAGACACGCCAGCCCGCGCCACGACTGCCGGAAGTGCCAAGCAGTTCAAGCCACGAATCCGTGTCCTGCAAATCCGGCCATGCGTCCGGTACCACGTTGGGTTTCTTGGATCTTTTTTCCAACAGACGCCTGGACTCCTGTTGGACCTCAGAATCCGGGGACTTCGCCAGTTGCTGAAGCGTTATGAGATTCTCTGGAACCGGCGGCAGACCACTAACTGCATCCGCGCGGAGGGCCATGGCCCTCGACTCATCGATCGCAATGGTACGCAACCATTCGAACCGCTGGGGATGGTTGCTCAGAACCAGTGTTCGCACGGCTTCCTGCTGTACCGCCGGATCAGCCGAATTGGCCAATTCGCGCAGAACCGCCCCACGTAGTCTCGGATGCCTCGGTCCCAGAAGTCGCAAGGCCATCACCCGCAGCGGACCAGCCCGCGTGTTGTCCCCGAGAAGACTCAGTAAAACCGGCTCTCCTGCCTGGGGCCCGTCGTTCCGTGGAGCCCGTTTCGTATCGAGCCATTCCATTGCCGCCAGTGTGGCCCGGAACAACGGTACCGACATCGTATGATCAGAAAGCTGCCGTTCCAACTTGTCGCGAAATCCAACCAAGTGCTGGTCCGCAATCCAACGCACTGAGAAAAGACGCACTTCAGGAAACGGTGAATCAAACGCTTCGGAAAGCATGTGATCTCTCTTGGAAATCGTCAGCCTTTTGGAACGTCGCGCTGCTTCCAGCAAGCCAAGCACCTGCTGTACATCGTGAATCCCTGCAAGTTCGGTTTGCCATACCCTGGAAGAATCAACCAGTCCGTTGACCGCGGCCTGGCGCAAAAATGGATCACTCTCGCTTAAATTCGAAATCTCGGCTTTTGCAGCCCAGCGGACTGCTTTTTGTTCCGCATCGGTGCGGCCCGGAAAACTCTGTCGTTGCGGGGACCCTCGCTTCCAGCCCAACCGCCACACACGTCCTCGACCGTGGACGTTGTAGCTGCTGTCAACCCAATCGGTAAAATAGAGCGATCCATCGTTGCCCACGGCGAAGTCAATCGGACGAAAATCGTCATCCCCCTGAACAACGACTTCACGCTGCGCGCGAAAAGAGGCGCCACGGGATTGAAGAGCAAATCGCTCGACCCGATACTCACCCCAACTCGATACATAGAGCCTGCCGTGATACGGGATGACCGCGGACGGAGCCTCGCTGGTGCCGGCCACCATGGGCAGTGTGCCGGGAAGCTCGCCGTCCCAGGCCTGTAGGGGATGTTTTCCGGATCGGCCGTAACGAAACTGGTATCCGTAATCACCACCGTCGACAATGTGCAACAAACGACAGGGCGGGCTGGCATCGGGATCGTTATCCACGCTGAACACCCGTCCGAACGGGTCCGTGCAAATGCCAAAAGGGTTCCAGAATCCAGTGGCAATCCGAGTCAGGTCACTGCCGTCGATTCGGCACCAGAAAATATTGCCGCCCTCACCACCGCCCTGATGCCGGGTCGCATCGCTGGCAACCAGCGTGTAATCCTTACCCAGGTTTTCTCCGATCCCAAAATACAACCCTCCGGCACCGTCAAAACAGAGCCCGCATAACCCGTTGTGCGGATAGTTGCCTGAAGTCTCTAGGTGGGCAATCTCCTGTCGCTCGTCAGCCCGGTCATCCCCGTCGGTGTCACGAATTCGAAAAATTCGCCTGCGCGTCGCGACATAAATCCAGTTCCCAGGCCCGCGGGCAATACTCATCGTCTGCCGCGAGCCTGTGAAAAAATTACGAAACCGGTCGGCCCTGCCATCTCCGTTGGAATCTTCGACGATTCGAATCCTGTCGGATTCCGGCCCTTGATAATCATCCTTGGGGAAATGGGTGTGTGATTCGATGACCAGCAAGCGTCCCAAGTGATCAAAGGTCAATCCCACGGGAGTGACAATGTCAGGCTCCTTGGCAACGAGCGTCAGTTCCAGACGCGGATCCAGCACACGCGGCTCGGCCGATTCTCCCACCGAGAAAAGCATCTGAGGACAGGCCACACAGGCAACCCATAACATCAGATTTGCACTTGCCGATTTCACCGAGAACATTTCACGGAAGTTCCTTGATGCGAATCCGCCGGAACTTGATGTCGTTGGGTTGGCCATGATCCTGGAGACCAATATGGCCTTTCCCTGAACGGTCCCTGAGGCCTGTCTGGTCGAGTTGAATGTCGACAATTTTCTCGCCATTCAGTTCCACTTCCAGATGACTGCCGATGCAGGTGACGACCATCCGGTTCCATTCACCGGGAGCCTTCGACATGTTCTTCGATGCGCCAACCGCACTAATAATTCCACCATGATCGTGGTGGCTCATCTCGCCTTCGTGTTGCGAAGAATCCAGGATTTGTGCTTCGATACCATTGCTGACGGGATCGGCCAGATCTCCAACACGAAAAAACACACCGCTGTTGCCGCCGGGAGGATACGAATATTCCAGATCTAGAATGAAATTCTCGTATTTCCTGTCGGTCCACAAGTACGCGCTGTAACGCTGCCAACCTTCCTCTCCGGCTCGCGGTTGGATCATCAGCACATCCTCGTCACATACAATCCAATTGCCGGTGGTCTGCCAGCCGTCGAGATTCTTGCCATTGTAAAGAGAAACAAACCCTTCCCGGTCTCCGGCGATAGCCAACGAGGTGAAAAAAATGACGTTTAGTAGTACGAGCAGTGCTCTCTTCATGACTGTGTTTCCTGAAAGTCTGGCAATGATTGGATCTGCAAGGGTGTATCACTGAGACGCCGTGCCATAGCAGATCCTGTGTATCTTTTACCCCAAGGAACTTTGCTGTGGCACCAAAGACGTGTATTCTAACTGGATCGTGCTACTGCGTCACCTCGTTCCAGGCGATACTCCGCTCCCCGGTTGAACCCTCTGGTGGGAATTCGCTGAGGACGGGTCATTCGCCGGCTTGGCCGGTCCGGAAACCATCATACTTTTGAAATCCTACTTTGTCATTCAAAAAAAGTGTCGCCCGACTCATAGCCCCAGGAGCATTTCATGGATCGTCGTCAATTTCTGAGTAGTGCCGCTCTCTCCACGAGCCTGGCTGCTGCAACAGCCAATGCCGCAACCCCCGCGCGGAAGGCTTCTCGTGAGCCGGGACGACGTCCTCGCAAAATCTATTTTAACGACGCGCGCCACCATTACCTGTACGCTTTCGAACCGCCCATGACGCGGGAAGATGCACATCGGCCAGTCGACGAGTTGGCCAGCACAGCAATCGACACTTTTATTTACGGGGTCGAAACGGGCGGAGGATTGTTCAGCGACACGAAAGTCGGCAAACGATTCGCCGCCGATGATGAACCTTTCGACTCATCCTACTATTGGCGGGCCCATCACAACATGCAAAGCCTCATCGACCAGGGCCTGGATCCCTTACAAGTATTGATTGACCGTGCTCACGAACACGACATGGATTTCATCACTAGTTTTCGTATGGGCGGAGGTCCCAGTGATCCACGCTACCGCATCGGTGTGCCAGGAGCCGGCGGCGGAGGAGGAGGCGCCCGAGAGAACTGCCAGGACTTTGCGCGCCGTGAAGTACGTGATGCGCGCTTCGAATGGTTGGAAGAGTTGGCCAGCTATCCGGTCGAAGGAATCGAATATGACTTTGCGTTCATGCCGCACTATTTCAAACCCGACGAAATCAAAGCACAGACCGGAGTCTTGACTGACTACGTGCGTCGTCTTTCGGAAATGATTCGCGGCAAGGGGGAAAATCGAATTGTGGGCGCGCGGGTCTTCCCCAGTTTAGAAATGAATCTTGCGCTCGGGTTAGACGTCGGCACCTGGCTGTCGGAAAGACTCGTCGATTATGTGGCTCCACTCTTCTATGGCTACTTCCTTCTCGACCCCGACGTGCCTTTTGAATCGATGGCCGAAACAGCACACGCAGCAGGGGCCGAAGTTTATGCGGTCCTGCAACCTTATTTCATGGAGCACCATGAACATGCGACTCCGGCAATGATACGCGCCGCCGCGGCCAACTACTGGGACAAAGGAGCGGACGCCCTGATTGTTGCTCCGTGGTTTTACTGGCCCTTCCGGGACGAAGAAAAATCAATGCTCACCGACGTGGGAGCTCCTCAGGACATCCTGGAAAAAGACAAGCATTATTTCGTCGCTCCCCGTCGAGAGGATGCGGCGGTGCTGGGATACGACCATCCCCTGCCACTTTCCTTGTCAAAAATTGCCGGGCCTTCGACCGCCAAGATTCCTTTTTACGTAGCAGACGACACAGAATCCACACGAGTCGAACGAGTCCGCCTGCAAATGCGAGTCGACAACCTGGTGACGGATGACCGTTTGGAATTAAAGTTGAACGGTCAGTCGCTGCGGGGAGAAATTATGAGGCGAACCAGCCACCGCTATGAATATCAGTGGTTGGATTTTGAACTGGCCGGGATACGTCCCCGCCAAGGTCGAAATGTGCTCGAGGTGAGCCTCGAATCCCGACCACCTGGTCTGCATGGCAGCATCTCGGTTGTCCAACTGGAGATTCTGGTGGAGTATGCCCTGCCACACTCGGGCTATACCCGACCCGAGATGCTATAAGGAACCCGCAGGACATGTTGCTGCAGGCCACCGATCAGCGCAAGCGGAAATGAATTTGTTCCGACCGAGATAATCATTCCATCTGCATCACAAATTCCTCGGCCTCCAACCGCTTGAACATCGCCCGGTACTCGGGCGATCCGTCGTCGTCCCAATATTCGCTACTCAGGGGCGCGTCAAAACTTTGGGGCATCAGTCGCCAGCGGTCGGGAAGGATCATGTAGTGCCGGGTCTCCGGGGGACTCAAGATTTTGTACATCACGGCTCCGTTCTTGAAGCGCGTCCTGAGAATATAAGGTGGCTGTTGAGGGGGAGTGTTCCTCTTGAGCTGTTCCAGTGCTTCACGATTCAGCGTTAACCCCAGGCCGGGGCCTTCCGGTACCCGCACAAAGCCGTTGGTCGGATCAAGTTGCTCGTTGGTCACGTCAGAGGAAACCGTCTCTGCGGCACACACAATGTGATGGTCAGCCGTCCTGAATGCTGCCTGCATATGTACCAGCATGGCCTTGGTGATCACTCCTCCCACCCATTGAATCGTGAAAGGCACGTTCGCTGCAGCAAACAGCCCCGCCCGGCGCATGACCGTGCCGACCTTGTGATGCCCGATGATGTAGCCGTCCGCTGCCCGGCGCAAAACGTCGTGAGTGTAATCCAATTGGCTACCATGAATTAAAATGGGCAGGCGTACCCGCTGGCGCAAATCGATATAGCCGTCGATGTCGGAAGGATTCAAGGGATCTTCAAAACAGCCTGCAATCGGCGAACGGGCGATCCTTTCAACCAAATCGGGATTGTGACCATGGTGGTGGAAGCGAGTCAGGTCAAAGTGCAGTTTGAACCCCTTGGGTGCCACCTGTTCCATCGCCTCCAGTTGATCGAAAACATTCTGGAATGTTGAAAGGTGATACTTCATCCAGGTGTAACCCATGGCGGCGTACCTCTTGACGGCCTCCGCCATGTGGGAGGGATGTGCCGAGACGGTCCAGGCACTAACGGGTACCCAACGACGGTACCTTTGACCAAATAACTTGTAGACGGGCACTCCCGCCGCTTTACCCATCAGATCGTACATGGCCTTCGCCATTCCAATCGATGTCTCATCTCCAATCCAATCGAACGGACTGGTGCCGATATATTGTTCCAGCACCTCCGACTTCTCGTGACCCTCTCCCAGTCCCTGAAGTCCACGATTGGTATGCACGACGTACACTTTGCGACTGCGCGGACCGTAGTAGTGATTCAAGTCGTTCTCCAGCCAATCAAGATAGCTGGGATGGATTTCATGCTCTTCGATGTCTGTGATCTTGAGCGGGCCATGGGTCGAATCCGAAGCTTTTCTGGCAGCCCAGAGAGTACGGGAAGGGATCGCCAGAGCTGCTGCCGCGACACCTCCCGCACCGGCTTCCAGAAAGTGCCGGCGACTGAGCACATGGCGACCTTCGTCTGGTAGTGCTGAATTCTGCATCATTTGTCCTTAACGGGTCCGTGTGTACTGAAAGAACAGTAACGCCTCGTCGGCCTATCACTATTCTTCGATGACGATGCCTTCGCGCACGATGCGGTCAAACATGTTTCGATATGCCACCGAACCGTCATCATCCCACCACTCGGTTGTGAGGGGCGATTGATAGCTCATCGGAACTAATCGTTCTCTGTCTGGACGAACCAGGAAGATAGAGTTCTTCGGATCGGCGACAGCGTACATGGTAGTGCCATTTTCGAAACGCGTTTTGATGATCCATTTCGGCTGCTCGGGCAGTTTCAACGCCTTCAACCGCTCGAGTTCAGCTCGATCCAAAGTCACACCCAGTCCGGGTTTCTCTGACACGCGTAAAAATCCGTTGACGGGCGTACTCCGTTCCCGTACCACATCTGCTTTCCAGGTCTCGGCGTCACTATGGAATGGAAAACTGGCCGTCTTGAACGCGCATTGCATGTGTGTCGTCATCGATCGGGTGATGTCACCGCCCGCGTTTTGCAGCATGAACGGTACATTCGCGGCAGCAAAGAGACCGGCCTTTTGGATGGCATCACCGATCCTCGCATGTCCGACAATGTAAGCGTCCGCCGCGCGGCGGAGTACTTCAAACGAATGGTCCAACGGTGCATGATGGATCACGATCGGCAAGCGACAACGTTTCCGAAGCTCGATGTACCCGTCGATGTCTTTGTCAAGCGGATCTTCAAACGCACCGGCAATCGGGAATTTTGAGATCTCGTCGAGTAGTTGAAAGGTGTGGTCGTTGCTGCCACCCATCGTGACGTCGAACAGGATCTTAAATCCTTCCGGAGCCACTCGCTGCATCGCTTCGAGCTGGTCCAGTACGTTTTCAAACGGCGAGAGGTGGTACTTCATCCAGGTGTATCCCATGCGGGAGTACTGTTTCACCGCTTCCACCATCTGCTGAGGATCTGCTGAAACGGTCCAGCACCCGACGGGAACCCAGCGTCGATATCTCTGGCCGAAAAGTTTGTAAACCGGAACCCCGGCGGCCTGGCCCATCAAGTCATACATGGCAGTACCCAGGCCCAGGGAAGTCTCGTCTCCGATCCAGTCCCAGGGACTTGAGCCAACATACTTCTGAAGGACCTCGTCCTTCTCCCGAGAGTGGCCCTCGCCCAGACCCACCAGTCCATTGTCTGTGTGCGCCACGTAAATGGTGCGCTTCGTTGGTCCGTAGTAGTGGTTCAGGACATCAGCAATCCAGTCTAAGTAAGGAACGGTGATGCTGTGCACCTCGATATGAGTGACACGAATAGGACCGTGCGACCGGTCGGACTTTTCTCGGGCCTGGAGCGCAGGTGTCCAGGTAGACATCGCAGCACCCCCACCGAGCAAAGACGCCGTCGTGCCAACCACAAATCTCCGTCGTGATGTGGATCTGTTCACGTGACGCAATCCTTTTCAAGACGCCAGACAATCTATCAACGTTCTTCAACGTGAACCAACCGCATTCAAAATGTCACTGACATTTTCATCGAGTGTGGAAGCGGTGGCCAGAACTGGAACACCAACAGTATAAACAAACGCCGTACAGCAAATAGCCGTCGATCAACGTGGTTGCTCACAGGGCGCGTGAACAATGAGCAACGCCAGACCGCTCTGCAACAGGGCTTCCCGGAAGAGTTCTTCCCGTCTTTCAGGTGGATCATCGGGCCCGAACCTGCGGATCCATTGGACCCCGCACGCCCGGGCGATCTCATCCATCTGTAACCGGGGCGCAGGGCCTCCACGGGCGTCCCGACCGACACCTGCATGAGGTTGAAATCCGGAAGTCACCGTCGCGCCATTGTCGAGGACCACCATCACCACGTCACTTCGGTGGTGCACCGCATTCACGATTGCCGGCAAAGTTAAATGAAAAAACGATGAATCGCCGAAGAGCGCCACGGCCCTCTCTTTGGCTCCCGCTCTGCGCATGCCGTCAGCGATCCCGACCGCCGACCCCATGGCATACTTCGCATCCAAACGCTCGCCAACTGTCACCAGGCAGCCCGGGTCACCAACTAACAGTGGTGTCTGGCCCAGCGCATCGGCTGCCTGCTGAAGTGAATCAAGCACGTCGCCAAATCGACAGCCGGCACAGTTCTTCCGGTGCCTGGGACGTTCCGCTTCTTCCTCGGCTTCACTGAAATGTTTCGCAACGGTGATGCCGGGTGAAACACCGAGCAATGCCCGCTCGATTTGCCAGCGAAACAGTTCTCCTTCTTGCGGTACGTGTCCCGACTCTTTGCCATGAATCCTGGCCGGCGCTCCCACATCATGAGCCATCGCTTTGATTTGCCGCTCCACAAATGGCTCGGTTTCCTCCAGCACCAAGACATCGGTCAGGTCTTCTAAAAACTTGGCAACCGTTTTCCGGGGAAGCGGGAACAAATGTGACAGTTGGAACAGGCGTAAATCTTCATGTGGCGGCTCACCGATGACGTCCAGAAGTTTCCGATAAGCCAGTCCGCACCCGATCACACCCACTGTTTCATTACCTACGATTTGATTGAACGGAGAGGCGTCCGCCCACTCTGCGAGCGCGGCCAGCCGGGCATGAAGTTCGCGATGCATTCCGATGGCCGTGCGTGGAACGGGAACGTATCGCCATGGCTCGCGGATCATCTCCACCTGCGGCGCGGAAGGAAATTTGTCAGGGATTTCGACCCGGTGACTCAACGATTGGGAAAAACTCCGTGTTTCCCGCAGGATGACGGGTGAACGGAGACGCTCTGACACCTCGAAGGCTGCGATGGTCATGGCATAGGCAGCAGCCGGTGTAGCCGGCTCGAGCATGGGCATCTCCAGCAACGGTGCAAGCAACCGTGTGTCCTGCTCGTTCTGCGAACCATAAGCGCCCGGATCGTCACCAAGCAGAATCACCAGACCTGCGTGAACCCCCGTTAGGTTGAGCGCCATCAGCGGGTCCAGCATCACATTCATGCCGACGCTTTTGGTGCAGATCAGCGCCCGGCGCCCGGCAAGTGATGCACCGATAGCTACCTCAGCAGCAACTTTTTCATTACTCGACCACTCGACATAAACATCTTCCCCGGACGTTTGGTCTGCCAGAATTTGCAGTGTTCCCGAACTGGGCGAACCCGGATAACCGGTCACTATTTTTACCCCGGAAACAAGCGATCCGTAGGCAAAGGCTTCGTCACCCGTCAATGTGCGTTGTGCCATACTTCTACTTTCGTTACGACGACTGGGACCAGGATCATTTTTAAAAAAACGCTGGAGCGGTCAAGTGGCACCTATCAGGGCCTGGCCGACGTGCCTGCACAACGTTGATACCCCGCAGAGCGACGCTTCTGCTAACTAATCAACTCTTGGATTGATTCTCCGCAGGGCAGGATGGGATACGGGCGGCCCAGTTCATCCCGGAACTTGTGGTTCGTATCGATTCCCAAGTGCTGATAAATTGTTGCCAGGACATCCTGCGGCTTGACGGGGCGCTCGACGGGATGTTCCCCATGCTGGTTGGTGGCACCAATGACCTGGCCCATATTCAAACCACCTCCGTAAAACAAGACGCTTGCCGCTTGTCCCCAGTGATCGCGACCCGGCCTGCCATGGACGGTTCTTATCCGGGGAGTCCGCCCGAACTCTCCGGCCATCAGCAAGAGAACTTTGTGATTCAATCCCCGGTTTTCTAAATCTTCGATCAGGGCAGTCACTGCTTGATCCATTTGCGGATCCCGGCTGCGGGAATTCTTGAAAATGTGATGGTCGTCAGGATGATCATCCCAACTTGCAAAACGACAAGAAGAATCCGTACCACGTGGGACAAAGTGCACGACAACGACACTCACACCTGACTCGACCAGGCGGCGGGCCAAGAGCGCCTGTTGTCCTGCCGCAAACCGTCCGTACCGATCGCGCAATCTCGGATCTTCACGCGTCAGGTCAAAGGCCCGGGCAGCCGCCTCTCCCGTTAAGAGATTCAGTGCCTGCTGCTGATAGGAGTTCATCGAGTCGACAGAACCTACCTGATCCAGTCGACGACGAAATTGGTCGAACTCATTCAACATTTTCTTTCGTTGAAGCACTCGGGTTGCCGTCGTCTCCTCTGGCAATTGGAGACTGTCAACCTTGAACCCGGCAGCCCCGGGATCCCCTTCGACTGGAAAATGAGTGTATTTCTGCCCCAGATAAGCGGTCGCATAGTGTTTGAAACCCAGAGTCCCTTCCCCCAGCGCCACATAGTCCGGAACAAGGTGCTGGTTGCCCTCGCGCATCCGATGAATGACGGCACCGAAATCCGGATGGGACCCTTCTTTGATACCCCGGTGATCGTAACCCGACGTGAAGGTAAAGGCTGCCGCCCCGTGTTGCGACGACGCCTGAGTCACCGAGCGGACAAGTGTGAACTTGTCGGCCATCCGCGCCAAACGGGGCAGCGTTTCGCCAAATCGAATACCCGGATGACACGTGGCGATCGAACCCAACTCGCCTCGTATCTCTGCTGGCGCGTGGGGCTTTGGATCAAAAGTCTCCAGGTGGCTCGCGCCGCCGTCCTGCCAGAGTACAATCAGAGACGTGTCCTGGCGTTCGACGCTGGCAGCCGCTTCGGCGCGCAACTGTAGAATGTGGGGCAAATTGAGCGCCCCGAACCCAGCGATCACTTGGCGCAAAAAGTCGCGGCGCAGTGATACTGTCGCGGCTTCAAAACTGTCCGAGATCAACATGAAATATCTCCGGCCAGGTATCCAGTGACCGCACCAGGCACACTTTATCCGGTTCTGTTGGCATGAGCAATCGAGTTTCCCCCAGCCGAATCCGCGCTTAATCATAACTTGTTTCGATCACACCGGTTGCAAAATCAGTAGCAAAACCGCTGACAACGGTTGGAAAACCAGTCAAGAATATTTTGCAAGCTATTCCGGCTCGAGCCGGGGCGAGTTAGAATTCGAGTGGGTCGTCAGAAAAATACTTTTAGGAAGGTCCGTGTGTACCTGATCCGCTCCCTACCTAGAACGGTTTGCCTGGTTTCGGTGTTCGCTGTTTTGACAGCCGGCGGATCGCCTGCTGTCGGCGGAGAACAGACCGAACGAACCCGGGTGACACAGCATGATGTGATTCCCACGCTCTGGTTGCGCTGCGCTGGCTGCCACGGACGACAACATCAAGACGGGGGCCTGGATCTCCGCTCCAAAGCCTCGATCCTCAAAGGCGGGAAATCCGGACCGGCCCTGGTGCCAGGAGATCCGGAGAACAGCTTGATTCTAAAACGCATCCATGCAGAAGAAATGCCGCCTCGCAAGCGTCTCATCGAAGCCAGTGTCAAGCCCATGGAAGAAGGCGAGATCAAGCTGTTGACGGCCTGGATCGAGGCGGGCGCTCCGGAGGTTGAAAACGATTCGCACCGGGGCAACGTCGAACCCGCGGTCAGCGATGAAGATCGGCAATTCTGGTCCTTTCAGCCACCGCAGGAGTTTCCCGTCCCGAGTGTTAAAAACACCAAACGCGTGCGAAATTTCATCGATGCTTTTATTCTCGAGAAACTGGAGGCAAAGGGACTGGGCCTTTCTCCGGAAGCAGACCGGAGAACCTTAATCCGCCGTGCTGCTTTCGACCTGACGGGTTTGCCACCCGAACCGGAAAAGGTCGACGGCTTTCTGGCAGACCGTGAGTCTGGCGCCTACGCAAGGATGATCGAGACGCTTCTCTCTTCGCGCCGCTACGGCGAACGTTGGGGAGGATACTGGCTCGACCGAGCCGGTTACGCGGATACCGAGGGCGAGCGAGAACAGGACATCCTCCGGCCTCATGCGTACCGATATCGCGACTACGTCATCCGGGCATTCAACGCCGACAAGCCGTATGACCGTTTCCTTCTCGAGCAACTTGCGGGTGATGAGCTTGCTGACTATGAAAACGCCAAAGAAATCACTCCAGAGATTTACGACAACCTCGTGGCGACCGGATTTTTAAGAATGATCCCGGACCCGACCTGGTTCAATGTCACCGGATTTGTTCCCAACCGGCTGGATGTCGTCGCCGACGTTGTCGATGTGCTCGGATCGGCTGTGATGGGTTTGACAGTCAAGTGCGCTCGTTGTCACGAACACATGTTCGATCCAATTCCCCAGGAAGACTACTATTCTCTGACTGCCATCTTCAAAGGCGCCTATGACGAACACGATTGGTTGAAACCGAATTCGGACAATCTCGAAGGTCTCATCAACAAGGGAAGGTATTCATTCCGATACCTGCCCCATGTCCCAGCGGAGGAGCTCCGGGAATGGGAGGCTCGTGAGAGTCAACTACAGGCCGAGATCGACGCCTTGAGGACAATCTCGACCGAGCGGACCGCTCCGCTCAAGCAGCAATATTTTGAAGACAGGCTTGCCGAACTTCCGGAGGCTCTTCGAACCGACGTCCGCCGGGCGGTAGAAACCGAGGGCGACAAACGTGATGAGATTCAAAAGTATTTAAATGAGAAGTTCAAAACGACGCTCTTTCCTACTGATGAACAACTTAAAGAGTCCAATGAGGACTTTAAGAAAGAGATCGAAGAGACAGAAAAACAAATCGAATCCGTGGAAACAAAACGGCGTCCGAAACCAATGGTCCGTGCGCTCTGGGATCGTGGTGAACCCTCTCCGACATACCTTCTGCGTCGAGGGGACTACCTCACACCAAGTCGGGTTGTCGAACCTGCAGCTCTCACGGTGCTTTCAACTAGTAAGCTGGACATCAAGCCACCCTGGCCCGGGTCGAAGAAAACAGGCCGTCGTCTGGCACTGGCAAAGTGGCTCGTTCGACCGGATCACCCGCTTACCGCACGCGTCATGGTCAACGCCATCTGGAAACATCATTTTCGACACGGCATCGTAAAATCGATGGATAACTTCGGACGCACCGGCAGCCTCCCCACCCATCCGGAACTCCTGGATTGGCTGGCACTCGAATTCACTCGGTGTCATTGGAGCGTCAAGGACATGCATCGGCTGATCATGAACTCCAGCACCTACCGACAAACATCCACCGTGACACCGGTTCAAGAGCAACACGATCTGGACAATGAACTCCTCTCTCGATTTCCGATGAAACGCATGGAAGCCGAAGTGCTGTGGGACACCCTTTTGCTTCTCTCAGGTCGCCTGGATGAGACTCCTTTCGGTTCCGCCGACGGTGTGAAGGTGCGTCCAGACGGCCTGGTTACCGCGATCGGTACTGACAAAGGCTGGCGACGCAGCATCTACGTGGAGCACAACCGTAAGCAGAACATGACGATCCTTGAGTGCTTTGACTTACCGCGCCCGACTCCTAATTGCCTGGAGAGAAACATTTCGACTGTCGCTCCTCAAGCCCTTCATCTTTTGAACAATAAAACCATTTCTCAGCTAACGGTTTATATTGCCGATCGCGTGGTTCAGGAGGCGGGTACGGATCCAGCCCAACAAATCGAAAAATGCTACCATCTGGCCCTCGGCCGGTCACCTACATCCGAGGAAAAGAAACTCGCGGCTGAGACACTTCATCGACTACAGGAAGCTTGGAACAAAACAGAATCCGACCCGGATCACGAGGCCCTGGCGAACTTGTGTCACATCCTGATCAACTCGGCCGAATTCATCTACATTGATTAATGCAACTACCATTTTCATTTTCCGAGAAAACTAACGGTCCCGGTTAATCAAACAAGGATTCACAAATAAATTTGAGCAGGTCCTCGTGGAAACAGACGATGATCAATTCAAGGCGGTTTCATTCGACGAAATCCCTTGAAAACTTCGGCTATCCGAGAAAGTTCAATCTCTTTTCTGTGATATGATAAAACGATGTTTGACCAACAACATGAAACGATAAACCGACGGAGTTTCTTTGATCACGTCGGGGGCGGTGTCTACGGGGCCGCACTAGCGCATCTGCTTGGCGGAGAACTGCTCGCCGATGGGCGAAAGGACAAGCGGCGCACCTACGACCTGCGGCCACGCCAACCAATTTTGGAACCCAAGGCCAAGGCGGTGATTCACCTCTTCATGAATGGTGGTCCCAGCCAAATGGACCTGTTTGATCCCAAGCAGGAACTCACCAAGCGGCATGGTGAATCGTATTTCAAACAGATCGCAGGTGAAATTGAGTTCATCGACTCCGTCGGGGCTCTGATGCGCAGCCCGTACAAGTTCCAGCGGCACGGTGAATGTGGCATGTGGGTGTCGGAAGTCATGCCGCATCTGGCCAAACAAGTGGATGACATCGCTTTGATCCGTTCGATGCACACCACGACGTTTGCCCACGAACACGCTCTCTACAAGATCCACTCGGGGCGCACGTTTTCGGCCTACCCGACGCTCGGGTCCTGGGTGACCTACGGCTTGGGTTCGGAAAATCAGAATCTGCCCGCCTACGTGGTTCTCGATGACCCGGCCGGTCTGCCTGTCAACGGAGTCGAGAATTGGCAAGCCGGTTTTCTGCCGCCGGTCTACCAGGGAACCCGCTTTCGATCGACCGGTTCACCGGTGCTCGATCTCGAACCCGAGATTAAGAAGCCGCCACGAGTCGTTGAGCTGCAGCGCGAACTGCTATCGAGACTGGACAAGATCCACCGTGAGCAACGGCCCGGCCAGCCGGTTTTAGATGCGAGGATCTCGAATTACGAACTGGCCGCCCGCATGCAACTGGCGGCATCTGACGCGCTGGACCTCTCTCAGGAAAGTCAAGACACGCTGGAGATGTATGGTATCAACGACAAACGAACCGAGTCCTACGGCCGCCGTTGCCTGATCGCTCGTCGCCTGATCGAGAGTGGTGTCCGCTTCGTACAACTCTACATTAACAGTCAAATCTGGGACAGTCACCGGGAGCTTCCCAGCCATCTTCGGTCGGCATGTGAATTCACTGATCAGCCGGTCGCCGCTCTGTTAAAAGACCTCAAGCAACGCGGCCTGTTTGACAGTACCCTGGTGGTCTGGGGCGGTGAGTTCGGTCGACTGCCATTGGCGCAGATCGCCGGAAATAAAAGCACCAAGCTGGCCGGACGGGACCACAATAAGAATGCCATGGTCAGCTGGTTTGCCGGTGCCGGCATCAAGGGTGGCACGCAGTACGGAGCCACCGACGAGCTTGGTTTCGCCGCTGTCGAAAACAAGGTAACCGTGCAGGACTGGCACGCTACCATTTTGCACCTGTTGGGATTGGAGCACGAACAACTCGTCTTCGAACGACTCGGTCTGAAAGAAAAGCTGACCCAGGTGTTTGATGCCCACATCATCGACGGGATCCTGGCCTGACCGACCTGCGACTCGAGGTCATGGCGCCCAAAGCTTGAAGTTCGCTGGTGCGTCTCATGTCACCCGGTCCTTTATTTAAATTTCACCCACAGCTGAGCCTTGAACAGCTTAAACGGATCGGCTGCAGTTTGCGCATGAACACGGCGTGACACTTCCAATTCGTTTTTCCCGCGCCACACCGAGGCAAATCCGAGGGAAGCCGTCAGGCGAAATGTCATGTTCGCATTTTGCACCGGCTCGATACGACAACCAGAAATCCGTCGTTGATTGACCTTCAACGTCAACAAGTCTTTCCGCACGGGACCTTGCAACTCCATTTCCAGGCGGAGTTCGGCCAGCGATCCTGAGCGGGCAACCGCTTCGATGTCATCCGCCAGCACCAGCGGTAGCTTGCAGGTTTCACCAGGTCGCAGGTTCCGTGGAAGCGGCGGGCGGTTGGAGACATGTTTGTAGTGCACAAACACCGTCCCATCCACGCAGTACAATTTGTCATTCGCTACCAGCGTGCGTGGATCCCCCACTTCGTTCAGGCAGGCGTAGCACTTTCGGCGGGTTGCCGTCAACTCGTCCTGAGATTTCACATTGTAGGGATCAAAAGGTGTCGCCAGATTCCAAAAATGGATTCCATCGGCGCCCGCCTGATGCCACGTCGCGGCCAGTGCCCGATTGCCTTCCTGGCGCCACTTGGCTGCACAACTCCACGGCTTCTGGTTGATGCATGGATAGACAAGCACATCGTACTCGTGTGCAACTTGAATGAAATCTTTCACCGATAACGAGTTGGGTGCGTAGCCGCCGCCTGCAATCAGAATGTCCACCAAGTCATCAGCAATCCATGTTTTGACGTCCATGCCGAGGTGCTTGGCCAATTGAAAATTGTCCGGCACCCGTGCTGACAACAACAGGGGCCGTCCACGACGCGTGGCAGCCTGATCCGCACATTTCCGAATCCGGGCCATGAAGGATGTCATGATCTGCGTCTCTTCTTGTGTCGCCGGCTCACCCCGTAGACACCGGCTGAAAAACATCGGATGCCGGATAAAGTCCATTTCGAATCCGTCCACGTCGTACCGCTGACAAACCTCTTCAATGATCACGTACTGACGGTCGCGGACTTCCGCGTGCGCGAAATCGTAGGCTGTCTTGTAAAGCTGTAAATCGGGCAACGAGTTTTCCGTTTCAATGACAAGCTCGGGATGCTGTTTCTTAAAAGGGTGCATGACCCGGGGCATGATGCTGTCATGACAATCGTTCATGCTCATGTGTGCGAAGGCTTCCATTCCGTTGCCATGCGCAAAGTCAATGACCAGTTGCAGCGGGCACTTCCCCGCCTTGAGCAATGCCCGGTGATTACGTGTCCACTCTCCGTCGGTGTCAGCGGGTCCGCCGTGCCCGTGGTAGATTTTGGGCCGGAGACGACTGACATGTGCCGGGCTGTGGGCGTAAACACAATAAGTGATCGCGTCGACCTGCGTACCCACAAGCGGTCGTAGCCGTGGCTTCAAAAATCCTTCCGGCGTGTCACAACCCTGGTGGGACAGGCCGTAGTTGTCGTCGACAAAAATAATGCGCCTCGGGCGACGCGCAGCCACCAGTCTGGATCGCTTGGCTTGCGAGTAGCGCTGGTCGCCGGTCGACTCGTCCGCGGCCACCAACAATCCGGCAAAACAGAGAATGATCGCCATCATTTCCAAGGCCAGGTTAGCGACAAGGGTGGCAATCCGCAGGGGCTTGGCACGTGCGGTACCGGCCTTAGACCATCGGTAACAGCAGTCGTGTTTCATTTTTTCTTACCTGCTGCTTCGGTAGCACTCTGCGGCAGCCCCGAAACGTCGCCACCCAGCCAGCGGTACGGGCGGGGAAACAGGGCCAGTGAGCGATCCTCCAACGGCAGCTTGAGCGGCACGTTGCCACGCTGTGCCGATTGTTTGCAGGCAATGGCGATCTCGAGGGCGTGCCGTTGTGTTTCGCCTGTGATCCGAGGCGTCACTCCCTTGGTCACCGCGTCAATCATGTCGGTCACGGGTGACAGAATGTAATATTTTTCCGAGCGGTGCATCCCAAGGCTGGTTAACAAGGGCTCAATTTGTTTGCCGAACTGGCCCCATGACCAGGGCGCGTAATCAGGATCGATCTCTTTCCGGGCCCCACGGTCGTCCAGGCCGTGAAACACCTGCGTCAGCGGATTACCATGACGATCCCAACGCACCAAACCATTGTCATCCGTCCACACTTCAACACCAAAATATGGTGCTTTACTTTCACTGCCAAACACCTGCACATCCAATCCCGAGGTCAGGTGCAGGCGGGCATTGATACTCAGTCCGTGGTCCGTTTCGGATTCCGCAAGCTTCCCGAGCGGGCTGCCCCAGGCGACCACTTCGTCCACCTGGGACTGAGTAAAATGCTGCAGCACGAGCATCCGCGCCGTGCCTCCCGAACAAATCTCGCCTCGATACGAGTGTACGGCCACCCCGATGGGTTGACCGAGTTCTCCGGACGCCAGCTTCCTGCCCGCCTGTTCGACTTCCCAGTTGGCGCGCTCCAGACCTCCGCCGGCAAGTATGGCTCCGTGCCGCTTACAAGCGTCGATCATCGCATCAGCGTCCGACAGGCGGGCCGCAAAAGGGCGGTCGGTCTGGATTCCTTTGACGCCGGCTTCGGCGCAAGCGATGACTGCATCCCTCATGTACTTGGACGGAGTAATGATCGAAACTATATCCGGGACGACTTTTTGCAGCATAGCATCCGCATCGCGGAAAAGCGCCTTCACGCCAAACCGTTCACCCACCACCTGGCGTCGCTCCGGATTCCATTCGGCGATCGCCGCGAGTTCGATTCCGGGAATCGCTCGATACACCTCCGTAAACTGCTGTCCCAATCGACCACATCCGACGATCCCCACACGCAGCTTTTTCTTCAGTGGCGCTGCTTGTAGTCCACCAGAGGCGACACTGGCAGCGGCCAGTGATTGGAAGACAAAGTTTCTTCGATCGAGATGACTCATCGCGCGCGCTCCTGAAGTTGAAATTTGTTGACAGAAGAAAATCGATCAAAGGCACGGAGTTGCATTCTGCACTCGATCGTGCTCACCGTCCTGGTTTCACCGACAGACTGCAAACCGCCACTTCCATGCGCCCCAACAAAGAACGCAATTGTACTGGATCCTGACACCTGAGGCAGCTACCGTACGGCAATCATCCATTGCCGCCATGTACCAACGTCGCCGATCCGGTTCACCAAGCGAGGACTTTTTCACGGATGCCACAGGTCCGTGAATCAACCAGCAACTCGGCCCGCACCACGAGGCCCCGATCACCGGCCTAAAGGGGCTGGGCGGAAATGACCGCCTGCGTTCTAATGCTAAACGTGCTGCATCCACCGAACCGCTCAGAAACACCAGATCACAGCACCGCCGCTCGACAGGATTCCAGCATCACTGGTCGGTCAAATCGGAATCAGCAATCCCAATAGATGATGTGTTCAACCGATTGGTATCCATGGAAGCAACAAGTATGCCCCCAACAAACCAACTTGTTTCAGAATACGCCGCCCGACGTCCCGTCTCTACCAACTGGTATGAACGAGCTCAGAAGGTGATCGCCGGTGGTGTCGGACATGATTTGCGCCACTTCGTCCCCGTACCGTTGTACATACAAAAAGGCCAGGGCAGTCGAAAGTGGGACGTCGATGGAAATGAGTACATCGACTTTCTTTTGGGCAACGGCGCGCTGCTGTTAGGTCATGCTGCACCAGAAATCCTGGCCGCCATCAGCGACGCACTTGGCCGCGGAACCCATTTCGGCAACGACCACCCGCTGCAGGTCGAGTGGGCCGAATTGATCCACCAGTTGGTTCCATCGGCAGAGCGCGTACGGTTCGTCAACTCGGGAAGTGAAGCAACCCAATTGGCGATCCGTGTCGCCCGCGCTTTCACTGGTCGAAACACGTTACTCCGCTTCGAGGGCCACTTTCACGGCTGGCACGATGAAGTGGTTCACGGCTTCCAGCCTCCCTTTGCCGCCGACGGGTCCCTCGGGGTCGCTCCCCGCGTGCGCGATAACGTGGTTTCCATCCGAGACGGAGATCTGGATCTGCTGGAGGATGTGCTCTCGCGTACGAAAGATATCGCCTCCGTCATCCTGGAACCCTCCGGGGCATCCTGGGGACGCGTACCGGTCACGCAGGAGTTTCTTCACGGGTTAAGAGAAATCACCCGGCGCCACAACGTGCTGCTTATTTTCGACGAGGTCGTGACCGGATTTCGTTTCAGCCCCGGGGGGGCTCAACAACTGTACAACGTGATACCCGACCTGTCGTGTTTTGCCAAAGTTGTAGCCGGCGGCATGCCTGGCGGAGCGCTGGTGGGCCGAGCCGACGTGATGTCACTCTTCGACTTTACAGGCGATGCGCATCACGATCGTCATCAACGGGTCAACCACCAGGGCACATTCAACGCGCTGCCGCTATCCGCCGCCGCTGGCGTTGCCCTACTGAGGTTGGTGGCCACGGGACAACCGATTCAGCGGGCCAATGCCCTGGCGGAAACACTCCGCGCTGCCTGGGACCGCGTTCTCGACCGGCACAATGTTGCGGGGTACGTGTATGGCACCTGTTCGACGTTTCATGTCTATTTTGAAACCGAGCCGGATCACCTGCAGGATGCCTCCACGCGGGATGACCTGCACACCACCGACCCGGTCAGGTTGAAAGGTATACCAGCGGAGTTGATCGACAGTTACACGCGGCACCTGCGTCAACGGGGTGTCGACATCATGAGTTCAACCGGTGGTGTCTTGTCAGCCGCCCACACAGAAGACGACATTCAGCAAGCAACCGTTGCATTTGAAGAAACCATCTCGGCCCTGCTTGACGAAGAACTCATTGTGACAATGTAATCGGAAAATAATCTGGAGTAGAAGGGTAACACTTTCCAACGTTCCACAAAACACAAGACCAGAAAGTAGCATGACGGACCCAACTGACAACAACGAGTCGCAAGTCGCCAAGCCCCCGTTTCCTATCGATACAGCGGCCACCGAACACGCGCTCGACCTCCCACAAGGAAAACTGCCGTATCGTGTCGAGGCCGGTTGGATCACGTTGCGGAAAATTCACAAACCGGTCGCCCACCTGTTCCACACGGCCTATCTCGAGCAAAGCCAACAAGAGGATCGACCCCTGACCTTCGTTTTTAACGGCGGACCCGGTGCGGCGTCGGCCTACCTGCACATGGGGGCACTGGGCCCTCAACGTGTGGCGTTTGGAACCAACGGCAGCCTCCCCCAACCGCCGACTCGAGTTGTCGACAATCTGGAAACCTGGCTCACCTTCACCGACCTCGTCTTCATCGACCCTGTCGGAACGGGGTTCAGCCGGGCGCTGCGGGACACTAAAAATAAGTCCAAAACAAAAACAGAAAACACCGACAAGCAGGAGGACGATGATCCACAGGAGAATCCCGAGTACTGGGAAATTGACAAGGATCTGGATTCCCTGGGCGAGTTTGTCCGCCGTTTCTTGTCGAAACATCATCGCTGGACGTCACCTTTGTATGTGGCAGGTGAAAGCTACGGTGGTTTCCGGGTGGCGAAGATGGCACGCATTCTACAGGAAACGCACGGTGTTGGCCTGTCGGGCGCGCTGTTGATATCCCCCGCAATCGAATTCGATTCGCTACTTGGATCGGATTATAATTTGACTTACTGGGTGGAGCTGTTTCCCTCGTTGGCAGCGGCGGCGCATCAGCAGGGCCGGACTCGCAATCATCCTGAAAATGAATCCCTGGACGCGATCATCGAGCGGGCTGAATCCTTCGCCACCAATGAATTGGCACGCTGGTTAACTCGTGGCGAAGCACTGCCGGAAAGCGACCGATCGCAAATCGTATCCAAGATGTCTGATCTTACGGGATTGGATGGTCCGCTGATCGAACGGGCCGGCGGACGCATCAACTCCACAGTATTTTGTCGTGAACTGCTGCGCGAACAGCGCCGCCTCTGCGGACATTATGACGCCTCCATCTCCACGGTGGACCCTTATCCCGATCGCAACGCGTACGAAGGTCCCGACCCGACGCTTTTCTCCATCGACCGCCTGTTTACGGGGGCCATCAACCACCAGCTCCGTGCCACTCTTCAGGTCACCACCGATCTGGAATACCGGCTGTTGAGCATGAAAGTGAATGAAGCCTGGAAAGACAAAGAAAACGACCATGTGTTCCGGCGGCTGGTCGGAGCCATGGATGACTTGCGCTACGGCATGAGCTTGAACGAACACATGAAAGTCTTCATTGCCCACGGTTACTTCGATCTGATCACGCCCTATTTCAGCAGTCAGCGGCTGATTCAATTAATGAAGCTCACGGCCGATCAGAAAAACAACGTCCTCGTAAAAAACTACAAGGGAGGGCATATGTTTTACAGTTGGGATGAATCGCGCGCCGCGTTTCAAGCCGATGCCCGGCAATTCTACGGGCTGTCCAAATCACCGGCCTGACTGCTGGAAAGAGGACCTGCCGATACCGCGACATCAAGCGGCCACTACCAGACCCTTTCGACTTCGAATTGGGGCTGGTCTTCAGTAATCCTGATCCGCACATCGACCGGTAAATTTTCAAACTCCTGTGAGTCACCCGTGGGCCAGCGAACCACCAGTCGATCGATCTGGTCGGCATCACCTAAACCGACCAGCAAACCTGTCGGACCCTGCCCCATGAAACCATTGGCAGAAAACACGTCCCGCACAATCGTTCGACCCCCACAATGGATCACCACGCGACTGCCGACAGCCGACCGATTGCTTTTCACTCCTACCAGGTCCAGTTGCACCCGCTTCTTCTGCGCAGCGCAGCGATTGGCGAACAACCGCAACGGGCCACCACCCACGGAGCCGACCATCAGGTCGACGGCACCGTCACCGTCAAAATCGGCGGCAACCACGGATCGAGAATCAGAATCGATGTCCGCTTGCGAGGCGAACGACGCATCCATAAATCCATCTCCAGCGAGATTCAAAAACATACAATTGCGTTCAAAGGCGCTCAAATTCTGTCCGCCCTGGAGCATCATGAAGGGATTTTCGACCCAGAATTCACCCGCCTCATGGTCGATGTCACCCAGCGCCGGAATGACACATTGTCGATTCAAGGGCTGTGACACGACAGCCCGCCAGAGACACGTTCAGCCATCCGGTTTTTTGCGATCAAAACTCATGAACCCCGTCGTGGCATACAAGTCCAGCCAACCATCGTTGTCCAGGTCCGCCATGGCGGGTGCGTAGGCCCAACCCACTGACGATACCTCCATCGCTTCACCAAATTCTTCGTAGGGCTGATTCGCTGAAGGTTTACTGTAGAGACGATTTCCGGCACAGGACCCGCGCACCCGTGCAAAGATCCCGGGCGGGTAGTCGTCCTCACTCAACTGCCCGATAATTCGTCGCCCCATTTTGGAGAACATGTTGGCCACGTAGATCTCCGTGTGACCGTCATTGTTCAGATCACCCGTCGCCACGCCCATGCTGGTCGGAAAGTCCCGCGCCAAAGTCGTTTCCGACACGTCGGCAAACGTGCCGTCCCCCTGATTTCTCAGAATCACGTTACTGCCAAACTCGTTGGCAATGTACAAATCCGGCCAGTGATCCTGGTCAAAGAAAAACCAGGAGGCTGCGTGGGTGGTTCCGAGTCCGCCACCACTACCGGTCGAGTGGGTCACATCAAGAAACCGTCCCTGGCCCAGGTTGCGAAATAGAACGTTTTCCCGCCCGGCATTCGGATCATCGATCCAGCCACCAGCGTCCGCCTGGGAACTGTTCAGGTCGCGCTGGTACATGACATACAGATCCAGTAACCCGTCACCATTATAATCCGCAACGGAGCAGCCCATGCATTCCGGTTCGAAGAAGAGACCCGCACTCCGGGTGATGTCGACAAAACGCTTGCCCTGCTCGTTGTGAAAGAGCGAGTTGCCCAAGAGCAGGTCGGGAAATCCATCGTTGTCATAGTCAAACCAGCCAGCCACGGCATTCGACCCGCGAATGTATTTCGTGATTCCCATTTTTCCAGCAACATTCACAAAGCGCTTGCCACCTTCGGACCGCAGCAACATCCGCGCACCGTCGAAAGAAGCTAAAGCGATATCCAGATCGCCGTCCTGGTCGAAATCCTCCACCGCAAATTGAAATCCGTATTGATCAATTTTCTCCAAAGAGACTTTCCAATTGTCTCGGAGCGGTAGATCAGAAATCCCCACTTGTCGGCTTACTTCTTCCATCAGTAAATGCGTACTCTTGCGCCAGATCTCGGACCTGATCTGCCACCAGTCCAGAATCGCTGTCTGGTCGATTTTCCGGTCGTCCTGAATCGTACAATCCACCAGGTGTTCAGATTCATAAAACGCAATGGAACCGTCCTGGTCCACCCCGGAGAGTGTCAGCCGGACTCGCAGGTGCCAACATTGGTTCGAATCGTTGCGTTCGATATTCAGCACGCGAAAACTGGACCGCTGCAAATCCTGGAATTGGGCGACTGGCGCTATCAAGGATCGCACTACCACTTCGGGCCCAACCGGGGCAACGTTTGCATCGTTGGCTTTGCGCAGTTCAACAACCGGACCATGCCTGCGTGTCGTCTCGGGGAGGTGGTCAATCACCGCGCCGCTGAATCCTTCCCGCAAACAGGCCGACAACTTCGTTTCATCCTGGTCAGCAATCGCCGCCAGCATTCGCGGTCCAAACCGCCGTTCTAGTTCGAAAGTGACGTGCTCGGCGTCCCAGATTTCTTGTTGTTTTCCCAGGTCCAGTTCAAAGTTAGTCAGTTGTTCGGGAGCAGACTTCGCAGGTAAAACATCAACCGGTGGCCGCGCATCCTCAGCAGGGCGACCTGAACATCCCGACAATGAGATACTGGCCGTGACCAGAAACACCATCGAATGCATCGCGACACAGCATTTCATGAAGTTCCCCCAAATTCCCTGCGGGATTGACTGTTGGCGAGCTGACTAGAGTGCCCCGCAATAAGTGTCCACCGCAAGGGACAACACGGTGCTTGCAACACCGTCTCCACTAGAAACTCTTGCGACGATCACTTTTAGCCGTGCACCCTGCGATTGTAGTCCCATGGCGGCCAATTCGCAATCTTTCAAGAGACTGTCCGTATACACTGGTAAAACGTTCTTGTCGGGCTGGCCACGGTTCGGACACCCGTTGACATCGCGGCAGATTCAAATGAACCACGGCGTTGTTTTTCAGTGGTCGTGCAGATGGTCTTCACACCCAACAGGAACCTCCAAGTCGTTCGTTCAGGCAGTCCGTCTGTCTGGCCGGTTGTTTTTGTCAGACGTTAAACCGAATGAATTGCCAAAAAGACGGTGCCACTGTCCAGTTGTAGATGCTAAATTCTATAATGCGTGTCGGCCGGGCGGTGGAAGCATGGCGGGCTGCAAACTTTTGCTTGAGTTCATTACCGTCGAGCTTGCATGACGCCAGTCGCTGGAAATCCAGTTCCGCCGGTGCGTATTCGGTTGTTCTGACTCAGGTTGGCCTCTGGTACGGGTCGCAGGCGACCAACGGCGCTGCCATGACCCCGGTCAGATATCCCCGGATGAGGATCAACACGAGGTAATGCACACGGTGAATTTCTCCCTCACGTTTCGAAGACTTTTCCACGTCACGCTGGTGGTGAAACTGGCCATTCTCTCCAGTCACGTCCAAGGGGACGACTGGCCACAATGGCGAGGTCCGGAACGAAACGCTGTCTCCAAGGAAACCGGTTTGCTGCAGAGTTGGCCGGCGGATGGTCCGCCAAGCGTTTGGCGCGCTGCCGGATTGGGCGAAGGCTACTCAAGTGTTGTCGTGTCCCGGGGTCTTGTTTTCACCATGGGGCAACGCGGGAAGGATGTCATCTGCACCGCCTTGGATTCGGCCACGGGCAAGCCACGCTGGACTCGAAAAATCGGGGAAACGGAGCGAATTCCATTGTCCACGCCGACTGTGGACCAGGACCGTCTTTACGTTCTCGACCCGGATGGAGACCTGGTCTGTTTGAAAACAAACAGTGGTGAATTGGTCTGGAAAAAAAGTTATGTAGAGGATTTTGATGGACAGATGGCGTCACCACACGGGTACGCGGAATCACCTTTAGTCGACGGTGAGAAACTGGTTTGTACGCCTGGCGGGTCGGAGGCCCTGATGGTCGCGATGAACAAGACAACGGGTGAAGTTTTGTGGAAGGCAACGATACCGGAAATCGGTCCGGCAGGAAGTGACGGGCACAGTTTTCCGTCGATGGTGGTCACCGAAGTCGGGGGGATTCGCCAGTACGTGCAGTTTGCCGGGCGGGGACTGGTTGGCATTGCAGCACAGGACGGCCGCTTCCTCTGGGGTTACAACGACTTGTCGACCGGGTTAAACATTCCCACACCAGTCGTGCGTAACGACCTGGTCTTCGCCGCGAATGGCTACAACGCCGGCAGTGCACTGCTTCAACTGGAGCCTGACGGAAGCGGGGGTATTGAGGCCCACGAAGTTTATTCGCTGCGGGGCAGTCGCTTTCAAAATCAACATGGTGGAATTGTGTTGGTGGGGGACTATATCTTCGGAGGACATGGTAACAACAACGGTCTGCCAACTTGCGTGGAACTGGAAACTGGACGTATCGTTTGGAAAAGGCGTGGCCCCGGAGTCGGATCAGCAGCCGTCATCTACGCCGATGGCCATCTCTATTTTCGTTATCAAAACGGGCTGATCGCCCTGATCGAAGCCAATGCCGACCGCTACCGCCTGAAAGGCACATTCCAGTTGCCGGGAGCCGGTGGCGACAGCTGGGCACATCCGGTCATCGCCCACGGAAGGCTCTATCTGCGAGAGAAAGATCACCTTTGGGTTTATGAGGTGATCACCGACCGGGACACGGGCCACCAAGCAGCGGCGGAAACTGACCCTGCAACTTCCAGCCCTGCCATCAGCGGGTTGCATGAACTGGACGTTTTCACCGCGACCCTCGCCAGTCAGCATGCATACTATCGTTATGCGTCGGAGAACGACAACGATACTGTTTTGCTCGTACATCTTGCTAACCAACATCTGGCCGAAGGAGCCCTTGCCCCGCAAGTGCTGACAGCGCTGGAAGCCCTGCAAAGACCGTTCGTTCTGGATTTGGCCGGAACAAACGTCAACAACACCGGCGTAGAGCAAGCGAGCCGACTTCCGAATCTGGCGGGGCTGAATCTGGAACTGTGTCTGCAGATCTCCGATGGCGGGCTGGAACCATTGTCCACCACCAAGACCCTGCACTTGTTGGTCCTGACAGGAACTGCCATCACCGATGAGGGGCTGCAACACGTTTCCAAAATCAAGCGTCTCCTTGCCCTGGACCTGGAACTGTGTGACGGAGTCACGGACCTTGGCTGCTCGCAATTGGCCACGATGACCCGGTTAAGAGCGTTGAACCTGAAAAAAAACGGGTTTGGCAGAAAGATTACTGACGAGGGGCTGAAGGCTTTGAGTCCCCTGACCGAATTGGAATCGCTCAACCTGTATGGTAACGGACTTTCCGACGAGGGTTTGGTACACCTGCAACCCCTACAGCGTTTACAGGAACTTGATCTGAGCCTGTTATCGCTGACAGACAAGGGCATGGAACACTTGCAGCCACTCCAACAATTGCGACAGCTGGAGTTACTGTATTCGATCGGCTTTGCCGGTCCACAGCTGACCGATGCCGCGTTGGTCAGCATTCAAAAACTGAAACGTCTCGAATCGCTCAATTTAATCGGATCCAAAATCACGGATGCCGGGTTGCTTCGTCTCGGACAACTCAAGCGGCTGACACAATTAGAGCTGGTAGGAACTGCCGTCACGGCGTCGGGTGCACAGCGATTCAGACTCGAGTTGCCAGCTTGTAACATCCGCCTGGCGGTTGGTAGAAGTCGTGACTTCGGGCTGTCGGAAAAAGACGGCTTGTAAGCTCCGCGAATGTGATGTGAAGTTCGCCTTTCTGCTCCGACCTGGCCGTGCAACGGTGGGCAAATCTCACTACGGCAGCTTCGACACAAATTGATACTGTCCCGAACCCACAGCAAACACCGCCCCGTCGCCATCGATGCGCTGCAACTTCACCCCTTCAACGGCGGCGAGCGGCCGGCCCCCTGCAGTGACAGTTTTAAGGTCCCTGGCAGGTAGAATCACCGTGGCAGTGGTGTTGGCCGGGATGGTGACATTCAAATGGAATTGATCGTTTTCGATGCGCCAATGGCTGACAATGGGGCCACGTATCGAATGATAACTGCCTTTGGCCCAGGTCAATCCTCCTCCGGGACGAGGATGAATGACAAAGTGTTTGTAAGCAGGGTGATGTTCGTCCGGATTGATGCCGATGATGTGCCGCCACATCCATTCGCCCACGGCCCCGAACGCATAGTGATTCAGGGAGGAAACGGGTTGTTCACCCTCTCGACCCTCCACATACGAGTCCCAGCATTCCCAGATGGTCGTGGCGCCCATCCGGATCATGAAGTTCCACGATGGACAATCCTGCAGGTGCAGCAGCCGGGTTGCCTCGTCATGGTACCCGTTGCGCGTAAGTTCCAGCATCAACCGGTGTGTTGTCTGGAATCCGGTCGATAGATGACCCTGATGTCGTGCCAGGCTTGCGACCATGTGCGCGGCAGCCCGGGACCGCAGTTCCTCGTCAATCAGATCAAAGTTTAACGCCAGGGCGTAACCGGCCTGGGTATCACCCTCAATGCGGCCGTCCACCTTGACGAAACGCCGGTTGAATTCGGATTTGATATCTTCAAAAAGATCACGATAGCGCACGGCTTCTTCTTCACGACCAATCACCGTGGCCATCTTGGAAATGAGCCGGGTCGAGTGCGCAAAAAACGCCGTGGCAAATATTTCCTTGGGAACCGCGCCGCCCGTTTTTGGCCAGTCTTCCAGGTTCAACGTATCACCGTTAAGCCAGTCGTTGTAATCGTTGTCACGCCGCTTTTCCCAAATCAAATTTGGATTGACCCGGTGAATGAAATCGACCCAGCGCCGAGCCGATTCAAAATGCTCTTCCAGGACCCGCTTGTCGCCGTAGTTCTGGTACATCCGCCAGGGCACCATCGTTCCCGCATCGCCCCAGCCGGGCACGCCCGCGCCTCTCCGGTTCGGTTCGCCCGGGTGCGGCGAGTAGTTGGGATAGCGCCCGTCATCCGCCTGCGAATCGCGCATGTCGGGTATCCACTTGCTGAAAAAGGCAGCCATGTCCATATTAAAAATAGCGGTTTGCGCAAAGACCTGCATGTCACCCATCCAGCCCGCACGTTCATCTCGCTGCGGGCAGTCACTGGGAATGCCGTGCAGGTTGCTACGCTGGCTCCAGAGAATGTTGGCCATCAGCTGATTGATTGACGGATCGGAGCACTCGAATCTACCCACCTCCGGGGCAGCCGAACGGAACACGCGCACCAGCAGATCGTCACGGTCCAGTGGCTCCGGTAGCCCGGTCACTTCCACGTACCGGAAACCGTGGTAGGTGAACCGTGGCTCAAAAATCTCCTCGCCGTCACCCCGCTTGATATAACGATCCTGCTGCAGTGCCCCGTTGAGATTCTTGGTGTAGAGTGTACCGTCGTCGGTGACCCGCTCAGCGTGTCGCAACGTCACGGTGGTGCCCGCCGGGCCGGTCACCTTCAGCCGGCACCAGCCGGCCAGGTTCTGGCCCATGTCACACACATAATGGCCGGGCTCAGGTTCGCTCAGCCTGACCGGATGCCGTTCTTTCACAACCCGGATCGGCTGGTTGCGCTGCCAGACGAGCCTGGTTCCTGGAAAATCGACCACGTTCACTTGTTCCCAGTCGCCATCGTCGTAGTTGGCCCTCTTCCAACCGGGCCGCTCCAGACGTGCATCGTACGTTTCGCCACCGTAGAGACTGGTCACGCGAAGCGGGGATTCCGTTGTACTGCGCCACGAGTTGTTGGTGACAATGCATTGTGTCCGTCCGTCGGCCAGTTCAACATCCAGCCGCAAAATCAGACCCGGCTGCGCTGCGAACACGCGTTGGGCAGGCGGGGGCGCCGCGTGGAAGCGGTCAGCATACCAGCCGGTCCCGAGGATGGCCCCCAACACATTGGTTCCCGGGCTGATCAAGTCCGTCACGTCAAAGGTCTGGTACTGAATGCGTTTGTTGTACAGGGTGAATTCTGGTGCAAGAATGTGGTCGCCCACGCGTTGACCGTTGAGATACAGTTCGTACAAACCAAGGCCTGTCACGTGCACCATCGCGCGCCGCACCCGGGCGTCGAGCAAGAATGACTTGCGAAGCAGGGGCGAGGGCCGGATCTCCGAATCTTCTGCCTTAAATTCGCTGTGTGGCGGTGCAATCCAGTCGGCGTCCCAGTCGGCTCGCTCGAGCAGTCCCACGGTCCAACTGGCCGTCCTGCCCCAGCGAGACACCTCTCCGTCCCCATCCCAGGCACGCACCTTCCAAAAGCATCGTTGGCGAGATTTCAGCAGCGTGCCGGCATACACAACATGGATCGACTGGTCCGAAACCACTTTGCCACTATCCCACAGGTCGGCATCGTTGTGGCTTAGACGCTGCTCACTACTGGCCACTAAAACCTGGTAAGCAGTTTGCTTTTGATTTCGCTGTGGGGACTCGAGGATCCAGCTTAACCGGGGCTTGACCGTATCAATACCCAGCGGATCGTGGCGGTATTCGCAGCGCAATTCCCGCACCTGCAGTGTCGTGTCGGCGAAAATCGCCCGGCCACTTAAAATCGATACCGCCACAAACCACAGGACCACCGTGCGTCGATTCATGGAACTCCAAGCGTCAACATGGACTCCGCAGTAAGTGTTCAGGAGCAGGAGATCTGCCATAAAAAAAGAGGTCCACTGGCAACTGCCGCAAACCCCTTGTTTGATAGAGTACCAGAGGAGGGACTCGAACCCTCACTCCCCGAAGGGAACTGGATTTTGAATCCAGCGCGTCTGCCAATTCCGCCACTCTGGCAAAGT